>JAAUXY010016481.1_pt1 | contig 11100 bp, 11 predicted proteins | sample 7278121 | NCBI WGS metagenome assembly JAAUXY01 (sample SAMN14350117, study PRJNA611818) | marine sediment metagenome | isolation source: surface marine sediment (1.8m) | place: French Polynesia: Moorea | collected 2018-08
AAAAAGCCCCGCATAGCGGGGTTTTTTTGTGGATGGGGAGTTTGCGGGATCAGATTCCAGAACTCGGGGCGCAGCCCCAGTTCGACCGAATCGCCGGGAGCGATTCGGGACGCCCGAAGGGCGGCCCCCACGGCCGGCCATGCCGGCCGGGGGGGTGCGGCACAGGGCTGTGCCGCACAATCTCTCCAGGCGCGCCACCACTAAAACGGGTCCCGGAAGAGGCCATTACCGGTATCTCGACCTCCCGGTGATTCTTGGTAACAACCCCGTCCGCTGTCTTTTTCAGCCTGTCTTGCCGCGGATCAATAAATTCTGTCGGCATAAGCCCGATATTAGGAAGCCCGAAAAGATTAAGGAAAAAAAGAATGGCTGACGCATCGATCGAGAAATACCTGTCCACCCATGAATTCTTTTCGGGACTGGACGACGATTCCATCCAGTTCCTGGCTGGCTGTGCCCGCGAAAAGCGGGTCGAAAAAGGCGATGTCCTGTTTCGACAGGGTGACTCCGCCGACAAGTTCTACCTGTTACGCAACGGAGAGGTATCGGTTCACGTACCGGCGCTGGTAGGACCCGTGCTCGAAATTCAGAGCCTGGGCCAGGATCAGGTCCTGGGCTGGTCCTGGCTCATTCAGCCCTACCGCTGGAGTTTTCAGGCCCGGGTCATGCAGGATACCGATATTATCGAATTCGATGGCAACGCCATCCGGGCGCAATGCGAGTCGGATCCGCGTTTCGGTTACGCGTTGTTCAAGCGCTTTGCGGCGCTGATGTCCGAGCGACTCGCCGCCGCTCGCCAGACGATGATGGATCAATGGAATCCACCGGGGTTTGCCTAGGCTGTTCAACGATCGCTTATCGGGCTATTAGTCTCCTGGTGACCTGATAGCCCGGGGGCAACCAAACCGTCCCGGCCATATTGGTTATACTGGCCGCCCAGGCGGATTCTCGAATCCGCTGCCTATCAAAAAAACCAGTCAATGCCAGGCGTCCAGCTAGATCACAGTGCGCATCTTGCCAGTGGGACAAGTTTCCCGATTTGTCTGCTTGCCTGCGATATCGATGTGCCGATGAACGTCGGTAGTTTGTTCCGGATTGCCGATGCCCTCGGGGTCGAAAAGATTTTCCTCTGCGGCAGCTCGCTCATGCCACCGAATACGAAAATCAGGAAAACCTCGCGTGCGACCGAAAAATACGTCGCTCACGAGTACACACCGGAGCCGATGCTGCTCATCGAGCGCCTCAGGCAGCAGGGCTATCGCATTATCAGCCTCGAAATTACTTCGGCCAGCGTCGATATCGCGGACTTCGATATTGCTCCGAATGACAGGATCTGCCTGCTGCTGGGTTCGGAAAGCACCGGTGTCCCGCAGGCGCTGCTGGACGCGTCTGATGCGAGCGTGCACATCCCGATGCTGGGGCACAATTCGTCGTTGAACGTGGCCAGTGCCTGTGCCATTGCGATTTATGAATTCACCCGGAAAATGGATCCGTGAACCGCAGGCCCGGCATCGAATCACGGAACCGAAAAGCTGCAGGCGCACTCACGCCTGTCACCTGAGACAGCACGGCGGGAAACAACCGAAATCTAGGCGCTGATGACGGCTCGGTCTGTCGGCCCCGGCGGCGGCCTGCTGCCATTGAAGGCGGTCAAATGCATGACTCTACGATCGTTCCAGGCGAGCTCTCCGGTCGCCGAATGCCAGACCGAGCGATTGTGCCAGATAGCGATATCACCGGGTTGCCAGGCGTGGACGTAAACCCGCGCGGGATCGATCGCTGGACGCATCAACCCCTCGACGCGCAGGCGTGATTCGACCACGCCGAGGAAACGGCTGTCGGCGTCGCCGCGCCATTCCAGCGCATGCAGGCAACGCGGTTGCGGCATCAGGGCGTCGCGGCCGGTTTCGGGACAATGCCACAGCAGGGGATAAACCTGCGCCGCGTCATCGTCAACCGGGCCTCCCGGTGTATCTTTGCCCTCGCGGTAACGCGATTCGGCGTCGCCGTCCAGCAGGCGTAAACCATTGGCGCTGTTGCCGAGCCCGTAACTGGCCTCGAACGGGTGACTGGCATAGTGCACGCGGGTTCGACGGCAGAAATCCAGGTCTTCGCGATCGAGCAAATCGTGCGCGATGCGGCCGCTGGCAAATGCGGTGGCGCCAGCCGCGCACCACAGTCGGTCTCCGCTGCCGTCGTTGTACGCCAGCCAGTGGCCGCCGCCGGCCGGGGCTTCGATACAGCGCATCTGGGTATAGTTGCACGGCGCATGGCCATAGAAGGTGCCGTCGATATGCCACTGCAGCGCGCCGCCGCCGAGCACCTGTGAACCTTCGTCCTCGCCGTAGGCGTCGCGCGCGCCGCCGAGCGTGACCCTGAGCCCGTAGTGATCGATATCGCCCTTGCCGAGCACCAGCACGGCAGGTTCGTCGGGAAGCTGATAAGTACCGGCCAGGTTGCCCTGTTCGACCTTGAATACCTCCCAGGGATTGTGGGTCTGGTCGCGCCAGACGCTGCTGCCGTCGAGATCGAGGCCGCGGCAGAAAGCCACCTCTTGTTCAGGCGTCAGGTGCGCTTGCCCCGGAAACACCAGCAACTGGTGAAGGTGCAGCGCGGAGCGCAGCCGGTCCAGCTCGGCAGCGGTGGGGTTAGCGCAGTCGAAATCGCTGACGCTGGCGCCGAACGGCGCTTTGGCGATCGCCTCGATTAACATGACCAGCCATTCTACCGCCTTTTGGCCAACAGCTCCGCGCTAAACCTCCGCGGGTATGATGGTTAAATCCCGGACCTCAGTTTGCCACCGACTCGAGATGATCGTAGAGCGCGATAAACTCGCTTGTCAGCTTGTGTTTTGGCGCGAGATACGGCAGCGGCTTGCTGTGCTGGTGCGACTCGCGCACCTTGACCGAGGGTGAAATAAAACAGGGCAGTACCGGCAGGTCCTCGGCCTCCAGTTCTGCGACGATTTGTCGCGGCAGCTTCGAGCGAGCCTGGTACTGGTTGATCACGATGCCCTCGAGATCGAGTCCCGGGTTGTGGTCTTCGCGCAGCTCGCGCAGGTTGTCGAGCAGGGTATAAAGCGCATTGCGCGAAAACTGGTCGCAGTCGAACGGCACGAGGCAGCTGCTGCCGGCAATCAGCGCCGAGCGGCTGTAAAAGCTGAGCGACGGCGGTGTGTCGATGTAAACCGCGTCGATGTCGTCGGCTTCGAACAGCTGGTCGACCGCATCCCGCAGCTTGTAAATCTTGTAACGCGACTCGAGGCGCGATTCCATTTCACCGAGGTCCGGATGGGCGGCCAGCACGCTCAGGTTGTCGAATGGTGTCGGCAGGCTGAAGTCGATCGTGGCCCTCGGGTTTGCCTTGAAATTGATGATCTGATCGAACAGTCCCCAGCTCGTCTGCTCCTGCGAGTCGGGATTGTGTCCGAGCAGGTAATGCGTCGAGTTGGCCTGTCGGTCGAGATCGATGACCAGCGTGCGCAGGCCGCGGCTCGCGCTGATCGCGGCCAGGTTGCAGGTAATCGTCGATTTGCCGACCCCGCCTTTCTGATTGAAGATAACCCGCCGCATGGAATAGATGGTCGTCGCTGTTCGAAGAGGCGGTATTTTGACAAGGCGACCCGGGCGCCGCAAGCGACTAACCGATTCGGTGCAAGAACCACGGGATATATCGACCGCGGGCACGTCCGTTGCACCAAGCGGGTAACGGGTTGCTGCTGTCGGGAGTCCGAAACCTGTAAAAGGGGCAGGGAGCTGGCATGCCAGCGGCCAGCACGGTCAATCCCGAGTGCTGTGCCATTCTCAAAATGCCGTTGTCTCAGCTGACCAGCTGCAGTTCGGCAAACTCCCGGTAGAGCCGATTGCGCGCTACCAGGCTCTCGTGTTTGCCGATATCGACGATACAACCCTGGTCAATGACCACGATACGATCAGCGTTGATCACGGTAGCCAGTCGATGGGCGATGATCAGCGTGGTCCGGTTTTTCATCAACTCGTCCAGCGCCAGTTTGACCTGCCGTTCGCTGCCGGCATCGAGGGAGCTGGTGGCTTCGTCGAGCAACAGTATCGGGCGGTTGGCGAGAATTGCCCGGGCAATCGAAATCCGCTGTTTTTGGCCGCCCGACAGGCGCACGCCGCGCTCGCCCAGGTCGGTTTCGTAGCCGGCCGGCATATCGCGGACAAACTCGTCGGCGCGGGCCGCCGCGGCCGCGGCCTTCACCTCTTCGATCGTGGCTTCCGGCCGCCCGTAGCGGATGTTTTCCAGTGCCGAAGCAGCAAAAATAACCGATTCCTGGGGGACGATCGCAAACTGGTTGCGCAGTTGCTCGAGCGACAGGTTTGCGATCGGCAGGTCGTCAATCCTGATCTGGCCGAGCTGGGGGTCGTAGAAACGCAGCAGCAATTGAAACAGGGTGGACTTGCCCGCGCCACTGGGCCCCACCAGCGCAATTCTCTCGCCCGGACTGACCTGCAGGTCGATTTCCTGCAGCACCGGTAGTTCCGGAGCGGCGGGATAACTAAAGCCGATTTTGTCGAAAGTCAGCTTGCCGGATACCTTGTCCGGCAGTGACTGCGGAACGCTGGCCTCGGTAACGTGACTGTGAGTGTTCAGCAGTTCGCGCAGCCTTTCGCTGGCACCGGCGGCTTTTTGCACTTCGCCAATCACTTCGCTGATGGTCGCGATGGCGCCGCCCGCCATGACCGCGTAAAACATGAACGCGGTCAGCTCGCCGGCACTCAGACCTCCCGCCACGACATCGCGTGCACCCAGCCAGGCGACGATGGTAATGGCAGCCGTGCTGATACTCATGATCGTGGCAAACATCAGTGCGCGATAGCCAATGCGTTTGGCCGCCACCTGCATGACCGCCTCGACCCGTTCGTCGAACAGCTGCCGATCCAGAGATTCGTGGGAGTAGGCCTGGACCGTGATAATCTCGTGCAGGCTCTCGTCCACGTAAGCGCCAACGTCCGCCACGCGGTCCTGGCTTTGACGAGAAAAGCGCCTCACTCTGGGGCCGATCCAGCGGATGGGCAGCAATACGACCGGAACTGCAATCAACACGTACAGGGTCAGTAAAGGACTGGTCACCAGCATCAGGGCAAGGGCGCCCACGAAGGTGATACTGGAGCGCAACAACATGGACAGGCCCATACCGATGACCGTTTGCAACACAGTCGTGTCGCTGGTGAAGCGGGAAATCACTTCCCCGGTGCGGGTTTTTTCGAAAAATGCCGGTGACAGCGTGAGGAGATGAGAATACACCTCGGAGCGTATATCGGCGCTAACCCGTTCTCCGAGCCAGAGTGTCAGGTACATGCGAACGAAAGCCGCGGCGCTGCCGAGCAGGGTAATGCCGAGGACCACCAGCATCATGTTATTCAGCGTTTGCGTGTCGTCCGCCACGATGCCCGCATCGACGACCACCCGAACGCCCTGACCGAGGACCAGCCAGGCGGCGGCGCTGACCACCAGCGCAATCAGCGCAACGATCACGCGCAGCCTGAACGGCAACAGCTTGCCGAACAGCCATTTCATGAGACTCGTGGTAGATGCTTTGGCCAAAATTTGCTCGCTGGAATGCTGAGATTTCTGAAAGTATGGGCAAGTCTACGGATTCAACAGGCGCGTGGAACCGCGAATTGCTAATTAGCGTATCGCGAGGTCGAATCGAGAATGGAGGATCCGGTCTGAAAAAACCGCCTGCCAAGGGTTTTTTTTGGTCTGCTAAACCCTAAAATATACAAACTGGGACGCGCACGATTGTTTTGGCTCGAAAAAAACGAATCGAACCGCGAATAAATTCGACTTTATAACAGTACGGCAATCCATACCTACAAGGATATCCACTATTTTGTTGAGCAGGAGTCGAATCGAAATGAAGCTGAAAACCGGATCCACAGGCGCGCTGTTAGTCGGTGTCGTCACGCTGTTCGCTTTGTCGGGCTGCGATCAAATCGATCAGGCGGCTACCGACGCGGTTGAAAAGGCCAGAACTTCAGCGGGCCAGTTACTGGAGGATGCAAGCCAGGCGCGCTCGATCGACGACGCCAGGCAGGTTGCCGACGATGCGCTGGTCGAGGCGCGCGAGCAGGCAGCCGGTCTGCTGGAGCAGGCGAGCGATTTCCTGTCCACGGCACCCGATCGGGCCATCGATGACGCAAGCGGCGCGGAGGGCCCCGCGGCGCAATAAGCCCGGGAAAAATCATGCAACGCAAGCCGAGACCGCTATTCGATCTGCTGTTCAGCATTTTATTGCCCTCGGTTATCCTGATGAAATTCAGCGGCCCGGAAGATCTCGGTGCGCCGGGCGCGCTGGTGCTGGCGCTCGCGTTTCCGATCAGCCTGGGTCTGTACGAACTGGTTCGTTACCGCGCTACCAACTGGATCGCGGTGCTCGGCCTGGTCAGTGTTCTGCTGACCGGCGGTATCGGGCTGCTCGAACTCGATGCGCGCTGGCTGGCGGTCAAGGAAGCTGCCATCCCGGCCCTGATCGGGATCGGTATCCTGGTTGCCGCCCGGCTGGGTTACCCGCTGGTCGGCAAGCTGCTGTACAACCCGATGCTGCTCGACACCGACAAGATTTCCCGCATCCTGCGCGAAAGGGGACACGAGGCGGCGTTCGAGCTGCGCCTGCGCAACAGCACCTACCTGGTTAGCGGCACCTTCTTTTTCTCCGCGGTGATGAACTACCTGCTGGCCACCTGGATCGTGACCAGCCCCTCCGGTACCACCGCCTTCAACGAAGAGCTCGGACAGCTCACGCTGATCAGTTACCCGGTGATTGCCATACCCTCGATGCTGATGATGCTTGCCATCTTTTACTTTCTGTGGCGCAGTCTCAACGGCCTGACCGGCCTCAAGTTCGAAGAAATGCTGGCGCCGTCGCTCGCCGAAGACGATCGCTGAGACGCGGTTTGGACACCCGGTCCGAACCCGCAAAACCCGAAACCACCCGTTGATTCCCGGTTTTTGCGGGATCCAGGGCGTTCTTTTTGGTGGACCGTACCGGTGCAGGGCTTGCAACTCGCAATGTATACATTAGAGTGGGGCTCGAGCCGGGGATATTCATGTCGAATCCGCACAAATCATCGCGTACCGAAAGCGCCTATTACCGCCTGCGCCACGAGATACTGACCAATCAGCTACCGCCCGGAACGCAGATGTCCGAGCCGGAATATGCCCTGCGCCTCGGCATGAGTCGTACCCCGGTGCATGAAGCCCTGCTGCGCCTTGAAGCCGAGGGGCTGGTGAAGCTGATTCCGCGCCACGGAGCCCGGGTACTGACGGTTTCGGTCGACGATCTGCGCGAGATCTACGAAATCCTGACTTCACTGGAATCCCAGGCGGCCGGTGCGCTGGCGATGCGCAATCCAGGCCGCGAGGAGCTTGCCGAACTGGAACGAGCCACCATCGACATGGAACGGGCGCTGGAATCCCGCGATCTCGACGCCTGGGCCGACGCCGATCGGCGTTATCACCGTGAACTGTTACACCTGCACGGTAATTCCCGGCTGATTGCCGTGGTTCAAAAGTTGTCCGATCAGGCCCATCGAGCGCGCATGCTGACCCTGCGGCAGCGAGAGTTTCCGCGCCAGTCAACCGAGGAACACCGCCAGATTCTCGATGCGATTGTTGCCGGGGATGCCGAGCGCGCGCACGACCTGTTTTACCGCCATCGTCAGCGTGCCGCGCGCGAAATTCTCGGACTGCTCGAACAGCAATGACATCGAGTCCGCGGTTCGATGACCGGGTCGCTCGCGTTGAATATCGGGAATCTTCGGATCTGTGACGAAGGTCGCCAAATCAGGCCAATCTGCCATTGGCTACGATTCCCCTGTACGACGTTGTTTTGACGTATTTGCAGGCCAGGCTGCAGTTTTCAATCCGATTCTAGCTTCGTCCGACAAGCGCATGATTTACCTCTAATATCCCGCTCCGGAAGTGTCGCTTTTCGGACCCGGAGGATGAATCGGCAGACCGTGAAAACCCCGTTTTCGGGCAAAAAAACAGCCGATTTTCGTCTCGCTGAAGCGTCAGATATCCGGCGCTATCCCCGGAATTTTCTCTGCTATGCTCAAATCCACAACCGTAAGCGGAGCTGATATAGACATGGAAGCGATGATCGCCGAACAACCTCTGACGATCGACGAATTGATTGGTCGGGGCCAGGAGTTACCGAGCCTGCCCGAGATTTACCTGCGGGTTTCGCAGCAGCTCGAGGATGAAACGGTCAGCGTATTCGAAATCGGAACCACGGTGCAAAACGACCCGGCGATCACGACCCGGGTGCTCAAAATGGTCAACAGCGCCTACTACGGGCTACCCAACCAGGTTTCTTCGGTCGCGCAAGCGGTTTCGCTGCTCGGCCGCGAGCGGCTCAAGCACATCCTGATCGGTTCCATTTTGCGGGGCGTGTTCAGCGCGCAGGACAACCCGGCCTTTTCGATGCAGGAATTCTGGAAACAGAGTATCAAGACCGCGATCATTGCCCGCGAACTGGCGCTGGACTTGCCGACGATCGATGAACCCGAGGCGATGTTTACCGCCGGATTGCTGCACGACATCGGACGCCTGCTGCTGATCGACCGGGTACCGGAGCAGATGCTCGCCGCGGAGGAATACATGATCCGCAAACGGGTCGACATCCTGAGCGCCGAACTGGCGCAGGTCGGCGTGACGCATACCGCGGTCGGTGAAGCCCTGATGCGCCACTGGGGTTTGCCAGATCTGCTGATCGATTGCGCACGCCTGCATAACGAAGCCGTACACGATGGACCGCATCGACGCGCCACGCACCTGATATACCTGTCCAGTCAGCTCAGCCAGTACGTACCGCCGCTGGACGACGGAGAAACCGTCGACATTCTCAACGATATCGCCAACTGGGACCAGGGCGATCTGACCCTGGAACAGATCGCCAGTGCCTGCCAGCATGCCGACGACATGGTGTTCGACGTCATGGAATCGCTCGGCATGGTCGCGATGGAAATCGGCGAGGATTAACGACCGACCTGCCGCGGTTTAGCCGCGCGCAAGCGCCAGCGAAGCGCAACGAAACGATCCGCCGGTCGCGGGTACGCCATCGAATCGAATCGCTTCGACGCGGTAACCGCAGGCTTCCAGCACGGCATTGATTCGCGCGCAGACCGGATGGTCGCGGGCCACGATCGTGCGCGGATCGATCGACAGCACGTTGGTGGCGAGATACTCGCGCTCGGTGTCGTCGATTTCCAGCCATTCGTATTGGCCGAGCGCCTGCCACAGGGCCTCGTCGTTGCCGGCAAGGCTGCCGGGATGAATCAGTAGATGGCCCTGGCCCAGCGGATTGAGGCAGCAGTCGAGGTGTAACCGATCGTGGATTACGGGCAATGCCCGAACTCCGCGTGACGCGAGTTGTTCGCGGAGATATTCGAAGCCGGCACGATTCGAGCGTCGGTGATACCCGACCAGCACTGTCTCGGCATCCAGTTGCACCACGTCACCACCTTCGAGCAGGCACCCGGACGGCGGTCGCAGGATCCGCTTCGGGTCGAACCCGGCCAAATGCTGTGTAATGGTATCGATTTCGCCGATCCGGCTCGAGACCGCCATGCTGGCGATAAAAAACAGGTCGTTGATGACGAAACCGATATCCCGCGGACAGGTATAGTCGAACGAATAAGCCGCCTGCGGGTCGGCCCGCAGCACCTCCACCCCGTGACTTTCGAGCACGCCGACAAAGCCGGCGTATTCGCGCAGCAACTGTTCTTCGTCCGGGTAGGCGAGCGCCAGCACTTCCGCCCTGCGATCGGTATCGGGGACCAGCGGAAATTCCACCATCTCGGCGGCGACCCGCGCTTTATCGCGCTGGTAGGGTGCACCAAGGCCGACAATGATACTGCGCAATGGCGCAAACTCATTCTGAATACCGGGCTCGTGTTTTCGATTCTGCGCCATGTCGCTCTCCGGAACGGTTTGGCCGGCGATTATAACGCCGGCGAAGAGCGTCTTCGGCTGTTCATTCGGCCGTGCGGGTTCGTTTGCCGATCTCGGATAACGCGATACCGCCGAGGACCAGCGCCAGCGCTAGGGCGTGATAGAGATAAAAGCTTTCCTGCAGAAACAGCACCGCCATGATCGACGCAAATACCGGCACCAGGTTGACGAACACGCCCGCGCGACCCGGGCCGATCAGGGTGACACCCTGGATGAAAAAGACCTGCGCGATAAACGAGGGCAGCAGGGTTACCGCGGCCGCGATGGCCCAGCCGGTCGGAGTGGGTGGTTGCCATCCAAGCTGCCAGGTTTCGATCGCGAGCAGGGGCAGGGAAGTGAACCAGGCGAACATCGCCATCACCGCAAACAGACTCAACGCACCGACATTCGGACGACGGCTGAGCCCCACCGAGTAAGCCGCGTAGAAAAAACAGGCGATCAGCATGAAGCCGTCGCCGCGGTTGATCTGCAGCGCGGCCAGGTCCGCGAGCTGACCTGCAGAGGCCACCAGCATGACGCCGAGCAGCGTGACGGCGACGCCGATCCCCTGCAGCGCCGTAATACCGACACGCAGCACCAGCAGGCTGCCGAGGAGTACAAAAATCGGGATCGACCCCTGCAGAATACCGATGTTGATTGCGGTGGTGTGATGACCGGCGATGTAGAACAGCGCGTTGAAAGCCGTGAAACCACAGCTGCCCATCAGGCCGAGAAACACGAGGTGACGCCGCAGCAGTGGCCAGTCGCGCAACAGACCGCCGCGGGCGAATAACAGCATCAAAATGACGACGCCTGCCCAGCGGAACATGGTCAATTGCATCGGCGAGATTTGATCGACGGCCAGCCGCCCGAAAATAGCGTTCAGGCCCCAGCACCAGGTGGTTACCACTAACAGGAGGTAGGCGCGCCAGGTATCTCGATCGCTCACGCCCTCGTCCTCGCGCCGAGGACCAGTTCGCGATGCAGGGTGTAAAGCCCGCTCACGATGATGATCGTGATGCCGGCGACGCTGACCAGGTCGGGTACTTCACCCCAGACGAGGTAGGCAATCGCACCGCCGACGACGATGGTCAGGTATTTCAGCGGTGACACGATGCCCACCGCGGCATGGCGATAGCT
>JAAUXY010019496.1_pt1 | contig 11100 bp, 12 predicted proteins | sample 7278121 | NCBI WGS metagenome assembly JAAUXY01 (sample SAMN14350117, study PRJNA611818) | marine sediment metagenome | isolation source: surface marine sediment (1.8m) | place: French Polynesia: Moorea | collected 2018-08
AGGTTGCGGGTTCGGCAGCGCGGCCCCAGCGATCCAGGTGGCGCAGCAGGCTGTCGTGCAACTCATCTTCGTTGCGAACCCCTTCGAGCACGCGCCGTAATTGCCCGTCGGCGTCAAATAACAGCAGTGTCACGTGCGGAACGCGATGCTTGCGCTGCAGGCGTTTGCCCTCGGCCGTCGTGATATCGGCGATACGGTACAAGATACGATCGCCGAGCCGGTCGACCGCATCGCCGGTATTGGCGCGTAGCTGGTTGCACAGCCGACAGCCCGGATCGTGGATCTGCACCACGGTCGGGATACCCTTGCCGATCACCGATAAATCGTGGCTGATGTCGTAATTGTGCTTGAACGCAGCGAGGCCGACGCCCACCACCGACATGGTCAGCAGCAGCGCAAGGCCAGCCTGGCGCAGGTTGCGCCACTGGCGCCGCATCTGCTGACGGCGGGTTGGTTTGACGCCGACGCGGCGGCCGGGTTTGCGCTTTTTCGAAGCCATGAATTTCTCCCGAATGAACCGGTTAGCCTGCGAGTGCCAGGCGGATTGCGACGCTCCGCTGGATAGCAGCGATGCGATCGGGGCTGACCGGTACAGGACCGGATTTGACGCTTTGCGGCAGGTAGAGTGCACGCGCGATTTCCCGCAGGCGGTTACGGTCGACATCGCCGACCAGCGTGTGCAGCAGACCATCGGCCTGCCAGCTGATGGTGCCGTAACCGCGCAGGACCTGCTCCAGCCCGGGAGGCCGGTTGGTTGTCTTGTCGGTGGACTTCATGATGTATAACGATACCCAGGCATCGTCGATGCGGTACATGTAGGAAACGATGCGCTGGTCCAGCATGTTGCACAGGCGACCGCCGGCGAGGCGGAATTCGCGGGTACGTACCGGCAGGGGCACACGGAAATCCACCTTGCTGCCGAACCAGTTACGGATTGGCCCGGGTCGTTCGTCGCTGAAATCGAGATCACGCTGGCTGACCACGAAGGTGTGAAACTCGTTCACCAGCGCGGTCGCCACGCTGTCGCCTGGTTCGGCCTGGTCTCGTTCCAGCGACAGCAGGCTGACGACGGCACCGAGCGCGACCAGCAGGCCGGCCGCAATAGCGGGCAGAACGCGCAATGAACGTGCCGGCGGGCGAGCGGCGTGCGAGGTTTTACGGATGCGCTGCCAGAGTTCGTCCGACGCAGTCCAGTCATCCGCCGCGGCGCGAATTTGCTGTTCGAAGGCATCGTCCCGCTCGGCTTGCTGAAGGCAGGCTTCGCACCCAGCGAGGTGTTTGCGCAGGGTCTCGCAGCGCTCGGCATCGAGCTCACCGTCGCGAAAGGCGTCGAGATGTGCGCGCGTGTTTTCACAAGTAGTCATGGCTGTACCTCCCGGGCGGTGTCATCGCGCCCCGGCGTCTGCCGCGGGTCCCAGTCTTCGAGCTGCTGGCGCAGCAGTCGCCGACCGCGTGACAGGCGCGACATCACGGTGCCGATCGGACAGTCCGTGACGTCGGCAATCTCCCGGTATGACAACCCGCTGATCAGAAATAAAACGGTAACCACGCGCACCTCGGGAGGCAGTGCAGCAAGGGCATCGTCAATCGCGCTCGAGGAAACTCGATTTTCAACGCTCTGGAGTGGGGTAGGCTCTGCACTTACTGCCATTTCGATCACGTTGTGATCGTTATCCGAGGTGGCGTGGTATTCGGTGGAGCGAATCGGCGAGCGCTTTTCACGTCGGTATCGATCGCGGTAGGTATTAACCAGGATACGCCGTAGCCATGCTGCCAGGCTGGTGTCGCTGTGGAATTCCGGTTCCGGATCGGCAGCCAGTGCTTTCACGCAGGTATCGTGCACCAGGTCCTCGGCGTCGGCCGTCTGCAGCATGAAGCCGCGCGCGGCGCGCATCAGCATCGGTACCAGCCCGGCTACCCTGGATTCGAACCGTTGGCGGCGGCGCTGCCGCGTGCTACCGATTTTGATGCCTGCCCATCGCATGGCCTGGATTCATCTCCTGGTCTCGTTGGTTGGTCGATAAGGCTTAGAACGTGCGTGATCGCGATTTATTCCCGCGCCGGCAAAAAAAAGTCGGTCTCGCCGGAAGCGACCGAGAAAGCGCTGACCCCGGGCCTTGCCTGCTGCTACAATGAGCCTCGCCGGAAGCGGTGTTGCAATACGCTCCGCGCTACCCCTCCAGGATGCTCACCCGGAAACATCGCGCGGGTTTTCTGGAATAACGAAAATCATTTCGCTCGCAGAGCCTTTGACAGGAAGCCCGTCATGACCATCACCGGCAACAAGGTCGTCAGCATCCATTACAACGTGGTAGATGCCGATAGCCAGGAAATGATCGACTCATCCGACGGTAAAGAGCCGATGGTGTACCTGCACGGCGCCCGCAATATCATTCCCGGACTCGAGCAGGCGCTCGAGGGCAGGGCGCCCGGGGATGCCTTCGACGTGACCGTGGCGGCCGCCGAGGCATACGGAGAACACAGCCAGGACCGGGTACAAAGCGTGCCGCGCGAGGCGTTTGCCGAGATCGGTGAACTGCAGTTGGGCCTGAGGGTGACTGCACAGACCGAGATAGGCGCAATCGAACTGCTGGTCACCGAGATCGGCGACGACGAGGTGACGGTCGATGCCAACCACCCGCTGGCGGGCAGAAACCTGAAGTTCAGCGTGCGGGTCGAGCAAGTGCGCGATGCCAGCGAGGAAGAAATTGCCCATGGCCACGCGCATGGTCCGGGCGGCCACCACCATTAACGGTTCGCTGCTCGACCGCTAAAACGATTCAATTTGCCGCTGTGATCGCGGCCGGGATTCTTATGCGGGGTTGAGCGCTTCGCTCTGGCGCTTGACGTTGACCAGCGTGCGCAGGCGCGCGAGTAAATCGTCCTCGTCGACCGGCTTGGTAATGAAGTCGTTGGTGCCGGCACCGAAAATGCCGGTGAAATCAGTGCGCTCGTCTTCGCCGGGCTCGATCGTCATCAACAGCACCGGCAGGGCGAGATAATCGAGCTCGAGATCGTTGCGCACCGCCTGGATCAGCTCGAAGCCGTTCATGTCACCCGACAGCGTCAGGTCGGTGATCATCACGTCGATGCTGGTACCGCCTTCATTTTCAGCCTGGTTTTTTCGAAGGAATTCGAGTGCCTCCGCGGCCTCGCGAAAATGCTGGTACTCGATGTTGTTGCGATCGAGAATCGAGGTGGTAATGGCGGTCGAGGTGGCGCTCTTGTCGACGTAGAGCACTTTGACCGGAAAGTCGTTGCGGGTGCCCAGGTAGTTCAGGATGAAGTTGACCAGCGACTTGTGACCTTCTGCCTTGTCGAAGTAGGCCGTAACGGCATCGGTGTCATCCATGCCGGCGCCGACCACGCGCGTATCGGTGTCGCCGGACACCACGAAGATCGCGGTATCCTTGTTTTTTGGCGTCTGCCGGATCTGTTCGATCAGCTGGTAACCATCGGTGTCCGGCAGCGAGATGCCGGTAGTGATGATTTCGAACTCGAAACGCTTGACCGCGGTCAGGGCTTCCTTACCGTTGCCGCAGGCGATGATGTCGAGGTCGGGCGCTTCCGCCGATATTTCCTTGAACAGGATCGTGCGTGCCGAATCGGACGAGTCGATCAGTAGCAGACGGCGTTTTCCGGACATGGACAGATTCGTTAACTGGGTTCTATTTGTTTCAGGTGTCGGGCTACCGCAATCCAGGATCCGGCGAGGCCCAGCAATGTACTAGAGGTTAGCAGAATAACGAAGTCGTGCAGGGAAAATGTGATCAGCTGGTACTCCGACTGGTACAGCAGATTGAGGCGCTGGAGCGGACCCGAAACCGCGAGATAACCCAGTTCGACGATGATCCAGGACAGCAGTCCGCCGAACAGGCCGTACCAGACACCGCCGTACAGGAACGGCCGGCGGATGAAGGCGTCGGTGGCGCCGATCAGCTTGGTGACGATGATTTCCTGGTAGCGGTTCTGAATGTCGAGGCGAATGGTGTTGCCGATGACCAGCAGCACTGCCACCGCAAACAGCGCGGTCACGATACCGACCGCGCGCTGTGCAATCTCGAGAATGGTGTAGAGCCGTTCCAGCCACTCGGTATCGAGCTTGGCGATATGCACTTCGGGCAGGGCCTGCAGTTCGCCCAGCAGATTGCGGACGCGAAACCGGTCGACCTCGAGCCCTGGCTCGACCACGATGGTATGCGGCAGCGGGTTGCTGCTCAACGTGTCGATGCTCTTGCCGAAACCGGAATCCTCGCGAAACGCCTGTAACGAAATCTCGCGCGAGATAAAACGCGTGGACGCCACGTCGGGCATTGCGGCGATCTGCCGGTCCAGGGCGCGCGCGCCGGTTTCGTCGAGCTTGAGATCGAGGAACAGGCTGATTTGGGAACTCGAGCGAAAATCGCCCGACATGGCGTCGATATTTTTTAAAAACAGGTAAAAGCCGCCGGGCAGCGACAGCGTGATACCGATTACCGCTACCGTCATCAGCGTGGTGGCGGGTGCCTGGTAAATCTTGCCGAGGCTGAAGATCAGCGACTGCAGGTGATGGGTCAGGTAAGCCGTTACATGAACGCCACCGGGCGGCCGCCGGCGCCGACGGTTACTCGTAGCCATGCAGGATTTCCTTCGGCCCGGTATCGAGATCGTTGAGGATCAGCTCGCCCCGGTTCAGCGTCATGCGCGGTTTTTGCAGTTCCTCGATCAGGCCGAGGTCGTGACTCGCGACCAGCACGGTAACGCCGACCTGGTTGAAGTCGACGAAGATTTGCATGATTTCGCGTGACAGCACCGGATCGAGGTTGCCGGTCGGCTCGTCCGCCAGCAGCAGCATGGGTTTGTGCACCACCGCGCGGGCGATGCCGACGCGCTGCTGTTCGCCGCCCGACAGCGTAATCGGCATCGACTTTTCCTTGTTCAGCAAGCCGACCTTGTCGAGCGCCGCGCGGGTGCGGCGGGCAATTTCGTGACGGGCATAACCCTGGATGTGCAGCGGCATCGCGACATTGTCGAACACCGGCCGGTCGAACAGCAGCTGGTGGTCCTGGAAAATAATGCCGATGTTGCGGCGGATATAGGGCACGCGATGACGCGGCAGCGTGTTCAGGTTGATCCGGTTCAGCAGGGCCTGGCCACGGGTCGGCTTCTCGATCAGCGCGATGAGTTTGAGCAGGGTGCTCTTGCCGGCCCCGGAGTGGCCCGTCAGAAACGCCATTTCGCCGTTGCCCAGTGCCAGCGTCACGTTTTTGAGCGCTTCGTAGCCGCTCTCGTAACGCTTGGTGACGTTATGAAACTCGATCATGCAGACGGTCGATCAGGTCTCGGCGAGCAGCGCGTCGACGAACTCTTCGTGATCGAATGGTCGCAGGTCCGCCGCGGTTTCGCCGACGCCGATAAATCGAATCGGGGTCTGCAGCTGCTCGGCGACGCTGAAGATCATGCCACCCTTGGCGGTACCGTCGAGCTTGGTGAGAATAATCCCGCTGACGCCGATACTGTCGCGGAAATTCTGCGCCTGCGCCAGCGCGTTCTGGCCGGTGCCGGCGTCCAGCACCAGCAGGGTTTCGTGCGGCGCCTCCGGGTCGAGTTTGGTCATCACGCGGCGAATCTTTTCGAGCTCATCCATCAGGCTGACCTGCGTATGCAGGCGGCCGGCAGTATCGGCGATCAGCACGTCGATGCCGCGCGCCTGTGCCGACTGTAACGCATCGAAAATGACCGAGGCCGAATCGGCGCCCTGTCCCTGGCTGATCACCGGAACATCGAGCCGTGCGCCCCAGGTCTGCAGCTGCTCGACCGCTGCCGCGCGGAAGGTATCGCCGGCCGCGAGCATGACCTTGAGACCCTCGTCGCGAAACCGCTGCGCCAGTTTGCCGACGGTGGTAGTCTTGCCGGCGCCGTTGACGCCAACCATCAGGATCACGTAGGGCTTGCGTGCAGTATCGATTTGCAGTGGCGCGGAACAGGGTTCGAGGATCTCGGCCATGGTTGCTTTCAGCGCTGACATCAGGCTGTCGCTGTCGTCGAGCTCGCGGCGCGCCACGGCTTCGGTCAGGCGGCTGGTAATGCGCTGGGTGGCGGCGATGCCGACGTCGGCGGTGAGTAACGGATCCTCCAGCGCCTCCAGCAGTTCATCGTCGATCTGCTTCTTGCCGAGCAACAGGTCGGCGAGCCCGGAAGACAGGTTTTGCCGGGTTTTACTCAGTCGCTGACGCAGCGAGGCGAACAACCCGGTGGGTTGTTGCGGGTCTTCCTTGTTCGCCGATTTGAATCCGAACATCGATTTTCCGGGTAGTGGAATTCAGGCACAATATGCTATCAGAAAGCGGTTCGGGCGGGCACTCCGGCAGACATGAAATCCGAGGTCAGAATCATCGCCGGACAGTGGCGCGGGCGTAAGCTGCCGGTGGTCGATGCCGCCGGTCTGCGCCCGACCCCGGACCGCATCCGCGAGACCCTGTTCAACTGGCTCGCAGCCGATTGCCGCGATGCCGTGGTGCTCGACTGTTTTGCCGGCAGCGGTGCGCTGGGACTGGAGGCGCTGTCGCGCGGTGCGCAACGGCTGGTTGCGATCGAAAGCAACCGCCAGGCGCTGCGCAGCCTGCAACAGCTGCAGCAGCGGCTGGGGGACGAACGCTTCGAACTGCTGGCGGGGGATGCGCTGCAGCGGGTTGATGAACTCGATGCCGTCTTCGATATCGTGTTCATCGATCCTCCGTACGCCGACGACCGCTTGCGCCAGGCGATGTTCGAGCGGCTCGAAACGGCGGACTGCCTGCAAGACGGTTGCCGTCTCTATTTCGAATGGCCGCGCGGCACGGAGGGCGAGCCCCGCTCGCCGCGATTGCACTGGCTGAAACGCAAAACCGCCGGCCAGGTCGATTATGGTGTGGCCGAATGGCGGCGAACTGGTTAAACTCTGCCGGTTCCCGCGTCCCGGACGCGTTTTTCGAGGTAATTCATGTCCAGCGTCGCCATCTATCCCGGTACCTTCGATCCGGTCACTCGCGGGCACATCGACATTTGCCAGCGGGCGCTGAAGGTTTTCGACCGGGTTGTCATCGGCGTGGCCGACAGCCTCGCGAAGGAGCCTTTTTTCAATATCGACGAGCGTTTCGATATGCTCGAAACCGTATTCGCCGACACCGACCGGATCTCGGTCAAACCTTTCTCGGGCCTGTTGATCGACTTTGCACGGGAATGTGACGCCGACGTTATCATTCGCGGTCTACGGGCCATCTCGGATTTCGAGTACGAGGTACAGCTGGCGGGCATGAACCGGTCGCTGGCGCCCGAAATCGAGACCGTGTTTTTGACCGCGGCGCAACCTTTCGCCTTCGTATCGTCGAGCCTGGTGCGCGAGATCGCGCGGCTCGACGGCGACGTATCCGAGTTCCTGCACCCCGAAATACTGCGGCGCCTGACGGAAAAGCTGCAGAACAACAAGTAGCCAGTTACAGGAGTTTCCGCATGGCGCTGATGATTACCGACGAGTGTATTAATTGCGACGTTTGCGAGCCGGAGTGCCCGAACGACGCAATTTCGCCGGGTGAAGAGTACTACGTTATCGACCCGCTGCTGTGTACCGAGTGTGTCGGTCATTTCGAAACCTCGCAATGTGTCGAGGTTTGCCCGGTCGACTGTATTCCGCTAAACCCGGATGTGGTCGAAACCCAGGAACAGCTGCTGGAAAAGTATCGCCGCCTGACCGGCTCCGATTGAGCGCCGCGCTGTCCGCGCTTCAGTAACCCCCGACCGCGCCTTCGCTGCGATTGTCGTAAGCCGCCTCGAGATAATTCCGATCGTTCAGACGCACGGCCTTGATGCGACCGAGATAAGCCGGACGTTGCTCTACCGTTTCGTGTCCGCGGGCCTTCAGGCCCTCGATCAGTTCGGGTGAAAACTTGAACTCGTCCATGTAGAGTTTGTTTGGCAGGAACTGGTGATGCACGCGCGGAAACTGTACCGCGCGATCGATATCGAGACCCGTGACCAGCACCCGGTAGATCGTCTGCACCACGCTGCTGATGATGCGTGGTCCGCCGGCCGCGCCGAGCGCCATGACGATGCGCCCGTCTTTTTCCACCAGGGTGGGACTCATCGAGCTCAGCGGCCGTTTGCCGGGTTCGACGACGTTGCCGAGACCCTGAACCAGGCCGAAGGCATTGGGTTCGCCCGGGCGGGTGGTGAAATCATCCATTTCATTGTTGAGCGAGATGCCGAAACGTTCGGATACCACGCCGGAGCCGTAGCTGCCGTTCAGCGTAACCGTCAGCGTAATCGCATTACCGTCGGCATCGAGAATGGAAAACTGGGTGGTTTCGTTGGAATCGTCGACTACCTTGCCGAGCAACGGCTCGAGCTGGACCGCTCGGGCGATGTCGATACTGTCGGCCATTTGCGTGATGTAGTCCGGCGACAGGATGCGGTCGAAGGGATTGTCGTGGAAATCGGGATCACCGAGCAGGGCGCGGCCGCGGAAAGACCGATTCAGGACCTCGGCCATCAGGTGGATTTCGTCGACGCTGAGCGCGGTTTTCTCGCCGATGCCGACCTGGTCGAACAGTTCCAGCGCGGTCTTGATGACGGCGCCGCCGCTGCTCGGTGGCGGCATCATGTAGATGCGATGTCCGCGGAAATCGGTGACCAGCGGTTCGAGCCAGCGCACGCGGTAGCTGGCGAGGTCCTCGACCGTGATCACCCCGCCCGCGGCCTGTACCGAGTCGGCGATATCGCTGGCGACCTCGCCGCTGTAAAAACCGGCGGGGCCGTTATTGCGCAATAGTTTCAGAGCCCGCGCGAGTGCCGGTTGGCGCAGCACTTCGCCGGGTCGGTAAGGTTCCGCCGGGGTGCGGAAAAAATGCCGCAGGCCGGCCGCGTTGAAACGTTCGGCCTGGCCCTCGGCGTAGCGTGACTCGGTGCCGGAAAACTCGATACCTTTTTCGGCCAGCTCGATGGCGGTGTCGAACAGCGTCGACCAGCCGAGCTTGCCGTAGCGCTTGTGTAACGCCCACAGCCCGGCCGGCACGCCGGGGACACCGACCGCGCTGCCGCCGTTCCAGGACGAACCCTTGGGCAGCTTGACGTAGAAATCGGGTGAGGTGGCGGCCGGCGCCATTTCGCGAAAATCGAGCACGTCGACACCGTCACCCATACTGACCAGCGCGAATCCGCCGCCGCCGAGCGAGGCATTCGACGGATTGGTTACCGCCAGCGTCAGACCCACCGTCACTGCCACGTCGATCAGGTTGCCGCCGCGATCGGCGATAGCCTTGCCGGCATCGACCGCGTAGTCGGACGGGGCCGAGATCATGATGCGGGTACCTTCCGCGGGAACCGCCAGCAATGGCGATGTAAATGCCAGCGCGCAACACAGGCTGACGAGACGCAGGAAGGACGGAACGGGCATATGAATTCTCCGCGGGGTGGGGCGCCCGATGTTAAAGAAGCACTTGCGTGCAATCAAGCGGCGCGGGTAAGAGCAGGAATCGGCGAGTCAGTCGGCGTAACCCGGCAGGCTGCGGTCGAGTACCCGCTTCATGGCTTCGAAATAGAGGTGATCACGTTGCCCCTTGTGGCGATCGGCGTCGTCGGGAGTTTGCACCTGGCGAATGATGTCGTCGGCGATCGGCTGCAGCCGACCACCGGTACTCATCGCACGAACCTGGGCGCGGCAAACGCGCTCGAGCAGGTACAGCAGGCGGTAGGCGCGCGCGATCGTGTCGGCCGCTACCAGCACGCCGTGATTCTTCAGGAACATGACTTCCTTGTCGCCAAGCAGCCCGGCCAGGCGTTCGCCCTCTTCGAGCGTGTCCGCGAGACCCGGGTAATGGTCGTCATAGGCGATGCGGCCGTGGAAAAAGGCCGATGACTGGCAGGCCGGGATCAGGCGATTGTCTTCGAGCATGTTGAGCGCCAGCGCCCAGTTCTGATGGGTGTGCAGGATCACCTTGCGGCCGCTGAGACGATGCAGCGGCGCGTGGATACACTGCGCCGACAGTTCGACCAGGCCGTCACCGTCGAGCGTTTCGCCGGCTTCGTTGAAGACGATCAGCTCGCTGGCGCGGGCTTCCGACCAGTGCAGGCCGAAAGGCAGCACCAGGTAGCGATCGTCATAGCCGGGCAGCGTGACGGTGAAATGGTTGTCGATACCTTCTTCGAGTTCGTGCAGTACTGCGAGTCGCAGCGCGGCGGCGAGATCGATGCGCGCCTGGCTGGCGGCATCGGTGCTGCCATCGATGGCGTGAATGGTCATGGCGGACTCTCCAATCAGATTCGCACAGCATAATAGATCACCGCGTCCTCGCCAATCCCGACTCGCCGTGACGATGATTCCCAAAGATCCAAACCCTGGCGGCCTGCGCGCCTCGGCGTCTTTGCGAGAACCAGAGTTGGCTTATGGGTCGCTCCGGTACCCGTGATGATCGTGGATCAGGACTGGCAGTTCGGGCAATACCAGGTGGCGCGCTGGCCGAGCACAACCTGCTTGATCGGAGTGCCGCAGACGCGGCAGGCGTCGCGGTTGCCGTAGACCTGCAATTCATGGCGGAAATAGCCGGGTTTGCCGTCGGCCTGGGTGAAGTCCTGCAGGGTTGTGCCGCCATGTTCGATGGCGAGCGCGAGCGTTGCGCGCACGCTGTCGACAATGCGCGCGATGCCGGGCCGGCTGATGCGGCGCGCGGCGCGGCCGGGCCGGATGCCGGCCTTGAACAGGGCTTCACTGGCATAGATGTTGCCGACGCCGACGACGATGTGGCTGTTCATCAGCAGGTTCTTGATCGCGACGCTGCGATGGCGGCTGTGTTGGTACAGGTGGTCGGCGGTGAAGTCATCACCCAGCGGCTCGGGTCCGAGAGCTGATATCAGGCGGTGCTGGTGCGGGTCACCCTCGGTGTAGAGCAGCGCGCCGAAGCGGCGCGGGTCGCGAAACCGCAGGCTCTGACCGTCTTCCAGCTGCACTTCCACGTGCTCGTGATCCTGCGCCGCTGCGCCGACTGGCAGTACGCGCATGCTGCCGGACATGCCGAGATGCCAGATCAGGTGACCGCGATCGAGCTGCCACAGCAAATACTTGGCGCGTCGCGACACGCCGAGGATACG
>JAAUXY010011526.1_pt1 | contig 11099 bp, 8 predicted proteins | sample 7278121 | NCBI WGS metagenome assembly JAAUXY01 (sample SAMN14350117, study PRJNA611818) | marine sediment metagenome | isolation source: surface marine sediment (1.8m) | place: French Polynesia: Moorea | collected 2018-08
CAGGGCAACCGGATCAAGGAGATCGCCCGCGGCGGCGCGTCCTTGCCGGCCGGCAACGCCGACGAGATCGACGGCGGTGGCGCCACTCTGATGCCGGGGCTTATCGAGTCCCACGCCCATGTCACTTTCACCGACACCTCCAGCCTGGAAGCGCTGGGCGACATCCCGCCCGAGGAGCACACGCTGCTCGCCATGAAAAACGCGCGCAAGTTCCTCGACCAGGGCTTCACCGCGCTGAACAGCGCGGCCGCCGCCAAGCCGCGGTTGGACGTGGTGATCCGCAACGCGATCGAGGCCGGTGACATCCCGGGCCCGCGCATGCTGGCCGCCTCGCCCGAGCTCACCGTGACCGGCGGTCTCGGCGACGTGCGCCGCCAGCACCTGCATAAAGAGACCTTCGCCATCGTGTGCGACGGGGCCGACGAGTTCCGCCGGGTCTCGCGCGAGATGTGCCGCGAGGGCGTGGACACGCTCAAGATCAACCCGTCGGGCGACGAGTTCGTACCTTTCGCCCGCGCCCACCAGACGGTGATGACCGAGGCCGAGATCGAGGCCGTGTGCGAGGTCGCGGAGTCCCGCGGCAAGCGGGTCGCCACTCACGCCCGCAGCGCCAACTCGGTCAAGCTCAGCCTGCGCCACGGGGCTGAGATCATCTACCACGCCACGCTGTCCGACGAAGAAGCCCGCGACATGCTGGAGGATGCGCGTGACCGGATCTTTGTCGCCCCGACCCTCGGTATCACCGTCACCACGCTGCACGAGGCCGAGCCGTGGGGGATCACCGAGGAGGTGGCGACCAACCTGGGCCTGAAGCGCGAGCTGGAGATCGCGATCGAGAACATGAAGGACCTGAAGAAGCGCGGCGTGCGGATCCTGCCCGGCGGCGACTACGGGTTCGCCTGGAACCCGATCGGCCGCAACGCCCGCGACCTGGAGCATTTCGTCAAGCTGCTCGACTTCACCCCGATGGAGGCGATCACGGCGGCGACCAAGCTCGGCGGCCAGATCATGATGATGCCCGACGAGCTCGGCCAGGTGCGCGAGGGCTTCCTGGCCGACCTGCTGCTGGTCGACGGCGACCCCTTGAAGGATGTCTCGATCCTGCAGGATGCCGACCGCCTGCTGGTCGTGATGAAGGACGGCGCATTCCACAAGCGGGTCCAAGCGCTGGGCTACCAGGCGGTGCAGGCCGCCGAGTAGCCGGCCACCGCCGCGCCCCGCGGTTTGGCAGCCTTACCGGGCGGTTAACCCGCTTTTTTCATCGGGGACCGGTCCGGCGCGCCCAATGTCTTAACGCTGCTTTTACGCCCCCAGCCTAGAATGCGACCTTGGGTATAGCCGCAATTTGGCTTTTCGGGGGATATGATGGCAAGCGCACTCCCTTCTCGAGTGGAGGGAATCGACGACAATGTGACGGCACTGCAGCCGGAACAGCGGTCCCTTTGGGATGCCCTGACCGCGGATCCGCGATTCCCGACAATGCTGACCGAAGCGATGGCCGATGCCGTGGTCGTGACCGACGAAGCCGGAACCATCGTCTTCGCCAACTCGGCGTGCGAGCGCCTGCTCGGCTGGCGTACCGACCAACTGATGGGCATGCCGCTGGACCAGTTGGTCCCTGAGGCTGCGGCTCAGACTTTGGCAAGCCAGCGCAGTCAAACGCTGCAAAGCGGTGCGACGGGCAGTGCCGGTGAAGGCCAAGACCTAATTCTGAAGCACGCAGACGGCCGCGCCTTGCTGGCCCATCTCAGCATCGGCGCGCTCTCCAGCACCGGGCGCACCCTTTTCGTCGGCCTGCTGCGCGATCAGTCGCAAACCCGCACGCTGCGCCGACGCACCGATTCAAGCCAGCAGACCGATGCCCTGACCGATCTGCTGAACCGCGACGCGTTCCTGCATGAGGCACAACAGGTTTTCGAGCGGCACCACACGATTTGGCCGAACCAGCAAAGCTGCATGCTCGTGCTCAACATCAACCGGTTCCGCGATCTGAACGAGCAGTTCGGCATCGAGGTCGGTGACCAGGTGCTGAAAGTCACGGCGGAGCGGATCGCTTCCAACTCGCCCGGCGACACGCTGCTGGGTCGGCTGTCGGCCGACGAATTCGCGGTCGTGGTGAGCCTGCCGCCCGAGGAGTCGATGGAGCAGCGTGGCCAGGCGTTGTTGAGCGCCGTCAGCGCACCGATCAACGGCGAACGCCAGCCGCTGATCGTGTCGTGCAGCGTCGGTGTCGCCGCGCTGGATCACCATGGGGAGCCGGCTCAAGATCTGCTGTCCCGCGCCCAAATCGCCGTGCGCATGGGGCGCCGCTTCGGCGGCAGCCGGGTCGACGTCTATTCGCCGGAGATGGATGAGGAGATTGGCGAGCGCATCGTCCTAACCCAGCAGCTAGAGCAGGCTGCGTCCAACGGACAGCTCTATCTCGACTATCAGCCGATCGTGGAGATGTCGAACAAGGAGCTGTCTTCGGCCGAGGCTTTGATCCGCTGGCTCCACCCGTCGCTCGGGCGGATTCCGCCGGACAAGTTCATCCCGCTGGCCGAGGAGGAAGGCCTGATCGAGCAGATTACCGACTGGGTGTTGGACACGGTGATGGCTCAGATCGCGGCCTGGGGAGACCGGCCCGACGCGCCCAAGCGCGTGTTCGTGAACTGTCCGGCCGGCGTCCTGCTGAGCGGTGCGCTGTGTCCGCGCCTCGCCTCGCTGTCGCAGGAGCACAACATACCGCTGCATCGGATCGGCATCGAGATCACCGAGCAGACCGCAATGCGCGATGTCGACCTGGCGGCCAAGGAAATCACCGCACTGTCCGAACTAGGCATCTCGGTGGCTTTGGACGATTTCGGAACAGGTTTCTCCTCGCTGGCCTATCTGCAGAAACTGCCGATCCGAAAGCTCAAGATCGACCGCTCTTTCGTGCTCGACCTGCCGAACAACGCGCGCGCGTCCTCGCTGTGTCAATCGATCGTCGGCATGTCCAAGGGCCTCGGTCTGGAAATCGTGGCCGAGGGCATCGAGACCGACGAGCAGCTCTCGTTCTTGCGCGGGATCGGGTGCGACTACGCACAAGGGTACCTGCTCGGCAGGCCGGGATCGCCCAAAGCACTGATCGGTGACGAGGAAGAGCCGTCTGATGCCGCCGGCTGACCCGGCGCCCACCTGAGACCGTCGCGCACAATGGCGATTGGCGCCTCGGGGAGATTCCTTCCAGCCCCGCGCATGCGGTATCGTGATCCAATGGAGCAATCCGCAAACCCGCTCAGCCGGCCGGCGCCATTTGCCGCGGCGCCCACATGCGTACTCGCCTCGGGGCATGACGCGGCATGATCGGCGGCTCCGAACATCCGTGGTTTGCGCCGCTCTACCGCCGGATCGCCGTGGTCACGGTCTGCCTGTTGTGGTTGGTCATCGAAGCGATCAGCGGCGAGCCGGTATGGCAGATGATCTCCCTCGCAGCGTTCGCCTACAGCCTATGGGCCCTGCTCATCGCCTACCGCCCGCCGCAGGACGTCGACAGCGAAACCGGTTCGGATACACGCAATCTGAAGTAATGGCCTGAACGGGCCCGCAGGCCTGACTTACCCTCTCAAATGAGACGGGGCGCGGCCGTTGCAGCCGCGCCCGCGCCCCTTCCAGTACGATCCTAGTGTCACGCATCAGGTGTCAATCATCAGGTGCACGCGACGACGGCTCCCCAGTCATACGTCGCCAAGAGGATCGTACGTTTCATCGCCGGATTTGTGACCGGCCTTGGTTGGTGCCCTCCGCTTTCGTTCTCATCGTCCCGGTTCAGCCGGGTGCGACCACCCCTCGTCTCACGCGCAACAGCGTAAGCCTTATCAGCTCGCGGCGAGAACTTTTGCCCGTTACTTGAGCGTTACTAAACCGTTAATTTGCCTCTTTGTCATCTTTTAACCATCAACCGCGGTTGACGACTCTCACTGCGCCGCCGGATTCTGCCGTTCGCAATTGGAGACTTGTTAATATTCATTGACAATTCATGTGGACCACCGGTCAACATTCTCGAAGATCACGCATTTACGTTGGCACGTTAACTATATTTGTTCATATTTATTGGGGGAGTCAGATAAAAATTTCGCCACATATTAACGAATGTTATTGCCTATCTTAGTCAACTTGCGCTAACCTCAGATCCGATCCTGACGATGAAAAAACTATTTGCCCACATCCAACCAAGTCAGGGTCCGCCAATTGGCGAGGGCAAACGGGGCACATGACGTAAACTACAATGGGGGAGCGCGACTTTGGCCAGCCGCGCTATACATCTACTAGTCTGTGATTCAGACGTGTCAGCACGTTCCGAGCTTGCTGATTACTTCACAGCTGTAGGCTTTCACGTTGTTGAGGCGGGTGACGCCCAGCAATGCCGGTCGCGACTGGCGTCCGGCGCCGTGGATTTCTTGTTGTTGTCAACGGGATTGCCGGATGAGGACGGTCTGGAGGTCGGGCGCAAGGTGCGCAGCGACCATCCTGAGCTGCCGTTCATCTTTCTGACACCGACCGACAGCGAGCTCGATCGGGTCGTCGGGCTGGAGATCGGGGCCGATGACTCGGTGACCAAGCGGATCGGACTGCGCGAGCTGCATGCGCGCATTAAGAGCGTCATGCGCCGTGCCGGAACCTCAAGTCAGCCGGACACCAGTCGCCATGACCTGCGCACGCTTGGCGGTTGGACGGTCGATCTGACCCGGCGCGAGGTCACCGCCGAGAGCGGCGAACTGGTTGATCTGACACGAGCCGAATTCGACCTGCTCGCCGCCTTGCTGCACCACAGCGATCGGGTGGTCAGTCGCGACTATCTGCTGGACGTGGCGAGCAATCGGCGCGGTTCAGTGACCGAGCGCACCGTCGACACACTGGTCAGCAGGCTGCGTAAGAAAATGGAAAGTGCCGGCCTCAACCGCCGCATGATCGAGACCGCCTACGGCGTCGGGTACAGGCTCTCCTCCGACAACGAGAACCGCGCCTGACCATCGCGAGCCGAGGCATCGGCATGGTCAATCCATGAAACGACGGTTGCATCCAGCACGGATCGGCCCTGCCGCACGTGACGGTCGATCCGCGTGCGACGCAAAGCCGTCTCGTTCGACCCGGTGCATGTCGCGAGCCAACGTTACTGGTCCGGACGGCGCATCGTGCATTGCCGTGAGGCCATAGGGCAGCGCTAAGGCCGAGTGCTCTTGCCGTCGTTTTCATCCTCCTGACTCGACAAAAAAGACGGCGCCCCATGGGGCGCCGTCAGTCAGAAAGGGAGGGATTGCACAGGGGCCATGGGAGAAGGCCCGATCGGCCGCATAAGGTGTGCCCTAGGCCATACAGAGCGGCCGTATCTGGGCAACACTGCGTTTACGTCACTCGTCGGCTAGACCTCTCAGGCATCTTTCCCACGGCATTTGCGCGGTGAGCATCGGGACGTCGCGGGTGTGGCAAATGCAGATTTGCGCCACCCGACCATGGAACGCCGCACGCGACCCATGGTCGAACAGGCTGATCGGCGAATGGAGAACGCTCCGCGGCCACACCTGGGCTCCCAATCCTCACATTCCGCATTTCGCCAGCCTAACAACTCTGGTTGGTCGGGGATTTCGGATACCTGCGCAATTGTTTCGAATCTTTGCGCACCGACAGGCACGTATTGCGTCCGGGGCCGAACAGCCCTTCAGGTCCCTACTCCCGAACGCCGCAGCCGACGTGCGATAGGCTCAAACGCAGGCCGGGCCGACGCAGCAGTGTCGACCCGGCCCGTCGTGTGGCTCAGTGACTAGGAGTGTGCGGCGACCCCCGGCCCCGCAACGGCACGCCACAGTCCGCGCAGTGGCCTGATCAGCGCGTTGATCAGCAGCAGCGCGATGTAGATCAGCGTGGGCATCCACACCGTGTTGGCCAGGATGAAGGTTGGCGCTTCGCCATAGTTGATCTCCAGCGCCATCAGCCATCCCCCGGTCAGATCGGAAAGCTGCGCGACCCAGGCCAGATCGACCACACCGAACATCTGGAAGTAGGAGACGTACACTCCAAGCGTCAGCCCCAGCATGTCCTGATCCAGGGCCAACGGGCTCAGCGACAGCACCGCGTACTCCGGCATCTCGACGGCCATGTAGGCGCACCAGGCCAGCGCGCCGAGGACCAGTGCGACCAGCACATTCAGCGCGGTGTATCCGCTCCTGCCGACCCCGTTCGCATCCGCCACTCGGCGTAGGAAGTACAGGCAGAAGCCCAGTGCGGTCAGGTTGAATGCGTAAGTCAGCCCGAACAGCGCCGCGGTCTGCGGCCGCCACAGGTAAAGCGCCAGCCACCTCGGATCGGCCGACCAAAGCCAAGACCCGAAGGCCACGCCCACGCAGGTCAAGATGAAGCTGATCACCAACGTGGTTAACAGGCCGCGCCTCGAGAAAATCCGACCGCCGAGCAACCAGTGATGAAACGTCATGAAAGTACGGGCTGTATCGCCCAGGATCCGCGGCTCGTTGCCCCAGGAATCCCCTGTTCGTTGGATGCCATAAGGCAGTGCCTGCACGTTTGGCATCGCGTAACCCCCATTTTTTGCCCAGGACAAGCATCGCGTCTCGATTTCGACCCGACGACTTGTCGCCCCAGGCAATGGTCGCAAAAAAAACAAATATTATCAAGAAGTTAACCAAATCATGGTTAACGCGACCCGGGACGCTGTCGACGGCGGACGCCCCGTGGCCGGCCTTGGCGGCCGGGCTCAGCGGCTTGGTTCGCGGTCCTCGTGATGCTTGGCCGGCGCGCCGGCGCCCTGGCCTGCGTCGGCCAAACCGTTGTTCGTCGGCAGCGCCCGCACGGCACCGATCACCGCCATCAGCGCAGCGTAGATCGCCAACGGAAGCCACACGGCGTTGGCCGTCAGGAAAATCGCCGCCTGCCCGTAGCTGACCTCGGTCGCGAGCAGCCAACCGCCGCTCAGCTCCGACAGCCATGCGATGAATGACAACTTCACGAACCCGAACATCTGGAAATACGACACGTAATAGCCAAGCACGTATCCGAGCATCGCCGTGTCCACGCCGAACGGATTGAGGGTAATGATTGTCAGCTCCGGGATCTCGGCGCTCACCATGGCGACCCAGGCCAACATGCCAAGCAACAGTGAAGCCACAGCCATCAGCAGCAGGCAGAGAACCTTGCCGCCCGTCGATTTCTCGGGAATTCGGCCAATCAAGATCAGGCTGGCGAGCAGCGCGCTGACGTTGAACACATAGGCCACGCACCACAAGATGAGCGTTTGCGGCCGCCACACGAAAATCGCGAACCAGATCGCCTCAGACGACCAGATCAGCGATCCGAGCCCCGCACCCACGATGGTGATCGCCAAGTTGGCGACCATCGTGACCGCAATCCACCGAACCGAGAAATGGCGCTCGCCCAAGAACAGAGTCATGAACCGCATGAAGGCCTGCGCCGAGTGATCGACCAATCCGGCCGCAGGCGCGCCCTGGGTTGCGCCGTCATCAACAATATGTCGGAACGCCTTCGCGATCGGCATCGATGTAGACCATATCGCCGTGAAACAGCGGCCCGCTTACCCACGCCCTGCGGCCGCCCGGAAGTGCTCGTTTGCACTCTCGGCACAGATAGCGATTTGGGCATGGGATTGCCACCCCTCAGCCCGGGCGCCGTTTTTGGGAATCGGTGAGGACTAGCGTTTAGGCGGCGTCGCTGGCATCGGCTCCCGCGGCCCGCAGAGCCGACCGGCGCATCTGCACGATCTCGGACAGGATCGACAGCGCGATCTCTTCCGGCGTAATCGCCCCAATGTTCAGCCCGGCCGGCGAGCGCACCACATCTGCCCGCGCGGCGTCCACGCCCGCTTCGATGAGCCGCCGACGCAGGGCCGCGAGCTTGCGCCGGCTGCCGACGAAACCGATGTACGACGCATCGGTGGCCAGCGCCGCCTTCAGCGCCTCAAAGTCGCGCTTTCCTTGGGTCGCGACGACAATGTACCGGTCCGCATCCGTCGTCTCCGACAGCTCAAACCCGGCAATCTTCTCCGGCACTTCGGGAAACCCCGCCAGGTCGTCCGCAAGCGCCGCCAAGGCGATCGCGAAGCCGATGCGCGGCGCCAGATCCAGGACCGCGCGGGCTACCGGCGAGCCGCCGCAGACCAGCAGCGTCGGCAGCGGCAGCATCGGCTCCAGGAACACGTCGACCGTGCCACCGCTGGGGCAGACGCTGCGCTGGTACTCGACCCCGCCGCGGCTCTCCCCGACCTGCAGCCCTTCGGCCTCCAATGCGTCGTTTGGCCGCACGCTGATCAGCCTCGCCTTGCCGTCCGCCAGCGCTTCGCGCGCCATGCGCTTGACCGCGCCCACCGTGCACCCGCCGCCGATCCATCCGTGGACCTCGCCGTCTGCCGTCACCACCGCCTTGGCGCCGGCCTTGGCCGAGGTGGCCGCCACGGTCCGCACCACGGTCGCCAGCACGAACGGGGTCTTGGCCGCGCGTAGTTGGGCGATCAGGTCCAGCGGGTCGATTTGGTCTTTGGGCATGGCTCCACTTCGGTCCACTCACAGGCGCGCAAGATAGGGTTCCAGGGCGGCCAGGCTCTCCAGATTGTGCGCCGGCGCGAACAGGTCGATATGCGGCAGGGCGGCCCGCATGCCGCCGGCCTCCGGCTCATAACCCGGCCAGCCCAGCATCGGATTCAGCCACACCACCCGCCGGGCGCGGCGCTTCAGCGCCGCCATCTCGCGCCCCAAGCGTTCGGGCGAGCCGGTATCGTAGCCGTCGCTGACGATCATCACCACGGACCGGGAATTCAGCACGGTCTTGGCATGGTGCCGATTGAACGCGGCGATGCTGTCGCCGATCCGCGTGCCGCCGGACCAGCCCTGCGCGATCAGGCTCATTCGGTCGATCGCCTTGGCCGGGTCCTTCTCGCGCAGCGCCTGGCTGATGTGGATCAGCCGCGTATGGAACACGAACGCCTCGGCCTGGCGGAAATGATCCAGCACGCCGTGCAGAAAGCGCACGAAAAACGCGCTGTACTGGCTCATCGAGCCCGACGCATCGAGGATCACCACCAGGCGCAGCGGCTTGGGGTGTCGCCGGCGATGGGCGAGCCGGATCGGCGTGCCGCCGAACGGAATGCTGCGGTGAATGGTTCCGCGCAGATCGAGGCGCTTCCCCTTGCGGCGCACCCGCTCACGCCGGGTCAGCCGATAGCGCATGCGGGCCGCCAGCCGCTCGGCCAGCAGATGCACTTGATTGAGCGCGTCCGGATCGACCACATGGCGCAGATCGGTCGTGGCGAGCTGCTCGGTCGTCGACGCGCCCGCGCGCCGGCCCTGGCCGCTGACCCGACTGTCCTCCGTCGCCGCAGTGCTGCGTTGCACGTGATCGGCAAGGCCCGCCGGCCCGGGCGGTCCACCGGCCGACGGCTGCCGCCGCGCCGGCTTGTGCTGGGCCGACCCATGCACCATCACCGCACGCTTCATGCCGTGCGCCAGCCAGTAGGCGTCGAACAGCTCGTCAAATCGCTTCCAGTCGGTCTGCGAGGCACACAACAGGCAGCGCAGCCCCCAGCGCAGCGCATGTGGCCGCGACAAGTCCGCGGCGGCTGCCACGGTCAGCGAATCTTCCACTTCGGACAGGCCGACCGGAAAGCCATTGTCGCGCAGCAGGCGGACGAAGCCGGCGATCCGGCGCCGCATTGAGCCTGCGGTCGGATGCAGTGCGGCGATGGTGTCCAATGACATTTCAGGCCACCCTGCCGGCGATCCGCTCGACCACCTCGGGCGCCATCGCCGCCTGATCCACATTGGTCTTCAGCAGGCACAGCAAGGTGGCGTGCAGCGCCTCGGTATCGTCGCGCAGGTCCTTCACCCCCAGCCCGACCAGCGCGCCGGCCCAGTCGATGGTCTCGGCGATGCCGGGCTTCTTGCGGATGTCCTCCTTGCGGATCGCCTGCACGAAGCGAACGATCTGGCCGGCCAGGTGCTGATCGATCCCCGGCACCCGCGCGTCCAGGATGCGCAGCTCCTTGTCTTCGCTCGGATAGTCGACATAGAGGTAGAGACAGCGCCGACGCAGCGCATCCGACAGCTCACGGGTCCCGTTGGAGGTCAGCACCACATAGGGGATCGAGGTTGCCTCGATGGTGCCCATCTCAGGAATGCTGACCTGGAAGTCGGACAGCACCTCCAGCAGGAACGCCTCGAACTCTTCGTCCGCCCGGTCGATCTCGTCGACCAGCAGCACCGGTGGCTCGGGCTGGGAGATCGCTTCAAGGATCGGCCGGCGCATCAGGAAGGAGGGCTCGAAGATATGGCCCTCTTTCTCCTCGGCCGACGCGTTCTCCGACTCCCAGATCTTGATGGCCAGGATCTGGCGCTGGTAGTTCCACTCGTAGATCGCCGCGTTGGCGTCCAGGCCCTCATAGCACTGTAGCCGGATCAGCTTGGCGTCCAGCACCTGGGCGAGACTTTTCGCCACCTCGGTCTTGCCCACACCGGCGTCGCCTTCCAGCAGCAGCGGCCGCTTCAGCCGCTGCATCAGCTCGACCGCCATGGCGAGCTGCGGGTCGGCGATGTAGCCGACCTCGGCGAACCGCTTTAGCAGCGCTTCGCGATCTGGAATTGTGCCAGTCGTCACGACGTCATCCCTCCAACACGCCTATCCCTTAGATAGGGAAGGTTCGGGGTGGAGGGTAGCATCACCCCAGGCCCAGCGCCTGGCACTGCTTCCAGACCCGCCACGCGGTGTGCGGCATCGGCATGTGCACAACGCCCAGATGCGCGAACGCATCGATCACCGCGTTGGAGAAGCAGGACACACCGCCCACGTTCGGGCTCTCGCCTACGCCCTTGGCGCCGATCGGATGATGCGGGCTGGGCGTGACGGTGAAGTCGGTCTCCCACACCGGGGTCTCGACCGCGGTCGGCAGGAAGTAGTCCATGAAGCTGGCGCCCTGCACGTTGCCCAGCTCGTCATAGGTGATCTCCTGCCCCATCGCGATGCCGAACGCCTCGGTCAGTCCGCCATGCACCTGGCCTTCGATGACCATCGGGTTGATCCGGGTTCCGCAGTCGTCCAGCGCGTAAAACCGCCGGATCGCC
>JAAUXY010019392.1_pt1 | contig 11099 bp, 12 predicted proteins | sample 7278121 | NCBI WGS metagenome assembly JAAUXY01 (sample SAMN14350117, study PRJNA611818) | marine sediment metagenome | isolation source: surface marine sediment (1.8m) | place: French Polynesia: Moorea | collected 2018-08
ACCCAGGGAAAGTCGAGCAGATCCGCCGGCCGGATGCGCTTGCGCCGGCGCAGCGGGTGCCCGGTCCGGCAGACCACCGAGACCCGGTCGCGGTAGAGCGCCTCGATCGCCACGGGGTATTCATAGATGCGCCGCATGGCGCCGATGATGGCCAGGTCGGTCTCGCCGCGCATCAAAGCCTGCAGCAGCTCGCCCTCGATCCCCTCGGTCACCCGGATGGTGAGCCCGGGCCGCGCCTGCAACAGGCGCCCGACCGCCCGGGGCAGCACGCCCGCGGCGACGCTCGGCGTGACTCCCACCAGAATGCGCCCCTTGGAGACCCCCCGCAGCGCCTGGATCTCCTCCCGCGCCCGGGTCATCTCGGTCGAGATCAACTCCGCATGCAGCCGCAGCGCTTCGCCGTACTCGGTCGGCATCATGCCCTGCGGGCTGCGCTCGAACAGCTTGACTTCGAGGTCGTCCTCGAGCCGCCGGATCGCCTTGCTGACCGCCGGCTGGGTCAGGTTGAGCGCCCTGGAGGCCCGTCCCAGGCTGCCTTCGCGGACCACCGCGAGAAAGATCTGCATCTGCCGCTGATCGAGGCTCATAACTCATTGTTATGGATTTTGGCCGAATAGGAAATATGAAAGAAGGGGCGGATTTGCTATATCGGGGATCCCGCCGCGGACGGGCGCGGCGGGCAGAAAGCAGAGAAACCGGGTGCGGCGACCGCCGCCGGGCCGCCACGGTTGAGGGAGGAGCGAAATGTCGCAGAATTCAGGGTTGCCGTTGGACCGGCTGGTCGAGCCGGATCGTGTCCATCGCACCTGCTATACCGATCCCGAGATCTTCGAGCAGGAACTCGAGAAGATCTTCCACAAGACCTGGATCTATGTCGGCCATGAGAGCCAGGTGAAGAACCCGGGCGACTACGCGACCACGCAGATCGGCAAGCAGCCGATGATCATGGTCCGCGGCAAGGACGGCCAGGTGAACGTGCTGTACAACCGCTGCCCGCACCGGGGCGCGATGCTGTGCAACGAGCACATGGGCCACGCCGGCAAGACCTTCATGTGCTCCTACCATGGCTGGCAGTTCCACCTGGACGGCCAGGTCTACGGCATCCCGTCGGAGGAAGGCTACGAGCAGACCCGTCTCTGCGCCGAAGACCCGGCCAAGAACATCAAGCCCGCCCCCCGCGTCGAGAACTATCGCGGCTTCGTGTTCGCGAGCCTGGCGGAGGACGGCCCCGACCTGGAGAGCCATCTCGGCGGCGCCAAGCAGGCCTTCGACGACATGTGCGACCGGGCGCCCGAGGGCGAGGTGGAGGTCGTGCCCAACTGCTTCCGCATGATCCAGAAGTCGAACTGGAAGATCTTTCTGGAGAACCAGCTCGACGCCCTGCACCCGTCGGTGACGCACGGCTCGACCGGCCATGCCGCCGCCGAGGTGGAAAAGGAGATCAAGTCGAAGACCGGCGAGGACGCGCCGCTCTCCTACCACTACCTGTCCGCCTTCACGACGCCGATCCACAAATGGGACTCGATGGAGACGGTCGGCTATCCCCAGGGGCATTGCCTCTTGCAGGGCTACATGGGGCTCAGGCCGCAGGATCCGGACACGCTGGAATACGAAGCAGTCATGCGCGAGCACTATGGCGCCGAGCGGACCGAGGAGATCCTCTCGGTCAACATCCACCATGTGCTGGTCTACCCCTGCCTCTCGGTGCAGTCGCCGCTGCAGCAGCTCCGCGCCGTGCGTCCGCTGGCGCCGGACCGCACGCTCACCGAGATCTGGCACTTCCGGCTCAAGGGCGCGCCCGAGGCGATCTACCGCCGGGCTCTCGACTACTATTACCTGGTCAATTCCCCCTCGACCATGGTCAACGCCGACGATCTCTACAACTTCTGGCGCTGCCATCAGGGCTTGCGCAGCGAAGGCGGCGAGTGGGTGAGTTTCCACCGCAACGCCGGTCAGGACCCGACGGAGAACGGCGTCACCACCTCGGTCACAGGCCTCAGCGAGATGCCGATGCGCAACATGTTCAGCGCCTGGACCGACTTCATGGCAGCGAGGTGATCGACCATGTCGACCATTGTCCAACCGAAGATCGAGAGTTTCGCCGCGGTCAGCGAGGCCAGCACCGCGATCGCCGACGTCAGCCCGGAGACCCAGCGCAAGGTCGAGCAGCTCCTGTTCCGGCAGGCGGAGATCCTGGACGATCGGGCCTGGGACGACTGGCTCGCGCTCTGGACCGAGGATGGGGCCTACTGGATGCCCGCCTCGCCGGAGCAGACCAGCGCGGACGGCCTGCCCAACATCTTCTTCGAAGATCTCTATCTCATGCGCACCCGGATCCGACGCCTGGACCATCCCCGCGCCTGGTCCCAGTCGCCGCGAAACCGCACCAGCCATGTGGTCTCGAACATGATCATCGAGCATGAGGATCCGGGCACCGGCGATATTCTGGTCCGGTCCAAGTTCTTCGTCGCGGAGTACCGGCTTGACGCCATGCGGTACTTCGCTGGAAAGTACCGCCACGATCTCTGCAACACCGATGACGGTTATCGGATCAGGCTGCAAAGGGTCGATCTGGTCAACGTGGAGGGTCCGTTCGACTACGTGATGCAATATTGGCTGTAGCGCGCCGCGCCGATCTGGATCCAACCAGAGGCGGGCCGCGCCGGGGGGACGAACCGGTCTGTGATCGCGGGGGAGCGACTCCTGACATCGACTGGGCCACCGCACGCCCGGGCAACGACCCCGGGGCGGTGCACGACACGAGGCTTCGCCAAACCAGGGAGGGCACAAGAATGAGAATCAGTAGACTTGTTGCGGCGGCGGCTGTCGCCGCCATGTTCAGCGCCGGCGCGGCTTACGCCAAGACGGTCAAGGTCGGCATCGTGCTGCCGTATACCGGCGGCGGAGCCGACTTCGCCAAGCAGATCGAGAAGGGCATGAAGCTCTATCTCTCGCAGAACAAGGACAAGCTCGGCGGCCACGAAGTCGAACTCGTGACGCGCGATTCCAAGCGCCCGGGCGGCGACATCGCCAAGGTCGCGGTGCAGGAGCTGATTACCCGCGAGAAGGTCGACATCCTGGGCGGCTTCGTCTACTCGCCGAACGCCATGTCGGTGGCGCCCCTGGTGACGGAGGCCAAGGTGCCGATGGTGATCATGAACGCCGGGACGTCCTTCATTCCGGCCATGTCGCCCTACTACGCGCGAGTCTCGTTCACCATGTGGCAGTCCGGCTATCACATGGGCAAATACGCGGCCGAGAAGCTCGGCTACAAGACCGCGATGGCGGGCTTCACCAACTACCCGCCGGGCAAGGACAGCGCCGCCGCCTTCAAGCGCGGCTTCGAGGACGCGGGCGGCAAGGTGCAGGAGCTGATCCCCATGGGCGGCCCGCGCGAGGTGCCCGACTTCACGCCCTTCTTCCAGAAGGTGAAGGACGCCAAGCCGAACGCGCTCTACATGTTCGTCCCGGCGGGCAGCCATGCCTCGGCCGTGGTCAAGACCTATAACGATCTCGGCATGCGAGGCGCCGGCATCGCGCTGATCGGTCCCGGCGACATCACCCAGGACACCAAGCTGCAGGGCATGGGAGACGGCGCCCAGGGTCTGGTGACGGTGCACCACTATTCGGCCGACTACGACACGCCCGAGAACAAGGCCTTCGTCAAGGCCTGGAAGGCGGCCTACGGCGCCGACAGCACGCCCGATTTCATGGGCGTGCAGGGTTATGACGGGATGGCCGCGATCGTCGACGTGATCAACAAGCTGAATGGCGAGATCGACGCCGACAAGGCCATGGACATTCTCAAGGGCTGGAAATTCGCGAGCCCCCGCGGGCCCATCATGATCGATCCCCAGACCCGGGACATCGTGCAGAACGAGTACGTGCACAACGTGACCAAGCAGGGCGACCGCCTGATGATCGAGGTCGTGGCCACCATCCCGCAGGTGAAGGATCCGTGCAAGGAGCTCAAGGTCGGGAAATGCAAGTGAGGCGGATCGCGCCCGGCGCGTGATCTGACCGTCTGAGGAAAGCCGCCGCCGCGCCCGCCGCGCGGTCGGCGGCTTCCGCATTCGGCGGCGGATCAGCCATGGAAAGCATCGACATCCCGAGCATCGTGCTGGGCGGCCTCGCCTACGGCATGCTGCTGTTCATCGTCTCGGTCGGACTCTCCGTGACCATGGGGCTCATGGGATTCGTCAACCTGGCGCACGGGGCCTTCGCCATGATCGGCGGCTACGTCGTGGTCACGCTGATGGGCGGGCTGGGCGCCAACTTCTTCCTGGCGTTGCTGGCCGCCTTCGTCCTGGTCGCACTGGTGAGCGTCGTGTTCGAGCGGTTGCTTTACGCGCCGCTTTACCGGGCGGACGAGTTGAGCCAGGTGCTGCTGACCATCGGGCTGGTCTTCATGATGATCGCCACGGTGACCTTCTTTTGGGGAACCGAGCCCAAGACCATTCGGCTGCCCTCCTATCTGGCCGGGCCCATGGATCTCGGCTTCACCAGTTTCCCGGCCTACCGGATCTTCATGATCGGCGTCGGCGCGGCCATGATCGTCGCGCTTTGGCTCGGTTTCGAGCGCACCACGATCGGGGCGCAGATCCGCGCCGCCGTCGACAACCGGCGCATGGCCCAGTCGCTGGGCATCAACGTCGACCGGCTGTTCACGATGACCTTCGCGCTCGGCAGCGGGCTCGCCGCCATGGGCGGCGGGCTGGGCATCGAGATTATCGGCCTGAACCCGCAATACGCGCTCAACTACCTGGTCTTCTTCCTGATCGTGGTCGCCGTGGGCGGGCTGGGCAGCATCCGCGGCACCTTTCTGGCCGCGCTGGTGATCGGCATGTTCGACTTCGCGGGCAAGCGGCTCTATCCCGAGGCCGGCGCCTTCTTCATCTACGCCATCACCATTGCGGTGCTCTTGTGGCGTCCGCAGGGCCTGTTCGGCCGGAGGTAGGCGCATGACCGTCGCCGAAGCCGCCGCCACCGCGCTTGCCACCCGCCATCGCGTCCGTCCGCTCGAAGCGCTGCCCTGGGTGCTGGCCGTCGCCGCCTTCTTCGCCCTGCCCGAATATCTGGCGGTGGGCACGCAGATCCTGATCCTGGTGCTGTTCGCCCTGTCCCTCGACCTGGTGCTGGGCTACGCCGGCATCGTCACCTTGGGCCATGCCGCCTTCTTCGGCACCGGCGCCTATGCGGTCGGGCTCTTGTCCGCCCATCTCGACTGGCACGAACCGATCACCGGGCTGATCGTGGCGGCCGCCGCGGCGGCGCTGGTGGGGCTGGTCTCCGGCTGGGTGTTGCTGCGGACGCACGGGCTGACGCTCTTGATGCTGACGATGGCGACCATGACCCTGCTGCACGAGCTCGCCAACGAGCAGGAGAACCTGACCGGCGGCTTCGACGGGCTGCCGGTGGAGATCGACCCGGTCTTCGGTCTCCTCAGGTTCAGCCCGCTTACCTATAGCGGGCAGTATCTCTACGCCCTGGGCCTCTTGTTCCTGATGTTCCTGGTGGTCCGGCGGGTGGTCTACTCGCCCTTCGGGCACAGCCTGACCGGCATCCGCGAGAACATCCTCCGCATGCACGCGGTCGGCGCGCCGGTGCGCCAGCGGCTGGTCACTGTGTACACCATCTCGGCCGCCATCGCCGGCGTGGCCGGCGGCCTGTTCGCCCAGGTCAACGCCTATATCACCCTGGACGTCCTCAGCCTCGAGCGCGCGGCCACGGCGCTGATCGTGCTGATCCTCGGCGGACATGGCCGGCTCTACGGCGCCTTTGTCGGCGCGGCGCTCTACATGATCCTCGAGGACGAGCTGGCCAAGGAGTTCCCGGAGTTCTGGCAGTTCGGGCTGGGCCTGGTGCTGGTATTGATCGCCTTGTTCGCGCGTGAAGGCCTGACCGGGCTGTTCGCGCAGGCGGCCGAACGGTTTCGCAAGCGAGCGCGGTCATGACGGGGCCGGTCTTGGAGGCCAAGGGCGTGTGCAAGAACTTCGGGGCGCTCGAGGTCTCGCGCAACATCGACTTCCGCCTGGCCGCCGGCGAGCGCCATGCGCTGATCGGACCGAACGGCGCCGGCAAGACCACCTTCGTGAACCTGATGACCGGCGCGCTGACGCCGAGCCGGGGCCAAGTGATCCTGCACGGCGAGGACATCACCGCGCTGGCGCAGGCCCAGCGGGTCAAGCGCGGCATCGTCCGCACCTTTCAGATCACCGCGCTTTTCCGCGGCCTCACCGTGCTGGAGAACCTCTATGTCGCCGTGGCCGAGCGCACGGGGGCGGCGACCGGGCTGTGGCGCCCGGCCGGCTACCGTCGGGACGTTATCGACCAGTCGCTGCGGCTGCTGGAGATATTCCAACTGCAAGACGACGCCCACAAGCCGATCCGCGAGCTGCCCTACGGACGGCAGCGCCTGGTGGAGATCGCCCTCGCGCTGGCGCTCGAGCCCAGCGTGCTGCTGCTCGACGAGCCGGCGGCCGGCGTGCCCTCGGCCGAGAGCCACATCATCCTCGACGTGATCGACGGCCTGCCGGCGGACATCGCGGTGCTGATCATCGAGCACGACATGGACGTGGTGTTCCGATTTGCCGAGCGGATCACGGTGCTGGTGAGCGGCGCCATCCTGGTGCAAGGCAGCCCGGACGAGATCGCCAACAACGCCGAGGTCCGCGCCGTCTATCTCGGCGAGGCCGCGCATGGCTGAGGCGCTCGCCTTCGACGGCGTGTCCGCCGGCTATGGCGAGACCGTCGTGATCGAGGACATCTGCCTTTCGGTGGGCGCCCGGGAAAGCATCACCATCCTTGGCCGCAACGGCGTCGGCAAGACCACTCTCTTGGCGACGGCCATGGGACATACCCGTCTGCACGGGGGCCGAATCAAGCTCAACGGCGACGACATCTCGGCCCTGGACATCCACCGGCGCGCGCTCGCCGGGATCGGCTACGTGCCGCAGGAGCGCGAGATCTTCCCCTCACTGACGGTCGAGGAGAACCTGCATGTCGGGGCGCGGCCCGGACGCTGGGACGGAGCGCGGGTGTTCGAGCTCTTTCCCCATCTCGCCGCGCGGCTCGGGAATATGGGCAATCAACTCTCGGGCGGCGAACAGCAGATGCTGTCGATCGCCCGGGCGCTGATGGGAAACCCCCGGCTCTTGCTGATGGACGAGCCGACCGAGGGCCTGGCGCCGCTGTTGGTCGAGGAGCTTCAACGGGCGATGGACGACTTGCGCACGGACGCGGACATGGCCATCGTACTGGTCGAGCAGAACCCACGCGTGGCGCTGGGCTTTGCCGAGCGCGCCCTGGTGATGGATCGCGGCCGGGTGATCTATGACGGGCCCAGCGCCGAGCTGCGACAGGACCGGCAACGCCTGGAGGCGCTGATCGGCGTGGGCAAAGACGAGTCCAACCGCGTTGGCGAGGATCGGCAGCGATGAGCGACGCCCTTTCCCCCCTTTGGCCCGCCCGGCTGCACCACATCCGGCGCAATTCCGACCAACCGGAGCGGTTGGTCGACTTCTTCCGCGAAGGCTTGCAGCTCTCGGTCGAAGCGCTCGCCGACCAGGTCTGGCTGCTGCGCGGCCGCGAACGGCGTGTCCTGATCGGTCACGGCGCCCCGGCCTCGCTGGGCTTTGCCGGCTTCGTTCTGGAGACGGCCGATCAGCTGGCGGCCTTCCGCACCCATGTGGAAGGCCAGGGCTTGACCCCGGCCGCCTCGCCTTCCCCGCTCCTGGACGGCGACGCCTTCTCGCTCGCCGATCCGGACGGCAACCGGCTCGCCTTCGGGCTGCCGCCGATCGGCGACGAAGCGCCCGCCGGCGACGGGCCCCTCGCGGGGCGGTTGCAGCATTTCGTCGTCGCCAGCAGCGGGCTCGACCCGATGATCGCCTTCTACAGGGACCAGCTCGGCTTCCTAGTGTCCGACTACGTGCTCGAGGAGGGCGGCGAGGTCACCGCCTGCTTCCTGCGCTCGGACCCCGAGCATCATTCCTTCGCCGTGTTCCGCGCGCCCGAAGCGCGGCTCGACCACCATGCCTACGAGACCACCGGCTGGCTCGACATCCGCGACTGGGCCGACCACTTCGCCGCCCTGCGCGTGCCGCTCTGGTGGGGGCCCGGCCGGCACGGCGTCGGCAACAATCTGTTCTTCATGGTCGAGGACCCGGACGGCAGCAAGGTGGAGCTCTCGGCCGAACTCGAGATCTGCCCACCCGAACAGGACGCCGGGGAATGGGAGCACGGAGAACGTGCCCTCAATCTTTGGGGCAGCGCCTGGATGCGGAGCTGAGTTGCGAGTGGCCAACGCGCAGCGGCCTTGCGAAACGCGCGCCTCTCCGGGCAGGTGCCGGCGACGGGATTGGATGACAGCAGGGTCGGGGGAAGCCAATGGCACGTGACGGAACCCACGCCACATTGGGCGTGATCAGCTTTGGCCTCGCCCTGGGCGTCACCGCGGCGGTCTTCGTGTTCATCCTGGGCGTGGTGGCCGGCCTGTTCGGCTGGGGCGTGACCGCGGCCCAGGTGCTGTCGTCGCTGTTCATCGGTTATGGCCCGACCTTTCCGGGCGCCATTGCCGGCGCGGTCTGGGCCTTCGTCGAAGGACTGGTCGCCGGCATGATGGTGGCCTTCCTCTATAACCGCTTCCTGCTGCGCCGGCAGTATCACCTGGCCGCGCCGCATCGCGAACCGGCGCAGTCCACACCGCAACCGCCGGAGACGGCAGCACCGCAATCCGAAGAAAAGAAAAAGGGTGGCGCCTCCTGACGTGGAAGCAAAGCGGCAATATTTATGATTTCAAAAAAGAGACTTACGGCCCTAAGTTCGAGTGAGATCGTAACTTAGTCAGGAACAGGTTGTGCCGGAGCAGCGCCCGCGGTCCGGCTCAAAACTCCAAGGGCTTCTGCGATGGGGTGGATTTGGTCGGCAGCTTCTGCTGCGGCTCCGGATAGAATTTCTGCTGGTTCCTGTCCAGGCTCTTTTCGAACGGACGTGCCATCTTCAGTCGCTGGCCGCGCCGCTCGGCGTCGCGGCGGGCCTGCATCAGCTGCCGCGCGGTGGCCTGGTGCCAGGGCAAGGCATAGGCGCGCGGTTCCTGAACGCCGGCCAGCTGCAGCCAGACATAGATGGCTTCGCCCTCCCGCATGCTGGTGCCCAATACAGTGGCTTCCTCGGCCGCCCGCCTGACCCATTCCAGCGAGACCGGCTTGGGCCGGCTCAACAGATCCGACAGGCTGCCGTAGGCGAGCGGGATGAACAGGGTCGCCACCGCCAGGGCCGTGAGCTTGATCCGCACCCGGCGCGGCGACCACACGCAGATGGTGACCAGAACGGCGGCGAGCGTCACGCACACCGCGTACAGATAGATGAGGTCATCCATTGCTCTTGGCGCTCCTGAGCGGACGGGGCAGCTGATGCACGCTGCCCGGAACCAACTTGCCACTGTCATTGAGCTGGAAGCGGAACACGGTCAGCTCCTGCCCCCGATGCTGCAGATTGACCTTGCTCTTGAGGATCTGTTTCACCGCGCCGCGGGTCGAGTCCTTGACGCTGACCACCACGGTCGCCTGGATCGGATAGAACTCCGTGTGGTTTTCGTAGAGGTGCAGGTTCACGGTATAGCCGCCCTGGGGCAGGCCGCGGGTATAGGAGACCTCGTAGTTGACGTTGGTGACGTCGGAGTGATGGCCCAGATCGTCGCGCAGCAAATTGAAGAAACGGCCACCCTTGTTGGAATAGCCCACCGGCGCATCGCCCGGCGCCTCGACCCAAAGGTCGACGTCCGCATTGAGCCAGTTGGGCCAGTCAACCTCCACGATCACGTTGCCCGGTGTGGTGACGGCTTCCTTGGTCTTGGTCGGCGGCTTCAGATGCGGCAGCAGCAGGATGACGATGGCGACGAAGCCCAACAGGGCCAGCATGATGACATCGCGAAAGACCGTGCCGGTGCTGTCTTCGTCGAAGCCATCAAGTCCCTGCATGGGTCTCTCCCAGCTCGACCATTTCGGTGATCAGATTGACCGTGCCGCTGGCCAGGATCCGGTAGTTGACCATCAGCCAGAGATGCAACACCGCGCCGACCAGCGTGGTGTAGAGCGCCACCGAGATGCCCTCGATCAGATTGGCGACCATGGGCGAGATCGCTTCCACGTCCGAGACATGCGCCGGGTCGACCCCGGAGAGCGCGATGATGAAGCCGATCACCGTGCCGATCAGACCCATGAACACCAGGCTGCTCGCGAAATGCTGCACGATGGCGATGCGATGGGAGAGCTTGAGCCTCAGCGCGGCAGCCGCCAAGGTTCGACTGTCCGCGGTCCGGCCCCGGACCTGCGCCAGATAGGCGGCGGCGCGCGACCGCACCAGCGGATCGAAGGATTTCACCTGGTTGAGCTCATGGCTGGTCTGCGCGACCTTCCAGGTGCAGATCACGAATCCGACCAGGAAGGCGAACCCGATCACCAGCACCAACCGGGTCTGGTCGGCGGCGATGACCTGGTCGACATAGCCGTGAACATAGGCCGCCGCGAGCAGGGCGAATCCGACCAGATTGATGACGGCATAGCGGAAGACCAACAGGAACCGGTGCGGGTCGGCGTACTGGCCGCGCATGGCCGTCGCCAGCCAGGCGAGCTGCGATTGCCCGGCAGCCGTCGCGCGCGCGCCGGCTTCGGTCTCGGTCTCGGCCTCGGCGGGGCTGCCGAAATTTTGAAGTCCTTGGCTCAGGGTCATCGCCATAAAAAGGCCTCCCGTGGGTCGTGGCCTGAATGTCCCACCACTACCCTGAACCCAGAGGTGTAAAAACATGGTTAATGTCGCGTTAAGTGCGTGAGCCGCGAATTCCGGCCGATCGGCGCCTGGCCGACACACCCCGAAACCGGCCGGCGGGCTGAAACAATCGAAACGGTTTTGTCGGCTGCCTGACATCGAGCCGAAACATCTGCCGCAGATGGTGCCCGCGCCGGTGCGATAGAGCCGGCACGGAAACGGGGGCGACCAGAACGAGACCGCTCTCGCCGCACCATGCCGGCCCCTTGGGTCAGGCGCGGTCTGGCAGCGGCCGTTGATGAAAGGCAATACCGGATGACCAAGACAATGAA
>JAAUXY010045013.1_pt1 | contig 11098 bp, 9 predicted proteins | sample 7278121 | NCBI WGS metagenome assembly JAAUXY01 (sample SAMN14350117, study PRJNA611818) | marine sediment metagenome | isolation source: surface marine sediment (1.8m) | place: French Polynesia: Moorea | collected 2018-08
ATTACCGCGGAGGCGGAGTTCCAGGTCGAGCAGATGCAGGACATGCTGCGCAGTGCCCTGATCAAGTGCGATATCGACCCCAAGGCCATGGATGTCGGCGAGGCCGTGCCCTCCGGCAAGCAGGTCAAGCAGGCGGTGACCCTGCGCCACGGTATCGACAGTGATACCTGCAAGAAAATCGTCAGGTCGATCAAGGACACCAAGATGAAGGTGCAGGCCCAGATCCAGGGCGACCAGGTCAGGGTGACCGGCAAGAAGCGTGACGACCTGCAGCAGGTGATTGCCCTGCTGCGGGAACTGGAGCTCGATATCCCGCTGCAGTTCAGCAACTTTCGCGACTGATTGCCCGCCACCCCGGCGCCCGGCTTCTTGATGCAGGACAAGCGGGCAGCGCAACAGCGCGCCGTGGTTTAGTTATAAGCACCCGCTGGTTTGGCCAGCCCCGGGGCCCGGCAGGATAATAAGCGCAAACGCTAACACCGGGAGGCGCACCATGGCGCAGGCCGCTGACTACCAGCTCGGACCCCACACATTTCCCCGCGGATGGTTCATCGTCGCAGAGAGTTCGGAGCTCGACGAAGGCCCGCTGGCGGTGCGCTTCTTCGGCCAGGATTTTGCCCTCTACCGGGGTGAGAGCGGGCGGCCTGTAATGCTCGATGCCTATTGCGCGCACATGGGCACACACCTTACCGCCAGCAAGAGTGCAGTGATCGTCTCCGACGGCAAGCAGATCGAGGGTGACTCCATCCGCTGCCCCTACCACGGCTGGCGCTATGGTCCCGACGGGCAGCTGGACGACATTCCCTATCACGACGGGCCCTGCCCGAAATCCGGCGCCATCCAGTCCTACCAGGTGCGCGACGTCATGGGCTGCGTGATGATGTGGTTCGACCCGGAGGGCGGCGAGCCCCTGTTCGAGCCGCCCTACCTGCCGGAGTGGGATGATCCGCACTGGGTGCACTGGAAGCTCGATCACCTGGGTGAAATCGCCATTCACGGCCAGGAGATCATCGACAATATGGCGGACGCCCAACACCTGGGCCCGACCCACGGTGCGCCCTGCGAGTACTTCGAGAACGAGTTTGCCGACCATGTGGTGATCCAGCGCCAGGGTGGCTATCACCACACCTACCAGGCCTACCTGGCTACGACCACCTGGTATACCGGCCCTGGTCTGCTGCTGTCGAAGCAGGAATTCGGCGACGTGCTGACCTTTGAACTGATCGCCAACACCCCGGTGGATGACGGCCTCACCAAGGTCTGGCACGGCGCCCTGGCCCAGGCCCAGTCGGTACCGCACAGCGAGGCGGATATCGCCGCGGCCGAGGAAATCCAGGCCGGCGCCCTGCACGCCTTCGCGGCGGACTTCGACGTCTGGCGTCACAAGCGCCCGGCGATCCGTATCATGCAGCTCAAGAAGGACGGCCCCTTCAAACTGGTGCGGCGCTGGTATGGCCAGTTCTACGATGAGCGGGCCCGCGCCGCTGAGTACCACACCGAGCTCAACGGCGCCCACCACATCCAGGATTTTGACCAGCCCGGCGAGGCCCACCAGAAGCTGGACCAGGGCCTGTTCGGCACCTGAGCTGACCTGTGAGCGCACCGGACTTTGCCGACTATGTCGGGGGTGACTTTGGCCCCTTCCTGGCCTGGGACGAGGTCAACGCCCCCATGATCCGCCACTGGTGTGAGGCCATGGGTGACAGCAATCCCATCTACACGGACGCCGAGGCGGCACGCGCCGCGGGCTATAGTGATATTGTCGCGCCGCCTACCATGATGATGGCCTGGACCATGAACGGCTATGGCGGCAAGCGGCCGCCGGGCTCGGGGGAGGGAAATGCCCTGGCGGTCCTGTCGGTGATGAGTGAGGCGGGTTATCCGGCAGTGGTGGCGGTCAACTGTGAACAGGAGTACGAGCGCTACCTGGAGGTGGGCGACCGGGTCTACTTCCGGGCGACCTGCGAGGCGATCTCGGAAGAAAAAACCACCGCACTGGGCACCGGCTTCTTCGTCACCGAACTGTCGACTTTCTACAACCAGCGCGACGAGGTGGTCGGCCGGCAGCGCTTCCGTGTGTTGCAGTACCGGCCCGCAGAGCGATGAAGCTGGCAGACATCGAGAACGGCGCGACCTTACCAACGCTGGATATCGATATCACCGCCAGGCTGATCGTCGGCGGCGCCATCGCCTCGCGGGACTACCAGGACGTGCACCACGACAAGGCCGCTGCCCAGGCCCTGGGGTCCCCGGATATCTTCATGAATATCCTCACTACCAATGGCCTGGTGGGGCGTTATGTGACCGACTGGGCGGGCCCGGAGGCTCGACTGGCTGGGGTGAATATCCGTCTGGGGGCTCCCAACTTTCCGGGTGACCGGATGACATTCAGCGGTAAGGTCAACAGCGTGGACGCAGGCTCAGGGGAGGTGGAGGTGGCTATCAGTGGCCGCAATCAACTGGGGGATCACGTTACCGGCACGGTGATCCTGAAATTCTGCTGAAGCTGTTATGGGGCGCTCGCAGCCCACCATACCTTGTTCCTGATCAATCGAAGCCCCTTCGGCTTTCCCTATACTCATGTATGAAACCAGGTTTTGACAGGAGAGTCTGCGGTACCTGACAACAGGTTCAAATGCGCCCAGGCAATCAAATAATAACAACGGTGATCAGCATAACCTTGATGGTGCTGACCACCGCCACTCCCGTGCTCCAGGCGGAAGAATCCCTGCGCGTGCCGCTTGCATCGCAGGCCACTCTTCTTGATATTGCGCGAGCGGGTGATCGCATCGTCACGGTGGGGGAGTACGGTCACATCCTTTTCAGCGACGATCGCGGTGACAGCTGGCTGCAGGCGCGAGTGCCGACCCGGCAGATGCTGACGGCTGTGCACTTCTCCAATGACCGCCGCGGCTGGGCGGTGGGTCACGATGGCCTGATACTGGCAACAGTCGACAAAGGTGCGAACTGGGTTATCCAGCGCGACGGCCTGGCGGACCAACAGCTCATCAATCGCCGCCATGTGGAAAGGCTCGAACAGCGAGACGCTGAACTCAAGCAACAGCTGCTCAATGCGGGCACCACGGCGGAGCGGGCAGGTATGCAGGCGCAGCTGGAGCAGCTTGCGCTCGACCGGGAGGATGCAGAATGGCAACTCCAGCAACCTGTGCATACACCACCGCTGCTGGATATTTTCTTTATCGACGATCTGCGCGGCATCGCAACGGGCGCCTTCAATACGCTGCTACGCACGAGTGACGGCGGCGAGAGCTGGCAAAGCGGCTCTGAACGCCTGCCCAACCCCGAGGCGTATCACCTTAACGCGGTAACAGGCAGTGCTGAGGGAGAGCTGTGGATCGCCGCCGAGGCCGGGCTCTTGTTCCACTCGCTGGACGCGGGCGACAGCTGGCGCGCCCTGCCGAGCCCACAGAAGGCTTCCTGGTTTGGTATTACCCGGGCACCGCTGTCCGGCAGGCTGCTGGCATTTGGCCTTCGTGGTTCGCTCTATGGCAGCGATGACGGTGGACTAAGCTGGACCGCCGTGGCGAGTGAAAACCAGCGTACCCTGAGCGGCGGTGGCTACCTGACCGAGAGCTATGTGTTGCTCGCCGGATCCGTTGGCACCCTGCTGCTGAGTGTGGACGGAGGCACCAGCTTTAAACGTCAGCTCCTGGAGAGGCGAGTCAATCTCAGCTCGGTGCTTTGGGTTGGCGAGCGACTGATCGCTGTCGGGCAGGGCGGCGTCCACCTTGCCAACGGCCCGGGTGAACGCCCGTGAGCCAGCAGCCCCTCGAAACCTGGCGCTGGGGGTATGAAATTCCCCTGCTGGAAAAGATGATCTTTGGCGCCCGCGCCCCGCTGTTTGTTGTCTTTGTCGCGGTCACTGTGTTCCTCGGCTGGCAGGCCTCGCGGCTGACGCCAGACGCCAGTTTCGAAAAAATGATCCCGCTGGAACACCCGTACATCCAGGCCATGATGCGGCACATCGACGATCTGGGTGCGGCCGGTACTACGGTACAGGTAGTGGTGGAGGCGAGGCAGGGCGATATTTTCGATGCGGCCTACCTGGAGACGGTGCGGCAGGTGACCGATACCCTGTTCTACCTGCCCGGTGTAGACCGCAACCGCATGCGCTCACTGTGGACACCCAATGTGCGGTGGACGGAAGTCACCGAAGACGGCTTTGAGGGCGATCAGCTCATCGATGACCAATACGATGGCAGTGCGCAGTCCATGGAGCGGCTACGCGCGAACCTGCTGCGATCGGGCGAACTCGGCAGGCTGGTGGCGGATGATTACCGGTCGAGTATTGTCGAGGCGCCGCTCTTTGACCGGGACCCGCGCAGCGGCGAACCCATGGATTACCTGGCTCTCTCGCGTGCGCTGGAACGGGATATCCGCGACAGTTTCCAGAACGAAACGATCAGGATCAGGATCGTCGGCTTTGCGAAGATGGTCGGCGATTTGCTGGAGGGCGTTCTTTCCATCCTGCTGTTCGCGGTGATCACCCTGGCGGTTACCGCTGCCCTGCTCGCTGTTTATTGCCGCAGCGTGACGGGAACGCTGGCCGTGTTGGCCTGCTCTCTTACAGCGGTTGTCTGGCAGCTTGGCTTGCTGCACGTGCTCGGCTACGGCCTCAATGCGTTCTCGATACTCGTACCCTTCCTGGTGTTCGCCATTGGCGTGAGTCATGGTGTCCAGGTCGTCAACGCGGTGGCCATTCAAACGCAGCCGGATGGCGACCGCCTGCGAGCCGCACAACTGGCGTTTCGCAGCGTGTATATCCCGGGTATAACGGCGCTCATTTCCGATGCGGCCGGATTCCTCACCATGCTACTGATCCCGATTCAGGTCATCAGGGACCTGGGAATAGCTGCCAGCGTCGGCGTCGCGGTAATCATCCTCACCAACCTGGTGCTGCTGCCAATCCTGATGTCCTGGTTCGGGCTTGGGAAAAACAGCATCGCGCACCTGGCAGCCTCAGCAGAACAGCGCAGACCGCACTGGGAGTGGCTAGCCCGGTGTTCCGCGCGGCCGGCGGCAGCTTTTGTGCTGCTGGCAGCCGGCGCCCTGCTGGTCGTCGGCCTGCTGCTGGGTCGCGGCCTCGAGATCGGCGACCTGGATGCCGGGGCGCCGGAACTTCACCCGGACGCGCCCTACAACCTCGACAGTGCATACATTAACGCGCACTACGCCACCAGCTCCGACGTGCTGGTCATCCTGGTGGAGACTCCGCCGGAGCAGTGTTCCGATTACCGGAACATGAAGTTGATTGACGAGTTCACCTGGACAATGCGGAACGTCGAGGGTGTCGAGTCGGCGCTGGCATCGACCACGGTGTCAAAACTGGTGATGAGTGGCTACAACGAGGGCAGCCTGAAATGGGCGACCATCAGTCGCAACCAGGTGGCGCTGAATTCCACGTTCAACCCCATGCCGGTGCAGCTCTACAATCGCGATTGCAGCCTGTCGCCGGTGGTTATCTTCCTCTCGGACCACCGGGCGGGCACGCTGGATCGAGTGCTCCGGGCGGTAGAGACCTTTGCGGCGCAACACAATAGTGAGGCCCTGCGCTTCGTGCCGGCCGCAGGCAACGCGGGCGTGGAAGCGGCGACCAACCAGGAGATCGGCAGCGCCCGCCTGAAGATGCTCTACCTGGTGTACGGTGTGGTAGGAGCACTTGTGTTCTTCAGCTTCGGGTCACTGCGCGCCGTCGTCTGCATCCTGACGCCGCTGGCACTGACCTCGATTCTCTGCCAGGCATTGATGGCACAGCTGGGTATTGGCGTAAAAGTCGCCACGCTGCCGGTGATTGCCCTGGGTGTGGGCGTTGGCGTGGACTACGGCATCTACGTCTATGCGCGCCTGTTGCGATTTCTTGGCCAGGGTATGCCGCTGCCGGAGGCCTATCGCCAGACCCTGTACTCAACCGGCAAGGCAGTGGCGTTTACCGGCGTGACGCTGGCAATCGGTGTGGCCACCTGGATTTATTCACCCATCAAGTTTCAGGCGGATATGGGCAAGCTGCTGACGTTCATGTTCCTTCTCAACATGATCGGGGCACTGACGGTGCTGCCGGCACTGGCGGCCTTTCTCAGGCCCGGGGAGCGTACATCGTGATCAAGAGGCTTTGTGCTGCGCTGTTGGCACTACCGACGGCGAGCGGCAATGCCATGGACTTCGAATTTGCGAACGGCGTCTGGCTCGCGGTCGACTCCACTCTCACCTACGGAGCGCAGTGGCGCACCGAGGACAGGGACGATCGCATTACCGGCCGCCGCTTTCTCGAGGAGCTACAGGAAAACCCCTTCCTGCCGCTAACAGATCCGCAACGCAGTGAAGCCCAGACCCTGTTGATAAACGGTAACGATGGCAACAACAACTTCGACACGGGTCTGATTTCCAATCGCCTGACGCTGTTGGTGGACTTTGACCTGCGCTGGGAAAACTACGGCATGTTCCTGCGCGGCAAGGCCTTCTACGACGATGTCTATCGGGACGATACGGATCTCGAGACAGTCGACTTCGCCACCTACAACAGCGGCACGCTTTACGGGGGCGATGCGAAGCCGGGCAAATTCCCTCGCCAGACCCGCAATCAGCACGGCGACAATATCGAAATTCTGGATGCCTTCGTGTTTGGCACCTGGGAGTTGCCAGGCGACCGGCTGCTGGATCTGCGAGCAGGCCGCCAGGTGATCAACTGGGGCGAGTCGACCTTCTACCAGGGTGTCAACAGTATCCAGAACCGCGTGGACGCGTTTGCCGCCAATGTCCCGGGTGTGGAGGTCCGGGAGATCTTCATGCCCACAGGCGCGGCCTACCTTCAGCTTGACGTGTTGGGTTCCCTGACCATGGAAGCCTACTACCAGTACGAATGGCTGGAGAACGATCTGAATGGGGTGGGCAGCTATTTTTCGATCAACGACCAGGTCGGGCCCGGCGCCAACAGTTTTCTTATCCCGACCCCGAACAGCCCGCTGGTTCCTGAGCCCATACGCGGTAATGAGTTCAACCTGCGCGGTATTCCGCGCCTCGCGGATGACAATGCCAGCGATACGGGTCAATGGGGCGTCGCTTTTCACTACGTCACCGAGGGCAATTGGGACCTGGGCCTGTATCATGTCAACGGTCACGACAGGAAGCCGTCGTTTGCGCTGGGATATATCGAGGTGCCGGGATCTCCCGTGCGGGTTCCCGTGGACTATCGCCTGCGCTACTACGAGGACATCAAGGGCACCGCACTCAGTTTTACCACGGTGCTGGGAATCGCCAATATCCAGGGCGAGCTGTCCTTCCTGGACGGCACGCCGATGGTCAATGCCGCCGGCGACCCGGAACGCGAAGATCTGCTGAAGGCGCAGTTGGGCGGATCCCATGTCTTCGGCCCGACCTTCTTCGCCGATGATATGGTGCTGACCTTCGAGGCCTTCTATGCAGACGTGACCAGCGAGGACAGCGATGCCCTTCGCTTCGATGACAGCGGCTGGGGATACTCGGCGCTTGCCGAGCTGTCCTATAACAACTTTCTACAGGGTTGGGATTTGCGGGTGCCGATATTTTTGCGCCACGATGTGGACGGAATCATCCAGGAACTCCAGCATTTTGAAGACGCGGTCATTTTCAGCCTGGGAGTGCGCGGCGTGTACCTCAACAATACCGAGCTGCAGCTGGGCTATGCCTGGTACTTCGGCGGTGGCAGCGACAACCTGTGGCGTGACCGCGACAACGTGTCGCTGTCACTCAAATACACGTTCTGAGAGGCGAAGTATGTTCAAGCAATCGTTGCTACCCGTCCTGGCCCTGTTTCTGACCGCGGGTTCGGTGGCGAAAGTCAGTGAAGAGGAGGCCGAGACGCTCGGCACCGAGTTGACCCCTGTGGGGGCTGATCCTGCGGGCAATGCGGATGGCAGCATTCCCGCCTACAGCGGCAGCATGCTGGGATTGCCGGAGGGCCTGGCATACGACGGCCCCGGCTTCCCCTATCCAAATCCCTATGCAGACGACCCGGTGCTCCATAAAGTGTCGGCGCAGAACCAGGGGGAGCACGCTGAGTTCCTCAGCCCGGGTCTGCAGGCCATGTTCGAGACCTACCCGGACAGCTTCCAGATTCACGTCTATCCCACCCATCGCGACGGGCGTTACACCGACAAGTATTACCAGCAGGTGCGCTACAACGCGGTCAACGCCGAACTCTACAACGGTGAGGATGGTATCCGCGGCTTTACCGGCGCCGTGGCGTTCCCGATACCGAAGACCGGCGCTGAGGTGATCTGGAACACTCGTACCAGCGGGCCCAACTACACCATGGCGGGCACCTACTCGGATATCGCGGTGTTCAGCAACGGATCCCGATCGGTGCGACGCTCGACCATCATGTACGAGGCTCCCTATGTGAACCCGGCGAACACTGTGGGTGATGAGGAGGAGAAACTCGGCATCTGGGCGGCCCGTGTGATGACCCGGGTGCACGAGCCGATCCGCGACAAGGGAATGATCACCTCGATCTTCGAGCCCTATGATTACATCACCAATGCCCGTGAAGCCTGGCGCTACCTGCCCGGATCGCGCAGGGTACGCCGGGCGCCGACGGTGGGATATGACACGCCGGACGGCCCCGGTGGCTTTATCACAGTGGACGACACACTGGGCTTCAACGGTGCCATGGACCGATTTGAGTGGACGTTGCTCGGCAAGCAGGAACTCTATGTGCCCTTCCACAACTACAGCTTTGATGAGCAGGGCCTGGACTACGATGAGCTGCTGACGCCTTATCACGCCAACCCGGACTACGTTCGCTACGAAAAACGCCGGGTGTGGGTAGTGGAAGCCAATCTCCGCGAGGGCAAGCGACACATATACGGCAAGCGGCGTTTCTATGTGGAGGAAGACAGCTGGAATATCGTCATGACCGAGAACTACGACGGCCGGGGAGAACTCTGGAAAGTCGTGTTGATCAACTCACTGTATGAGTACAACGTGCCCGGCTACGTCAATCGGGCGATGATGTTTCACGAGCTGCGTGCCGGCGGCTATATCATTATCCGCCTGGTCAACGACAGCGAGCCGCTGGATTACACGGCGGACGCCAAGGGTGAAGCCTGGTACGCGCCGACCAATGTTCGCAAGCTGGGCCGACGCTAGGCGGAGAAGAATACCAGCAACAGCATGTCTTCCTCGATCTCGAAGAAGCTGTGTTCCATGCTGGCACCGACGTAAAGCAGCATGCCCGGGCGGACTTCCCGCTCCTCGTTCTGCAGGCGCATGCGCGCCTTGCCTTCCAGTACGAAGTAAACCTCGTCCTCGTCGTGGGGCGCCTGCATGTCCTTGCTGCCCGCGGCCAGCTTGTACAGGCCACAGCTCAGGGCCGGCACATTGAGCACTTCCAGGTACTCCACCGGATTGCCCTTGAACTTCTCGCGCACCTCGGCCAGGTCCATGACCTGCCAGCCTTCGTTGAAGGCCTCGCTCTGCATTGCTGTGGACATTGCTTTCTCCCCCCGGAGCCAGATTTTGCTCAGTTCTTGATCAACTGTCTTTTGCAAACTATAGCTGTTGGCCAGCTACTCGGGAAGGGGCAGGGCGGTGGCAAATTTGAGCTCCCTCAAGGCGATGTTGGACCGAACCTGGGCAATACCCTCCAGTCCGAACAGGAACTCTTCCAGGAACCGGTCGAAACTCTCGATATCAGCGGTTACCACCCGCAGGATGAAGTCCGCATCCCCGGTGGTGGCGAAGCATTCCAGCACCTCCGGCCGGGTCGCCACCGCCGCCTCGAAGTCACCGGTACTCTGGCGCCGGTGCCGTGCCAGAGACACGTGCACAAAGGCGCACAGGGCCAGCCCCAGCTGCTGCCGGTCGAGCAGGGCCGCGTAGCCGCCGATGGTGCCGGCGGCCTCCAGGGCCCGCACCCGGCGCCAGCAGGCGGCTGTGGAGATGCCCACCCGTTCGGCCAGGTCCTGGTTGCTGATACGACCCTCGGACTGGAGGATCGAGAGTATGCGGTAGTCGGTGCTGTCCATGCGCTATCTATCGCCGATGGGTCTTATAGCGAATGAAACTACCATTATTTCAATCTAGTAGAAATATTATTTGAATAATAGGGTCCTGACGTTAAGCACAGGAAAGCACCTTCCAGCCCGAAGCGGCTACACTTGTGGGTATGCGAGACCGAATTCCAGAGCACCTGCAGCAATTCATTGCCCGGCAGGATTACGACACCCGCTATACGGCCCGCGACCAGGCGGTATGGCGCTATGCCATGCGCCAGCTGGTGGCCCAACTGCGAGACTCCGCCCACCCGGTGTACTTCGATGGCCTGGCGCGTACCGGCATTTCCATCGAGCACATCCCGTCCATCGACGAGATGAACGAGTGCCTGGCCGACCTCGGCTGGCGCGCGGTGGTGGTGGACGGGTTTATCCCACCGCAGGCCTTTATGGAGCTGCAGCAGAACCGCATCCTGGCGATAGCGCTGGATATGCGCTCGATCGACCACATCCTTTACACCCCGGCGCCGGATATCATCCACGAGTCCGCCGGGCATGCCCCGATCATCGCCGACGAGGAATACTCGGATTACCTGCAACGTTTCGGTGAGGTGGGCGTGAAGGCCATGTACAACCGCCACGACGTGGCTCTCTACGAAGCGATCCGCGAGCTGTCCATCGTAAAGGAGGCGCCTGATTCCAGCGAGGCGGAGATTGCCGCCGCCGAGGCCGAACTCGAGCGCTGCGCCAGCGTCGACAGCCCGCCCTCGGAAATGGCGCTGTTGGGCCGGCTGCACTGGTGGACAGTGGAATACGGGCTGGTAGGCAGCCCCGAGGACTACCAGCTATTCGGTGCCGGCCTGTTATCGTCCCTCGGCGAGAGCGAGAACTGCCTGTCCACGGAGGTCACCAAGCTGCCGCTGACGGCGGATGCCATCCTCACCGCCTACGACATCACCCGCCAGCAGCCGCAGCTGTTCGTCACCAAGAGCTGTCGCCACCTCACCCAGGTGCTGGACGAATACGCCGAGACCATGTGCTATCGCAAGGGCGGCGCGGAGTCCGTGCAGGTGGCCATCGACAGCGAGGTGGTGGCCACCTGTGAATAC
>JAAUXY010039021.1_pt1 | contig 11097 bp, 9 predicted proteins | sample 7278121 | NCBI WGS metagenome assembly JAAUXY01 (sample SAMN14350117, study PRJNA611818) | marine sediment metagenome | isolation source: surface marine sediment (1.8m) | place: French Polynesia: Moorea | collected 2018-08
CCCGAGGACGAGCAGCGGCTCGGACTCCAGGAGCACCCCAAGATCCTGCAGGAGTTCGGCGGCGACTACCGGGAGGACCCCGAGCTCACGGCCTACGTCACCAGCATCGGCAACCTGCTGGCCAAGACTTCGGAGCTGCCCAACCTCCAGTTTACCTTCACCGTCCTGGACACCCCGATCGTCAATGCCTTCGCGCTGCCCGGGGGTTACATCTACATCACCCGCGGCCTGCTGGCCCTGGCCGAGAACGAGGCCGAGGTCGCCGGCGTTCTGGCGCACGAGATCGGGCATGTGACCGCGCGCCACTCCGCAGAGCGCTACGGCAACACCGTGGCCGCGGGGGTCGCGACCACCCTGCTGAGCGTGCTGGTCGGCGGCCCGGCGGCGCAGGCCGCCGGCGGGGCCGCGGGGCTGGCCCTGCAGAGCTACTCCCGGGACCAGGAGTTCGAGGCCGACATGCTCGGGGTCCGCTACCTCTCGCGGGCCGGCTACGACCCCGGTGGCATGTCGAGCTTCCTCGAGAAGCTTCAGGCGCACAGCCGGCTGGAGGCGGAGCTGCGCGGCAAGCCCGGGGAGGCCGACAAGTTCGACATCATGCAGACCCACCCGCGCACCGCGGACCGGATCCAGAAGGCGGCCCAGGCGGCCGGCGCCAAGCCGGTCGCCAATCCCATCGTCGGGCGCGACATCTATCTCTCGAAGATCGACGGCCTCCTCTACGGCGACAACCCGTCGCAGGGGATCATCCGCAACAACAGCTTCAGCCATCCCGACCTGCGCCTGGCCTTCGAGGTGCCCGAGAGCTTCCGCATGATCAACAGCGCGGCCGCGGTGCTGGCCCTCGGGCCGCAGGACTCCCGGATCATCTTCGACGGGGATACGAACGAGAGACTGCTGACCCCGGCCCGCTATATGCGCGAGGTCTGGGCGGCCAACGCCAAGATCTCCAGGGTCGAGGAGCTGGAGATCAACGGCATGCCGGCCGCGACCTCGACCTCACAGGTGAACTCCCGCAGCGGGCGGCTCGACGTCCGCCTGGTCGCGATCGGCTACAACAGGGACACGATCTACCGCTTCCTCTTCGCGACGCCGCCCAGGGCGACCCAGAGCCTCTCGGTCGACCTGCGGCGCACGACCTACAGCTTCCGCAAGCTCAGCGCCGAAGAGGCGGCGGATATCAAGCCCAATCGCCTGCGCATCCATACCGTCAAGCGCGGCGACTCGGTCTCGGCCCTGGCCGCGCGGACGCCCTTCGACGACCTGCCCGAGAAGCGCTTCCTGACCCTGAACGGCCTGGCGCCCGGGGCCGGACTCAAGGCCGGAGAGAAGGTCAAGCTGGTCGTTCAATAGCGCCGGTTCGGCGCCGGGCGACCGCGAAGCTCGCTCGGCCCGCGCGGACCTCTTCCAGCAGGCGGTCGACCTCGACGCGCAGGGTCGAGGACTGCTCGGCCGGCGCCTCCGCTCAGACCTCTAGCAAGTCGTCGACCTCGCCGTCCGGCCGCAGGCAGGCCGCCATCAGCGGTCCGCCGAAGCCCGAGCCGCCGTCCAGGGTGGCGCTGTGATCCGACAGCTTAAGCCCGGGGTGCTGGCGGTCGAACCCGCGCACCACCCGGCGGAAGCCATAGTAGGGCTCGCTCATCTCGGCGAAGCCCTGGTTGCTCCACCAGAAGCTGTCCTTCTGCGCCTCCAGCGGCCGGCTGGGATCGAGGCCGGCGTTGACGAAGAGCAGGCTGCGGTCGTCGGTGAAGGCGGCGCGGCGCAGGCTGGTCAGGACCTCGAAGTGGCCCGGGCTGGCCTTCATCGCCTGGCGCAGCCTGCCGGTCCAGCGCGTCAGGTGGACCGCGCCGCTGGCCGCCGCGCGCAGGCCTTCCTCGGCATCGCCGCCGTAGGCCTCAAGGGTCGAGGCCAGGCCCTGGTCCAGCATCCAGGTCAGGACTCCGCGAGGATCGGCGGCGAACTGGAGCTGCAGCAGCTTCTGCCACATCTCTTCCTGGCGGCCGCGCAGGATGGCGATGTCGCAGGCGAAGAGCCCCGGCTGCGCCATGACCGCGGTCCGGAACGCCAGGAGGGCGTCGATCGCCTCACGGACCGCCGGTCCCCGTCCCATGACGTTGCCCAGGTAGACCAGCCGGTCGCCCGGCTGGAAGCGTTCCCGGATCGCCGCCTGCAGCCGTTTCAGGCGCTCCGCCTCGCCATGCACCGAAGCGATCGCCCAGACCCGCGAGGCGCGCCGCAGGACGGCGAACTTCTGGCTCTTGAAGCTGGACACAGGACCCCGTCGTGGCTCGCCGTTCTCCCAGCGCCCGCCGGGCGCGCTCCGGTCTTGCGCCGCGGGCGCAAGCTCTCCCCCGCGGGCCGAGGATGTCCCGCCGCTGGGTGAAATACAAGCCGCGTCTGGGGTAGGCCCAAGGCCGCGTGCGCGTGGGTCAGGCGGGGCTCAACGGGGGGTTGAGCGGGGGGCTGTACGGGCCGCACGGCGGCTCAGAAGAAGAGGTCGTGCGAAAGCCAGTCCCAGGCCATGCTCATGACCTCGACCAGCGAGCCGGAGTTCTCGTCGATCTTGCTGTTCGCCCAGTCGAGCAGGCGCTCCTGGACCAGCAGAGCCGGGATCAGCAGCAGCCAGAGCCAGCGCTTGTCGATGTTGTCGTAGCTCCACTTGATGTGGTGGAACTTGACGTAGACGGTCAGATAGAAGGCCAGGCCAGCCATGGCTCCGGGGATCGCCACCCTCAGCACCAGGAGCCGCAGGTCCTGAAGGTGCAGGGCGGGAAACTCCCCCGACTTCATCGAGGCGAAGACGACGATCCAGAGCATGGCGCTCGCCGCGCCGGCCAGCACATAGCCCAGGGTCGTCTCCCAGGCCAGGCGCCGATAGGCGATGAAGATCGGCAGCCCGAAAATCAGGATTGCCGGGATCGTGAAGAACAGGAACAGCAGGGCGAACTTGCCGATGTCGGCGATGCCGAGCAGGAAACCCTGGTCGGGGATGCTCTTGCTGGCCTCGATCAGGCCGTACATGGTGCCGGGCAGCAGGGCCGCCACCAGGAACCCGAAGAACAGGCGTGACCTGTCGATCAGACGCGGCAATCGGAGCTTCCTGGGCATAATCGCCTTGTTCGTCGGTGACTTCGCTTGGGGTTTTGCTTGGGACCTTGGCACCTGGATCGTATTCCGCGTCGGTAGCTGAACTGTTAATTACTTAACCCATTTCTGTCGCCGCCGGGCCGCCGGAATTCTGTGACTTCTGCTCCCAAGTCGAGACGTCCCAGATCCAGATCGGACCGCGCGGCCGGGGCCGCCGCGCCGAAACGGCAAACGGCCAGGGACGGGGCCCTGGCCGTTCGAGACGAACAAGCCCGAAGGCGTCAGGCGGCGCGCAACGCCTTCTCCAGCTTGGCCTGGGCCGAGGCCTCGTCGATGTGCTCCAAGGCGCCGAGCTCCCGGGCCAGGCGCTCCAAGGCGGCCTGGTACATCTGCCGCTCGCTGTAGGACTGGTCCGGCTGGTCGTCGCCGCGATGCAGGTCGCGCACCACTTCGGCGATCGAGACCGGGTCGCCGGAGTTGATCTTGGCCTCGTACTCCTGGGCGCGGCGGCTCCACATGGTCTTCTTGGCGCGGCTCCGGCCCTTCAAGGTCTGCAGCGCGCTGTCCATGACCTTGCGCGTCGACAGTTTGCGAAGTCCCGAGTTCTCGGCCTTTTCGACCGGGACCCTGAGGGTCATGCGGTCCTTCTCGAACTTGATCACGATCAGATCCAACGTAATCCCGGAGATCTCCTGCGTCTCGACCCCCAGCACCCGCCCGACGCCGTGGGTCGGGTAAACCACATGATCGCCGGCCGCGTAGTCGCTTTTCTTCGCCTTGGTCTTCGCTGTCATTCAGTCTATCTCCAACTGCGTCCCACACCCGTCGGGTCAATCGGGCCGTCACGCCGGACCGTGGCTTGGGCGGACGCCGCCACAGCCGCACAGAGTGCCCGCGTTGACCTCTTCCGCGAATGGATATCGCGCAAAGAGGGCGCTTGCGCGCCCCCTCCTAACCCCCATTGTCTCGACAGAGCCGCCCACTCGGCGTTCCACTTTAACCGCGGGTTACCTATACACGAATTTTACCTGAAAGACAACGCTGCAGTGCAGCATGAGCCCGCTCCGGCCCTGCCGTCGGGCCGTCGGATTCAGCACGATTCCGCCGAAAAGGCGCCACTCAGCTGCCCTGCCCAGGGTTGGTGCTGAAGTACTTCTCGAACTTACCTTCCTGGTCCTTAAAGGTGTCGGCATCGCTGGGGGAGTCGCCCTTGCGGGTAATATTCGGCCAGGACTCGCTGTATTGCCGGTTCAGGTCCAGCCACTTCTCGGCCGTGGGATCGGTATCCGGCAGAATCGCCTCGGGCGGGCACTCGGGCTCGCAGACGCCGCAATCGATGCACTCGTCCGGGTGGATGACCAGCATGTTCTCGCCTTCGTAAAAGCAGTCGACCGGGCAGACTTCGACGCAATCCATGTATTTGCATCGAATGCAGGCTTCGGTGACGACATAGGTCATAGTGCGCTAACTCCCCTTATTCGGAAGGTGTTTCGGGCTCGGATCCCGCCGCGCTGCGGTCGAAGGCGCGTTTTCGGGCGGCGCCGCTGTCGCGGTCCGAGACGTAGATCAGGCCGGCGATGCGGCGCATCAGGCTGGCTTCGAAGTCGTGCAGCTCGCCGTCGGCATAGGCGACCTCCCACAGCATCTCGATCAACTCGACCCGGTCCTCATAGGCGAACTCGTCCTTCACCACCCGGGTGAAGCCGTAGAGCTGCGGCGTCTCGCGGACCTTCGCCTCTGCGGTCTCGATCAGCGTCTCGGCCTTGGCCGGCCCGAGTTCGAAGCGCCGCGCCAGGAGCTGCGCGATCTTGCCGCGCTCGACCGGGTCGAAGTTCCCGTCCATCAGGGCCGCCTCGACCAAGAGCGCCGCGGCCGCGACCTCGAGCGCGCCCAGGTCTTCCGCCGCGCCCTCGGGAAGCGCCGAGCTGGTCTCCGAAAGCAAGGCCTTGATACGGGCGAACATGCGCTTGCCTATCATGCGGGCCCGGCCCGCTCAACCCTGCCTAAATTGCGGGATTGCAGGGGCTTGCCGCCCGCTTTCCCCTTGGTCATGCTGGCCGCCATGGCGACGACGGAAAGCCCTGCGGGCGGTGGATCGGCCGAGCGGCGCCACGCGCCGGCGACCGAAAGGAACCGCGGGCCGATCCTCGAGGTCCTGCGCGGCGTGCTGCCGGCCGAGGGCCGGGTGCTCGAGGTCGCCAGCGGTACCGGTGAGCACGCCGCCTACTTCGCGCCGCGCCTGGCGCCGCGGCTCTGGCAGCCCAGCGATCCAGATCCGGAGCTGCGCCGCAGCATCGCCGCCCATGCCCGGCAGGCCGCCTGCCCGAACCTGGAGCCGCCTCTGGCGCTCGACGCCCGCGACCCGGACTGGCCCGTGACCGAGGCGGCCGCGGTGGTCTGCATCAACATGATCCACATCGCCCCCTGGGCCGCGGCCGAGGGCTTGGTCGCCGGCGCCGGCGGCCTGCTGGCGCCGGGCGGGCCGCTCTACCTCTACGGCCCCTTCAGGCGCGAGGGCCGGCACACGGCGCCCAGCAACGCCGCCTTCGACCGCAGCCTGCGGGCCCAGGACCCGGCCTGGGGGGTCCGCGACCTGGAGGCGGTGGCCCGGTTGGCGGCGGCGGCCGGCTTCGGCCCGGCGGAGGCGATCGAGATGCCGGCCAACAACCTCTCGGTCGTGTTCCGGCGGGTCTGAGGAACCGCGCTCAGTCGCGATCCGTGAGGCGCCCCAGGGCGCGGCGTTCTTTCTTGGTCGGCCGGCCGCTGCCGGCCTCGCGCCGGGCGACCGGGGTGTCGCGGGGCAGCCGCGTCTCGGCGGTCGGCGGCCTGAGGTCCTCGTAGAGGCCCTGGGCCTCGGGCGCCGGGCCGCGCCGGCTGCCGAGGGCCAGGACCTTGACCACCCGGATGTGGCGGCCCTGCGGGAAGGTGAGGACGTCGCCGATCTTGACCTTCTGGTGCGCCTTGGCAACCAGGCTGCCGGAAAGGCGGAGCTGGCCGGAGGCGCAGACCTTGCTGGCCAGGGTCCTGGTCTTGAAGAAGCGCGCGTACCACAGCCACTTGTCCGCCCGGATCGAGGCCTCGGCCGCCCCGCTCGTTTGGCCGCTCACTTGGCCAGCCCCAGGTCGCGCAGCTTGGCAAAGGGCGAATGCGCCGGCGCCTTGGTGCGGCGCCGCTTCGCCGCCTTGCCCTTGGTGCCGGCCTTGCCGTTGCGGGGCTCGAAGCGGCTGCCCTGGGCGTCGGTCTTCTCGTTGTAGCCGAGGCCGGTCAGCACGCTGCCCAGCTCGGCCTCGCCGGCCTCGATGATCCCGCAGAGCGCCGGGGTCGGGGCGAAGGCGCCCTGCCGGCTCAGCTTGCGTGCCTCGCGGGCCAGACGTTCCAGGGCATCGGCGCGGACCGCGAGCTTGCCGCCGTCGCGGCCCAGGCGCCGGAAGCCCATGGCCTGGCAGAGCTGGGGGTCGAGCCCGCCCCCGACGGCGAAGGACCTGGCCTTGGCCGGCGGCAGCGCGGGCAGCGGCCGGCCGGCGTGAATGCACCACAGCAGGCCGCGCAGCGGCGCCGTGCGGCCGCGCAGCAGGTCGGCGAGATAGACACCGGTCATGCCCAGGCGCACGCCGAGCTCGGCCAGGGCCTTGCGGTCCGCTTTGCCCAGGCTCTCGAGCTGGCCGCCGAAGGCGCCGCGCGGCAGGCAGCCCAGGGCCTCGGCGAGCTGGAAGGCGACGCCGCGGGCGGCCCCGGCCAGGCCGGCCCCGCGCAGGCGGTAGAGCGGCGCCAGCTTGCGCCGCAGCAGGGCCTGCAGCCAGGCGTCCAGGCGGCGGCGCAGGCGCTCGCGCTCCGGGCCGTCGAGGAAGTCGCTGGCGAGCGGCTGGATCGCCGGCTTCAGGACCTCCGGCCCCGGCGCCAGACGGGCGACGGCGGCGCCTTGCCACAGGATCTGGCCGTCCCTGGCCAGGGTGAAGACGCCGTCGGGCGAGGCCTCCAGGTCGCGCAGCCTGGCCGGGACCGCGCCGGCCAAGATCCGCCGGGCCGCTGCCAGCAGGGGCTTGGCGTCCTCGCCGGCGACCTCGGGGTCGAGCTCGAAGCGGAAGCCGGCCAGCCGGCCGACGTACTCGCCCTCGACCACCACCTCGCCGTTGCTGCGCAGGGCGCCGATCAGCTCGCCGCCCTCGGCCAGGCGGCGCACCAGGGCGGCGGCGCGGCGGTCGACGAAGCGCTGGGTCAGGCGGGCGTGCAGGGCGTCGGAGAGCTTGTCCTCCAGGGCGCGGGTGCGCTCCTGCCACTCGGCGCCGGCCTCCAGCCAGTCGGCCCGGTGGCTGATGTAGGTCCAGGTGCGAACGTGGGCGATGCGCGCCACCAGGGTGTCGATGTCGCCGTCGTCCCGGTCGATGCGGGCGATCTGGCGCGCCACCCAGTCGTCGGGCAGGCGGCCCTCGCCGTCGCGCAGGTGGCAGAAGACCTGGCCGAGCAGGCGGGCGTGCTGGTCCGAGAGGATCTTGCGGAAGTCGGGGATCTGGCAGACCTCCCACAGCAGACGCAGCGCCTCGGGGTTGCCGGCCCGCTCGCGGATCTGGGGGTCGTTCAGCAGTGCAGCCAGGGCCCTCTGGTCGTCCGGCTCGCGGACCCGCAGCAGGCAGGGATCGGGCGGGCGGCGGTCCAGGCTGCGCAGCAGCTGCGCCGGGGAGCGGAAGTCCAGCTCGCCGTTGCGCCAGTAGAGCCCGGTGATCGGGTCGAAGCGGTGGCTCTCGACCGCCTCGACCAGCTCCGGGTCCATCGGGCCCAGCTCGGCGGTGGTGCCGAAGGTGCCGTTGCTCATGTGGCGGCCGGCGCGGCCGGCGATCTGGGCGACCTCGGGCGGGCTCAGGCGGCGCGGATGGCGGCCGTCGAACTTGACCAGCTTGGTGAAGGCGACGTGGTCCAGGCTCAGGTTCAGGCCCATGCCGATGGCGTCGGTGGCGACCAGGTAGTCGACCTCGCCGGCCTCGAACATGCCGACCTGGGCGTTGCGGGTGCGCGGGCTGAGCGCGCCCAGGACCACGGCCGTGCCGCCGCGCTGGCGGCGGATCAGCTCGGCCAGCTCGTAGACCCCGGCGGCCGAGAAGGCGACCGCGGCCGAGCGCGGCGGCAGGCGGGTCACCTTGCGCGGCCCGGCGTAGCTGAGGGTCGAGAGGCGCGGCCGCGAGACGTGCTCGGCCTCGGGGACCAGGGTCCGAATCAAGCGGGCGATGGTGCCGGCGCCCAGGAACATGGTCTCCTGCAGGCCGCGCGCGTGGAGCAGCCGGTCGGTGAAGACGTGGCCGCGCTCCGGGTCGGCGGCGAGCTGGATCTCGTCGATGGCCAGGAAGTCCACCGGCCGGTCGACCGGCATGGACTCCACGGTGCAGAAGAAGTAGCGGGCGCCCGGCGGGACGATCTTTTCCTCGCCGGTGACCAGGGCGACCTGGCCCCGGCCCTTGGCCTTCAGCGCGCGGTCGTAGTTCTCCCGCGCCAGCAGGCGCAGCGGAAAGCCGATGATGCCCGTGGCGTGGCCGAGCATGCGCTCGATCGCCAGGTGCGTCTTGCCGGTGTTGGTGGGGCCGAGGACCGCGGTGATCCGGCCCCGGGAGCGCGCATTCATCCCCCAAGACTTGGCCGCAAAGCCCCGGCATTGCAAGCGGGGAGGGCGCGGCGCTGGACCATCACGGACGAAGCTGCGGGGCGGCGCCCGCGGCCGGCCTTAACCGATTGATAAGCAAAATAGGTGCTATCTTTCGGCCTAGAGCGACTCGGCCCGCGCCGGTCGCCCTTCTAAGCTTCGCAGCTTGGGGTCCGACCCATGTCTGTCCTTCCGGAACTTCTCAATCAGCGCGACGTCGAGCGACTCCAGACGGACCAGAGACCCGAGAGCCGGGTCGAGATCGCGACAAAGGTCGCCGTCGGCTTCAAGGGCGCAGCCCTTGGGGTCGAGGAGCGCCGCATCGCCGAGGACATCCTGCGCGGCCTCGTCAGGGACGCTGAGGTCCGGGTCCGCGAGGCGCTCGCGGCTCAGCTCAAGGACTGCCCGGACCTGCCGCGCGACGTGGCGCTGATCTTGGCGCAGGACGTCGAGTCCGTCGCTTTGCCGGTGCTGCGCTATTCCAAGGTGTTGACCGATGACGACCTGGTCGCAGTGCTAAGAAGCGGCGGCCCGGAGCATCAGGTCGCCATCGCGAGCCGCAACCCGGTCTCCGCCTTCCTGGCCGAAGCCGTCATCGACAGTGGCTACGAGGAGGCGGTCAATTGCCTCGTTGCCAACGAGGGCGCCGAGCTCGACTCCAGGCTGCTCGACCGGGTGCTCAAGGAGTACGGCCATTCCGAGACGATGCGTACGTCCCTCGCGCAACGTCCGCATTTGCCGACCGTCATTTCGGAACAGCTGATGGACATCGTGACCCGGCAGATCGTCGGCCAATTGGCCCAGAAGCATGCCTTGTCCTTGGGTGCCGTCTCCAGCTTCCTGCGCAAGGCCCGCGACCGGGCCACGGTCGCCTTGCTGCAGTCGGAGAACCTGACCGATGCCGAGCTCGAGGCCCAGGTGGCCGACCTCGACCTCCAGGGCCGACTGAGCACCTCGATCGCCTTCCGCGCCCTGTCGGTGGGTGATCTCCGCTTCTTCGAGATGGCCATGGCGCGCCTGGCCGGCATCCCGGTCGAGAACGCCCGCGCTCTGCTGAACGACGATGGCGATCTCGGGCTCGAATCGCTGCTCCGCACCGCCTTGCAAAAAGGTCGAATCGGATAGACCGATCTCCGCTCAAAGGGACTCCCTCGAGCGAAGGCAGTGCCTGTCTTTCGCAAGGCTGGGACGATCTATCGGGGTCCGCCTCGACCTTGTCCCCGGCTACGGCCGCCGGTCCCATGCAAGCCCCTTCCAGGTATCCGTGGCCGATCCCACCGACTGCGGCGGAGAAAGGACTGCACCGGTTGAGACCTATCTCCGCTAAACTGACCGCTGCGAGAAGACCCGCGGCGCAGCTTCGCCGAAGCCACCGCAAGGCTGCGGGTCAGGGGGGAGCGATCATGGACTACTACGATCTCGGACGCTATGCGCGGGCGGTGACCACCTCCTCGCCGGAGGCCCAGCTCTGGTTCGATCGGGGCCTGATCTGGACCTATGCCTATAACCACGAAGAAGCGATCGTCTGCTTCCGGAAGGCGCTGCAGGCCGACCCGGACTGCGCCATGGCGCTCTGGGGCATCGCCTATGCGATCGGCCCCAACTACAACAAGCCCTGGGAGACCTTCGAGGCGGAGGAGAAGCCCGATGCCCTGGCCCAGGCGCGCGACGCGATCGCGCGGGCGAGCGAGCTCCTGGACCGGGCCACGCCGGCGGAGCGGGCGCTGATCGAGGCCCTGCCCGCGCGCTATCCCGAGGACGCGGGGGTCGAGGACTTCGGGCCCTGGAACGACGCCTACGCCGACGCGATGCGCGCGGTGCACCGGGACCACCCGGACGACATCGACGTCTGCTGCCTCTTCGCGGAAGCGATCATGAACCGCACGCCTTGGCAGCTCTGGGACCTGCCCTCCGGGGCGCCGGCCGAGGGCGCCGACACCCTGGAGGCGATCGAGGTCCTGGAGACCGCCTTCGACCGCCTCGACGGCGCCTGGGAGCACCCCGGCCTGCTGCACATGTACATCCACCTGATGGAGATGTCGCCGCATCCCGAGCGCGCCCTGCGCCACGGCGACCGCCTGAGCACCCTGGTGCCCGACGCGGGCCACCTGCTGCACATGGGCACCCACATCGACGTGCTCTGCGGCGACTACATGAACGTCGTCTCCAGGAACCACACCGCGATCATCGCGGACCGCAAGTTCCTGCAGCGGGCCGGCGCCGAGAACTTCTACTCCGTCTACCGCTGCCACAACTATCACTTCAAGATCTACGGGGCGATGTTCCTCGGCCAGCCGCGGCCGGCCCTGGAGGCGGCCGAGGAGCTGATCGAGACCCTGCCCGAGGCCATGCTGCGGCCCCTGGCGGACTGGTTCGAGGCCTTC
>JAAUXY010147380.1_pt1 | contig 11096 bp, 9 predicted proteins | sample 7278121 | NCBI WGS metagenome assembly JAAUXY01 (sample SAMN14350117, study PRJNA611818) | marine sediment metagenome | isolation source: surface marine sediment (1.8m) | place: French Polynesia: Moorea | collected 2018-08
CGAAGACCTGGCACCAAGGGTCGCCCACGCGACATTGCTCAATCTGACCGTAAACGACTCGGCCGCCTCGGCCGCATTGTCGTCCGCAATCGAAATACTGATGGTTTGATTGCCAGAGAGACCGGCGGGCCAGCTCAATGTGCCGCTTGCCGCCGTGTAGTCGGATCCCGCTACCGCGGATCCGTCCAGGCAGGCATAGTCGACCGATACCCGGCCGGAGCTACCGCCACTGCGGGAGACACGGATATTGAGTACCTCGCCCTCAGTTACGTCGTAAGAGGCAGCCGTAAACTGAATGACTCCGGCGGATCCCGACGAATTGTAAGGCACCGTGACATCCGGAAAATTGACGTCGCCCCCGCTGCAGGCACCGAGCAATCCCAGGGATGCCGGAACCAGGCAACGCAAATGAAACGATTTCGTGTTCATCATGACACCTCCTGTTCAAGTTCAAATCCATGAAGGTGTGATCCCTTTTTCTTGTTGAGGGCGCCACCGAGTGCTTCCTGTGTGCGCCTCAGTGTCTATAGAACCTGCAGACGGCGAGCGCTGCTTGATAAAACGGTAATATCCCTTTGATTTCTTGCTTTGGGACGATACGACGCTGTTTTTATTACTGTTTTTTGGGGAGGGGATTCAATATCTTCGAGCAGTGCCGAAGACGTCCGGGTCAATCCTGCAAACGCTCGATGAGGGCGTCGTGCTTCGCGACGAACTGAGGAGTTCCTCCTGGCCATTCGGCATCGAACGCGGGAAGCTCAGCCCAATAATCCACTCGATCCCGCTGGTACCTGGCGTACTCCAGGCCGGACCGGTTCTCCCAGGGCCAGTGGTCGGTCCGATGCTCTCGATTCACGTTGTTCGCCAGCAGCAGGTCAAGCATCTCGAAGTTCGGATCATAAAGGGCCGTACGCGAGTGTCGCCGTACACACGTCATAAACGGTGTCTCCATGCTCGGCCAAAGTTGGACATTCGGATCTGCGCCGTGCGCCAGCAGGAGTTTTGCGACCTCCAGGCGGTCACTCCTGACGGCCGACAAGAACGCATTGCAACCCGGCGCCTCGAGATTGGGATCGGCACCGCTATCAATGAGCCACTGCACGGCCTCAAGATTACCCTCGCCACTCGCAACGCACAGGGCCGTCTCTTCGAGATGATAGGGACTGGGACTCTTCGGGTTTGGATCGGCGCCCATCGCGAGCATCTTCTCCAATAACGCCAGATCATTGGTGCCGCCCGCCATGGCAAACGCTTTCGCATCAGGCTCGGCACCGGCATCAAGCAGGCGTTTGGCAATGTCGATATGACCGTTGTCGATCGCCTCCCGCAACGCGTTTGACGCCGGATAGCCTACTTGCACCCGACTGTTCGAATACCGTTCTGACTCGATATTCGGGTCCGCACCGGCGTCGAGGAGTACTTCGACGACTTCGGCATGCCCACTATGCGCCGCGAACATCAATGCCGTCCAGCCGTAGTCGCTCGTTTCATCGACATTCGCGCCGTTGGCGATCACCTTGCTGACCCGGATTGCATCCCCGTCTTTTGCCGCAAACATCAGAGGCGTGATCCCTTCGCACGATGCGACCATCGATAATAGAACCACAACGAGGGCGAGCTTCTTCATTTCGCCGACCCTGACGCGGTTGTAACTCATGCGCCTACGGCGCCGGCATGTCAAATTGAAGCGCATCCTCGTCGACGGGCCCGTTGAGCTCGGGTTTGTAGTACCAGGTCGTTTTTGTCGTTGCGTCCCGTATCTCATCTTCCTCGTAGATTCTGCGGATGAGGAAGCTTTCCTTGTCGATCCAGACGATTGTCGGCCCGTCGTGAGGCTCACGTTTTCCCTGCACCTGGAAACAATCGAAGCCGTCTATCTCGGCGTCCTCGAGGCGAACCGGATTCGCGAGCCTTACGATATCGCCGCCAAGTTTCGTGCCGTAGAAGATAAGCCCGGGAATCAGTCCCGACGTGTCGCGAGATATGCCGGCACCGGTGTCCAGGGCGCTCTGTATCGACGCGATGTCTTTCGTGATGTCCGGATTGAGGTTGTACCAGGCCTTGACCCCGTTTTGATCACGCCAGGCGATGAAGTCAGCTTCAACGCCCGGCATGTCGCGCATGTTGGATTCGAATCGAAACTCGGACGGTGCGACGTAGGCTGTTCTGAATTTCGTCTCTCCAGTCCACTCGCGTGATGAGTTTTTATAGACCGTCTGCACGGTGCCCGTATCGACATAGGACTTGCTGGCTCTGTAGACTTGCGCTGTTTTTCTGAGTATGTCCCGGGCATCGAACGTTTGTTCATCGACTGGAACCGGATCAAGCCAGCCCTTTGACGCGGCTTCAATGATCTCGAATTCATCCATAGGCTCGATGCTTGCCATCAGGGTCTGGACGGCATCGCCGACTTCCTGCATGTAACCGCCGCCGAAGTTGGTCGTATAAGCCGCTTCCGCCTGCGAGATATCGCTGGTTGCCTCTATCTTCCAGCCTTGTTCCTCGCGGCACGCCAACACAACGGTTCTGTCCGCCGGCAACCGCGCGGTACGGCAGTATCGAACGTCTTTGCTGATGAAACTCAGTAAGACCGTACCCACGGGATTGGCATATGTGCCGCCGCCTACCGCATTGGACAACTCGAAGACGTTAAATCGCGGGTCCGTCGAAGGAATGATATCGGCTGACTCACCGGTATCCGCCCAGGCAACGCTGTAGCTCAGCAGAATCGCAATCAGGGCTGTCGCCAACAATCTCAATGCGTGGATCGCCATAGTGCTCTTGTCCTTGAAATGTCGATTTCGGGCTTTCGCCGAATAGCTCGAGGCTACCACCGCGACATCGGCGTGATTGTGTCAACCTGTAACAGGATTGGCTATCGGCCGGCGCAAATTGCAATGAGAAAAGCGCCCAAGCTTTTGTTATTCCTGACAGATCTTGACTGAAAGGCAACCCCAGGCGCAGATTGGCTTACTGGCTTCACATATCGTCCGCAATTGCCTTGTTACGGGCCGCAGAAGTGAGATGCTCGTCACGTTTTGGAAACGCGCGGGCGATAGCATTCTCGGCTCATGCCGTGTTCCATGAACGCGAGACCGGGCGGCGTGATGAAGTTCGAATTGGCATTCACGAAATCCCCGTTATTGAAAGGATCAGACCAATGAAAAGACTTACCTTCGCGCTGCTCGTCGTGACACTGGCTCCGGTAGAACTCTACGCCCAGGCGGCGCCGGCACCGGGCAATTTGCTGGTGAGCACTGACAACGTCCTTTACGAAACGACGCTTGATGGTGTCGTTGTGCAAAGCATCGACATTGAACACCCCACGGTCCGCACCGTGACCGAGACCGCCCGTGACATTGCGATAGGTCTCGACGGGTTTGTGCACGTCTACAACGGGATGGTCTATCCGTCCATGAGCAGCTTCGATCCCGTTGAAAGGACCTGGTCCCACCTGGATTTCGGGTACTGGGGATCTACCAACAACATTTCCTACGGTGGCATCGATGTCGTCGACAACGAGGTTTTTGCTACGGATATGCGGGGCGACGGCGTCATCATCTTCGATACGGATACCGGGCAAAGCCTGCGTTTCGCCGATGGTACCGACCCGATCGATCTGACGCTCGGCCTCGATGGGCTGCTATACGTGCTGTCGCCGGGTGGCAGTCCCGGGGGCACGACTATCGATGTGTACGATCCGGAAACGTACGCATTAGTTCGGAGCATTGACCTGACAGCAATATTCGGTGGCGCCGGGCAAAGAGCAGTTGCCGTGGACTACAACGGTGATCTGTTCTTTGCCAACTGGATCGGCAGGATTCATCACGTCAGTGCCGACGGCGTGCTGCTTGATACGATCAGGCCGGTCTGCCGCTGGGCCGGAGTGGATCTCGACTGTTCGTTTAATGACATCAACATATCCGAGAATGGACAGCTTGCGCTGGGTACGCGGTTCGGCGAAATCATGCTGACAGACGTTTACTTCTCAGCGCCGGTAACGTTCTCGATTGGCGATCGGACGACGTTTGTCGACTTCGTGCCGCTGCCGCCGCAACCCACCGAGGTCGAGATCGATGTCCGCCCTGGCCGGTTTCCGAACAAGATCAACCTGAGCCGCAAGAAGAACCTCTGGGTTTCGATTCTCACGACCCCGGACTTTGACGCAACCACTGTCGATTCTGCGTCCGTCAGTCTCGGCGCCGGCGGCGCCGGCATCAACCGGAACCCCAAAATCGAGGATACCGACGGTGACGGCGACCTGGACCTGAAGCTGCGCTTCAAAGTGGCTGACATTGGTATCACCTGTGGCGATACGACGCTGAGCCTGAGCGGCCTGACCTTCGACGGTACCGAAATCGTCGGTTCGGACTCGATCGTGACGAAGGGTTGCAACTAGCCTACACGTCCGACCTGCAAGAAAAGCCCCCTACTCAGGGGGCGAGACCAGCTGGCCGGCTGCCGCATTGCCGCGATTGTCGTCACGCCAGATCCGGTCCCAGGTGCCTGTCAAGACCCCGTTGTCGAAGGAGACTGGCAGCAATTCGGCTGAAACTGCTATCCAGTGCGGGTTGCCGCGCTCGGCGACGACGTGGCTGAAGACGTACATGGGCTCCTGCCCCATGCGCAGGTCGCTGATAACCAGCATGTCATTTTCAATTCGGGCCTTGACGAAACCCTGCGCGAACCAGCGCAGGCGCTCGACCGCCCAGATGTTGCTTGCCTCTTCAATCGTGTTCGCGCCTAAGGGGTAACTTGTGAAACGCATGGTGCCTTCGTCGATCAGCAGCGAATCGAAGCCTTCGAGATGACTATCGTCGCTAATAACGACGATACGCCATAGCAGCGTGTTGAACGGCGTCGGCGTCAGGAATACTCGCGCATCCTGCAGCTGCATCGATGCCAGGGCGTCTTCGACATTGCGTGAGACCATGGTCTGAGCCACCCAGGACCATCCGACATACAGTGTGCTGATGAGCAGGCCGACGTGGAGCGCTATCCCGCCCGCCCGGCGGCGAAAGGCTGTCACCAGTACGCCAATCAGCAACGGCAGCGTATACAGCGGATCTATGATGAATAGCGTTGCCCACGAAACCGGCGGCACGGTCAGCGGCCAGAACAGCTGCGTACCGTACGCCGTATGTGCATCGAGCAGTGGGTGCGTGAGAAGCGCGAGGCTTATTGCCGCAAGCCATCGAAGTGGTCTGTCGCGGACCGGAGCCCACCAACGTCGCAGAACAACCCAGATCAGTACCGACAACGGCGTCAACACAAACAATGAGTGACTGAAGCCCCGGTGATAGGTGAAATTTTCGACAGCGCCACCGAAGTCGATGAACACGTCGAGGTCGGGCAGCGTACCAAGCGCGGCACCGAGAAGCATCGCTTTTCCACGATGCCCGGAAGGGGCGCAAACACCGGCGACGCTGGCGCCAAGCACGGCCTGAGACAGGGAATCCATGCTGCAAGCCTATCCTGAGTTGCCTACGGAATCTGTTTCAAGACGAAACGGAAATGTAACGAAAGAAATTAGTCCAGACTCACCACAGTCTCTTCCTCCAACGCTATCTCCGCAGCGGTTCCTGGGCCGGTGTCGCTGCGCAACCTTATGCTGTAGTTGCCGACGGCCAGAGCGACGGGCTCGCCGTTCGATATTCCGGTTGCGACTACGTTGTCGCCGGCATCGAGTACTTCAAACGGCGCATTGACGCTTTGGCTGATCGCACCAACCAGGTCGCCGGCATTCCGCGCATCGATGTAAGTTCCATTACCCAGGCGTGCCCAGCTTTCGAAAGTACTTCGCAGCGCGTACTCATCGATGGCGAATCCGACGATGTTCACGCGCACATCGATCCCGGATGCCGTCAGTTTGCGGATCGCGGCCTCCGGGTCTCCATCGCAGGTTTCCTCACCATCGGTAACAAGTACGACGACTCGCTCGCCGTTGACGCCGGCAAGATCCTCACCCACTTTGGCCAACGAGGCCGCTATTGGCGTCTTGGACAACTCCTGTGGCTCGATTGCATTGATCGTCGTTATGGCGGCGTTGCTGTCCAGCGGCGCGAGTGAGATTTCCAGGTCGGTACGACAGGAGCGCGGTTCTCTTTGCCCGAAGGCCCGGAACGCAAATGGTGTGCCAGCGGGAATAGTCTCCGACACGAGTTTAACCAGCGCTTCCCGCGCGATTTCGATACGAAAACGGCCCTCGAGTTTCTGCCACATTGAACCGGATGCATCCAATATCACCAGGACGCCGGAGTTCGAGCCGAGCTCGGCCGTCTTCGACGACAGAACGCGCAAGCTGCCGTAGCCCGCACCCGGTGTCACTTTGATGAGCTGTCGCGCCAGTTCGCGCTTGTTCATCATGTAGATTACGGGGTACTCGCCGGGTTCGTCCGGAGCCTTTAACGTGACCGGGTTGCCACGACGTGTGTACGCGTAGCTGCTCGCAACGCCACCTATTTGGAGCTCGATATAGTCGCGCGGATTGTCCGGACCGACCCAACTCACGTTGAATTCGCTGCGCGCAACGACCGCATCCGGGACGACTAGCGAGGCTGAAACTGGCGTGACCTTCAGCGGCACCGTTGCAAGGATCACGTCCTCGTTGCCCTGCTGAATGTAACGAATCGCGTAATCACCCGCAGTGTCGGGGGCCATAAGCTCAACCGGCTTATCACGGGCGCTCTGGTAGCCGTACTTGTAATCGATGCCTTCGGACTCGACATCGCCGATCGCGATATAGCCGCGGCTACCTTCGGGTTTCGTGAACGCTACCTCGAAGGCTGAGCCGGCAACCACCGTCTCAGGCGCGTCGAGCGTCGCAGCGACACTACCGACCACAATGCTCGCCTCGGCCAGATCCCGATTCTGCTGTCCTGCCACCTGCCCCCTCATGACGTAACGTACAAGATATGTCCCGGGCACCGTCGGAGCGGTGAGCTTGGCGGGATTCCCTTTGCGTGTGTACTCGTATCCGTACGTGTAAGAGTGCGGATCGCCATCGATGTCCGTCAGCGCGATGAAGTCCTGCTTCGTATCTGGTCCGTCCCAGGCGACTTCAAACTGCGCGCCGGCTTCGATCGGTGTCATTGGCGGCGAAAGCGATGCGCTCACGTCGGTTACCGTAAAGGTCGTCTCCGCCAGTTTGCGATCACGCGGCCTTCCTTCAAGCATGTACCGCAATCCGTACTCGCCGGCGACAATTGGCGCGACGAAATCCATTTCACCTGCATCGTTGGCTTTCCGCGTGTATTCATAGCCGTACCGGTAGTCGTTGTCGTCGGCGTCCGGATCGGTCATCGCGATATAGTCCCGCTGGTGCATTGGCCCTGACGTGCGCACCTTGAAGTCGTGGCCGGCTACGACGCTGGTGGGCGCTGCGATTGACGCGATAACGTCGGTGACTACGAATGTCTCCTCGGCAAGCACCTCCGGCGGATTGCTGTCTGTAACGTAACGAATCGCGTAGGTGCCCGGCTCTACCAGTGCGCGAAACTCTAACGGGCTTCCTCTGGAAACTCTGGAATAGCCGTGTGTGTAACTATTGGGAGCAGCACCGACATCTGTGTAGTAAATGTAGTCCTTGTCCGTGCCGTCTGTTGTGAATTTCACTTCAAACGGGGCTCCGGCCTCGACTTCGGCCGGTACATCAAGGGTGACTTGCTGTGCTCCGGCCGTCATTGACCAGCAGGCGGCAACCGCCGCGACAACGGCGCTTTCTCGTATCTTTCCCATGACTATGACTCCCGATTGTTCTTTTTCGGACAGTCTACAACTATCCGCAATGATCAGCATTGAGTGCTACTCGTCGCAGAATAGGACCTGTTCGCCGCAACGGTAATGTGGCGGGATATCTTTTTGGAATTGCATAGTGTAGTGAAGGTCAATCTTGTTCGTAGACTAGTGGCGAGTGACGAGAATGCGAATCACCAGATGGCCGGTCACCGCGATCATACTGATGCTTGGCGCGCCACTATGCGCTCAGCCGGAAATGCAACTGGCTGAATGGATCACAGCAAGCACCGATCGAAACCCAACCGTTTCGCCTGACGGCGAAAGACTCATTTTTCAGTCAGACCGGTCCGGCCGGCGCGCGCTCTATATCAGTGATGTGACCGGAGAAAATGTCACGGTGTTTCTGGATAGCGGTGACGAGCCGCGTTACGCCAGCTGGTCCCCGAGAGGCGATCAGGTGGTTTTCGCGGCGGATGTAGGCGGCGAAGATGACATTTTTGTCATCAACGTTGATGGGACCGGCCGGCAGCGCTTGACGACTCACCCGGCACGCGATGGCCATCCACGGTGGACTCCGGACGGCAGCCGGATCTTCTTTAATTCCGAGCGAGTCGCTTCCGAACCGGATGCACCGCAAACCGGCGAGGACGTCGTTGATATTTTCAGCGTTCGGCCCGACGGATCCGACCTGCAGAGGCATACACGATGCCGTAGCGAATGTTCTTATCCATCGGTGTCAACCGACGGAACCAAATTGTTGTATCGCCGCGTATTCTGGGCGAGCGGAAACGACGGTGAACGCATTCGGAATTCCGAAATCGTGGTTGCGAATATCGACGGATCTGACGAAACAAACCTGACCGATAATCCGAGCTACGATGTGTATCCGATCTGGTCTCACGACAGTCGCTGGGTGTATTTCAGTTCAGTGAGATCACAAACAGACCCGCGTATGCACTTGTGGCGGGTGCCGGCAAGCGGCGGTCCAGCACAGCAGGTTACAACGGGGAACTGGCATCATCGTCAGGCGGTGCCTGATCGGCAGGGGGCCAGGATTTATCTGTATCAATTCAGAAGAGTTAATAATGCTGAAATTGGTCATATCGGCGCGATAGATGCGCCGACAGACTAAAGTCCACTGCATGCCGCGAGTTATCAGCCGGTGTTGGCATTTTAAGCCCGAACGAGTGGCTGGAACCCGCCGTACGCCATCCGTTCTGCATCAAATCCCGAATTCGATGATTTGATCAACTCCGCCATTCTTGGATCCGCCGCGACCTTCTCATTCGCCAAATCACGTGCCTCACGGGATTCAAATACCACCCACCCGAACACGATGACTTCCCCCTCGGTTGCGGCTACAAGATCGGTGAACGAGCGCGTTCCCTCAAGTATCAAATCGTCGCCCACATATTCCCTGTATTCGAGGGCGCCGTGTTCCTTCCAGATTTCGGCCACCGCTTCAACAAGACGCCTGTACTCGTCCAGGCGATCGCGCGAAACCGGCAGTACGAAACCGTCGATGTAGTCAGCCATGATTGCTCCGCTCTCTGTAACTGGCTCCGGTCTTCTCAGCTAACTTGCTATTTATCTCGCAAGACGCCCGGTTCACGCACTGATTCCGAGCAAATGCGGTCGTTGAGGACAATAGCACGGTAATGTCAGCTATCGGGCGCAAAGCAAACGCCTTTTATGCGGCAGCTACGAATTGTCAGGGGTGCTCAGCAAGGCTAGGTTTTCAACGAAGCATCGTTAAGTCACGTCTGCAAGGGGATTACGAGATGAAGTGCCTCGGTTCGACAAGTCCGCTATGAAGACGACTCGGCTCGTGCTCGCCCTGGTCGTCGCGGTGAGCTTCTTTATCGTGCTTGTATTCTGGCCGGCCGGCCGTCTGGACTGGGTGGCGGGTTGGCTGTACGTCGGCCTCGTTGCACTCAACTTTCTGGGTAACATCGCTTACCTACAGCGAGTGAACCCCGACTTGATCGAGGCCCGGATGCGGATGGCCAAGGGGACCAAGCGCTGGGACGTCGTCTGGGGCTTTGTTTTCGGCCCGATACTGCTCGCAACCTACGTCGTCGCAGGGTTCGACGTCGTCCGTTTCGAGTGGTCGGCAATGTCGCCACTGATGTGGCTGGTCGGGCTGCTTTTGTTCCTGCCCGGCACGCTGCTCTTCTCATGGTCTATGGGCGTCAATCCCTTTTTCGAGAAAACCGTCCGTATCCAGACAGATCGCGGCCACCGGGTCATTGACACCGGACCGTACGCCTTTATCCGTCACCCCGGCTACCTGGGGTTCTTCGGGTGGTGCCTGTCTGCCCCTCTGTTGCTGGGTTCCCGGTGGGCCTTCGTGCCGGCACTCCTGTCGGCGGCTGCCCTGGTTGTTCGAACTGCTTTGGAAGACCGAACGTTGCACGACGAACTCGAAGGCTATGCAGAGTATTCCGAGCGCGTCCGCTATCGTCTGCTCCCGGGCGTGTGGTGACGGGATGCGCAGAACGAACGACATGGGAGAATTAGCTCTCAAGAGGCACTCGCTGTCCCTGTTCTTCGTCATCGCCTACGCCATACCGATCGTCGTAGCGATTGTCGTCGCGCTCACGGCGGGACGTCCCTCCGATATCGTCGTAAAGGACGTGTCCGCAGCGGCAGTGATCGTTATCATGGCCATGGTCCATGCGCCAATGATCGCCGCGATCATTGTGGTCTTTCGTAGCCAGGGTCTGTCAGGCGTCGGGACTCTGTTTCGGCAATTGACCTATTGGACGTTTCCACCGGCATGGTATCTGAGAGCGATTCTGATCTTTCCAGCAACGATATTCGCCGTGCTATTGGCGCTTTCCCTGTATTCGGCAAACTTTACCCCGGTCCTTTCCCTCAGCATCATGGCGTTTTCGGGTCTGCTCAGCTCACTGTGGGAGGAAATCGGCTGGACTGGGGTTGCGACGCCCTTGATGCTCAAAAGACTCAGCCCGCTCAATGTCGGGCTGCAACTCGGATTCCTGCATGCCTTGTGGCATTTGGCGGCCAGCATTTACGGGGCGGGCGAGTTTCACGGCAACCTGTTCGTCGTCAATTTTGTGGCAACAGCCGTTGGCATTGTCGGGCTGCGAATCATCACGATCTGGATCTATGCGCAGACGCGAAGCCTGGTGCTGGGCTGGCTGACCCACGCGAGTTTTACGAGTGGACAACTGTCACTGGTCACATTTGAGTTGACGCCGCCCGAGACGGTCATCTGGAATTGGTCCTTTTCGCTCGCCGTGATCGCGCTTGTCGTGTTTGTGGTGCTGCGAAACAGAGAATGGATGACTCTACCGGGCGAACGTTAGGCGCAACGGAGGATAAGTGCATTGGGC
>JAAUXY010085342.1_pt1 | contig 11094 bp, 9 predicted proteins | sample 7278121 | NCBI WGS metagenome assembly JAAUXY01 (sample SAMN14350117, study PRJNA611818) | marine sediment metagenome | isolation source: surface marine sediment (1.8m) | place: French Polynesia: Moorea | collected 2018-08
ACAACAATATCGATCTGCCCGTTGCCAACGGCAGTTTTGATGTCAACGTGGCGCGACTGCGCCTGTCGTATTCGTTTACGCCGAAGATTTTGCTACAGGCGCTTGTTCAGTACGACGACCGCTCAGATCTGGTCGGGACAAATCTACGCTTTTCCTGGCTGCAATCCGCCAACGCCGGCCTGTATCTGGTGTACAACGAGGTTGACGACGACTCGGTGGGTGGACCTATCGAAAAGCGCCGGGAATTCGTGCTGAAATACAGCCGGATCATCGACCTGCTCTAAAATCCCGCCTGAAATGCCTGCCAGATGGGCTTTTCCTTTCAAGCAACTTTTGGGTTGCAGTTTCTTTTCCTGCATTGCGGCCAGTTGACGACGTCATATTTCCGACCGCCGGCGTCGTTTTTGTGATCGGGTCGATGCCCGTTTCGGCACATTTCTTCAGGTGCGGCTGTACTCCGTGGATGCTGGTCTATGCTTTAAGCAGGCTTGAGGCAAAAGCAGGCGCTTTTGTCTGTCCATCAAACAGATACAAGGTTGTGTCATGCAAGGAAAGAACTCTGGCTTCACGCTCATGGAAGTGATTGGCGTGCTGGCGGTGATTGCCATCATCGCGGCCGTGGCGACACCGCAGATATTTCAGGCGATTCAGGATGCAAAAGTGTCCTCTCTGGTGCAGGAATCGAACGACCTCAAGGCAGCAGTTGCGCGCTACTACAAGGATACGGGCACCTGGCCGCGCCACATCCCGTCGCGCTCTGAGGACCATTACCGGCAGCTGATGCGCAATTCCGATTCCGGTGGTAATCCGATCTCCGGTTGGAACGGCCCGTACATCGAGGCTGAGCTCTCCAATCCGATTACGCCCGGTGGTTATCTCGACGTGCTGGTCACCAGTGATGCCAACTATGCGTGCGATCTGGACGGTGACGGCAATCAGGACGGTACGTTCATCGCTTACCGCGTGGATGGCGTGAATGATGATCTTGCGCAGAGCATCAGCCAGATGCTGGATAAGGATGGTACGGTGACCAGCGGTGACGGCGATTGGAAGAAGGCCGGTCGCGTTAAGCGCTATGCCGGGAACCATGCATCGATTCTGGTGATGTGCCTGGCACGGGTGTAATGCTCATCCATGACACAAGAGCGGCACAGCCAGGGAGCGGCACAGCCCAAGGTCAGTAAACCTCTCGGACAAAGGCTCTTAGAAGCGGGCCTCGTCACGGAGCCTCAGCTGGATCTGGCGCTGCGCGAGCAGAAACGCGGCGGCGGATACCTTGGGGAGACCCTGGTAGAGCTCGGCTTCGTCACGGCAGAGGACATCACTGCGACACTGGCGCAGGAGCACGATGTCGAGATGGTCACGGTGCGCGACATCGAGATTGCGCCCGACCTGCTTGGCCTCGTCTCGTACGATACGGCGCGCACGCACAAGCTCATTCCTTTTGCCCTCGAAAGCGACGTGCTGACCGTCGTCTTTGCCGATGCGCTCGATATCGTGGCGCAGGACGCGGTCGAGCGTGAGACCAAGCACACCATCAAGGTAGTCACGGCGCCCGAAGCGCACGTGCTCGAAGCGATCGAGCGCAACTACGCACGCTCTTCGAGCATCAACGAGACCATCGAGCAGGTTCTCTCGGGTGATTCCCTGGAAGTCACCACGGCTGACGACGAAGGCTCACCCATGGTCCGGCTGGTGGACCAGATCCTTGCCACCGCGATCAAGCAGCGCGCCACCGATGTGCACCTGCAGCCTGAAGAGCGCAACATGCGCGTGCGCCTCAGGGTAGATGGCATCCTGCGCGAAGAGATCATCGTGCCGAAGGCGATTCAGTCTGCGGTGCTCGCGCGTCTGAAGCTCATGGCAAACCTCGACATTACCGAAAAGCGGGTGCCCCAGGATGGGCGTATCCGCTTCACGTTCGGCAGCGGGTACATTGATCTGCGCGTCTCGACGCTGCCGACCAACCACGGTGAAAGCATCGTCATGCGCGTCCTCGATGGCGGCGCGGTGCAGCTGTCGCTGGCGGATCTTGGTTTCTCGCCAAACGATCTCATCCGCATCGAGCAGGCCATCAGCCAGCCTTACGGCATGGTGCTCGTCACGGGACCCACCGGCAGCGGCAAGACGACAACCCTCTACACCGCGCTCGGCACAATCGATCGCGAAGCACGCAGTGTCTTTACGCTCGAAGATCCCATCGAATACACCTTGCCGCTGGTACGTCAGACCCAGGTTAATCCGGACATCGGGATGAGCTTTGCCGCAGGCTTGAGGGCGCTCCTCCGGCAGGACCCGGACGTCATTCTGGTTGGTGAGATCCGCGACGCGGAAACGGCGGAGCTTGCAACCCGCGCGGCCATGACCGGTCATCTGGTGTTTTCCACGCTGCATACGAACAGCGCCGTGGGCGTCATCCCACGCTTAGTAGATATGGGGATCGATCGGTATTTGTTGCCTTCGGCATTGGTGGGCATCGTCGGGCAGAGGCTCCTGCGCAAGCTCTGCACCCAGTGCCGGCGCGAGCAGCCCGGTGCGAATCCCCTGCTTGCCGGCGAGCTTGCCGCGCTTGGCGCTGAAGCGCCAAGCCACTGGGAGGCGGTTGGCTGTGATCAGTGCAACGGCACCGGTTTCAGCGGCCGCATTGCCGTCTATGAGGTGTTACTCACGGATGCGTCGTTTCACGATGCAATCCTGGACGGCGGCGCGGAGTCGCAGATGCTCGAGCTCGCGCGCGCAGGCGGCATGACCACCATGTTCGAGGATGGCATCGCAAAAGCGCATCAGGGCCTCACGACGGTCGCAGAAGTGCTACGGGTATTGAGGTAGCCGCGATGGGACGGCCGTTCAAACTGAATTCTATGCGGCGGTGGGGGTAATACCATGCCGCAGTACGCCTATCGAGCGGTAGATAAAGACAGTCAGATCACCACCGGCATTCTCGTTGCGGATTCGGAAGCCGTGCTGGAGCGCCGCATGGCGGGGCTGGGATTGTGGCTGATCGAAGCCAAGCCGCACAGCCCGAAAAAGCAGGCTGACATCAAGGTCAAGGTGACGCGCAAGGATCTGGTGGACTTCTTCAATGGCCTGGCGACGCTGATTGGCGCAGGCGTCGACATCAGTGAAAGCCTGAACGTCATCGTCAAGGAAACCGAGCAGGAAGGATTTCGCCGGGTACTCGAGGACGTGCAGCTCAACATCGAAAGTGGGGTGAGCTTCTTTGACGCCATGTCGGCTCATCCGGAAGTGTTTTCCGCGGAGATCTGCAATCTGGTGCGCGCGGGTGAGCACAGCGGTGAGCTGGTTGCCGCCTGCGCCGACATCAGCGATCACCTCGAATGGCTCGATGCGCTGATGGGTGACGTCAAGCAGGCGACCATGTATCCGTCCATGATCGCCGTTGCGGTCTTCGGCCTGGTGTTTCTCATGTTCAGCTTTGTCGTGCCGCAGTTTTCGGTGATCTTCGACAGCCTCAACATCGAGCTGCCAACCATTACCAAGGTGGTTGTGGCCATCGGCGAGTTCTGCAACGGTTACTGGTGGGCCGTTCTGTTGGCGTGCGCTGGCCTGTTTTTGTTTTTCAAGTACGCGCCGCCGCGCTGGCCGGAGCTCGCCACTGCGCTCGACAGCGCGAAGCTGCGCATGCCGGTGTTTGGTCCGGTGAATCAGTTGCTGGTGCTGTCCCGATTTGCGCACAACATGGCGCTGATGTTGAAAGCCGGGGTGCCGATTGTCGAAGCCATTGGCCTGGTTTCCGGCGTGGTGAACAATCGCGTCATGAATCACGCGCTGATGGATGCGGAGCTTGCGGTCACGGAAGGTCGACGCATGTCCCAGGCGCTGGCGGAGCATGACGTCGTGAGCCCGATTGTCATGCGCATGATTGTCGTCGGCGAGGAGACCGGTAAGCTCGACAGTTGCCTCGAGAAGATCTCCCAGCGCATGGACAACGAGATTCCGCGGCGCATCAAGCGGCTGTTCGGCATTCTCGAACCGCTCATCATTCTGACGCTTTTAGGGATCGTTGGCATGGTGGCTGCGTCGATATTCATGCCGCTCTTCAGTCTCATGTCGGGGATACGCGGATGAAACCTCGCGCACTGGGATTTTCGCTGCTTGAGATGATTGGCGTGCTGTCGGTGATGGCAATCCTGGCGGGTGCGCTGGCGCCGTCGATCTTTCGGATGCTGGAGGAGGCGTATCAGGATGCCGAAGAGCAGAGTCTCGCCTCAATAGCCGACTCGTTACAGGACTACATCAAGCGCAATCAGGAAATCCCAACGCTTGCCGACACCGACTGGCCCGTGGCGGTCGCAGATTATGCGTCGCTTTCGCCGCAACGGGTGCTGGTGAACGAAAAGAACTTCAACCGGCGGCTGTACGCGGACCCGATGTTTTTTTCCACGTCGAATCAATCCTGGTCCGGCTATACCCAGACGCAGGGACTGGCTGCCATGCCAAATTCCCCGCGCCTGCTGCTCGTGTCGAACCTGGACGGCAACGTGACGGCCAACCTGAACACGAATACCCGCTTCAGCGACGTGTGGGATCAGACGTCCGACGCGCTCCTGGTCGAAAGCGACACGCTGCTGATCGAACGGATCAATCTGGCGCCGTTGTTCGTGCGCGCGGTGTTGAGCAACGCCAACGCCTCCCAGGCTGGATTTGCTCTGGAGGGCGGCACTGAAGGATCGATCGCAGCTGCCGCCGGCGGCGTCGACGGCTCGCGAACGGTGTTCGTGCTGGCTGGGACCCGCCTCGACCTGAATGCGGCGCCCTATCCCGGCGCTGGCCTGCTCGTGCGCGAAATCGTCAATGAGGACGCCTCGTGGCGTTATCAGACGGACGGATTCTCCTGGGCGTGGGTGGACTAGGCATGGCACGCACCAGTTACACCATATCCTGGCTCTACGGCGAATTTCGTATTGCCCGCTTCCACAAAGGCAACATGGCCGCACAGTGGGAGGCGCCGGAGCGCGTCGAGACGCATGCCCAGCTCGTGCGTGCCCTGGATGCCGCATCGAATCACGTTGATCTCAGCATCAAAGGTGACGTGACGGTTGTGCATGAGCACGACCTGCATACCCACGACTACCTCGAAGTGCCGTCGATGAAGCGGCGTGATCTCGAAAAATACCTGCAACGCCGCGTCGAGCAGGACAAGTCTTTCGACGAAGACGCCGCCTGGTGTTATCACAAGGTATCCCACCGGGACGGCAAAGAAGGCGTACTTCTGCACCTCTTGCCCAAGCGGCTGGTAAAGTCGACGACAGCGGCGTGCACGGCCGTTGGCCTTGCGCCGAAAAACTACGTGCCGCTGACCGAAATTGTTTCCGACTATCTGCCTACGAAGGACATTGCTCACGACCAGCTGGTTGTGGTCGTTGCATGCTTCAATGAGCGGACCGAGATCATTCTGGCGCTCGGTGACGGCGAGGCGCTCTTCGTGCGCGAGCTGAACTATGGTCTGTCTGCGGATACGGTCGAAAGGCTGGTGCAGGACATCAATCGCACCATGCGCTACACGCGCCAGCAGCTTGGGCGCGGCGTCGATACCGCATGGATGATGGGTCACCTTGCGCCGCGGTTTGCCGCTGAGCTCGAAGCCGGCGTTGAGATGCCGGTTTACTTCGATGAGGAAGCGGAAGATCCGTATTTCTGGGCGCAGTGGGCAACACGCCTTTCCGGCAAGCTGTCAGCCAACTTCATCTCGGTGTTCGCGCAGAAGAACATGACCGGTGAGGTATTCCGGCGCGTCGGCGCGTGGTCGACCGCTGCGGTGCTGGTTGTTGCAGGTTTCCTGACCCTTTTCACGGGTGGCCTGGTTGCCCATCGCGCAGACCAGATGCGGTCCATCGAACAGCGCTCCAACCAGATTCGCGAGCTCATCGCGGAAGTAGAAGAAAAAGTGTCGGCGGGCAGGAGCAAACAGGACCACCTGACCCGTCTGCGGGCGACCAGTCACAATCTTCCCTCGCTGATGATGGTGCACCTGAGTCGGTTGACGCCGTCCGAGGTCACGCTTACGGAAGTGGAAATCCAACGCGGCGGCGGCGGGTGGCAGGTTGCGCTCAGCGGCACGGTGGCCGGCGATATGCGACAGGGCGCGCGCATCCTCGCGCGTTTCGAGCAGGAGCTCGAGCAGCCGCCGTGGCGTGTCACCGTGAATCAGAGCTTCACCGAAACCTGGATGGAGCAGTTCGAGCAGGGCAAGTTGAGTGATTCGGGTCGGCTTGGCTTTCAGATTGCGGGAGTGATGCTGTGAGTCTCGACATAGAGCTGCCGGATCTCGAGCCCGAGGTCGAGGAGGAAGAGGAGACCATTGAGGCGCATACCGGCCTCAAGCGGTATGTGCAGATGATGGTGGACGCCTGGTTCCGCACGCCGCAGCGGATTGCGGGAACGATGTGCCTTGTCATCGCGTGCTGTTTCCTGATCGCCTGGAATCTGCAGCGCATGTCTATTCTGCACGAGCTCGTCGAGCTGCGTTCGACGCAATATGCGCTCGATACGCAGCTCGCCAAGCTGCAGGCGGATCTGGTGATGATTGACCTGGAAAGCCTGAGCCGCGCGATCGAAGAGGAAAACGATCGCGTGTTCCAGGGTTTCCCGGAGCTTGCCGCCTGGGCGGAGGGCCTGGCCAGGGTTGCGGGCAGCCACGGCCTGACATTCTCCTACAAGGCGCGCGAGCCGCATTTGTCGCCGGTCCCGGACGTGCTGGAAGTGCCGGTTGTGCTCGAATTTAAAGCTACCGCCGAGACTGCCGATAGTCTTTTCATGAATGCCATGCAGCTGATCGGCAGAGTGCTGCGTGATCACTGGCACATCGACGTGGTGTCGACTCAGGCACGCGGCGACGGTGAGCAGCTGCTCGCCTTGAGCGTCGATGCCCAGGTGTGGGTGCGCGACCGTTACGGATTCGTCGACCTGACTCTGCTGCAGTCGGCGGCTGCCAATGCCCAGGAAACAATGGAATGAGAAATCTACTGAACAATCCCTGGATCGTAGCGGCGCTCGGCATTTTTGCGGCGGTTTACCTCGGCATATCACTGATCCTGCCGCTCATATCCGATGATCCTGTGACCGTGGCCGACGTGCCGCCCCTGGATCTCTTCGGCGAGAGCATTGAGGCTGACGTCGCCAGCGTTGCCAACGTGGTGGGTCTGCCGGAAACGACCATCGAGGGTCGGGAGAGCATTGGCTGGCTCTACGACGTGGAGCGGGATCCTTTCAGTGGCAGCCTGATGAGCGCAAGCGAGTCCGAGCCGGAGACGCTGCCCGAGGTGGGCGCGCTCTTTGTCGGTGCAGGTGTAAAAGCCGCGGTCATTGATGAGCGCCTGGTGCGCGTGGGCGACATGGTGGACCGGTACGAGGTAGTAGAAATCGGCGCGCAGCACGTGGTGCTCAGGCGCGGCGCCAAAGAATACAGGTTGGAGCCTGAAGCATGAGCAGAACTTCCGGTCATGGATCGACCAACCTCCGCAACCTGACGCCGCTGCTGCGCATGGCCATGCTGGCCTTGTTGGTGCTCAGCACCGGCTGTGCGCAGATGCAGTTCAAAGCGCCGGACGAGGAACGCGACTTCCCGCGTTATCACTCGCCGGAATCCTGGCCGCCTGCCGCGCTCGAGCCGTTTCAACTGTCTGCCCGTGAGCGTATGGCGTTTCCGCAGCCCGAGACGCTCGAGGCAGAGCCGGAAGCCGAGGATCTCTACAGCTTCGTCATCAACAACATGGCTGTGAAAGACGGCCTGCGCCTGTTTGCCAGGGCCTATGATCTCAACATTGTGGCGGACGAGGACGTCAGCGGCGTGCTGGACGTCGAGTTCCGCGACATGAGCCTGGATCGCGCGCTGTCGTTGATGCTGGCAAGTCTCGACTACTACTGGGAAATCAAGGACGGCGTCATCCGCGTCCGTTCCACGGAAACAAGACAGTTCACGGTCGACTACTTGAGGCTGGTGCGCTCGGGAACGGGCACGTCTACTGCCACGGTGTCCTCCAGCGCGGATATCGGCGGTAGCGGTTCCGGCGGCGGAGACGGCGGTGAGGGCGAAGAGTCCGGCTCCATTGTGATTGAGCAGGAAGACGAAATTCGTTTCTGGGCAGAGCTCGAGGACCAGCTCAAAGAGCTCCTGAGCGACAGTGGCAGGATGGTTGTGAACCGCCTGTCCGGGACCGTGCAGGTCACGGATCAGCACGCTTTTGTCGAGGCGGTGCAGGAGTACATCAACCACATCAATCGTGCCATTCACCGGCAGGTCGACATTGAGGTACGGATTCTGGAGGTTGTGCTGGATGACACCTCTGCGCTGGGGGTCAACTGGGCCCGGGTGGGCGCCGCGCTCGACTCGGGTACGAACGTCGAGTTCACAACCGACGGCATCATTCGCTCGCCTGCCGGTGGGCTGGCGCCGTTGACGTCCGTGCTCAGTCTCGACGCGTTCAATCTGAAAAACGACGGCAACGTCAGAATTGCCGCCGTGGTCGAAGCCCTTGAAGAGCAGGGTGACGTCGAGATCGTCTCGCAACCCCACGTGCGTACCCTGAACAATCAGACGTCTCTCATCAAAGTCGGGACCGATCGAACCTTTTTCCGCCGCGAGCAGTCCACCGACTCCACGTCCGCGGGCTCGATTACAACGGCCACCGACATTCCTCAGGTTGTGACGGAGGGTGTGGTGCTGTCGCTCACGCCGCAGATTGGCGAGCACGGCTGGGTGATGATGGACATATCGCCGGTGGTGACACGCGTGTCGAGCGTCAGCGTGGTTGAAGGTCCGGGGGGTGTGATTCAGAGCTCAGCGCCCAACCTGGACGTGGCGCAGGTTTCCTCCATCGTGCGAGCCAGGAGCGGTGACACGGTTGTGCTGGGTGGTTTGATTCAGACCCAGGACAGTTACACCGAGCGCGGATTACCGGGATTGAACCGCCTTGGCCCGTTGAGTCGGGCTTTCGGTGGACGTTACGAGAACAAGGTTCGCAAAGAGCTCATCATGGTATTGACGCCGACCATCGTGGCGGCGGAGGGATAACGTCATGCGAAAACTGTCTGTCATTCTACTGGTGCTGATGTGCACCGCCTCGATAGCCGATACCGAGGTGGCTGATCTGGTCGCCGCTGACCAGGAAGATCTGGCGAAATCCGAGGCACATGCCGCGGCCGCGCGTGAAGCGCTGCAGACGCTCTTCGAGGGTATCGAGTCTGAGCCGCAGGCGACGGCGGAAGGCGGTAAGGTCATCAGCCATCCGCGCCGCGCGGAGGTCGTGCGTGAGCACGAACCGAGCGTCGGTCGCATTCCGGCCGGAACGATGAGCGCGGCGGCTGAGCGCGCGTTCGATCAGCTGCGCGACAACCTGCTGGCAACCCACGACGTCGCCGTGATGCGCGCGGAGCTGGAATCCTACGTCGATGATTATCCGCTGCACCGCGAAGCACGGCTGACGCTGGCGCGGCTGCACATTCTGGACGATGCCTCGAGCGCTGCGTTGGTGACCCTCGCGCCGCTCCTGAAGCCGCTTGCAGAGCGCGAGCATCCCGATTGGCAGCCCTGGTTCTGGGCAGGCACGGCGTATCTCACCATCGGTGACCATGCCCAGGCCCGTCGCATGCTGGACACGGCCGTCGCCAAGAACTCGGCCGTGGCCGATATCTGGGTACAGCTTGCGGTCCTCGAACAGGAACTCGACAACCACGTCGGCGCCCTGCAGTACATTGCGGTCGCCGAGCAGATAGATGCCGAGGCGGCCGCCGTGCACCTGAACCGGGCTTACTCACTCGAACGGCTCGGGCGCCTCGAAGATGCCATGCGCGCCTACCAGCGTTTCCTCATCAGCACGCCACACGGCGCCGCGTCGCTGCGCCCGACCGTGATGCGCCGCATCGCCGACATCGCCTCGGCCGTGGAAGCCCAACAGAGCGAAAAACGCAGCTGACTCCAACTGAAGGACACACGCGAAATCGGGCTCACAACGGCATCGGTTGATCTCGCACGAGATTGATCACTTCAGAGCTTTTCTTGAGGCGAACGAGCTCGGTCCGAAGCAGGATTCTGATCGAACGAGCGGGTCCGCAGCCCCGGGAAATTGGGGAGTGCAGCGCGCCATATCCTGGCGGTAAAGCATCTCCGCCGTTGTGCGACTGAGCGGTTATTCGGCTGAGCGATCAATCATGAACATCTGCAGCTCAGACCTCCCTCGGGGTCAGGCGCCATCGGTGTGCCCGCGAACCCTCGTCTTATCTGCCAGGAGTGCTTTTGCGCGCGGAGTTCCGTAAGCTGTACTGCCCAGGAGGAAGGATTGGGAGCCTGTGGAAAGCGGGGCAACGTCAGTTCCGTCCGAGGTGTCGCGACAGCGACGCTACGTGGCGGTGTTTTATGCCGATCTGTCTGATTCCAGCGCGTATGCGGCAAATCTCGAGGCAGAGATTTATGCGGAGCTCTTAGCGGAGCTGCGCCGGCTGTGTCGTGAGATCATTCCGCGTCACGGCGGCACGCTGCTGCAGGTCCACGGCGATGGCCAGCTTTCCATGTTCGGGTTCCCCAATGCGGGCGAGGAGGACGTGCGTCTTGCCGTCAACGCGGCGCTCGATCTGCACGCCGCGGTCCGCGCCCTGCAGTTTGACACCCCAGAGTTATCCCGTTTGCGTCTGCGCCTGCACAGCGGCGTTCACGCGGGCCTGGTCATCGTTCAGGAAGGTGACGTCTACGGCGGTAGCTATCAGCTGAGCGGTGAAGTCACTAATCTCTGTCAGCGTCTGTCTGCCGCGGCGGGCGAGGACGAGATTCTCGTCTGCGCCGAGAGTCTGCGCGGATCGGAAGCCTACTTCGATTGCGGCCCTGTTCGCCGTCTGGAGCTCAAAGGCTTCAACGGACGCGTGCCGGCCTATCCGGTGTCCGGTGCGAACCCGGTTGCCAACCGTTACCAGGCACGGCGTAAGCGCAGCAATCTGAGCTTTGTCGGTCGGGATACGGAGCTTGCGCTGCTCGAGCAGCGCTGGGCGGCGGTGCGCTCGGGCGTTTCGGTCACGGTTTATCTCGTTGGTTCCCCGGGCGTGGGCAAGTCCCGCCTGGTGGAGCACTTTCTGCATCAGCCC
>JAAUXY010096775.1_pt1 | contig 11087 bp, 8 predicted proteins | sample 7278121 | NCBI WGS metagenome assembly JAAUXY01 (sample SAMN14350117, study PRJNA611818) | marine sediment metagenome | isolation source: surface marine sediment (1.8m) | place: French Polynesia: Moorea | collected 2018-08
AACAGCGAGACCTGCGGCACATAGGTGATGATGATCAGCGAGAGCAGCAGGATCATCAGCCAGGGCAGGGCCGCCCGGGTGGCCCACAACAGGCTCTCCCCGGTGATGCCGGCGGCGACGAACAGGTTGAGCCCGACCGGCGGCGTGAGCATGCCGATCTCCATGTTGACCACCATGATGATGCCCAGGTGGATCGGGTCGATGCCGAGCTGCACGGCGATCGGAAACAGGATCGGCGCCATGATCAGGAGGATCGCCGACGGCTCCATGAAGTTGCCGGCCGCGAGCAGCAGCAGATTGACGATGATCAGGAACCCCCAGGCCGGCAGGCCCCAGGCGACGATGGTCTCGGCGATCGCGTGCGGAATCCGCTCGGTGGTCAGCACATGGGCGAAGATCATCGCGTTGGCGATGATGAACAGCAGCATGATCGAGACCTTGGCGGCGTCCATGATCACGTGGCGGACATCCGGATCGGCCAGGCTGCGCGGCAGGGCCAGCAGCATGGCGCCGATGTTGCGGACGGCGGCGGCGGCCATCGGCTCGTCGCCCTTGCGCCAGGGTTCGCGCTTGAGCGGGCCTATGTCCCGGTAGCCGAACACCGCGACCAGATAGGCGTAGACCGCCGAGACCGCGGCCGCCTCGGTCGGACTGGCGATGCCGCCATAGATCGAGCCCAGCACGATGACGATGAGCATCAGCCCGCCGAGCGCGGCCAGGCCCGCGGACCAGACCTCCCGGAAGCCCGACCAGGGCTGCGCCGGGAGCCCCTTGACCCGCGCCAGGATGTAGATGGCGATCATCAAAAAGACGCCGATCATGATGCCGGGGATGAAGCCGGCCATGAACATGCGCGCGGCCGAGACCTCGGTCGCCGCGGCATAGACCAGCATGACGATCGACGGCGGGATCAGGATGCCCAGCGTGCCGGCGTTGCAGATCACGCCGGCGGCCATCTGCTTGGGATAGCCGGACTGGACCATGCCGGCGATGCAGATCGAGCCGATGGCGGCGACCGTCGCCGGCGACGAGCCCGAGACGGCGGCGAACAGCATGCAGGCCAGCACGGACGCCATGGCCAAGCCGCCGCGGATATGGCCCACCACGTCCGTTGCGAATCGGATGATGCGCCGGGCCACGCCGCCGGTGGACAGGAAGGCGGAGGACAGGATGAAGAAGGGGATCGCCAACAGCGTGTAGTGCTCGGAGACGTTCTCGAACATCTTGAGCGCGATCGAGGCCAGCGAGTCGTCCGAGAACAGCAGGATAGTGACGATGCTCGACAGGCCCAGCGAGATCGCCACCGGAATGCCGATGATCATGCAGCCGAACAGCAGCAGAAACAGGACCGCCGTGGTCATGGCTGCCGGTCCCCCGTGAGGCCGTCCCGGTCGGCCTCGTCGAGGACCTTGCGGGCCTCATCGGGCAACTCGAAGCCGCTGGCCTGCCCCTTGACGATGCGCCAGAGCAGCTCCAGGAGGCGCAGTCCCAAGAGCGCGAAACCGATCACGATGACCGAGTGCGCCAGCCACTTCGGGACCGGCAGGTCCTCCATCTCGATGCCGATCTTGATGAGCTTCTCGATGTAGACCCAGCCGCCGGCGAGGAACAGGCCGCAATAGAGCAGCGAGAGCGCCACGGCGACGAGGCCGACGATCCGCCGGGTGCCCGCGCTCAGCAGTCTCACGACGGCGTCGACGCCGATATGGGCGTGCACCTTCACGCCGTAAGAGGCGCCGAACAGCACCAGCCAGCCGGAGACGTGCAGGGTCAGCTCCTCGATCCAGAGGAGCCCGGTGTCGAAGCCGAAGCGCAGCACGACCTCGAAGAAGACCAGCAAGGTCATGGCCACGAGGAGGAGGGCGATGAAGCCCTCCTCGAAGTGCGCCCAGATCCGGCTCAGCATTCGACCGCCGTCTCCCCTCGGCAGGCCAAAGAAGCGTTCGGCGTCAGCTCGTCTCGTTTGCCGCCAGCGCCGCGTCGATCAGGTCCTTGCCGATCTCCTTCTGGAACTTGCCCCAGACCGGCTTCATGCTGTCGACCCATTTCTGACGCTGCTCGGGCGTCAGTTCGATGACCTTGCTGCGTCCCGAATCGATGATCTTCTGGCGATCTTCGACGGCTTTGTCGAGCGCGACCTGGTTACCGTGGGCGATCGCCTCGGCCATGGCCTTCTCGACCCCGCCCCGAACATCTGCCGGCAGGTCGGTCCAGAATTCCGACGAGGTGACGATCAGATAGTCGATCACGCCGTGGTTCGATTCGGTGATATGGGCCTGCACCTCGAAGAACTTCTTGGAATAGATGTTTGACCAGGTGTTTTCCTGGCCGTCGATGGCCTTGGTCTGCAAGAGGGTGAACACCTCGGAGAACGGCTTCTTCACGGGGATCGCCTTGACCGCCTTGAACTGGGCCGCAAGCACGTCCGAGGTTTGGATCCGGAATTTGAGCCCCTTGGCATCCTTCGGCGTCTTCAGCGGCCGGCGCGCCGACATCTGCTTCATGCCGTTGTGCAGGTAGCCGAGGCCCAAGAGCCCCTTGTCCTCCATCGAGCGAAGCAGCTCCTGTCCCTTGGGCGAGTTCTGGAAGCGGTCGACCGCCTCGATGTCGGTGAACAGGAAGGGCAGGTCGAAGACCTGAAGCTTCTTGGTGTATTTCTTGAACTTGGAGAGCGATGGCGCGGCGATCTGCACGTCGCCCAGCAGCATGGCTTCAAGGACCTTGTTGTCGCCGAAGAGCTGCGAGTTCGGGAACACGTCGACCTTGACCTTGTCGCCCATGCGCGACTCGACGAGTTCCTTGAACTTGTTGGCCATCTGGCCTTTCGGCGTGTTCTCAGCGACGACGTGGCTGAACTTGATGACGATCGGGTCCGCCCGGACGTCGGCGGACGCGATGGTGACCGCCAGGACGGCCGCCGCGGCTGCAAAGATGCGCATCGATCCCTCCTCCCTCGCTTACGTTGTCGGCCTCGACCGAGCGGTGAAACGCTCCGGAACCGCGGCCGGATGGCTGCTCGCGCCATGATAGTGGGGTCATGATCCCGATCAAAGGACGGATCGCATCCGCCCTCGCCCCGCGTGGCAGGGCTCGGACGGGTTGCCCTCGGGGGCCGTCTTGGGACACAGTCGGCAGCGCCCGCGATCCGCAGGGCGGCTCAGGCGGGCGAACGGACGGAGGAGTGGCGGCGATGACCTATTGCGTCGGCATGTTGTTGGACGAGGGGCTGGTGATGGCTTCGGATTCCCGCACCAATGCGGGCGTCGACCGGGTCGCCACCTTCCAGAAGATGTTTCTCTTCCAAGAACCGGGCGAGAAGCTGTTCGTGCTGCTGACCGCCGGCAATTTGTCGGTGACCCAGTCGACGATCTCCTATCTGAACGACTGCATCGAAGGGAAGATCGAGGGGCAGAGCCTGATGGAAGTGACCTCCATGTACGCCGCCGCGCGCACGGTCGGCCGGGCGCTGCGCGCGGTGTGGGAGGAGGACGGCCCGTCGCTCAAGGCGCACGACATCGAGTTCAACGCCTCGATCATCCTGGGCGGTCAGGTCAAGGGCGGCCAGCTGCGCCTGTTTCAGATCTACGCCCCAGGCAACTTCGTCGAGGCCAGCGCCGACACGCCGTACTTCCAGATCGGCGAGGTCAAGTACGGCAAGCCGGTGATCGACCGCATCGTCACCCAGAAGACCAGCCTGGCGGAGGCCGCCAAATGCGCCCTGATCTCCTTCGATTCGACCATGCGCTCGAACGTGTCCGTGGGACCGCCGCTGGACCTGCTGCTGGCCCGCCGGGACAGCCTGGACATCGCCCTGCAGACGCGGCTCGAGGACGACAACCCATACCTCAGGGAGATCAGCCGGCTCTGGGGCGAGGGGCTCAAGAACACCTTCGAGGCGGTGCCGGACCCGGATTGGACGTTCTAGCGGCAGGCCCGTCGCAACGTCTGTGGCGATCGGCGCACTTGGCCCCCGCCGGTCAATCTGCATAGTTTGGCATATGTCGAAGGGACCAGACAGGTGACGACCCGCCGGACCGTCCTGGCCGTGCTCGTTGCGGCCGCCGTCGCCAGTGCGGCCGGCTGGTACTGGTGGCAGCAGGAGCTTGACCGGCTGCCGGACCATATCGGTACGGGCAACGGCCGGATCGAGGCCGAGGAGGTTCACGTCGCCACCAAGTTTGCCGGCCGCGTGGCGGAGGTGCTGGCCGAGGAAGGCGACATGGTGGCGGCCGGCGCGGTGCTGGCGCGGATGGACACCGCCGAGCTGGAAGCGAGCCTGGCGCGGGCCAAGGCCGACATCGCCAAGTCCGAAGAGGACGTGGCCGAGGCCGAGGCGAACATTACACTCCGCGAAAGCGAGCTCAAGTTCGCGGAACAAGAGCTTGGTCGCGCGTTGTTTCTGCTGCAGAAGGGCCACGTTCCCAAGGAGCTGGCGGATCGCCGGCTGACCGAACGGGACACGGCGGCAGCCGCCTTGAACGCCGCCCGCGCGCACCTCGCCAGCAGCCGGCGCGCGGTCGAGGCTGACATGGCCGAAGCCAGGCGCGTTCAGACCCAGATCGACGACTCACTCCTCAAGTCGCCACGGGACGGCCGGATTCAGTATCGGCTGGCGGAGCCGGGGGAGGTGCTGGCCGCCGGCGGCCGCGTCGTCACCGTGCTCGATCTCACCGACGTCTATATGACGATCTTCTTGCCGACCGATCAGGTCGGCCGGGTGTTCTTGGGCGCGGAAGCCCGCATCATCCTCGATCCGGTGCCGCAGTATGTCATACCCGCCAAGGTCTCCTTTGTGGCCTCCGAGGCGCAGTTCACGCCACGCGAAGTCGAGACCCGCAGCGAGCGCGAAAAGCTCATGTTCCGGGTGAAGGTGAAGATCGCCCCGGAACTGCTTCGCCGCTATACGGAACGGGTCAAGACCGGTGTCCCGGGCGAGGCCTTCGTGCTGCTCGGTGCGGACGCCGTGTGGCCCGATAGCCTGGCGGTCAAGCTTCCCGACCCGCCGACCCGGTGACCGAGAAGGCCCCATTCGCCGCCCGGCTTGGCGCCGTCACCCACCGCTACGGCAAGACCGCCGCGCTGCAGGACGTCTCCCTCGAGCTTCCCGCGGGCCGCATGGTGGGCTTCATCGGACCGGACGGCGTTGGCAAGTCGACGCTCTTGGCTCTGGTTGCGGGCGCCCGAAAGATACAGGCCGGTGAGGTCCACGTGCTGGGCGGCAACATGGCGGACAGCCGCCATCGCAAGGCGGTGTGTCCGCGCATCGCCTACATGCCCCAGGGGCTGGGCAAGAACCTCTACATGGACCTGACGGTGTTCGAGAACCTGGAGTTCTTCGGCCGCCTGTTCGATCAGGATCGTGCTGAGCGCCGGCGCCGGATCGCCGAGCTGCTGATGGCGACCGGTCTGGACCCGTTTCCCAACAGGCCCGCGGGCAAGTTGTCGGGTGGCATGAAGCAGAAACTCGGTCTCTGCTGCGCCCTGATCCACGACCCGGATCTCTTGGTGTTGGACGAGCCGACCACAGGAGTCGATCCCCTCTCGCGGCGCCAGTTCTGGGACCTGATCGACCGCATTCGACAAGCGCGCCCGACAATGAGCGTGCTGGTGGCCACGGCCTATATGGACGAGGCGGAACGCTTCGATTGGCTGGTGGCCATGAGCGAAGGCATCGTGCTGGCGACGGGCAGTCCCGCGGAGGTCAAGGCCCGGGCCGGCGCCGCGGATCTCGAGGACGCCTTCATTGGGTTGCTGCCAGAGGCGCGCCGCCGCGGCCATCGCGCTCTGGAGATTCCGCCGCGCCGACGCCCCAAGGGGCCGCCCGCGATCGAGGCGGAGGGGTTGACCCGCCGCTTCGGCAAGTTCACTGCCGTGGACCGGGTCAGTTTCAAGATCGAGCGCGGCGAGATTTTCGGGTTTCTCGGCTCGAACGGCTGCGGCAAGACCACCACCATGAAGATGCTGACCGGGCTCTTGCCCCCATCGGAGGGGCAGGCTTGGCTGTTCGGCGAGGCCGCCAAATCGCACGACCTGGCCACGCGCAAGCGGGTCGGCTACATGTCCCAGTCGTTCTCGCTGTATGCCGAGCTGACGGTCCGCCAGAACCTCGTCCTGCATGCGCGGCTGTTCCACCTGCCCTCGGACCGGATAGATGTCCGCGTCGCCGAACTGATCGGCCGCTTCGGTCTCGCCGACTATGCCGATGAACTTGCCGAGCGATTGTCGCTCGGCGTGCGCCAGCGCCTTTCGCTCGCCGTGGCGGTCATCCACGAGCCCGAGATGCTGATTCTCGACGAGCCCACCTCGGGGGTTGATCCGGTCGCCCGCGACGGCTTCTGGGAGCTGTTGATCGACCTGTCGCGGAACCAGGGCGTTACCATCTTCATCTCGACCCATTTCATGAACGAGGCCGAACGCTGCGACCGCATCTCGCTGATGGATGCCGGGCGGGTGCTGGCGAGCGGCGCTCCGGCGGCGCTGGTGGCCGAGCGCGGCGCGGCGAGCCTGGAAGAGGTTTTCATCGCCTACCTTCGGGGAGCGGCCGAAGACGTCACGGCCGCGGCGCCAACGCCACGACCACCGGCGGAGTCCGCCCGGGGCCGGGCGGCCCTTTCGCCGAAGGAATTCAGCCTGCGCCGCGCCTTGGCATACAGCCGCCGGGAAGGCATGGAGATCCTGCGTGACCCGATCCGGCTGGGCTTCGCCCTGCTCGGGACCGCGCTGTTGATGATCGTGTTCGGCCACGGCATCACCTTCGACGTCGAGGATCTGACCTATGCGGTGCTCGACCGGGACCGGACGCCGGAGAGCCGTACCTATCTGGAAGGGCTAGCCGGCTCCCGCTATTTCGAGGAACGCCCGCCGATTCAAACCCACGCGGAGATGGACCGCCGCCTCAAGAGCGGCGACATCACCCTGGCGATCGAGATTCCGCCCGGCTTTGGCGAGGACCTGTTACGGCGCCGGGACCCCGAGGTGGCCGCCTGGATCGATGGCGCCATGCCGTTCCGCGCCGAGACCATCCGTGGCTATGTCGGGGGGCTGCACCGACACTATCTGACCCAGCTCGCGGTTGCCGAGCGGGGCGCGGCGCCAGCACGGTTGCCCATCCAGATCGAGCCCCGCTATCGCTACAACCAGGATTTCAAGAGCGTGTTCACCATGGTGCCGGCGACCATCGCGCTGCTGTTGATCCAGATTCCGGCCATCTTGATGGCTCTGGGCGTGGTGCGGGAGAAGGAGCTGGGCTCGATCACCAATCTCTATGTCACGCCGGTGACCCGCTGGGAGTTCGTCCTGGGCAAGCAGCTGCCCTACGTGGCGGTGGCGATGGTGAGTTTCTTCATCCTTCTGGCCATGGCGATCTTCTTGATCGACGTTCCGGTCAAGGGCAGCTTGCTGACGCTGATGGCAGGCGCGCTTCTTTATGTCGTGGCGACTACCGGCGTGGGTCTGTTCATCTCGACCTTCACCCGGACCCAGATCGCCGCGCTGTTCGGCACCGCCATCGGCACCATTGTCCCCGCCGTCCTGTTCTCGGGCATGATGCAACCCGTCTCTTCGCTGGAAGGTGGCGCCATCGTCATCGGCAAGATCTTCCCTTCGACCTATTTCATGACCATCAGTTTGGGCGTCTTCACCAAGGGGCTCGGTTTTGCCGACCTGGCCGGCCAGTTCCTGGCGTTGGCGATTTGCATCGCCGTGCTGACGATGCTGAGCGTGCTGCTGCTCCGCGACCAGGAACGCTAGGCCGTGGTCATGCGCCAGCTCGAGAACATCTACCGTCTTGGGGTCAAGGAGCTGTTCAGCCTGCGCCGGGACGTCGTGCTGTTGGCCTTGATCGTTTGGGCCTTCTCGCTGTCAATCTACACCGCCGCCACTGGCATGCCGCAAGACCTGCGAAACGGGTCGATCGCAATCGTGGACGAGGACCGCTCCCAGCTGTCGACCCGGATCCGCCAAGCCTTCCTGCCGCCTTTCTTCCAGACGCCCGAACTGATCTCGTTCGCCGAGATCGACCCGGCCATGGGGGCCGGGCAGTACACCTTCGTGCTGGTGATCCCCGATCGCTTTCAAGCGGACATCCTGGCCGGCCGCAGGCCCGCGGTGCAGGTCAACATCGACGCCACCGCGATGATGCAGGCCGGCATCGGCGACCGATACATCCGCAATATCCTGGCACAGGAGACCACCACCTTTCTCGGCACCGACCCGGACGAGGCGGCTTCGCCGGTGCGGCTGACCGTGCGCTACGCCTTCAACCCGAACCTGACGAGCGCCTGGTTCACGAGCCTGATGCAGCTCGTCCAGCAGATCACCATGCTGTCGATGGTCTTGAGCGGGGCGGCGCTGATCCGAGAGCGCGAGCACGGCACCATCGAACACCTGCTGGTCATGCCGCTCACGCCGTTCGAGATCATGATGGCCAAGATCTGGGCAAACGGGCTGGTCATTCTGGTGGCGACGGGGCTGTCCCTGGTGCTGGTGGTCGAACTGTCCCTGCAGGTGCCGATCGCGGGTTCGCGGACGCTGTTCCTTGCCGGCACGGTCCTTTACCTATTCTTCTCGACGGCGCTGGGGATCTTTCTCGCCACGCTTGCGCGCTCGATGCCGCAGTTCGGCCTGTTGTTCATGCTGGTTGCGCTGCCGATGATCCTGCTGTCCGGCGGCAACACGCCGATCGAAAGCCAGCCGGAGTACTTGCAGACCATCATGCAGGCGGTACCCACGACCCATTTCGTGAGCTTCTCCCAGGCGATCCTCTATCGCGGCGCCGGGCTCGACATCGTCTGGCCGGACTTTGCGCTGGTGGCTGGGATCGGCGGCCTGTTCTTTGCGCTCTCGGCCGCGCGCTTCCGCAAGAGCATCACGGTGATGCGGTCCTGACGAGCGCTCGATCGGCCGTCAGGCGACCCCGTCGGGCGTGTGCTCCACATGGGCCAGCGTACTGTGGCCGTCGGCGATGTCGAAGGCGATGCCGCCGCTGCCGACCGTGCGGGCGCTGGCGATCTCGGCCTCGTGGTGCTCGAAGCCCTCCGGCATATGCACCTGGATCCGGTGGTCGGCGCCGGTCACGGGATTCCTGATCGGCGCGCTGGTGGTTTCCAGCGCACCCGGCACGACCATCTGCGCCCGCCGGCCGTCCTTGTCGAAGCTGAATTCGATCGGCACGAACTGCGGCGTCAGATGTTTCTCCACGATCAGGCTGTAGATGTGGAACATGGTGCCCTCGGCCGACTCCCGGCCCGACATGATCGTCAGCAGACCGTTGCGCTGCGCTTCGCTGGCGCGTTCGTCGACGAAGGCCTGCATGGTGCCGTTGCCTTCGTGCAGCGGTCCCGGGAAGTGATAGGTGACCGCGAAGCGCAGCCCGCTTAGATCCACATCGCCATAGTGCCCCTCCTCGATCTCCATGCCGGCCATGCCGGTGCATTCGCCTTGGCTGGGCGGGGCGTTGAAGTCGCAGGGACAGCCGTAGTTGCAGTTGCAGTTCTTGAGCCAGCGGCCTTTGAGCCGCCATTGCGCGCCGGCCATCGTGTCCTCCTCCCTTAGACCTATTTGCACAACGGTACACCCACCCGAAAAGCCAGCCAATCACTATCCCGGCTGGCTTGCCTTGGCGAGTTTGGCGGATTCAGTGGTGGCGCTGACCGGCGTTGTGGTCGTGATCCTCGCCGGCCTCGGCGGTTGGCGGTGCGGCCGGCATCGGGCCACCGGTGAAATAGGCGTGCGCGCCCGGATGCAGCGGCACCCGGGGGTCGGGCGGTGCCGCTTGTCCCGCGAGGGGCCGGAGCGGCGCCGGCAGCCGCTCCCGGCTGCGCGAGAGCGTCTCCGCCAGAAGATAGGCATGGCGCGCGTGGAAATCGTCGCGACAGACCAAGAGCCGGTCGCCCAGGCCCGCGATGGTGCGCAGCGGGACCGGGCCGTAGCTCTGGAACGGGTCCTTGCCCGCGCGCAGGGCGGCCGCGTCGTCGCGCCGCATCAGGGCCACGTCCATCTGCTTGGTGCTGATCAGGCTGGCGATCCGCGCCGTGTGCGGCGCCCGGCTGACCCGCGCCTTGCTCTCCGGCAGCTCGGCCGCGAGCAGTGCGGCCACCTGCTTGCCCAGCTCGAAGGACGGCGGATCGGTGCGCGCGGTCAGGATCAGCAGGAATCGCTTGCGATAGACCGTCCACTGGCCATAGGGCGTGTGGCCGCTTGCGACGACGGACGCCGCCGCGGCAAGGGCCATGCGCAATGCTGTGCGCCGGTCGACCCGCATCGCCGTCCTGCCTGCCGCGCTACTCGCGGAAGATGGTCAGCGGCAGGATGGCCGAGACCGTGTAGTTCGGCACGTCTACCAGCTGGCCGATGCGCAGGTCGACCGCGACGCTCGCCACCACATAGGCCTGCTGGCGGCTCAACCCCTTTTCGTTGACCAGGTAGTCGATCATCTCGATCAGCGCGTTGCGCGCCGCGAGCATGAGGTCCTCCGACAGGTTGGTGAGCGGTCCGATCTTCTGGCTGTCGAGATAGGTCACATAAGGCGGCACTTCGCCGGCCTTCTTGAGCGGAAAGCCGGTGGTGGCGTAAAACGCGGCCGGCGCGAGCCTCTTGAGCTGGTCGCCGCCTTCATAGTGCGGCACCTTGACCTTGGCGCCGAGGCCCTTGCGCACCGCCGTCACGACCGTGACCTTCGCACCCATCTCGATCGCCGTGCCGGAGACCTCGCCGTCGCCCTGGGCGTAGTGCACGTCGCCGACGAACAGGCCGCAGCCGTCGACAAAGCAGGGCAGCAGCAGCGTCGTGCCCACCTGCATCTGCTTGACGTCCATATTGCCGCCGTTCTCCCGCGGCGGAATCGTGCGCAGGCAGCGGTCCTTGTGGCTGCCGTTCGCGCCGCAGACGGCGGCGGGCAGGGCGCCGGTGGGCTCGGGCTGCAGCGCGATGCCGCCGGCCTGGGCGAGCTGGGCCTCGCGGGCGAGCATGGTCTCGACCTCGGGCTCGCCGGGCAGCACGCCGACCGATCCCATGAAGCCGTTGAACGGGATGGCCACGCCGGGGATCTGGTCCGAGACCGCCTCGAGCCGGCTGGTGCGCCAGTTGGC
>JAAUXY010139456.1_pt1 | contig 11082 bp, 8 predicted proteins | sample 7278121 | NCBI WGS metagenome assembly JAAUXY01 (sample SAMN14350117, study PRJNA611818) | marine sediment metagenome | isolation source: surface marine sediment (1.8m) | place: French Polynesia: Moorea | collected 2018-08
AACAGGCGAAATGCCTTTGGGTTTTTCGAATGGCCGTGGTGCGCCGCATCCGGCTGCGCAATTTGATGGACCGCATGATCGGGATTATTTAAATCCCCGAAAATGATAGCAACTGATGGACAGTCCTGGGTGCAGGCGGTCTGGTATTCATCTTCCTCAATCTCGGTCCGGTCTTCGATGAAAGCCTGATCTTTGGCTGCCTGATAACGATGAAAGCAGAAACTGCATTTTTCGACAACTCCCCGCATGCGCACCGATACGTTCGGATTGAGCATTTTTTCCATGCCGTCGGGCCAGATCGGATCCCACCAGTTAAACTGGCGCACGTGATAGGGGCAGGCACCCATGCAATAGCGGCATCCAAAGCAGCGCGTGTAAATCTGGCTGACGATACCCGTATCCATATCATAATCCGTTGCCGTCGCCGGACAGACCGACACACAGGGAGAGTGCCCCGCGTGGGCTTCGCAATGCTGACAGGGCCGGGGAAGAAAACATTCCTCATAATCCGGAAAGGATTTTCCGTTGTTTAACCTGTAAACATGCATCCAGGAAACACTCAGCATTTTATCGGTGTCATCCTCACGAAACGGAATATTATTTTCGGCATAACAGGCAACCATACAGGCACCGCAGCCGGTACACTTGTCCAGATCAATCACCATCCCAAATTTCTTGCCATTTTCCTTTTTCATCAGCACCTCAGAATATTAGATAAGAACACCCTTTTTAAAATTGAAACGCTCAACTTAGCTTGGCGCGTATCCCCCAAGCCGCATTATGGCCGGACGCAGGATCATCAACCGGGCCGCTGAGCTGATTGTAATTAACGCCCCGGCCGGCTAAAAATCGGTCGTTCCTAGTATGGCCCATCCCCCGGGGAACGGCAACGATTCCGGGCATAATCCCATGGGTAAGATGCACTTTTACGCGCGCAGCACCCCTGGGGGTTGTCAGCTTGGCGATCTTGCCATCTGACAGCCCCAGCTGTCTGGCGGTGGCTGGATTGATTTCCACCAGCACATCGTTACCTTTTAAAACCGTCTCTTCCAGTGATTTAATCATAAACGGTGGCGAACCAACATAACCACTGGCCAGCCGCATGCTATCATAGGGCACCAGCAGAAGCGGATAAGTGGCTTCATCCCCTTCGGGTTTGATCGGTTCATAGCCGGCCAGCGTTCGTATATCGTTATTGGTGAATTCAAATTTGGTTGAATCGGTTTCAAATGCATCTGCCCAGTCGGCGGCGTTAAATTCATCATCCACCACGAAGCCATCTTCAATCAGGACATCCCAATTTTCTCCCAGCGTCTCTTCCAGGCAGGTGGCATAATCTTCCCAGGGAAATGCGGCGCCGATGACATGACCCAGCTCTTTGGCCAGTTGAATGATAAAATCACCGGTATGACGGGTATTGAAAAGCGGTTCAACCGCCGGTTGGGCCAGGCCGATAATGGGTTTGGGAAATCCATGGGCCTCCGGCACGTCTTCATATCGTTCCAGAAAGACATGGTTTGGCAGCAAAAAGTCGGCCAGAGCCGCTGTTTCGTCCATATAGGAAGAAAAGCTGATGACAATCGGAATCTTTTCAAAGGCCTTTTTGGCTGCTCCGCTATCCTGTAGAGAATATACCGGGTTGGCACCGGTGATAAAGAGGACCTCTATCGGAGATTTGTCACTGGCGTTAACAACTTGCGGTAAACGGTGCAACAGGTAGCGGGCATTCGGATAACGATAGCTGCCGGCGCCGTCAACACGAGTCTTCTGCAGACCTTCTGAAGCAACGCCATCGATTTCAGGCTCCGGCCAAGCGATATAATCGGGTTCGGGTATGGCCTGGACGCCCCCGGTCTGGTTAATATTGCCCACGAGCGCATTAAGCGTATGGACCGCCAGAAACTCCTGAAAATTACCGGGTTGATGGCCTTGGCCCTGTCCGCAAATCGCCAGGGGTTTACGGGCCCTTGCGAAGTCTTGGGCCAGTGCCAGAATTGTTCCGGTACTGATCCCGGTGGTTTTGGAAACAACTTCGGGCGAAAAGCCTTCAATCATCTGCTTGAAACGGTCGCTCAGCCCCGCGGTGTATTGATCCACAAAATTTTGCTTATACCACTTCTTTTTGATGATCACATGTGCCAGGCCAAATGCCAGGGCGCCCTCGGTGCCGGGATTGATGGAAATCCAGTGATCGGATTTGGCCGCAGTTTTTGAAAGCCGTGACTCCACTTGATCCATTCGGCCCTCATTTTCGTGCATCATGGCCTTGGCGCGAAACATGTATCCGGGTGAACCCCAGCCTTCGATCAGGCCGCTGCCAAAACTCAAGATAAAATCTGCATTTTCAATGTCGAATCCGGCCATGGATCGGGTGCCCTGGGTCAGGTAAAGAGCCAGCTCATAGGAGTCCCAGATGGACGGTGTCCGCATGAAATTGGGTGAACCATAGACGGTTAAAAACCGGTTGAAAAGTTCGGCCACCGTGCCCCGATCGGACCCTGCCACAACGCCCACCTTGTGCGCCGCGCCATTAGCGCGTAATTCTTTAAGTTTGGCCGCGATTTCAGTCGTGGCTTCCTCCCAGGATATTTTTTGCCAGCGACCATTTACCTTTTTTAATGGGGTCTGAATGCGTGTCGGGCTGTAAAGAAGCTGAGCCCCGCTATTTCCCAGGGGACAGAGGCCGCCATCATTTACGGGATGGTCATTTAACCCTTCTATTTTAATCACCCGTTCATCCACTTTTTTCACCGAAATCCCGCAACCGCCCGGGCACAAGGTGCAAGCCGAAATAGTCCGGCTGATTTCACCTTTTTTCGGCACCGGTGTCCAGGGCCAGTTCTGGGACCAGATCGAAATGTCATCGGTGATTTTCCAAGGCAGGGGTGACAGTGCGGTCCCAGCGGCACCTCCAAGAGCAAATGCTAGAAAACTTCTTCTATCAATCTTCATTTAATTTTCCCCGTAACAATAAGAACGATTAAAACTGAAAAACTGCTTGAATGCATACGTCCACAATGATTATTTATGGCACACAAAACAGCCCCCCCGAAGGGTCTGCACGCTGTTTTGGTTGACATTTTCTCTTTGGTGGCATTCCGCACAATCATCCATTTTCATGCGATCCCACGAGTTGCGCTTGATGCCGGCGATATTCTCGCCCCAGATATCGATGCTGTAGCCGGAAATGCGATTTTCTCGATAAACCTTTAAGCTTTCGGATTCACCGATATGCCCATGGCAGGTCACACAATCCATTTCTCCCTTTTTCACGTGTGCGGCATGGGAAAAGAATACGCAGGGCGGCTGACGCGAATAAATCAGCCAGGGGACTTCGCGGTCCTTGGCGACATATTCGTTAACGAATTTGGCTTCCTCGGGATCTTCGCCGTTGACTTCTTCATGACAATCAATGCATTGGGCCAGTTTGGGAACACCGGAATAGGTGCCGTCTTCTCTAAAAAAATGGCAGCTCTCACAGCCTTCATCGACCAGCTCGTTGTGCAGGGCATGGTTGAAATCAACAGGCTGTCTTTTCTGGGAATAAAGTAGTTTCGGGAAGACCACCCATCCAACAACAAGACTGGCAATTAATCCGGCAATAAAAAACAGGATAATGGGTCCGGTGGCCCCGTCATCATGCGTCTTTCCGTTTGTATCATTCCCGGAGGAAGGCGTGATCGGTTCCTGATCCCCGGTGTCGCCTGAAACCGTGTTGTTTTTCTCGTCAGTACTCATGAAATCTCCGTTAAATTCAAGTGGATATGGGTTGGGCTAACGATGCCGCCTGGCAAGGCGCCCAAAACACCTAAAATCTAAAAAACAATATTTTCAACACATTACGGTCGTTCGGCAATCTTAAGCGCGGGTGCCGAAGACGGTTGTGTACCGTATCAATCCGGTTATTGTCAAGGAAAAATCATTGGCTGAATGCCCCGTAACTGTGCAATCCGGGCAACAGATTGACTCCGAAATAGGTAAATAACACAGCTGCAAAACCCACCATCGACAGATAGGCTATACGCTGTCCGCGCCAGCCGCGCATCATACGTGCATGCAGCACGGTGGCGTAAACAAACCAGGTAATCAGCGACCAGGTTTCTTTGGGATCCCAGCCCCAGTAACGGCCCCAGGCGGAATTGGCCCAGACCGCACCGGTGATGATACCCACCGACAAAAAGAGGAATCCAAACAAAACCATTTGGTACCCGAGCTCATCCAGAACGCGAGGTTCCGGAAACTTTTCCAGCAGCCTGTTTTTGGTGTCAGCCGGCAGCCGACTCACCACGTAAACAGCGGCATAAAAAACCAGGCAGATCGGCAAGGCCGTCAAAACGGCCATGGCCCAGTTTCCAACCAGAAGAACCCGGCTGAAAAGCGCCACAAAGAGGAATACGGTAATCGGTTTTGCAAAATCGAGCCAGACCACCTTCTCCTCATCCTGTACCCGTTTCATCAGATACATGGCACTGATGCCGAAGGCAATCGCAAACGCGGCATAACCGATAAAACAGGTAACGACGTGGGCGATCAGCCAGTTGCTTTTGAGCGCTGGAATAAGGGGCTGGATGTCACTGGTAATGCCGGGTTTCAATGAAGCATAGGCCATGGCCAGGCACGCAATCGGCGTGGAAAAAGCGCCGATAATACGATTGCCGAATTTACGCTCGATGAACAGATAGATCAGGATAATCGTCCACGCAAAAAAGACCAGCGATTCGTATAAATTTGAAAATGGGGCATGGCCGATGCCCAGGCGATAGGATTCCACCCATCTCATCAGAATACCGGCGGTATTTCCAATGAATCCGAGTACCGTCACCCAGGTTGCCAGCTTACCGCCGACCGGTTTTTTAAAAACCCAGTCAATAATATATAAAACCCCGGCCAACCCGTACACAAACGTCACGATGGATAAAATGTCCGAATTACTCATAGCCTACCTCTAATAAAGAATAAAATGGAGCCCGATTTAACGGGTCAGCCCAGTGTTAGGCTTCACTTTCGGCTTTAAACTCCATTTCTGCCAGTTTTTCAGATAACGCAAGTACCTTAGTTTCCATTCCTGTTTTGTTTTTGTTCGCCGTTCCGGCCACCCGGATTCGACTCTTTTTGCCATCGGCGGTGACTTCGACACAAACCTGCTTATGCGACATAAAAAAAGTTACATAAATACCAATTATCATAAGAATAAATCCAATATACACCACCCAGACACCGGGATCTCTGCTGACCTGCAGCCCGGTATAGTATCGCGGCACATGATCGGCAATTGCAATAACCACATCGCCCTTGCGCATGCGATCAAACCTGGGAAATCACAGCGGCAGCGTGACCTCGACCGGATTGCCCCCGGGCTGTGTCAGCGTCCCGATAAACGCTTCACCAATATTTTGTCCTCTGAAATCTGCAGCACGGGTAAATTGCTTCAATATAAAAGTGCCCAGATTTTCCGGTATTTCGATTTCCTTACCGATGGCTGCTTTCTGGTTGTAAATCATGCCCGTGGCTTTACTGGTAAAATTGAGCATCACTTCATTGGGTGGCAGGCTCCCATAGCTGGCCTGGAAAAAACGAATGCCCTCATATTCCAACGGATCATTAACGATAATATCCTTTTGATAAACCGCTTTACCCTCTTTAAGAATGGTTAAACTCGAACGAAATTCCTTGGGCGCACCGGTATCATAAAAGGTCACATCAAAATCATCGCAGCGAACCTCAAAACCAAGCTGGAGCTTTTGGGGGCTGTTTCTTAACTGGATGGTTTGGACGGTTTCGCCTTCGGCGATATTAACGAAGCCGTCAAACCCGTAAATGGAACCGATCAGCCCGCCGATGAGTAACAGCACGACGCTAAAATGGACGATATAGACACCCAGGCGGGTCAGGCGGCCCCTTTCACCATAGATGGCAAACCCCTGGTCGGTATCTTCAATGCGGTGATATCGAAACCAGCGAGCAACGATAGAGGGATAAACTTCTTTTAACCGATCCGGCGTGATTGCAGCTGTAAATTCCTCATGACGTTTAAGCCGCCGAAACCGATCAATATTAAAGTTTGGACGGCGGACGAATATAATTTTCCAGGTGAGTTGCAGTCGATCGATCGAACAGACGATAATGTTGGCGGTCAGTAACAAAATTAAGCATCGGAACCACCAGGAATTATACATGTCAAATACACCCAGCAGGGTAAATAGCCGATACCCGAATTCACCAAAGGCCTGTACATATGCCACCGGAGATTCATTTTGAGGGATCAGGGTCCCGATGATCGAGGTTGCTGCCAGGGTTAACAAAAGGACAATTGTTAATTTTAAGGAAGCAAAGGCTTTCCATAATCCGTTAAAGGGTGAGAGATCAGAGGCGATCTCGTTGGAACTCATGCGTATTCCTTTCTGAGAAAATTGAAACCATCTACATATCAAAAGTTGTCAAAACAGGCAATGTCAAATATTTATTTATTAATTTCAGTAGGTTACAATTTGAAACCGACGATCCGGCCCGCAGCACCGAAAACGGCCACCCGCATTGGAAAGCAGCCTGCAATGTGGTAGAAAGGAATCCATTGAAATCAGCGAAATGGTGTGAACGATTAAGGCAATGGCTCGCTCAAAGACGCCGGGCTCGCAATGAAAAATGATCAAAACAATCGGCGTCTTTGCTTGCCCTGCCGGTCCGGAAAATCCGACCGGGGCGCCTTTGCGAGAGAACCGTCACTTTAATGTTTGGTATCCAAGCGTGAACTGGAAAATTTAAAATGGATATCGGCGGCACCAAAATCAAAATAGCCTTCCGCTGCCCTTTGAAATAGATGGCAGGCGGAAGACTATTTATTTTGATGATAGGAGTTAATAGAAAACGCTGCGATAATTAAGCGCTTCTTTCTATAAACCCTTGTACTGCAATTCCGACATTTGAAAAATTATCGGTACCGTTCTGAAAATCAGATCGAACGTGTCGGAAGCAATAAATAACGATGACGGCAAAAAGAAATCGTTTTATGATAACTGACGAAGTCACTTTTAAAAGCGTTGGATCCCTTCGCTTCCGTGAATAGAGGGCTTATTTTTTTACATAAAGCCCACGGGATTTGGCGCGCACCATGCGCTTTTTTGAAAGTTTATAAAGCGCATTGCTAAGCTGGCGTGAATCAAGGCCCGTTTTTGTTTTCAATGTGGCGATGGTTGCACCTTTTTTACTGCGCTTAATCACACCGTAAACGGTGTCGAGAACCGTTTTCCCCTTGGCCGGTGCTGCTTTTCTTCTCGCAGGTGCAGCTTTTCTACGCACAGCTACTTTGCGCACCGCCTTTTTACGTTTGGCGGGTGCCTTTTTTGCAGGTTGAAGTTTATCTACCTGTTTCGTAATTCGCTCGACCTGTTTGGAGAGACTGACAAGCGATTTGGAAATTGTTTTTAGCTGAGTTTGTATTCTCTTCATTCTTTTTTTCCTCCCTCTTAGAAGAATTTGTTCAAGGTGTACAGCTATAGTGAAGAGTAAGACAGCATATATTAAAAGTCAACGTTGCCGAAGATCATGAAGAGAAGTGCTGCGCAGGCTGTTGACAATTGAAAAGGGTTGTGAAAAATAAACCCCGCACCCCCATCCGGGAGCGATAAACCGTCATATATTTTTTACTGCCACGCGCCCCCGTATTGGACAGGAAACATGCCATCGCAACGAAACAATAAAACCCGCATACACGCCGGGCACGATAAGGTCGGAAATAATTATCGTATCCGTTATGAAGAAGCGCTCAATCCATCTCAGTTGGATGCGATCACCTGTACAGAGGGCCCCTTGCTGGTCATTGCCGGAGCGGGAAGCGGAAAGACACGGACGCTGACTTACCGGGTAGCCTATCTGGTGGAGAAAGGCATCTCCCCGTCTTCTATTCTTTTGTTGACCTTTACACGCAAGGCGTCTCAGGAAATGCTTCGCAGAGCGACGCGATTGCTGGATGCGCGCTGTGAAAAAATCGCCGGGGGAACCTTTCACTCCTTCGCCAATGCCATGCTGCGCAAATACGCATCGCAAATGGGTTTGGACCCGGCTTTTGGAATACTTGATCGCACGGATGCAGAAAATCTAATCGGTCTGTTGCGCAAGGAAATGCAACCGGCCACCAAACATCGTTCATTTCCAAGAAGGAAAACGCTGGGAGACATATTCAGCCGCGCGGTAAACAAAGGCCTTTCAGTTGAAGAGATTATCGATCAGGACTATCCGCATTTTGCTTCTCACATGGCGGTCATCAACCGCATCCATCATGATTATCAACTTCGCAAGCAGGAGCATCATTTTTTAGATTACGATGATCTGCTGGTCTATTTGCGTCGCCTTTTAAACGATTATGCCGATGTCCGAAATCGCATTTCTTCGACGTATCAATATATCATGGTCGACGAGTACCAGGATACCAACACGATTCAAGCCGAAATTTTGTACCTGTTAACCGATGTTCATAGAAATTTAATGGTGGTCGGAGATGATTCGCAGAGTATTTATGCCTTCAGAGGAGCCAATTTCAGAAATATTATCAACTTTCCTGATATCTTTCCCGGAACCCGTATTATCACCCTGGAAGAAAATTATCGCAGCATTCAACCCATTCTGGATTTAACCAACATCATCATTGACAGAGCCAGAGAAAAATTTTCAAAAAATCTATTTACGCGCAAAAAAGGGCTTACCAAACCTGTAATGGTAAATAACGAAGATGAATACATCCAATCCAGATTTGTCATCGATAAAATCAAAGAATTGCAGCAAAACGGAATTGCTTTCGACCAAATTGCGGTCCTTTTTCGCGCAAGTTTTCATTCATTTGACCTTGAGATTGAACTCTCCCGCGAAGGTATCGCTTTTGTAAAAATGGGCGGGTTTAAATTCGTAGAATCCGCTCACATCAAAGACGTATTGGCCCATATGCGGGTGGTCACCAATCCGTATGATCGAATTAGCTGGTACCGAATTCTAATGTTGATCGAAAAAATTGGGCCCAAAACGGCTCAAAAAATTTATGAAGCCGCGCTGAACGAACAATCAGGCTACACCGGTCTTCTTTCCGCCAAACTGGGGCGTATTAAAGGGCTCGATCGTTTAAAAAAACTGATTGCAGCCCTTGATATCCAACCCATGAGCGTCTCACAGATGGGTGAGACCATCGTAGATTACTATATGCCTATTTTAAAAAACACTTATGATGATCATCCTCGCAGAGCGAAGGATTTAGATCATTTGATAGAAATTATGGACCGCTACACAAATTTGAACCAATTTCTCACCGACATGGCGCTTGAGCCACCCAATACAAGTTACGAAAATTCACTATATGATGGGGCATCCCGGGCAGACCGGTTGATTCTTTCGACAATTCACTCCGCCAAAGGTCTGGAATGGCATACGGTCTTTGTAATCTGGACTTTAGACGGCCGGTTCCCTTCGGTGCATTCATTACAAAAGGAAGAAGAATTGGAAGAGGAGTTGAGGCTGATGTATGTTGCGGCAACCCGAGCCAAAGAAAATCTTTTTTTTACCTATCCGAGCAATGTATACGATCGCAGCACCGGTCTGGTATTAAGCCGGCCTTCTCGTTATCTTGACCACATACCGGATGATGTCCTCGAAAAGCATTTCGAATACCGTTAATCCCTTATAAAGGCAAACCAAACAAAAAAGCATAGGCCCAGGATCGAAATAATCGCGATTAAATAACCGGCCCAGTCAAACGGTCGCGTGGCAAATCCGAGTTTGTCTACATCACCTAATTTGGTATTGCAGGAGGGGCATTTTTTGGTGTGCAAAGGAAGGTATGTATAACATTCAGGACATTTTTTCGTCACAAAACGTGAGCTACCAGGGCTTTCATAATAGCCTTCTTCGTCCATTTACAGCTCTCCTTTGTTTGATTGATCGCTATGATGACTTTTAGCTGCCTGTAAATCCTTCCTCAATCGTTATCTGACTTTCACTTTTCATCTGTGTCAGCCAGGCATCAAAGGTTTTAAAAGATTTTTGCTGCAGCAAACGTTCTTTGATTCCCGGTTTTTCTTTTTCAAATCCTTCCAAAGTGGGATCCTTTCGCGTCCGGTAGTTAATAACAAAATATCCTTTTTGACCTTTAATGGCATCTTCGGGAAGTTTATTCTTATCAGAAAGCCTGAAGGCAGTCCGCGCAATTTCAGGCTCATTGCCAATCGAGGGTATGGAATCGTTACGCTTGAAAAATCCTGTTTTCTTGGGTGCCTTTTTATACTTTTGGCTGACCACGGCAAAAGATTCGCCATTTTTGAGTTCCGCCAGGAGTTTATTGGCCTCTTCACGGGCCTTTTCCTTCTGTTTTTTCTCTATCAGGTCCTTTTTAACATCGGCCTTTACGGTTTCTAATTCCGGAATCTGGGCCGGCACCTTGTCGACGACCTCGATCAGGAAGTAACCGTCGCCAAATTCCTGAACATCACTCATTTCGTTTAGCGGCAGGTCAAAAGCCGCTGCAGCAAATCGGTTGCCATCCCTGACCCCTTTTGGTGGTTTTTTTTGAGTGAAAAGATCGGTGGTCATTACCTCCAGATTGCGATCCAGGGCGATGCTGTCTAAATCCTGACCCTCAAATGAAGCATCATAAACCGCCTCGGCTTCATCGTAAGCCATGTTTTTCGAAATGTCTGCTTTCAATGTTTTCAGGATGTTGCTTTCGGCTTCGCTCAGAGACGTGATCTTTTCGGGATTTATATTTTCAACCTTTATTATATGCCAGCCGAATTGGGTCCGCACCGGTTCGCTGATTTCACCGGCTTTCATCGAAAATGCTTTGTCTGCAAACGGTTTTACCATTGTTTCCCGGGTAAAGGCGCCCAGATACCCGCCATTGGTCTTGGTCGGGCCTTCAGAATAATTCTTGGCCAGCTCGGCAAAATCCTGGCCATCTTTAGCCATTTTAAAAACGTCTTCAGCTCTTGCGCGGGCTTCCTCTACAGCTTTTTCTTCAGCGTTTGCATCTACCTTAAATAATATGTGCCGCGCCTCGACGGTTCTGGAAGTCTTGAATTTCTCCGGATTGCTTTCATAGTATTC
>JAAUXY010042101.1_pt1 | contig 11079 bp, 5 predicted proteins | sample 7278121 | NCBI WGS metagenome assembly JAAUXY01 (sample SAMN14350117, study PRJNA611818) | marine sediment metagenome | isolation source: surface marine sediment (1.8m) | place: French Polynesia: Moorea | collected 2018-08
CACCACACCCCTGGACAGTGATCCACATAATCTCGAACTCGTTGACGCGGACGAGCTTGAAATAAATATTGTGATCACCCGCATTGTCCAAAAGGCGGAGGAGATTCATAAAGAGGTGTTGTTTCACCTTGAACTGCGTCTGGAAGAACTCGGATTGCTGCAGGGTCGCCGAATAAACCCCTTCTGCTTGCACCCGAGTTCGCTCTACAGACCCTATCAGACCCTAGCGCTCTCACTTGAAATAGAAGTGCAGTCTAAGGCATTGCTGTGCCAGTTCTTAGAGCAGCTACTATCGCCTAAGCTAAGCGGCTTTTATAGAAGGATCAATCAGTTACTCATGGATAATGGGATTCTGGCGGATGACAAGCGCCTACATCAAGCCATCGGTGCCCATGAAAAGGTCGAGTCTACGACGCCGCTAATGCAGTTGCGACCACCCCCCATTGACAGTGTCTCAACTGGAGAATTCTTTGCGCCTGTAGATACACGTAGGTGGCATCCGGAATCCGCTCCTGCCACTGCTCTATCGATGGGAAATACCCACCCAAACGTATCGTCAAGTAGTCATTTTATCGATGCCGACTCACTAAGAGTGTTGCAGCGATATTTTAACCCTACTGCTGCATCGCAGCAGATCACCGAGAATCTATTGGAGCAACCCCTAGAAGTCCATCCCGCCAGCATGCCTGTCGTCGAGACCCTGTCAGTAATGCAACGTAAAGCTTTTGTCGAACAGGAATTCATCGCTGCACAGTCCATAAAAGATTTCCTGGGTTACCGATTAGCCGCGGTGCAGACCGAAGCCGTAGCGCGAACGGAAGATCAAGCCTGGGAGCTAACTGAAAACGAAGAAAAGATCATTGATTTTGTAAATCAAATCTTCGCGGCTATCATTGAGGATGCGGCGCTTACAGACGCAGTCAAAGCGCTACTATTCAAACTCCAGATTCCCGTCATCAAACTTGCTTTACTCGATTTCACTTTCATTCAGAACGCACTCCACCCCGCGCGCAGATTATTGAACGAGCTGGCCAGTTTGAGTGTAAATATCGATGATAAACAGGAACCGCTATTTAAAAAGCTGGAGAGCATCGTCAATAGTGTAATCGAAGACTTTGAGATCGACACCAAGCCCTTCGAGGTGGCCCTGAGGCAACTCCGAAAGATTGATCATATTGAATCCGCGCAGGCTAGGGAAACCGAACTGGAGAACCTCGCCCTAGCGCGTACCAAAGCCCAACGTTCCGTCGCAAAACGCAAGGTAATGGCCACGCTAAAAAGAGTGATGAAAGATACACAGATGCCAGATTGCGTTATGGACTTTATCCTTAAATGCTGGGCGCCCTATATGGGAGCGATCTGCCTAAGAGAAGGTATCCAGTCAGAAAACTGGCAGCGATCGGTTTTAGCGCTACAACAGATCATTGAAGCTTCCCAACCGGGCTGTACACGATCAGAGGTTGAACAAATACTGGGTATTCCAAATCACTTTTTCAATAAACTCCAAGAACAGCTAATCAATATCCATTGGCGACTAGAAGATCAACAAGGAATTCTGTCAAATGTGCGCGAATGGTTTAACAAAATTTTCACACGGCCCGATTCGACTTTATCCGAAACTGAAAATACCGAGCAAATAGTAACCCAACCGAATTCTGCAACAGTAGAAACCACTCAACTCGTTCGCCCAATACTAGTATTATCCGAAGTCGAGGCGGACGAAGAAGAATTAAAAAGTAAGCTGAACAAGCTGATGGCCAGTCTCCCCAGTGAGGTCAAGCCAGGGGCTTGGTTTGAAATTTACCGCGGTGAAGACAAGGCCAAGCGCCGTTTGAAACTCTCGACGATACTAACAGAGACGGGGCAATTGCTATTTGCCGATCGTAGGGGACACGGTGTTTTAAACGTTGAACTCGAAGGCTTCCTGGAAGATCTGCGAGAAGGTCGTACCAAGCTTATCGACGACAACAACCGCTTTGACCAAGCTCTTAGCCACGTTATTAATACAATTCGCGCCAACCAAGAAAAACACGCTTTAGCTTAGAAACTGCCGTAGAAGGCCACAGATTAGTGCAAGACTAAGGGAGAAAATTAGCAACACATTTGTCTGACAAGAATTTGAACAGATCCGCCGGCCTGTAGGACGGAGGGGTGAGAGCTTGTGAAAAAATCCCCTCACGGCTGCGGGCGCCCCTGAACATGTCTGACTGCGTTGCAGGTCCCCCAATCTCTGGTCATGTAGAGCTCGCTACACTCCCAGCTATGGGGACTCCCGTGCTTTGTCAGACACGCCCAGAAGTACCTTCGCTTTGCGCTGGGATTTTTTCACAAGCTCTGAGTCAAAATCGATATAACGCAACGAGCGATTAAGCGAAGCATGGATAGAAGCAAAGTAAAGAAACCCTTAGGAATGCGGACGAAAACAGTTGACCCGCTGGCGCCGCGTGATCGGTTCGTATTCAAGGCGTGACAACAGGCGCATAGCTGGGCTATGTAACTGTTGTCGCAACGCCGAAGAGGGGCGATCAGGTAAGCCAGATGGGGAAGTCATTTCGGTAGCATTCCTTAGTAAGAGAGGGGGCTTACACAGAATTAATTGAGTCTTTAGAACCCATTTTTAACACCGGATCGTACCAGTTAAGGAGGTCTTAAGACAACTTCTTAAAGTCACACCCGTAGAGAAAGGCTATAATAAAATAAAGATCATCAGCGGGAACTACTCAGCTATTTCAAAAATCCTGGAATAGCAGCCGCCGTGCAAGATCGTTGGAGGCCATGGGCGAGACGGAACCTCAGGGCAGTCCAGCGAACTGCCGTCCCATCGAGCGGGATTGCCATGGAGGGCAATCCCCGGTCTTTCTAGCGTAGCAGGAAAGCGCAGCACTGAAAGGCCTCTCTCCAGCGTACATGGACGCATTCACAGCGTGTCTTGCAGGGCGGCCGCCATTGCAGGCTGAGTAGTCACCATCAGCGTAAAAACAATCAATGAATTCCAAAATCATCGGCTTCATAGGGCTCGGGATTATGGGACGGCCCATGGCTTTGAACCTGATCAAGGCTGGATACCAACTCCAAATATTTGCTCGACGTCCAGCGGCTGCAAACCCCCTGGTCTCTGCGGGAGCAAAATTATGTGAGAGCCCAAAACAAACTGCAGAGCAGGCAACCACAATTGTCACTATCGTCTCCGACACACCGGATGTAGAAGCGATTGTGCTCGGTGAGCAGGGTATTATTCATGGGGCTCAAATCAGTGCGGTGGTCGTGGATATGAGCACCATCTCACCTTTAGCAACTCGCCGAATTGCCGCACAACTGGAGGGTAAGGGCCTTGAGATGCTAGATGCTCCGGTCTCAGGCGGAGAGCAAGGCGCTATCGATGGGAAATTATCGATTATGGTAGGAGGGAAAAAAACTGTATTCGAAACAATCCTGCCCCTATTAAAATGTTTGGGCACCTGTATCACTCACGTGGGCGATCATGGTGCTGGCCAGGTTGCCAAAGCCTGTAATCAAATATTGGCCGCTCAAACTATTTCCGCAGTCGCCGAGGCTCTGTATTTAGCGCGCTCCTGCGGCGTTGACCCCGCCAAAGTGCGTGAAGCCCTGTTGGGCGGGTTCGCCTATAGCAAAGTGCTCGAGGTCCATGGTCAACGGATACTCGAGCATAATTTCGAACCGGGATTCAAGGCACGGTTGCATACAAAAGATATGCGAATCGCCTTAGAAACAGCAGCGGTAGCAGGAATCGAGTTGCCGGGCGCGGCACTCGCCCTCGAGCATCTTGAGCAATTGAATAAAGCAGGCGGGAGCGAACTAGATTCGGCAGCCATTGCCACTATCATAGACCAATTTAGTAGGAGGAGCGAGTAGGGATCTTTTCGCGTATCTCGCGTTAGAAGCTGTTTTAAAACCCCTCAGCTAGCACGATACGGCGTTATAAATCGGTTCGAAATGCTCATTTACTCCTCTGTAAACATGGGCTTTCTCATTGAGGACATAGGGCTGTAAAGGGGCAATTTCCCCAGCGGCCGTTGTGCCCATGCCATGGACATAATACTTCGAAGTATACCGTATAACAGGAGAACACCGGCCTGTTGAGTAAGACTTGCAATGGTGGTCAAATCCGGGGGAACGTCAAACACGTTGCCAAAAATCACGTATCGCACATCGGTTTCCCACGCATGTTACTTTCATTGACATTACTTAACTTTGATTTCTTGTAACTAGTCAGGTGGGTATGGCATTCTAGCGATAGCTGAGTAGCCACGATTTCTTTTCATGCCGCTTTATAACCATAATAACTAAGAATAAAGCTATTAATTATTTTTATTAAATAATACCTTCTGCTATCTTGTTCAATAGGTAGTCATACCGGCATCCAACGCAGGTTGGCATACCCGATTAGACTTATCAATTTTTATTTAACTTAGGAATGCAGACGAAATAAGTTGACCCGCTGGCGCCGCATGATCGTTCGTACTTAAGGCGCGACAACAGGCGCATAGTTGGGGCCATGTAAATGTTGTCGCATCGTTGAAGAGGGGCGATCAGGCAAGCCAGATGGGGAAGTTATTTCGGTAGCCTTCCTTTGGGAGTCATTCACTATGAGCAGCCCTATTAGCCAAGATATTTACAAAACCAATGTAGATGAGATCGAAGTGCTAGAATCTTATGTAGTGGACAGTCGTGTTCATGCCATCATCAATAACCCTACGGATGAAATAATCGCCGAAGGATGATGAAAAACGGATAATAAGCCCGGCCAACATTGAGTCCCGGGCTTATTGCCGTCCCCAACAGCCTATGAAGCAGCCAGTATCCGAATTCTTCATAGGCATCACCCTGCCACCATTCTAAAAAACTCACAATTAGAATATAGAATTTATAGAATATAGAATTTACGATCCTACCCCAGGCCTTCAATCCTTTCAGGCGACGACGGGTTTAAATGGTTACCCTTGCACAACGCATTCTGAGAGCTCGTGAAAATATCCCCCCACGGCTGCGGGCGCCCCTGAACGTGTCTGGCGGCGTTGCGGGTCCCTCAATATCTGGTCATGTAGAGCTCGCTACACTCCCAGATATTGGGACTCCCGCGCCTTGCCAGACACGCCCAGAGACACCCTCGCTTCGCGTGGGGATTTCTTCACAAGCTCTGAGCGCTCCCATCCATGTCATCCTAAAACCATAAAAAAACCAAGCTTGTTACTTCGGTATTTTGAGAGCTAAACTTAATGTAAGGCTTGCTAAGCTTGTAAGTTAGCTAACAACTTAGGAGCTTGTGAACCATTCCTTCAGCGACTATTGCTAACCCTGGGCGAATTTCGCAGTATTCAGGGAGTATCAAATATCAAGTGAGGATTATCCGCTAAGTAGTCGATTTCACGGCACTTAGTATGTATTCCTACGTTTACCAAATTCACTCCGGCGTAGCCTAGCACTCGCATGGAATGTATTCTCACGTTTCAAGTCCCTAAGGAATGCGGACGAAATAAGTTATCCAGCTGGCGTCGCATGATCGTTCGTCTTCAAGGCGCGACAACGGGCGCATAGCTGGGCTATGTGACTATTGTCGCAACGCCGAAGAGGGGCGATAAGGCAAGCCAGATGGGGAAGTTATTTCGGTAGCATTCCTAACTTCAAGAGGAGTACAAGATGAGTGGTCAGCGAATTCTCTTTGGCCTGATGGTTACTATCGCTGCACTGGGGCAGATGCACTACGTGTCGGCTGCCGACACCAAATCACACATCGCCGTTGTCAGCAGCTATCACCGGGAATACCTGTGGGCACAAGAAACCAATTCAGGCTTGATCGCCGCATTGCTTGAATTTGGATACCTTGATAATGAGTCTCAAGGCGCGCAGTACACACGTGAGGACTACATCGTGAGCTCACGCGCCATAATCCAGAAGCTATGGATGGACACCAAACGCAAAAACAGCCGCGAAGAACTCGAACACACTGTAAAGCGGATCGTTGCCGAATTGGAGCAGTTTCGCCCTGATATTTTGTTACTTGGAGACGATAATGCGGCCAACTATATCGGCAACCAGTATATAGATAGTGAACTGCCGGTAGTGTTCTGGGGTGTGAATGGAAGCCCGCTAAAATACGGTCTGTTGGACTCAGTCGACCGTCCCGGGCACAACGTCACAGGCATCTATCAAGCGGGCTATCTCAAGGAAGCCATCCTGGCGCTAAAGGAAATGATTCCCAGTATTAAAACCCTCGCTGTGCTATCCGATGACTCACCCACGGGACGTTCTAAAGTCAAGGAACTAGAGCGGTACTCAAGGCAGGGCAAATTACCCGTTAACATTGTCGAAACGGTTATGACGAATTCGGTCGATATCTGGAAGACTAAGGCCATGGAGTTGAGAGACAAAGTGGACGCTTTTTTCGTATCAAATCACAGTACTTTGAAAGATACGCAAGGTCGGCCGGTGGATGAAATGGAGGTTGGAGCCTGGTATCTACAACATATCATGAAGCCCGATATCGGTAACATGAAGCATTTCGTGCAAGAAGGAATACTTTGTGCGGTTGACGACTCGGGCTTCAAGCAGGGCTACGAGGCGATGTCAGTTGCTCATCGCATACTCGCCAACGGTGAGAAGCCTGCCGAGATTCCTGCCTACGCGCCAGAGCCTGGACCCTTCGTGATCAACCTGGAACGTGCAGAAATGCTGGGACTTTTGGAGGTTGTCGCAAACAGTCATCTAGTTAATGAGAAGATCCCCAAGGCCATTGCCCTAGAAAAATATCCTCAGAAGCCTTAAAACCTTACAGCACCCCCGGCAAAGTAAACATGCGCCGCGCCGCCCTTTCAATTTTCCATCGGATATTGTTAGCGGTGGCAGCTACCAGTCTCGCGGTGGCAATTGTCTCTGGCCTCGCCCATTATATGTTCGCCGCAAGACTAACCGAAACCTCCGTGCGCAACCAGATGCAAACCGCGCTGGAGTTGTCGCGCGCCCACTTCGAGCGGACCTATATGATCCCAATCATGGGTGACCTGCAGCTACTGGAATCATCGCCACCGATCGATAACTTACTCACCACGTACGAATCTGAGGTGTCACTGGAGCGACCCGTCGCAGAACGACTTTTTCTATCAGTTATCAAAACGCGTCCGGAACTCTATTCAACGATCAGATTGGTGGACGCAAACGGTCACGAACGAATTTTGGTTAAAGGCAGCAGGCGCTTGAGAAAATACGGCTCTATTGCTCAATACACCGGAGAGGCCGGCGTTAACGGGCACATTGCGCGACTCTTCATGCGGCTTAGTCGAGAAAATCCCGGACATATTCTTTTCGAAGGTCCCCTCAGAGACAACGAGAATAAGTTTTCCTTTTTAGCAGGCATCACCAAGCGCGAACCAGACATCGGCGGATTTGGGGGGACGGTGATTGCGCATATCAAATTAGAGGATTACCTTACCTATCTCTCTCGCTTTCGCATAGTCAACCGCACCATGGCGTGGATGTTCGACAGCAGCGGTCAAACCGTACTGATGCCGGCAGAGATTCCCATATCACCTAATCCGCACGCCTTCTTATTTGAGAGTGCACCTGCTCCCGAAGGGGCTCTAGTCTATGCCACCGAGCCTTTTCCCGAATCGGATTCGGGGGGCATGTTTCGCGTGGCATTCAGTATGTCACCGCAAATATTGGAGTCCCAGTTACAAGGAATTGGCATGATCACGCTTGCAGTGCTTGCAGGCATTACACTCGTGTCTACGTTTATTGCTTGGTTAGTTGCCAGACGACTATCCTCGCCCATACAGTCGTTAGTGCATATGACGGAAGCCGTTAGTCGAGGCGATCTAGACGCCCGGATTGCCGAGCAAAAAGGGGACGAATTAGGTCAGCTAGCCAATGCCTTTAATCGCATGGTTGCTAAGCTTAAAGAGACGACGGTCTCCCGGGCCTACATGAACAGCATTATTCAAAATACTGGCGAGTGTATTTTAACCATAAACGAAAAAGGCTTTCTTTCCTCAATTAACCGAGCGGCCGAACAGACTTTCATGATTCGTAATGAGGAAGCCGTGGGGATGCATATACTGCTATTATTCGATGACAAAGTGCTTACTCCTTATGCAAATCAAGATACTTATGACGATGAAAACGATGGGCCGTTGATCCCGGGTAGTGTGCGAGCTGTGGAGTACCAAGGTAGACGCATGGACGGCAGCTCGTTTCCAATGGAGGTTATCGTGACCCAGATGGATCAAGGAGGACATCGTGAGCGAATATGCCTGATGCGCGACATCACTGAACAAAAGCGGGCGCAGGAAGACTTGCGTAAGGCAAAAGAGGCTGCTGAGACGGCCAACTTAGCTAAAAGCGAATTCCTTGCCAACATGAGTCACGAACTTCGAACCCCATTAAATGCAGTGCTTGGCTACGCCCAAATCCTGAAAAATCAAGGCAGCCTTTCAGCCAAGCAGAAGAAAGCGCTGGAAACTATCGAGCACTCCGGTGAACACCTGCTCGGACTGATCAATGAGGTTCTCGACTTAGCCAAAGTCGAAGCCGGCACGTTGGAACTGCAACCCTCCAATTTTAATCTTCCACGCCTATTGGAAAATGTGGCTGATGTCATGCGCACACGTGCCCAAGCTAAAGGGTTGGCGTTCATTAGCGAATGGCTCTCCGAGCTGCCGACCATGGTACGGACTGACGAGCGCCGGCTCAGACAAGTGCTGATGAATCTTCTAGACAATGCGATCAAGTACACAAAAGAAGGGGGAGTGACCTTACAAGTTGGTCACCACGACAAATACTTGCGCTTCATGGTGGCGGACACCGGCCTCGGAATTCAACCCGAACACATTAAAGCAATTTTCAACATTTTCCATCAAGTTCGCAGTAACCCGGGATTCGAGGAAGGCACAGGATTAGGACTGGCGATCTGCAAGAGATTGATTTGCCTGATGGGTAGTCATCTCGAGGTTACCAGCACGCCGGGCGAGGGCAGCCGCTTTTGGTTTGATCTAGACTTGCTCGCAATATCGAGAGTAAGCGCAGGGCCAGAACCACGCGAGCGCAAGCTCGTTGCCATCCGGGGTCATAAGCGTAACGTGTTAATTGCCGATGACCGAGCCGATAATCGGGATTTACTACGTGATATGCTAGTTCCATTAGGCTTCAGGGTCTATGAGGCCGATAACGGGCAATCTTGTCTACAGCAGACGATGGCACTACATCCAGACGTGCTGTTGGTGGATTTGCGGATGCCGGTGATCCGTGGTGAAGAGGTAATACAGCGTCTGCGGCAAGGCGCTGAGTTTCAAGACCTTGTGATCATTGCCATTTCGGCAAGCGCATTCGAGCATGATCGGGAGCGCTGCATTGCTGCTGGCGCTAACGATTTCCTGCCTAAACCTTTCCGACTAACGAAGCTACTCGATTTACTAAGCCACTATCTGGGAGTTGAACTCATTTTTGAAGCGGACCAAGGCGAGGCCGAATCGATGCCCCGTCATAGAAGTAACTCCGTAATCTTACCGACAAACCGCTGGAATATCCTAATGGAACTTGCCAAGCGTGGTGACATTGGACACCTGCGCGAACAAGCCGAGCAGTTATCGCAACTTGACGAACACTATGGCCCCTTTACGGAGGAACTGCGCACCTTAGCTGAGGGCTTTCAAGTCAAAAAGATCCGCCAACTGCTGGCAACAATACAGCACGAAACATGAACGATCTTCGACGCAACCTCGTAATACCGACATAGAACTGTTTTAAAACCCTTCAGGTGAGTGGCGAGACAAGGCATAAATCGATGAGAAAGCGCAGTTTACAGGGGAGTAAACAAGCATTTTAAACCGATTTATAACACCGTATCGTGCCAGCTGAGGGGTTTTATAACAACTTCAAAAATGACCTTATCGTGATGTTAATAGTCTAATATTCAAATGTTCGGAGGAGCCTTTATGAACAAAAATAAATTGCTGTAGATGGCGGGGACTAGTACCCCCTTTTACCTTATCTTGTGGACTTTAGAGCCGCCTAAATAAACCAAGACAAGGCGCAGTCCGTAGTAGAGAAGGCCCCCTTGCCGTTGCCAAGGACTGCAACGCCGCCTTGGCGTATTTGGGCGGCTCCCTTCGGGCAAGAAGACGACAAGCAGCTATCTGCATTGTTGAGTCTGCTTGCATTAACTAAGGCTAGTTCCTTACTCGCGCGCCTAGCATCTGGAAGCTTGTCGTCTTGCTGAAACTGCAAAATAAGGTGAAACGGGGAACAAATGGCAATTGAAGTTACGTTAATTGGTCTGGATGGGAGTGGCAAGAGCAGTAATATATCGCTGTGTGCCAAATTACTTGGCAAGGACTATCCGGTAGTCTTAATGGGGTGGAAATCGATTGGGTACATTTTAAAAGAGAAGATCTGTTATCTGAGCCGAAAGAAACAGGAAGATAGACCAGATTGCTTCGACAAATTGCGTTTCTTTCCTAACCGCGTTAAGACAACATGGTACAGATTGCGCAAGGCCTCGCTTCTTGCACGGCTTCAGCCCGTGTTCTGCTTTGAAGATCGGGACCTTCTTCTAGATCCATCGATTGTGGTGGTATCTTACCTACCTGTCATATCAAAAGCACCTATTTCTACCCGTGTTCGCTTTATGCAGCGAATTACGAGAGGCCGCCTCTCTGATGTTTACATCTATCTCGATGTAAGTCCCGAAACCGCCTACGAACGGGTTCATCTAAGGCACCTGCAGGAGGGCAAAAAACTTTCCGCTCATGAAAACCTACAACATCTCCATCTGCTACACTCCCAATATGAAAAAGGATTAACCTTTTTAGAAAGATCTCATATTCCGATCTATCGGGTGAATACCGAAATCCTCACATTAGAAGAGTGTTCACAGGAGATTATTGATTTTCTTAAGCACATGTATTGTAGAGGAAAGAGAACGGCATTCTGCGAACAGCAAGCAAAAAAGTAACGTGACTACTCAGCTATCTCTAGAATGCCGGGTATGGCAGATGCTTTACAAGACGGTCAGAGGCCAGGACGGCCTCTGACCGTCTTGTAAAGCATCTGCCAAACCCGGCAGTC
>JAAUXY010023176.1_pt1 | contig 11071 bp, 6 predicted proteins | sample 7278121 | NCBI WGS metagenome assembly JAAUXY01 (sample SAMN14350117, study PRJNA611818) | marine sediment metagenome | isolation source: surface marine sediment (1.8m) | place: French Polynesia: Moorea | collected 2018-08
AATACACTAGGTCCCGTGCCGATCGAGACGGACCTGATCCGATCCATCCCCGAAGACAAGATTCAGGACATCGTGGACAGGCAGGCAATTCGCCGACTGGGACGACTCGAGGACGTGTCCAACGTCACCGATTTTTTCCTGCGGCCGGAAAGTGACTTCGTCACGGGCCAACATATCTATCTTGGAGGTCTGTAGTGCATATCGATTTCCTGAGGCAGAAGTTCGCTGAAGCGGGCGACGCCGACGCTCTGATCTGGCGAGATCAGTCGTATTCCTACGCTTATCTGCTCGAACAGGTCGATGAGTGGAACTCATTGCTCGACGAGGCTGAGATTGAGAACGGTACGGTTGTTTCCGTTGAGGCTGATTTTTCGCCTCGCGCGATCGCGCTCATGTTGGCATTGATCGAACGGAACTGCCTGTTCGTGCCGCTTTCGAGTTCGGTGGAGGGCAAGAAGCCCGAGTTCAGAGACGTGGCCCAGGTCGAGGCAATCGTCGCGATCGACGACGAAGACAAAGCGTCCATATCGAAGACGGGTGTGACTGCGACGCACGAGATCATCGTCGCGCTCAAGCAGCAGAAGCATCCCGGATTGACGTTGTTCTCGTCAGGTTCCACGGGCAAGAGCAAAGCGGCTGTGCACGATTTCGTTCCGATGCTCGAGAAGTACAAGGTCCCGAGGCATTCGCTTCGCACGATCACGTTCCTGCTGTTCGACCATATCGGCGGCGTCAACACGCTGCTCTACAATCTCTCGAATGCGGGATGTGTGATCACGGTGGCCGACCGCGCACCCGAGACCGTCTGTAAGGCGATCCAGGACTATCGCGTAGAGTTATTGCCGACTTCGCCAACGTTCATCAACCTGATCCTCGTCAGCGAGGCGTACGAGAAATTCGATATGTCGAGTCTCAAGACCGTGACGTATGGCACTGAGGTAATGCCGGAGAGCACGCTGGACCGCTTCCACTCGCTGTTCCCTGAGACGCGGCTATTGCAGACGTACGGACTCTCCGAGGTCGGGATCCTGCGTTCGAAGTCCAAGTCGTCGGATTCCCTGTGGGTGAAGGTAGGCGGCGAAGGGTTCGAGACTCGCGTCGTCGATGGGCTGCTCGAGATCAAGGCCAAATCGGCGATGCTGGGTTACCTCAATGCGCCCAGCCCCTTTACTGAGGACGGATGGTTCAAGACCGGAGATGCCGTCGAGGTCGACGGTGAGTACATCAAGATACTCGGCCGGAAATCCGAGCTCATCAATGTAGGCGGCGAAAAAGTCTACCCGGCCGAGGTAGAGAGCGTCCTGCAGTTGATGGACGGAGTCGACGAGGTCGTTGTCAACAGCGAACCCAACCCGCTCACTGGCAACATCGTAGTGGCCAGGGTGAAGCTCAGCACCGGAGAGAGTCTCGCTGATTTCAGGAAGCGAATGCGTTCCTTCTGCAAGGGGAAACTGAGCCGCTTCATGATTCCGCAGAAAGTCGTGCTCGTGGACGCCGAACTTCACGGTGATCGCTTCAAGAAGATGCGTCTGGCGCAATAGCGGCTGGTTGGCGGGTATCGTGCGGCACGAAGGCAGAATCGAGTCGGGAGAGTACACGGATATCCAGTACCACCAGTTCACTCAGTCGCGAGGCACGCGAGTGGCCTTTGCGGTAGCGGGTGCACTGACCTGGCCGTTGACGATACCGCTTGCGCTGCTGTCGAGGCTCTCGGATTTCGTGTTCGTTACGTGCTCGCAGTTCTTTGCACTGTTCCCGTATGTTATCGGGACAATCTTCCGCTACGAGTTCTATCGGTTCTCCCTCAGACACTGCGGGCGGAATGTATTCGTCGGCTTTGGAACGGTCTTCCTATACCGCGATATCTCCATCGGCGACAACGTACTCATCGGAATGTACAACGTCGTCCATCACTGCGACTTCGGGTCTTACGTTCTTACGGCCGAGGGGTGCAAGTTCCTGTCAGGCTCGAGATATCACAATACGGAACGAGTTGACACGCCAATGGCCCTGCAAGGGGGCAAAGTAAAGCGGATCGTGATCGGCGACGACGTCTGGCTGGGCGTGAACGCCGTGGTAATGGACGATGTTGGAGCAGGCGCCATAGTGGCTGCGGGAGCCGTCGTTGCCAAACCGGTAGAACCCTACAGTGTGGTTGCCGGCGTTCCGGCCAGTGAGATTCGGAAGCGGGGAAGTTGATGTCCGAACAGAGCCCTGATTCCTCGTCAGGGGACGCTCGTCTGTCGATTGCTCCGTTCGGAGTCGGGCACCCCGATTGCTCTGAAGATCTCAAGATGCTGCATCAGGAGCTTCTGGGCCATAGTCCGGTGGTATTGCTCGGACCGGATTTTCTGGAGCGCGTCTACTATTCCAAGCTACCGGAATTGGGCCTTGTCTTCGGGGCGATCGCCCGTATCGATGGCAAGCCCGCGGGATTCATTGCCGTAACCGAGGATTCCGACGGCTTCATGAGCACGGCGATTCGGCGCCGCTGGTATCTGATTGCGTGGGTGTTGACGATATCCATCCTGAAGCGCCCGAAACGAATCCTGGGCATCTGGGAAGCCCTGAAAATCATGCGCGGTCGCGAGGCGCAGCGGACCGAAGAACCGATGGCCGAACTTCTGTCGTTCGGGGTAACAGAAGAGTTTCGAGGCGCCGCTTTTGTCCGAAAGACGGGATTGAAAGTCGGCGGACTTCTGTACGACTACGCGGTAGAGGAACTCAAGCGGCGTGGCTGCAAGAGTGCGAAGGTGCTCGTCGACCAGGACAACCGCAACGTAAAGATGATGTACAGCGCTCTCGGCTGGACGGTCACTAATAGTGACGTTCCCGGCTGGCAGACACCGCAGGTCGAGCTACAGACTGACCTCTAGAGTTCCTCTTAAGGAATTCCTCTCAACTATCAGGGCAGTGGACGGTGACGGAAGTCATCGTAGCGATATCCGCTCTCGATGTACCCGCCGATTCCGCCGGCTCCTGCAGTATTGATTCGAGCCCCCGACGCATCGTCAACAGTCACCTCACCGAGAATCTCGTAGCCGTTTTCGGTCAAACGCTCGATGTAGGCACTGATCTGAACGGGACTGGTGCCAGTAACAACCATGCGCATTCTGTAAGTCTCGCCTACGAAGAGCGGCGCCGGAAGGTTCAGGGTTCCGAGGCTCGTTACGAAGGAACTGCCAGTTTGACGACCCAGAATGAACTGGCTCGCGTTGTTGTTGGCGTACATGATGTAGCCGTCGAGTGTATCGGGTTGCGCGACAGACGCAGCCTGAAGTCTGCTGAAGAGCTGCGGGTATCCGGGAACCCCATTGTCCAGGGAGAAAGTCACGGAAACCTCGTTGTCGAGAGCGTTCTCCGACGACGGCCTGTACGCGACGTTATCGCGGTAACCGGTATTGACGTACAGCTTCTCCAGTGCGCCGTTGAGGATGCTGAATGCCCCCGGAGCCTTCTCCGTCCAGCCATTCTGTGGGTTGTTCGAATCAGCTCGCTGGAAATCGTCGAAGAACTCGTTTGCCGCCAGGATATGCAGCGGTACGATCGCTGAAGTCCCTCCGCCAGGAGCCGGGCTGGACACGCTTATCGCCGCCGTACCGGCCGCTGCCAGATCGCCGGAGTCCAGAGTGACCGCCAGCGTCGTTGGCGAGATGTAACTCGTTACCAGGTCGACGCCATTCAAGCGAACCACGGAATCGGTCACGAAATCGGATCCCGTCACCGTAACAACCTGGCTTGATGCTCCTGCAGTTACGCTCGACGGACTGATCGAGTCCAGCGTCGGGTTGGGGTTCGGTTGGGATCCCGGTTGAACGACATCGAACTGAGCGATATTGGACAGACCGCCGTCGGGCCCCGGATTGAAGACCCGAACGTCGACGGTACCGGCCGTCGCAATGTCGGCGGCGGAAACCGCAGCCTGCAGATCCGTCGGCGAGATGTACGTGGTCGGCAGATCCGCGCCGTCCCAGCGGACGATGGAACCGGGCACGAAGTAGTTGCCGCTGACCAGTAGATTGAACCCCGGTGATCCCTCGTCAATCGAGTCGGGCGAGAGGCCACCTACCTGTGGGAGCGGCGGCGGGACAGTCGACCCGCCGAGGTCGATCCAGTAGTAGTTATCGTAGTCGTCTGCCTCGTCGATCCACTTCGAGATTCCCGTGGCGCCGGCACCGACGATTTGCTCGGGCACGTACCCGGGTCCGCAGAAGTATGGGTCGGGCGTGGTGTTCTCATCGTGCAGGATCGAGCCCGAGACAACCGTTTGCCATTGGCCGTCGATGAACTGGTCAACATCGCCCTCCAGCAAGACAGGATTGGCACCGGTGACCCTGAAACGGAGTCGGTACTGCCCGCCAATCTCCAGCGGGCTGTCGAACGGCATTGGCAGAATGTTGCACTCGTTGATACTGGGCAGGTTGTGACCAACAGCGATGACAGCAGCCCCTGGCGGCGGGCGCGTATCGTCGATGTAGAAAATATAGCTACGCAGAACTTCAGGCAGGGTTACGGTATCCCGTTGAACACGCGCGTGCAGCTGAGCAAAACCACTCATATACGTCCGAGTGAACTCGACCCCGAGCTCAACGTTTTGACGGTCCTCAGCCGGCGGTCGATAGGCGATATTGTCCAGGTAGATTTCCCACGTGAACTGGCCACGGACCATATTGTCTTCGATGCGGAAAGCGCCCGGGTTCTTCTCGGTCCACTGGTTGCCGAGTTGCGGGTTGTCGGACGAGTTGAAGTCGTCGAAGAAGAACGCGCTGTCCGGCTCCAGCACAAAGAAGGGGTAGGGATCCGATATCCCGCCGCCCGGTGTCGGCGTTACGACCGTAATGGTTCCGACTGTCGCTGTATCCAGTCGCGATGAATCGATCGTTGCTTCCAGCGTCTGGCTGGATACGAACGTCGTGTTGAGCAGCTGTCCATTCCAGGCGATCGACGAATCGGCTGTGAAATCCTCACCGATAGCCGTCAATGTCGCAGACGTATCGCCGACCTGCGCCGATACCGGACTCACCGAGATAAGGTCCGGAGCGGGATTGGCAACGACCAGGGGATCGACCGTAAGAGATCTGGACGCCGATAAGCCGCCGCCTGGCGCCGGTGTCGATACAGTGATGTTTGCCGTGCCCGGTGTTGCCACATCGGAGGCGGGGATATTCGCACGTATCTCGTTGCTGGAGATGAACGTCGTCGTCCTGTCCAGGCCGTCCCAGCGAACCGTTGAATCTGCCGTGAAGTCGGTACCGAATGCCGTCAGGACGAAGCTTCCGCTTCCTTCCAGGACGTTCGTCGGGTCGATCGATGTGAGCACGGGAACCGGGTTGTCTATGACAATCGGGTCGATAGTGAATGTCTGAGCTGCCGACGTTCCGCCTCCGGGTGTCGGTGTAAAGACGGTCACTGCCGCGTTGCCGGCAGTGGCAACGTCAGCCGCCGTGATGGTGGCCTGCAGTTCGGTCGGGGAGACGTAAGTCGTCTGTCGGTCGGCGCCGTTCCAGCGCACGACCGAACCCGGAACGAAGTCAGCGCCTGTGACGGCCAGCGCGAACGCTGAGCTGCCTTCATCGACGTTGTTCGGATTGATGGCCGTCAGTACCGGAACCGGATTGTCGGCGACGGCGTTGTCGATCGTGAACGTCTGCGTGGCTGAGCTTCCGCCTCCCGGTGCGGGTGAGAATACGGTGACCGACGCGGTGCCCGCAGCGGCGATGTCAGCCGCCGTGATGGCGGCCTGCAGTTCGGTCGGGGAGACGTAGGTCGTTTGCCGGTCCGCGCCGTTCCAGCGCACGACCGAGCCGGCGATGAAGTCGCTGCCGGTAACGGTGAGCGCGAACGCCGAACTGCCTTCAACGGCGTTGTTCGGATTGATGGCCGTCAGTACCGGTACCGGATTGTCGGCGGCGGCGTTATCGATCGTGAACGTCTGCGCGGCTGAGCTTCCGCCTCCGGGTGCCGGTGAGAATACGGTGACCGACGCGGTGCCGGCAGCGGCGACATCAGCCGCTGTGATGGCGGCCTGCATTTCGGTCGGGGAGACATAGGTCGTTTGCCGGTCGGCGCCGTTCCAGCGCACGACCGAGCCGGCGATGAAGTCACTGCCATTGACGGTCAGCGAGAACGCGGAGCTGCCTTCGACGACGGAATTCGGGCTTATGGATGCCAGGACCGGCGTCGGGTTGCTGCCGCTCCCGAGGTTAGTGACCGTGAAGTTATCGTATATGTAGCTCGACTCGATGTAGCCGCCGAACCCGGTCGAACCGGCAGTCTGGATCCGTGCCCCGGCCGCATCGTCGGCGGTTGCCTGCCCGATGACGTCCCAGCCGGTCCCGTTCCAGCGCTCTACCCAGGCCGACACCTGCACCGGATTGGTTCCGGTGGTTCGCAGCCGAAGGCGATAATTGTCAGTGGTATTGAGGCCGGGCGAAATCGTCAGCGTGGCCAGTGACGAAACGAAACTCGAGCCGGTCTGACGGCCAAGGACGGCCTGCGTCGAACTGTTGTTGATGTACAGAATGTAGGCGTCGAGAGTATTCGTGAACCCGACAGTGTCCGTCTGAACTCTGGTGAAAATCTGAGGGTAGCCGGGCGACCCGTTGGTCAGCCGGAATTCCACCGAAGCTTCGCTGTCCAGCAGATTCTCGGCGGCTGGCCGGTAGACGATGTTGTCGCGATAGGCGGTGCCGACTGCATTCTTCTCGGCCGCCCCTGCATCAATCTGAAAGGCGGCAGGGCTTTTCTCGATCCAACCGTTGCCGACGGCTGCGCCATCGGGGCGATCGAACGTGTCTATGAACTGTGCAGCCGCAGTTTGCGGTAGTCCGACACCCAAAAGGGTAGCCGCTAACGCAGCCCAGCAGGTCGCGAGGAAAGTCGAAGTCCGGCCGCTCGTCGAGCGGTCACCGGCGGTATTCTGAACCATCTAGAGCCCCTTCAATCGTGCCCATTTATGCAGGCCCCTGCGCGATGGCCTTATCTACCGTATTACTGCAAGACACATGCCATCCGTGCCACTTGCTGTTGTATCAGTGCTTTAGGGACGGTTTGTTTCGGTCGAGGCTCGGATCTGTAAAGAAAACTGACGCCGACGGTATGCGGGGGGCGGGAGACGTCAGTCCCGGTCAGGGGTTCAATCGATCCAGTTGGTCAGAATCAAGTGGACGAACCGGGAGATCTGCGGGTGCTCGGGCAACTCGTCATGATTGGTATCGCCTGTAAACCGGTAGTTGCCAGGCGCCGTCTCGACGACATCGTAGCCATCGGGCAGGGTCGCTACCGTGCCGAGTCCTGCGCCGTCGAGCAGTGCACTCTTAGTCGGACGTATCCATCTATCCGGATCAAGGTACACCGTGACGTACAGGATCCGTCGCTCCGCATCGGGTCGTACGCTCAGTGACGGGTCGCTGTCCGGTCCGGGGCCGAAGGGGGTTTCATCCGCCGGCCGCGACGACGTGCCGTTGAGTTCGGTCTGTACGCGGTTGCGCTGTTCGTCGTCCGAGAATGCCGGGCACATCTGCGCGTCGCCTTCTCCCGAGAGCTCGCACAGTTCGTCGGTTCCGTGATTCGAGCCGGCCAGCGTGATCAGCGCGGAGACGTTTTCGGGAGCAATGCGTGTCGCGTACCAGCGGCCGCTGACGGAGCCCATACTGTGCGCCACTATCGCGATCCGATCCGGCGTTGCACCGGAGCATCCGCTGCGGTCGGATGCCGTCTCTGCTGCTCGCTCGAGTCGCTGCACCGCGTCTGTGATCTGTTCTTCCGCTGCTCGGATATTGTCGCCATCGTTCGGCTCGAGTTCGACAGCGAGCAGGTAGGCTTCCGGATAGCCGGAGGACTGGAAGTGGCGAATCATAGGGTGCCAGCTGCGTGACGAAAGGCCGGACCCGTGAACGAACAGGACGGGAGTCAGCGAGAACTGGCTGCACCCGCTGTCTGATTCTGACGGACCGGGGTCTGGGGCAGGCACGATCAGCGTCAGACCGACAATCGCCAGGACCGCGATGAGAATGACAGCGATTCGTGCGTGTCCGGTGTCCATAGCTCGCCTGCCTGATTGAGTGGGTGCATCTCCGCCTCTCGGGCGATCGCGTCACTCCTGGTCTGTCGTTGCCGCCTGTGCTTCGTTTCTGAGTTGGAGCATGCCATAGCCGGTTGCGTGCAGGTATGCGAACCCCACGACGACGACGGCGACGTAGGCAAGAACGTGATAGAAGGCCGAGGCGGCAACTGCCAGGGCCGGTTCGATGCCGAAAGGCTGTAGTGCGATGACAAAGGCGAACTGGATATTGCCGATATAGCCCGGGCTGGTCGGCAGGGAAATCGCGAGTATCGTGGCCACCAGGACGAGCACGACACCGGAGATGGGTACATCGATGTGCAGTGCGGCCAGGCTCAGGCCGATACAGCCGCCCATCAGAGCCCACTGGATAAGAGAATATGCCGCGATTCGGAAGGCAAGTCTGGGCTTCCTGATCGATTCGAAGCCGCGGACGACCGATTCCAACAGCGCAACAAGCAGGTCACTGTATTTCGACGGCATCCACGACGTGAGCTTTCGCGCAAGCTTGAGCGCGCTCTCGGACTTGAGCACGAGCCAGAACGCGATAATCAGGCTCGCCAAAACGATGATGCCGATGATGTAACCGGCCTTGACCAGAATGTCGGGGGTCGCCTGACCGCTCGCGAGCGTTAGACCCAGCAGCAGAAGAATCGTCAACAGGTCGAAGATGCGCTCCATGCCGATCGAACTCAGCACGAGCGAGTAGGGCAGCGAGTACCGTTTCCCGACGATGTATGCCCGGACCAGTTCGCCCATCTGCATTGGCAGGACCGCCGTGCCTGCGTAGCCGATCATTACGCTGGGGAACAACTCCCCGGCGCGAGTCGGTACGGCCGTTGCCAGGAGGTCGCGCCACCTGACAGCTTTCAGCCAGTAGAAAACAAACAGGGCGACGAGGAAGGGCAGTGACCAGAGCAGATCGGCCTGCTTGAGAGAACTGCCGATCGCTGCGAAATCTGCATCCCGCAGGGCGAACCAGAGCATTCCCGCGCTAACGGCAATACCGATCGGGACAAGAATGCTTCGTCGCAAAAGACGCTATTCCAGCGGGGAGACGGGCCTGAAGTCTAACCTGTTGCGGCTGCGGGTACGCAGGAGAGTCAGCACTAGAAGTACGATCAGGCCAGAGCCCATCGACCCGCCGCCGCCGGACGAGCTTGTCGGTGGGGGCGCTGTCCGCGTTGTCACCTGGACCGGATTCGACGCGGCCGACACGTTGCCGGCGGCGTCGCTTGCCGCGACCGTGTAGGAGTAGCTGGTGTTGGCAGCCAGCCCGCTATCCCGATACGAGGTAGTCGTCGAGGTACCTACCGTGACGCCGTTGCGCTGGATCTCATAGCGCGTGACACCGACATTGTCGGTAGACGCTGTCCAGGACAGGTCGATCTGTGACGATGAGATTGCGTTGCCGTTCAGGCCGGTCGGGACCGTCGGGGCCTGCGTATCCGGCGAGGCCTGCGTCGTCACGTTGACGGCCGCGGATTGTGCGGAGACGTTGCCGGCGGCATCGCGTGCGGCAACGGTGTAGGCGTAGCCGGTGCTGGCGGTCAGGCCGGTGTCACTGAAGCTGGTGTTTGCCGTGGTGGTAATCAGAACCCCATCACGGCGCACTTCGTAGCCGGTCACGCCGACGTTGTCGGTGGATGCTGTCCAGGACAGGTCGATCTGAGATGCGGAGACGGCGTTGCCACTAAGGCCGGTCGGTACCGTGGGAGCCTGCGTATCCGCAGAGGCCTGTGTCGTCACGTTGACCGCCGCGGATTCAGCGGAGACATTGCCAGCGGCATCGCGTGCGGCGACGGTGTAGGAATAGCTGGTGCTGGCAGTCAGGCCGGTGTCGCTGAAGCTGGTCAGTGCCGTAGTAGTGATCAGGACCCCGTCACGGCGTACCTCGTAGCCGGTTACGCCAACATTGTCGCTGGCCGCGTTCCACGAAAGGTCGATCTGTGATGCCGAGACGGCATTGCCAGTCAGACCGGTTGGGACCGTGGGAGCCTGCGTATCCGCAGAGGCCTGTGTCGTCACGTTGACCGCTGCGGATTCGGCGGAGACGTTGCCGGCGGCATCGCGTGCAGCCACGGTGTAGGCGTAGCTGGTGCTGGCGGTCAGGCCCGTGTCGCTGAAGCTGGTGTTCGCCGTAGTGGTAATCAGGACGCCGTCGCGGCGCACCTCGTAGCCGGTTACACCGACGTTGTCCGTCGACGCGTTCCACGACAGATCGATCTGCGACGCCGAGACGGCATTGCCAGTCAGACCGGTCGGGACCGTCGGGGCCTGCGTGTCCGGTGCGGCCAGAGTCGTCACGTTGATTGCCGCGGACTCGGCAGACACGTTACCGGCGGCATCGCGTGCCGCGATGGTGTACGAGTAGCTGGTGCTGGCGGTCAGCCCCGCGTCGCTGAAACTAGTGTTTGTCGTGGTGGTGATCAACACCCCGTCACGGCGCACTTCGTAGCCGGTCACGCCGACGTTATCGCTGGACGCGTTCCACGACAGGTCGATCTGTGTGTCCGAGACGGCATTGCCGTTCAGACCGGTCGGCACAGTCGGGGCCTGCGTATCGGGTGCGGCCAGTGTCGTCACATTGATTGCCGCGGATTCGGCGGAGACGTTGCCGGCCGCATCGCGTGCAGCCACGGTGTAGGCGTAGCTGGTGCTGGCGGTGAGGCCGGTGTCGCTGAAGCTGGTGTTCGCCGTGGTGGTGATCAGGACACCGTCCCGGCGCACTTCGTAGCCGGTGACGCCGACGTTGTCGCTGGACGGATTCCACGTGAGGTCGATCTGCGACGACGAGACAGCGTTACCCTGCACATTGGCCGGGACGGTTGGAGCGAGCGTATCGCCGCCGCCAGTCAGCGGAGCGTTAATTCCGGACCAGACGCCTGGGAATGGATTGACGAGTTGCATGCAGCTGGCTGGTGCCAGACTGTCACAGATATCGGATCCGCTGCCTTCGCCGAATGTGAAGTTGCCGACCAGTCCGGGTTCGGTGCCGGTTACCGGGTC
>JAAUXY010046382.1_pt1 | contig 11070 bp, 12 predicted proteins | sample 7278121 | NCBI WGS metagenome assembly JAAUXY01 (sample SAMN14350117, study PRJNA611818) | marine sediment metagenome | isolation source: surface marine sediment (1.8m) | place: French Polynesia: Moorea | collected 2018-08
GCTGCCACGCAGTTTATTCGTGAACGTATCCTGAACAACGAGTCGCGCATCTTCGTTGCGCTGGACGGCGACCGGGCGCTGGGGTTCGTGCAGCTCTACCCGTCCTTCTGCTCGGTAGAGCTGATGAAAATTCAGATACTCTACGATCTGTACGTGGACGCCGACGCTCGCCGGGGCGGCGTGGGCGAGGCCCTGATGAAGCGGGCGTCGGAATTCGCCCAGGACAGCGGTGCCGCGCGGGTCGACCTGCTTACGGCCCATAGCAATGCCATCGGGCAGCATCTCTATGAAAAGCTGGGCTACGAGATCGTCAACGAGGATTTCCACGCCTATTCGCTGTATCTGTAGCGCCGCTGACTCGACACGGCCAGCGTCCGGGGCCAAACTAGGGGTTTCCCACCGAATATCATTCACGCCATCACTGTCGCGAGGGTTATGCAGGCATGAAGAAAATCAACGTCAACGGCAAGCGCATCGAGGTCGATGCGGACGAGGGCACCCCGCTGCTGTGGGTGATCCGCGAGCAGCTGGGTATGACCGGCACCAAGTTCGGCTGCGGCATCGCCCAGTGCGGCGCCTGTACCATCCATATCGACGGCAAGGCGGTGCGCTCCTGCGTTTACCCGCTGAGCGCGGTGACTGACAAGAACCAGATCACCACCATCGAGGGCTTGTCGGAGAATGGCGACCACCCGGTGCAGCAGGCCTGGGCCGAGCTCGATACGCCCCAGTGCGGCTACTGCCAGCCAGGCATGATCATGGCGGTGGCGGGCATGCTCAATGACACGCCCAATCCCACCGACGAGCAGATCGATGCCGAGATCACCAATATCTGCCGCTGCGGTACCTTCCAGCGCGTGCGCAAGGGCGTTCACCTTGCGGCCAAGAAATCCTGAGGGGGTGCGCAATGAATGACATCGTGAAAGATCTGGTAAACGACATCAGTGTTTCCCGTCGCAGGTTTATAGTCGGCGCTTCCGTGGCTGGCGCCGGCCTGTCCCTGGGCATCCTGCCGGTCGGCAAGGCGGCCGCCGATGGCCACCTGGATGAGGTCAATGCCTGGGTGGTCATCGCTCCCGATGACACCGTCACCGTGCGTATCGCCCGCTCCGAAATGGGTCAGGGCACGCTGACCGGCCTGGCCCAGCTGGTGGCCGAGGAGCTGGAATGTGACTGGGAGAAAGTGACCTGGGAATTCCCGACCCCGGGCGAAAGCCTTGCCCGCGAGCGGGTGTGGGGTTCCTTCTCCACCGGCGGCAGCCGTGGCCTGCGCGGCAGCCAGCAGTATATGCGTGAGGGCGGCGCCGCTGCCCGCATGATGCTGGTGGAGGCGGCGGCCCAGCAGTGGGGCGTACCGGCCTCTGAATGTGTGGCTGAAAACAGCGTTATCCGCCACAAGGGCTCCGGCCGTAAAACGACCTACGGCAAGGTGGCCGATGCGGCCAGCAAGATCACCCCGCCCACCGAGATCACTCTCAAGCCGGAATCCGAATGGAAAGTGGCGGGCAAGCCGCTCAAGCGCCTGGATACCACCGAGAAGCTGACCGGCGAACTGGTCTACGGCGCCGATATCCAGCTCGACGGCATGCTGCTGGCCAGCATCAAGGACTGCCCGGTGATGGGCGGCAAGCTGGTGAGCTATGACGAGGCCGCCATCAAGAACATGCCCGGCGTGCGCGGCGTGGTGAAGGTGGAAACCTCGCTCGGCACCAGCGGTGTTGCCGTGGTGGCCGATACCTGGTGGCAGGCCAACAAGGCCCTGGACAAGCTGCCGATCGAGTGGGACCTGGGCCCCAACGCGAGTTTTGACGACGCGGCGCTCACCGAGCTGCTGGAAAGTGGCCTGGACGCCGACGAGGCATTCGTAGGCAACGCGGCGGGCGATATCAGCGGCGCCTTCGGGGCAGCCGACAAGATGGTCGAGGCCGTCTACAAGGTGCCCTCCCAGAACCATGCGCCCATGGAGCCGATGAACGCCACGGCGGTATACACCGCTGACAAGTGCGACGTCTGGTGCCCCACCCAGAACGGTGAATCGGCGCTGGCGGCCGCCTCGGAGGCCTCCGGCCTGCCGATCGAGCAGTGCGAGGTCTACAAGACTATTTTAGGCGGCGGCTTCGGTCGCCGCGGCCGTCCCGACTATGTCTACCAGGTGATCGAGGTCGCCAAGGCATTCCCGGGCACGCCCATCAAGCTGCAGTGGTCGCGGGAAGAGGACCAGCGGCACGGTTTCTTCCATCCCACCACCATGGCGAAGATGCGCGGCAGCCTGGACAAGGATGGCAAGCTCACCGGCCTGCACGTGCGGATTTCCGGCCAGTCTATCCTCGCCGGGCTGTCACCCCAGGCGCTGCAGGACGGTATGGACCCGCTGGTGTTCCAGACCCTGTTCAAGCACGGCGTCGCCCCGGCCATGGACGATCACGCCATCAGCTATGACTTCGAGAACCTGCTGGTAGACCACGCCATGCGCAACCCGCCGATTCGGCCCGGATTCTGGCGCGGCGTGAACATGAACCAGAACGCCATTTACATGGAATGCTTCATGGACGAGCTGGCCCATGCCGCGGGGCGCGACCCGCTGGAGTTCCGGCTGGCGCACATGGAGAAGAACCCCAGGGGCGCTGCAGTACTCAAGGCGGTGGCCGAGCGCTCCGGCTGGGGGAACAAGGACGGCAAGCACCGCGGCCTGGCGGTGACCTATGGCTTTGGCAGCTACGTGGCCGCCTGTGCCGATGTGACGGTCAGCGACGGCGAGGTGAAGGTCGATCGTATCGTTGCGGCGACCGACTGCGGCACCGCGGTCAACCCGCAGCAGATCGAGGCCCAGGTGGAGGGCTCTTTCGTGTACGGCCTGTCGGCCTTGCTGTACCAGGAAATCACCTACAAGGACGGCGTGGTCGAGCAGCAGAACTTTCACACCTACCCGTCCATGCGCATCAAAGACATGCCGGAGGTGGAAACCATCGTCATGCCCTCGGGCGGATTCTATGGCGGGGTGGGGGAGCCTACCATCGGTGTAGCCGCCCCCGCGGTCATCAACGCGATTTATACCGCCACCGGCAAGCGCGTGCGCAGCCTGCCAATGAAAGACCAGCTGCAGAAGGCCTGAGGACGCTTGCGGTTCCGGCTGGCGCTGTTGCTCACCCTGTCGTGGCTTGCGGGCTGCGGCGGGGCGGGCACCGCGCCGCAGCGTCTCGACCAGGGCGCGCTGCTCGCGGCCAGCTGTTCGGGTTGTCATGCCGAGGGCGGCGGCGCCATTGCCGGCCTCGAGGGCATACCGGCGGCGGAGCTGGAAGCCAGGTTGCTTGCCTACCGGGATGATGCCGGCGGCGGCTCTTCCATGCACCGCATGGCACGTGGCTACACTGACGAGCAGATCGCGCTGATTGCGAGAACATTGGGTGAATAGACCTCCCGGAAACAGCGTCACGCGCCGCCAGCTGCTGGCGGGCCTGTCGTCGCTGGGTCTGGGCGCGCTGCTTGCACCCGCGGTTCGCGCGCAGACGGCTTCAGCCCGCATTGTTGTCGTGGGCGGCGGGTTTGGCGGTGCGACCGCGGCCCGCTTCCTGGCCCGCCTGCTACCCGCTGCATCGGTCACCCTGGTAGAGGCCTCGCGAGAGTACGTGGCCTGCCCCTTCAGCAACCTGGTAATTGCCGGCGGGCGAGAAATCGCGGCCCAGACCTTCCGCTATGATGCACTGGAGGCTGAGGGCATCAGCGTCGCCCGCGCCCGTGCCACCGACGTCGACAGCAGTGCCAGGACGGTTACCCTCGATAGCGGCTCAAGCCTGGACTACGACCGGCTGGTGCTTGCGCCGGGCATCGACCTGGCCTGGGGCAAGCTCGAAGGTTACACACCCGAAGCCAGCGAACGCATGCCCCATGCCTGGAAGGCCGGCGGGCAAACCCTGCTGCTGCGGGAACAGCTGCGCGCCATGCCCGAGGGCGGTGTGGTATTGATGTCGGTGACGCCGGCCCCGTTTCGCTGTCCACCCGGACCCTACGAACGCGCCAGCCTGATCGCCGGCTACCTGAAACAGCACAAGCCCCGCGCCAAGTTACTGATCCTCGACAGCAATGATGCATTCTCCAAGCAGGGTCTGTTCCAGGCGGCCTGGCGGGAGCACTACGGCGACATGATTGAGTGGCGCAGTACCTCCGACTTCGGGCGGGTGATTCGCGCCGACGCGCGAGCCATGGAACTGCACACGGATTTCGATAGCGAGCGCGGCGACGTGATCAACGTGGTGCCGCCGCAGCGTGCCGGTGAGATCGCCCAACGCGCTGGCGCTGTCGATGCCACCGGCTGGTGCCCGATCGATGCCATCAGCTTCGAATCGACCCTGGTGCCCTCGGTGCACGTGATTGGTGACGCGACCATTGCTTCACCCATGCCGAAGAGTGCGTTTTCCGCGAACCAGCAGGCCAAGGTCTGTGCCATCCAGGTCGCTCGCCTGCTGGCGGGCGCGGCGCCAGAGCCCACCACGTTGGCCAACACCTGCTATTCCTACACCACACCGGAGGCGGCAATTTCAGTGTCCGGTGTGTACCGCAATGCCGGCGGTGTATTCAGCAATGTACCCGGCGCCGGTGGGGTGAGCCCGGCGGGGGCAAGCCTGGCCTTTCAGCGGCGCGAGGGACAGCAGGCGGCTGACTGGTTCCGCGCCATTACCCGCGAGGCTTTCCTGTAATGGCCGCGCTGCGGTGGTTGCCGGTGCTGCTGCTGGGCCAGTTTGCCTGGGCCAGCGATACGCTGCCGCCTTTGGTGGATATCGCAGCAAGCCCCCTGCAGGGCGAGCGGATTTTTGTCGAGCGCGAGGCCGGGCACTGTGTACTCTGCCACCAGGTGGACGGTCTCGATGCGCCATTCCAGGGCAACCTCGGCCCGACCCTCACGGGGATCGGCTCGCGTCTGAGTCCCGCACAGATTCGCCTGCGTATTGTCGATGCATCGCAATTGAATCCCGACACCATTATGCCGCCCTATTACCGCAGCGAAGGGCTCGAGCAGGTGGCAACCGGTTACCGTGGACAGACCGTGCTCAACGCCGAGCAGATCGAACACCTGGTGGCCTGGCTGGCCTCGCTGGAGGTGCAGAGTGACTAAGCCGTTGGATCGCCGTGAATTCCTGGCCCGGGGTGCCGCCCTGGTGAGCGTGGCGCTGGTGCCGGTAGCGGAAGCGAGTCCCGCCGAGGTCGACCTGGAAGTGGCGGGCCTGTTCGGTGATCGCCCCATCCACGAAGGGCGAATCAGCCTGGAGGTGCCGCCGATTTCGGAGAACGGCTACTCGGTGCCGCTGACGGTGCAGGTGGAGAGCCCGATGACCGCCGAGGACCACGTGCGCCGTATCGTGCTGTTCGCGGAAGAAAACCCCCAGCCCAATATCGCCCGCTTCGAGTTGGGCCCGCGGGCGGGCCTGGCGCGTGTACAGACCCGTATCCGTATGGGCGGTTCCCAGAATATTCGCGCCATCGCCGAGCTCAGCGACGGTACCCTGTGGTCCACCAGGACCTTCAGCATCGTCACCCTCGCGGCGTGCATCATCCAGTAGTGGTGGGCAAGGAAGCATGAGCAACACGATTCGAATCAAAGCCCCAAAGCAGGCTGCCCGAGGCGAGGTCATGGAGCTCAAGGCGCTGATCCGCCACCCGATGGAAACCGGTTACCGGCGCGATCCCTACGGCAAGCAGATTCCGGAGGATATCCTCGATCATTTCGAGTGCCTTTATAACGGTGAGCGCGTGTTTGCCGCCAGGTTTTACCGGGCCATCGCCGCGGATCCGTTCCTGACCTTCCACACTGTGGCTACTGAGTCGGGCACCCTGGAGTTTCGCTGGACTGACCAGAGCGAAAGCGTCTACTTGGAGACCGTCGAGCTGGAGGTAGTGTGAAGTGCTGGCTGCCCGCGGTGCTGTTGCTGTTGGCGGGGCAGGCGGGTGCCGATACTCGCAGCTTTGCAGATCACCAGGACCTGCCCGCCGCTGTCGTGCAATCCGGCAGTGTGTTCCTGACCCCGGAATCCCGCGCCCTGCAGGCCGATGACTTTGCCAACCCCGGCTACCTATGGGTGGAGCGCGGCAAAGAACTGTTTGCCGAGGGCGAGAAGAACTGTGCAGGCTGTCACGATGGCAGCGCCCTCGAGGGTGCTGCTACCCTCTACCCGCAGGTCGAGGAAGACGCCGCGCGGCTCATCAATCTCGAAGGCCGCATCAACCGTTGCCGCACCCGCCATCAGGGGCTTACCGCCCTGGCCTACGAGTCCGACGACCTGCTGGCGCTGACGGCCTATGTGGCGAATCTCTCCAAGGGGCAGGCGCCGGCGGTGAACATCGACGCCGAGGCCGCACCGTACTTCGAACAGGGCAGGGCGTACTTCTTCCGGCGTCGCGGCCAGCTCAACCTCGCCTGCAACCAGTGTCACGACGACAACTGGGGCAAGCAACTGCGCGGCGACACCATCAGCCAGGGTCACCCCAATGCCTGGCCTGCCTACCGGCTGGAGTGGCAGACCTTTGGCTCCCTGCACCGTCGGATCCGCGACTGCGATGCCGGTGTACGCGCCGAACCCCACGAGTCAGGTTCGGAGATTTACCGGAGCCTTGAGCTATACCTGGCCTGGCGCGCCCGCAATCTCGAACTCGAGTCGCCCGGGATTCGTCGCTAGCTGTCAGGCGCTCGCCTTATCGGTTAGGCTCTGCGGTTTCCTATTAACACGCTAAGAAGGAAGTTCCATGTTTCACCGCCTGTTGTTGACCGCTATGGTCGCGGCCCTGGCCGCCTGTGCCCAGGAGGGCAGTGCGCCCGCTACAGCCCCCGCTGAGCCCGCGGCGGCTGCCGCTATCGAGCGCCCACGCTATGAAATCACCACCGAGGCCGTGTTCAGCGCCGCCGATATTCCCGCCTATGCAGGGTCGCATGACGCGGTGTACGCCTTTATCGATGAGCACATCGACTACCACGTCGCCGAGCTGCAGCGCTGGCTGCAGCAGCCCTCGGTCAGCGCGCAGAACATCGGCGTGCGGGATATGGCTGAGATGGTGCGTCAGGACTTTGTCGACCTGGGTTTCCAGGAAGCGGAGCTGGTAGAGACCGACGGTCACCCGGGCGTCTGGGGTTACTACGATGCCGGCGCCGACAAGACCCTGGCCGTGTACATGATGTACGACGTGCAGCCGGTGGATCCGGAAGACTGGCTGTCGCCGCCCTTCGAGGCCAATATCGTCGAGCACAAGGCGGGCAAAGCCATTATGGCCCGCGGTGCCACCAACCAGAAGGGTCCGCAGCGTGCTTTCCTCAATGCCCTGCAATCGATTATTGCCACCGAGGGCAAGCTGCCGGTCAACCTGATGATTACCGCCGAGGGTGAGGAAGAACTGGGTTCACCGAACTACCCGCAGATTGTCGACAAGTATGAAGAGCGACTGAAAACCGCCGATGGCGTGCTATTCCCCATGTCCGGCCAGAACCTGGCCGGCAGGACCACCCTGATGCTGGGCGTGAAGGGCATCGTCTACTTCGAGGCCCAGGCCACCGGCGGCGACTGGGGCGGCCCGCGCTCGGCGGAGATTCATGGCTCCAACAAGGTGATAGTCGACTCGCCGGTGTGGCGCCTGGTGAAGGCGCTCTCCACCCTGGTCAGTGAAGACGGCAATACCGTGCTGGTGCCGGGTTTCTACGATGATGTGCGCCCGCCCACCGAGGAAGAGCAGACCCTGATCAACGGCCTCGCCACCAGCTGGAACGATGAGCTGCGCCTGGGCCTGTACGACGTCGACCACTGGATCGACGGCATGACCGGTCGCGATGCCATCGTCGAGGCGATCTATACCCCGTCACTGAATATCGACGGCATCTGGGGTGGCTACACCGGCCCCGGCACCAAGACCATCCTGCCGCATACGGCGACCGCGAAAATCGATACCCGCATGCCCTACGGCCAGGACCCGGACAAGCAGCTTGCCAGGATCCGCGCCCACCTGGACGCCAGTGGCTATGAAGACATCGAGCTGCGCATGCTGGGCGGCTACCCGGCGGCGCAGACCTCGGTAGACACCGAGCTGGTGCAGTCGGTGATCCAGGTGGCCAACAAGTACGGCGAGCCGCCCACGGTGAATCCGCGCATCTTCGGCAGCGCACCGTTCTACCAGTTCACCGAGCGCCTGGGCCTGCCGATGCTGCCCGCGGGCCTCGGCCACGGCGGGGGTGCCCATGCTCCCAACGAGTACTTCGTGATTGAGCCGAATGAGGGCAGCGATATCGCCGGCCTGGCGGAAATCGAAAAGGCCTATGTGGATGTGATCTACGCCCTCTCCGAGTAAGCGCAGTGAGTGAGTTACTGACCGCGGGTAGCGCGGCACACGTTTTTGCGCAGCGCGCCCCGGACGAGGTGGTGGTGATCTGCGCCCGCGAAGACGGCGGTGCGGATACCCTGACACGGCGGGAGTTCGACCAGTGGTCGAGCCGGCTGGCCCACCGCCTGCTGGAGGCCGGCGTCGGCCCCGGCGACTTCGTGGCGGTAATCCTGCCCAACTGCGTGGAACACCTGGTGGCGACCCTGGCGGCCTACAAGGCGGGCGGTACGCCGATGCCGGTCAGCTACAGCATGCCGCCGGAGGAGCGCGACGGGCTGTTGGCGCTGGCCAGCCCGCGCTGCATCGTCGGCGACATGGACGACCTGGAGGCGATCAGTCGCGCCGATGTGCATGCCCTGGACGCCTACCCGGATACGTTGCCGGAAGGCGGAGTGCCAAATCCCGTCAAGGCGCTGGGTTCCGGCGGCTCCACCGGTAAGCCCAAGCTGATCGTAACGCCGGGGCCCTTCCAGTTTCCCGAGGGCGAACACCCCACCGCCAAGCTGCTGCGCTTTGTGCCCGATGACCTGCAGTATTCGCCCGGCCCGCTGTATCACAACGGCCCGTTCTTCTTTACCCAGGTGATGCTGTTCCACGGCGGCCGCATTCTCATCAACGAGCGCTTCAACGCCGGGCGCATGCTCGACCTGATTGAGGAGTTTCGCCCCACCGCGCTGAACCTGGTGCCGACCATGATGCAGCGCATGTTACGTGAGCCCGATGTGGAGAACCGTGACCTCAGCTCTGTGCGCCTGCTATGGCACTATGCCGCCGCCTGCCCGGAGTGGGCCAAGCGCGGCTGTATCGAGCTGTTCGGCCCGGAAACGGTGCTGGAGCTGTGGGCAGCCACCGAGGCCACCGGTATCACGGTCATCGATGGCGCAGAGTGGCTTGAGCACCCGGGCAGCGTTGGCCGCGGTGTGCTCACCGAGTTCCGCATCGTCGATGAAGACCGTAAGGTGCTGCCGCCTGGGGAAGTGGGGGAGATCTTTTCCCGCTTTGGCGACGGCACGGCCGGCTACCAGTACCTGGGCGCCAATGAACTGGAAACTGTCGGCGATGGCTTCGTCAGCGTCGGCGACCTCGGCTATGTGGACGAGGAGGGTTACCTGTACCTCGCCGACCGGCGCACCGACATGATTATTTCCGGCGGCGCCAATATCTTCCCGGCGGAAGTGGAAGCGGTGATCAGCAGCCATCCCGCGGTGCAGGATGTGGCGGTGGTAGGGCTGGTGGATGAGGACCTTGGCCGGCGGGTCCACGCCATTGTTGAGCCCCGCAACAGCAGCGTACCGCCGGATGTGGAAGAGCTCACCGCCCTGTGTCTCAAGGAGCTGGCGCGCTACAAGGTGCCGCGCGCCTTCGAGATCGTCGCAAAGCTGCCGCGCAACGAGGCGGGCAAGATCCGCCGACTGGCTCTGAGAGAGGAGCGCGGCGGCTAGACCTACTCGCGGGCGATACTTTCGTTGGAAGCGATCGAGGCACCGCCTGCGGCGTAGCGTTTCTTGGTTTCCTCACTCCACTGGTCGATTTCATCGGCCTCGAAGCCGTAGGCCAGGCCGCGCTCCACCGCCGGTCGCGCCCGCACCCGGTCTACCCAGGCCACCACGTTGGCGTGGCCGGTGATGTCGATCTTGCTCCACTTCCAGCCCCGCACCCAGGGGTAGCAGGCGATATCGGCAATGGTGAACTGGTCGCCGCTCAGGTAGTCGCGGCCCTCCAACTGCCGGTTCATTACCCGCAGCAGGCGCTGGGCCTCGTTGTTGAAGCGCTCAAGCGGATGGGCCTTCTGCTCGGCGGGCACGTCTTCCATGTAGCGGGTATAGCTCAGCTTGTTGCCAAAGATGGGGCCGACATTGGCCGCCTGCCACATCAGCCACTGGATAACGTCCCAACGGGATTCATCCCGGGGCAGCAGCGGCGAGGGGAATTTCTCGGCCAGGTAGAGCAGGATGGCACAGCTTTCCATCAGGGTGACGTCGCCGTCCTTCAGGCCCGGGATTTTCTGGTTGGGGCAGATGTTGGTGAATGCCTCGGAGAACTGGTCGCCTTTCATGATGTCGACGGGCACAACCTTGAATTCCGGCAGCTCGACACCGGCCTCGATCAACTCCTCCAGCATGATGGTGACCTTCCAGCCATTGGGGGTGGCGAAGGTCCACAGTTCCAGAGCCATAACTCAGCCCTCCCCGATGCGCAGGTGACCCAGGTAATCCATCTTGCCGAGCGGCACGCCGTGGATGCGCAGCATGTCGTAGAGGGTGGCGGCATGGAAATAGAAATTGGGCAATGAGAAAGACATGATGAAGTTGTTGGAAGTGAAGGGAATATCATTGCCGCCCATGCGGAAGATCAGCGGCTGGTCGGCCAGGGCATTGATCTCTTCCGGGGTCTCCCCCTCGAGGTAGGCAGTCGCCTCCGCCACCAGGTCCTTGCACTTGTGCCAGTCCATGCCCTGCATTTTCGGCGGCGGTTGGAACAGGCCTTCCTTCAGGCCCTTGATGGCGTTCATGGAGTGGTGCCAGGTCGAGATCACCTGGAAGCTGAAGGGCGCCATATCGTCGCGCAGCTTGTAGCTGGTGATCTCTTCCAGGCTGAGCCCACCGGCTTCGGCATGTGCCTCACCCTTGGCCATGACGTTGGCGACGCCGCCCAGGCCCTGCAGGTAGCTGGCCACGGTGAGGTCGTAGAAAGATACTGACATGCGAATTCTCC
>JAAUXY010131075.1_pt1 | contig 11065 bp, 7 predicted proteins | sample 7278121 | NCBI WGS metagenome assembly JAAUXY01 (sample SAMN14350117, study PRJNA611818) | marine sediment metagenome | isolation source: surface marine sediment (1.8m) | place: French Polynesia: Moorea | collected 2018-08
CGATCTGCGCGGCTGATCAGGCGACCCGTGCGGTGATCTGTCTCGTGAATCGGTCGAGGAGAGTATCGTCGGGAACTTTGCCCAGGGAGACGCCTTCGGGCCAGCGTAGCAGGCAAAGAGCCAGGCTGGACTCGCTGCCCACACTGCAGCACAGCACCAGGTCACCCGGCTGAAAGTCGCGCAGGACCGCGTTATAAAACAGTGAGACGCCGAACAGAGCCGGCCCGACGTTACCCGCCAGCTGATTGGTATTGACGCCGGCCCCCGGCGCAGCACCCATGGCGTCCAGGGCACGATCGACGAAGCTCGGCGTCGGCGCGTTGATCACCCAGTGATCGACGGCGTCGGCGGACTGATCAGTGCGTTCAAAGAGCTCTTGAGTCATCTCGGGTAGCCGGGTCAGAGCCCAATCTTCGAGCCGGCCCGCGGTGCTGCCGTCGACCGTCAGGCGGATCCCTGAAGGCGCTCTCGAATCGACGCTCCACGAAACCAGCGAGCAAGTCGGTCCCGAGTTGCGGATCACGCTACCGAGGAGCTCCTGCCCAGGCGCCGTGGGGCCGACGACCATCGCGTAGGCCGCGTCGCTGATCACGTCGGTAGCGGGGTGCCCGTTTTCGACGGTCTGGGAATAGGGACAGCCGACCACCAGCAGGACGTTGTCATAGTCACCCAGCATCACTTCCTGACAGGCGCTGCGCATTGCCACCAGGCCGCCGGCACAGGCGGACTCGAGGTTCCACGCCGCCGCCCGTTCCATGCCCATCTCCCAGGCCAGCGGCGTCGCGTTGCCGATACAAGGCTCAGGCAGCGCCGGGAAGCTGGCGCTCAGCACCAGGTCGACGTCCGCGGGCTCGAGCCTGGCGGCGGCCAAGGCCTGCTCGGCGGCGTCCCGCTCGAGCTCCAGTGCCGATGCGCCCTCGGGGAGCGAATGCCGGGCCGCGTTCTCACCCGAAGGTAGGGTGATGATCCTGGTTTGCGAAGGAAACGAGACGGTGAGGGCTCTAACCCCGGATGGTCTCAGGTGCTTCGCGGGCGCGCTGACGACAGATTGTCGGTCCATGAATCCCCCTCTCTCTACTCTCTCATTCACGACCGTCGGATCGCCTGAGACCCTAGCACGCCGGACTACTTTGAGCAAATCGACTGAGCGCATTAATCGTCACCGATTCCGGCAAGACCAGCGCGGCCCTGGCGCTCAGCATGCGCGTGCGCAGCCGCGTGACGCCTGAAGAATTGTCTATCCTCGCCGGATGACCTCGGATGCCACGTTCCGCTTCAGCAGCCCAGGTTCGTCATACCTGACCTACCCTGGGGTTGTATCAAGGATCTTGAGGGCCTGACGTTCCCGTTCTGCTGCTTCGAGCTCACCTGAGGCTTCGTACAGATTCATCAAGAACTGGCGGGTGCGTTTGATAGCCCTTAGATCGATGCCGGTTTCCGTGAGATTCTCGAGTAATAGGCCCTCGGCTTCAGCAAAACGTTCAAGCGCGGTGAGACAGTGCCCGAGGTAGATCCGTGGCCAGATGATTTCGGCGTGTCGATGAGGCTCGCGATCACGACCGATGGTCAACGCCCGCCGCAAAATCGGCTCGGCCGCCTGCGCGTTGCCGAGCTTCAAATGCAAACGGCCCAGGTTATAGAGCGGTCGCGCGAGCAAAGAGTGCTCTGGCCCATGCGCCCGCTCGCGAACCGCCAGAACCCGCTCGAAGAGCTCCGCTGCCCGACTCAGCTGACCTGTCTCCACCAGAATCTCGGCCAGACTATGCAGTGGTTTGGTGAGGTCGACGTGATCCGGGCCCAGAGCAGCTTCATAAAGTGAAGCACTGCGCTCCAGACAGTTCATGGCCTTCGTAAGGTCCTGTTTGCCCCAATAGGTCAACCCAAGGTTGTTGAGGCTCGACGCGACCTCGATATGGTCTGATCCGAAAAACCGTTCACGGATCGCCAGCGCTCGCTGATGGTAGGCGATGGCCTCATCACGCTTCCTCATGGCGTTGAGCAATTTTCCCAGGCTGGCGAGAGCTCGGGCCACATTCGGGTGCTCTTCGCCGTAGACCCGCTCTAACGACGGCAACGCTCGCTCGTACTCGGCCCGGGCTCCGGCCGGATCACCGGTGAAACGCAGAGCGCCGGCCAGCAGAACCCTTGTGTCGGCGACGTAGGGATGGTCGTCGTCGTACTCGTGCTCGAAGATTTCAAGAGCACGGGCCAACCGAGACCTTGCATCTTCGAGCTCGCGCAGTCTCTGAAGTACCGTGCCGAGCCCGAGTAGGCTGCGGCCGACCCGCGGGTGATCGGGACCGAGCGCTGCGGTGAGGAGGTCGAGAGCTCGTTCATGATATCGACGCGACTGCTCGAAGGCCCCTTGAGCCTCGAGCACCCGCCCCAGGCCGTCGAGGACAGTGGCCACCTGGGCGTCGTCCGGCCCGAGAGCGAGCTCTCGGATCGCCAGAGCTTCTTCATAGAGCTCTTGGGAGGCTGCATAGGCTCCCTCGTCCTCGCGCAGCTGCGCCAGGGCGAAAACCGACTCCGCCAATTCCAGCCGATTCGGCCCCGGTTCGTCACGACGCAGGGCGACGGCATGCTCGAGCAGCGGCCAGGCTTCTTCGTAGAGCGCCAGCTCACGGTAGACGTTGCCCATCCGAGTCATCATCGCGGCTCGGAGCCGCGGTTGCTCGGCCAGCTCATTCTCGATCCGCAGCGCGCCGCTGTCGAGCAGCTGCCGGGCGGTGATCGCTTCGCCCTTTGAGCGGGTGGGCGCGGAGACTTCGAACAGGCTGCTCAAGAAGTCGGAGATCTGTCCGGCTTCGGCCGCCGCCAACCGGGCGCGATCGCGCTCGTGGGCGAGCTGAAAAGTGTAGAAGACGGCGAGAGCGACCAACAACAGGACGGCTGCCGCCGCCGTGGTGAAAGCCGCCTTGTGCCGCTGAATGAGCTTGCCCGCGCGATAAGTAAAACTGTCTCCGCGAACAGAAATCGGCAGGCCGGCAAGGTAAGCCTCGATGTCGTCGATCATCTGCGCCACGGCGCCGTAGCGCCGCTCCGGCTCCTTGCGCAGGGCCATCAAAGCGATGTTGTCGAGATCGCCCGCCAGCTGACGCTTGAGCTGCTCGGCCGACGTGCGCCGCGCCTCGCCGATCGCCGCCGCCGTCGACGGTCCATCGTCACCGCTGGACGGCGCGACTCGGCCGTCGACAAGAGCTGTCGACGGCCGGGTCGGGTCATCCTCGCAGATGGCCCTCACCACCGCCATCGGCTGGCGCATAGCGATCTTGTAAGGCCAACGACCTGCGAGTAGCTCGTAGAGCAGCAGTCCGAGCTGATAGATGTCCGACGCGGTGGTCATCGGCTGGCCACGGATCTGCTCCGGGCTGGCGTAGACCGGGGTCATCAAGCGAGAGAAAGAACGGGTGAGAGGGACCTTGCCGGGAGCCGCCTCGGCGTCCATCATCTTGGCGATGCCGAAATCGAGCAGCTTGGCGTGGCCGTCGTCTGTGACCAGAATGTTCGACGGCTTGATGTCGCGGTGAACCACCAGGTTGCGATGAGCGTAGCTCACCGCTCGCGCCACCTGCAGGAAGAGCCCCAGACGCTCGGTCACCGACAACCGTTCCTCGTCGCAGTAGCGATCGATCGGACGCCCGTCGACGTATTCCATGACGAAATACGGGCGACCCTTGGGACCGACGCCGCCGTCGAGCAGCTGGGCGATATGGGGATGCTGCGCAAGCGCCAGGATCTGTCGCTCCTGATCGAAGCGTTGGATCACCTCATCCGTATCGATGCCATGCTGGATGCGCTTGAGCGCCACCTGCTGGCGAAACTGGCCATCGGCTCGTTCCGCCAGGTAAACCACCGCCATGCCGCCACGGCCGATCTCACGCACCAGCCGGTAGTTGCCGAGCACGGTGCCGACAGGAGTGGTGTCGTCATGGACCGGCTCCGACTCTTCCCGATCGAGCTCGTCCATCAGGCCGTCCCACAGGGGGCCCTGCAAGCCACCGCCGGGCCGCAGCTGGGTTTCGTCGACCTCGACGGCGGCGATCAGCCGATCGACCAGGGCGCGCAGCTCACCATCACCGCCACACGCCTCCTCGAGATAAGACGAGCGCTCCTCAGGCCGCATATCGAGGACGGCCTCGAACAGTCGATCAGCCCGGCGTCTTCTGTTATCGGTCAGGGCCATTAGCAGGAACGAGCGTGGCAGATGACAGAGGATATTAGCATCGGTGTTCAGCTCGACTTAGCCCAGGAGGCGTTTGCGCGGAGCGCAAAGGGCTGCTGAAAGGAGGGGCTGGGCCAAGATTCAAGCCAAAGGCTTGGATCTTGGGGCTACCAACTCCCGGACGCGCCGCCTCCACCGAAGCTGCCACCGCCGCCGGAGAAACCACCGCCACCGGAGAATCCGCCGCCGCCAGACCACCCGCCACCGGACCAACCGTCGCTCGACCAGCCGCCCGACCAACCGCCGCGCGGCAGCTTGCTCTTCATCGATTGGCCAGCGTTGGTGCCCAGCCAATAACGCAGCAGCGGAAAAGAGACGATCCACAGCCCAAGGGCGACCATACCGGCGGTCGATCCGAAAGCGGCAGCCGGAAAGCTGAAGTAGAACGGCATCAGGAAGATGTAGAAGATCCAACCGGTCGGGCCACTGGACGCGATGCTGATCAACGAGAACGTACCGATCACCATCGAAAAAATGCCTAGGAACGTCAGCCTCTCGACCAGTGGGCTATCCATCAGGTCGTTGTCCCCGGAATCCATGAGGCCCGGAGGAATCAGATCCTCTTGGCCGCGAACCGTGGCGTCGATCGCCTCGATCGCGGCGCTGACGCCACCGTCGAAATCAGCCTCCCTGAATCGAGGCACCATCAGGTTGGAAATGATCCGTCGGCTGCGCACGTCGGTCAGGGTCGGCTCGAGGCCGTAGCCGACCTCGATGCGGACCTTGCGATCGTCCCGAGAGACCAGCAGCAGGACGCCGTCGTCGATGCCTTTTCGACCGAGCTCCCAGGTCTCGACCACGCGGATCGAAAAGTCTTCCAGCGGCTCGCCCTCGAGGCTGGGCAGGGTCAGCACAGCGACCTGGGCGCCTGTCGATTGCTCGAGCTGCTCGAGCCGGGATTCCAGCTGCTGCACCGTCTGCGAGCTCAGTAGTCCAGCGTTGTCGTTGACCCGGCCAGCGAGATAAGGCACCTCGAGCGCGGCGGCACCTGCAGCCAGCCAGAGCAGCGCTGCACCAGTCACCAGCGCTCGTAGCGCGAACTCCTGAGGACGACGCTTCAAACCCTCACCTCTCCTTGAGACGTGGCGCGTTGGTCAACTCGTTGACGTCGTCGGGGCGACGGGCCACCCCGCGCTCCTCGAGAAGATCGCCGCACTTGCCGATGATCTCGACCAACGCGTCGACGGTACGACCGGCGCGGATACCGTCGACCAGAGAGGTCACCAGCGACTGCCACTCGCTCTCATCCACCTTCTGGTGGATTCCTGAATCGGCGAGGATCACCGCTCGGTGCTCGAATAGGGCGAGGAAAATCAGGATCCCGGTGCGGTCGCGGGTGTCGAATACTTCCTCGTCGAGGAATGCCGCCTCAGCGCGCAGACGCACCCGCCGCTCCAGGCTGCCGGCGTCGATCAGCAGGCGCTCGATCGCCGGCACGAACCGCGCCAGCAGGTAACCGGCGGCGGCTCCGACAAATGCCGGCAGCGTCAACCAGACCACCACCGATGCGCCCCAGAAGCCACCGAGGAGATGGGCGAGGCCGGCTACCGAAGTCGCTACCAGGGCGCCGAGCGCGGCGCTCTTCCAGGCCGCCTCGTCGTGGTCGTCGACCCGGTTCACGAGATAGGCCACGACCTCACCGGAAGTGCGCTGCTCGGCCGCCCGGGCCGCCTCGCCGATCCGCTCGAGGTCGGCGTCGTTGAAGGGTTGGCGGATCAAAACTCTACGTCAGGCGCCCGCTCGGCGCCCTCGGAGGCTTCAAAGTAAGGCCGCTCGTCGAAGCCGGCGATCCTGGCGACGATCACTGTCGGGAACTGACGCCGGGTAGCGTTAAAGCCCTGGGCGGCCTCGTTGAAACGCTTGCGCTCGACCGCGATCCGATTCTCGGTGCCCTCGAGCTGCGACTGCAGGTCCCTGAACGCCTCGGTCGCGCGCAGCTCGGGATAGCGTTCAACTGTCACCAACAGCCGCGACAGGGCGCTCGACAACGCGTCTTGAGCGCCCTGGAACTGGCTCATCTGCTCGGCCGTCGGCACTCCCTGGATGTTCGTTTGCCCGACCTTGGCCCGTGCCTCGGCGACCGCTTCGAACGTCTCGCGTTCGAAGTCGCGGGCGCCACTGACCGTATTGACCAGGTTGGGGATCAAATCGGCCCGTCGTTGGTAGACGTTCTCGACCTGACCCCACGCCGACTTGACACCCTCCTCGAGGCTCACCAGTCGGTTATAGGACGAGAAGCCGCCTAAAACGGCGATGCCGCCGCCCACAATCAAGAGCGCCCCCAGGGCGACGACGCAACCCAAAACTGTCTTGTTCATTCACAATCTCCTACCAACACCGGCACTCATCGTGCGGCGATCACCATGGATTCAAAGGCTGACGCCACGAATTATACGGTACGGTCTTTGACCGATTTTTAGTCGCAGCAGCGCCCCTCGAGGATCTGAATCAGGGCCGGAGACCGCCGGTGGCCGTATCATCCTGAGATCGGCAAAGGCCCGCGTGGGATAGACTCGAGATCAACAATCGATGGATTTAGAAACCTCTTCTGCTCCGGGCTCGCCCGCGGCTAACGACAGCGGGGCTGCACGCCGTACTCGGGCGCCAGCGCCTATTCCCGGTCTCTTTCACCTCACCGGCAGCCGCCGCGGAACGACCGAAGCCCTGATCGAAGACACGGTGCGCATCGGCACCGCGTCGGACGCCGATATCCACGTCCCGGCCGATCGCGAGCGAGCGGTTGCCTCACACCATGCGACCCTGCACCGCCGGGGACAGACCTACCAGCTGCGGGCCGAGCCCGGCCGCGCGGTATGGGTCAATGGCGAGCCTGTGGACGAGATGGTCCTGGCTTCCGGCGACGTATTGAGAGTCGGTGAGGACGGCCCTCGGTTGCGCTTTCGCATCTACCAGAGCGGACACCCGCTCTACCGATCGATGGCGGAAGTCCTGGAGGACTGTGTCGACTGCGCCCAGATCGAGAGCGCCTCGCCGATCGGCCGAGCGGCGATCTTCTTCAAGATGGCTCCGGTGGGGATCGCGACCGGAACCTCCCCTCGTTTTCGCGGCTCGCTACTGTTGATCGCCCTACTCCTGGCGACCGCTGCTTTGACCGTGCACAGCCTGCGCCTGGGACAGCGCCTGAAGAGTGAACAGATGCGCATCGCCGGCATTGCCGAGATGCTCGCCAAGACCGAGAGCGAGGCGTTGACCGTCGATGATCTGGGCGAGGTGCGAGCCGAGCTCGAGAATAGCCTGACGGGCACCGTCGAGCGCCTGGAGTTGCTCGAGGAGCGTGCCGGCGCCAGCCGGCGTGTGATCGGGGAGGCGTCAGCGTCGATCGTCTTCCTCCAGGGGTCCTACGGCTTCGTCGACCCCGAGAACGGCAAACCACTACGCTTCATGGTCGGCCCGGACGGCGGGCCGGTCCTCGACCCATCGGGCTCGCCGGCGGTAACCCTCGAAGGTTCAGGGCCGGTGCTCGAGAGCCAGTTCACCGGTACCGGCTTCGTGGCCACGGAGGACGGTTTGATCCTGACCAACCGCCACGTCGCGGTGCCGTGGGACTTCGACGATGCCGCCAAGATGATCGCCAGTCAGGGGCTGCAGCCGTCTTTCTTTCGCTTCCAGGGTTATCTCCGGGGAATCGCCGAGCCGTTCGACGTCACCCTGGTCGCCAAGAGCGAGACTGCCGACGTCGCGGTGCTCAAATGTAGCTTGATCGCCAGCCAAGTGCCTCCCCTGCCGCTTGCTGAGGCGTCGCCGCAGCCCGGTGATGAAGTCATTGTGCTCGGCTACCCGACCGGCATTCGCGCGCTTCTGGCACGCACCGACATCAGTTTTGTCAACCAGCTGATGACCGGCGGAGATCTCGACTTCTGGAAAGTCGCCCGCCGCCTGGCCGAGGCTGGGCACATTGCCCCGCTAGCCACCCGCGGCATCATCGGCCAGGTGACGCCTGCCGCCGTGGTTTATGACGCCGAGACCACCAGCGGCGGCAGCGGCGGGCCGGTGATCAACCTCGACGGCCAGGTGATCGCCGTCAATATGGCGATCCTGCCCGAATTCGGCGGCTCGAATCTCGGCGTTCCTGTCGAGGAGGCTCGCAAGCTGCTCGAGCCATCGAAGATGCCGGATGTATTTACCCCGGCGGTGGACTTTCCAACTCCGTGACTAGGGGCCAAGATCGACCAGCTGCCAGTCTCCGATTGCCAGGTCGCGGATCGCGAACTGGAAGATCACCAGCTTCTTGCCGTCCAGGCGATCGCGACCGCTGATCAGCTCTGTGGCGAGGCGCTCTCGCGTGCCGCTGGCGCCTCCGGCATTGATCGCCAGGCGATCGATCGGGCGCTTCAAGAGGTAGCTCAGCTGCTCGGCGAGGCCGGCAGAGAGTCCCCAGCCGACGTCTTCCCTGGAGTAGACGTTGGAAAAGCTGTCGCCGAGCAGCAAGATCTCGGCTCGCGGATCCGAACGCCAGAGTTGACCCGAGGCTCCGACGACGCGCTGGACATAGGCGGGCTGGGGCGTGAAGAGCTTCTGCCAGGGTGGTAGGAGCAGGACGCTCTCGAGATCACCGACACCCTTGACCTCACGCTCTCTCCGGTGCCATCGGGTTGTCCGGCCCGCGAACGGCAGCCCTAGCTCTCCGATGCGCTCAGCCACGATGGTAGCAACGGTTTCAAGGCCCTCTGGGCTCCAGTGGGAATCGGTACGCAGGAACTGCTCCTCGCCAGTCTTTCGGTACGCTTGACGCATCGCCGGCGCCGGATCGATAACCGTGACGCCGGCCGCCTCGAGCTCATCGCGAAAGACATCGAACGAGGGATTTTGCAGGCCCTGATCCGCCAGTCTCGAGAGACGCGACGCCAGCGGCTCGGGATGAATCATCGCCTTGGTCGGCGCCGGCATGACTACCAGGTGGATACTGCGTCGCTCGAGCTGACGGGCAAAGTCGAGAATCGCCGGCCGCGGGTCCGGTGACGGTGCCGGCTGCCAGGCAGGCGCATCGAGGTGTCGGCGACGCAGCAATTCCGGATCCAGGAAGGGCGGTCCAATGAGGTAATCGAAACCACCCCGCAGGTAGAGCCAGCCGTCTTTTCCTGGATAGACACGCTCGTTACCGGTACCACCGAATGCCAGCAGCAGCCACTGGGTGACGGGCAGCGTTTGATTCTTGAGATAAGAAATCTGCTCGATTTCGCGTTCGAGGTCGTCCATGTGCTGCTTCAGTTTCCTGTTGGCGCGAAAGAATCGATCGGCAGCATTCCCTGGTTCTGCCACCACCTCGCTCTCTGCACCGACCGCCGCCAAAAAGTTGGCAAACGGATCGGCGTGCGCCTCCGACTCGTCACCCGACGGCAGGATCCGCTGAAGAATCGGTATGGTGAGCAGACTCAGCACACACGCGACGACGAATGCCCACGCGACGCCAGCTCGAACCTCGGTTCGAGCGATCTCGGGCTGCTGACTTTCCTCTGCCATATCAGAAGATGAAGTAGATGAAGGGGTTATAGCCCTGAGTCTCCATGGCGATCAGCGCCAGCCAAAACAGCCCCAGGCAAACGAGCAGGCGCGGTACGCTCAAGCGACGGGTCCAATCCCAGGTCTGGGGCGCCATCCACACCACCAGCGCTGCGACGCCGAAAGACACCAGGTAATACGGCTGGTGGATCAGGCCACCGAGCAACGCCGCTTCAGGTCGAGCGGCTTGCAGGCCGACCATGCTCGCCAGGAGACTCAGGGCACTCCCCAGATCGGCGGCGCGAAAGAACACCCAGGAGATCAGCACCAGGAGAAAGGTCATCGCCACACGCACCGGTCTCGGCCAGCCGGCGGTGGCAGACTCCCCGCCGCGGGACCGTTCCGCCGCGAGCAGCAGCCCGTGGAAACCGCCCCAGATGACGAAGTTCCAAGCCGCGCCGTGCCACAGGCCGCCGAGCAGCATGACGACCGCCAAGTTGACGTAGGTTCGAACGATGCCCTTACGATTGCCGCCGAGCGAGATGTAGAGGTAGTCGCGCAGCCAGCGCGACAGTGACATATGCCAGCGACGCCAGAATTCGGTGATCGACGCCGACCGGTAAGGAGAGTCGAAGTTCTTGGGAAACGTGAAGCCCAGGATCAATCCCAGGCCGATCGCCATGTCGGAATAGCCAGAGAAGTCGAAGTAGATCTGAAAGGCGTAGGCACACGTTCCGTACCATGCGTCGAGCATGCTGACCGAGCCGGCGTCGAAAACCGTGTCCGCGATCTTGCCGCAGGGGTTGGCGAGCAGCACCTTCTTGGCCATGCCCAGGCAGAAGAAAGCGGCGCCGCGCGCCACCTTCTCGATCGTATGTGTGCGCTCGCGCAGTTGATCGGCCACTTCCGAGAAGCGCAAGATCGGACCGGCGACCAGTTGCGGAAACATCGACACGAAACAAGCGAAGTCGATCGGGTTTGAAAGCGGCGCCGCGCGCCCGCGGTAGACGTCGATGGTGTAGCTCATCGACTGGAAGGTGTAGAAGCTGATCCCCAGCGGTAGGGTGACCCGCAATACCGAGTCGAAACCCAGATCGCCGAGGCCGACAGCGGCGATCAAGGCGTTATAAGACTCCACCGAGAAGTTGAAATACTTGAAAAAACCGAGCAGCGACAAGTTGCTGCAAATCGAGATCGTCAGCGCCAGCCTCTGGCGCCGGCTTCGCTCTCCCGCGGCGAGCGGCGCGAGCTCCCCCCTCTCTCGCGGATCGTGGCCCGCGATCACCAGGGCACAGACGTAGTCCACGGCGGTCGAGAACAGCATCAGCAAGACGAAGGCCGGGTTGGCCCAGCCATAGAACAAATAGCTCGACAGCGTCA
>JAAUXY010154632.1_pt1 | contig 11065 bp, 11 predicted proteins | sample 7278121 | NCBI WGS metagenome assembly JAAUXY01 (sample SAMN14350117, study PRJNA611818) | marine sediment metagenome | isolation source: surface marine sediment (1.8m) | place: French Polynesia: Moorea | collected 2018-08
TACGGCGAGAACCCGCACCAGGCGGCTGCCTTCTACCGGGAAGCGAATCCGGCGGAGGCCGGCATCGCCACGGCCCGGCAGCTGCAGGGCAAGGCCTTGTCCTACAACAATATCGCCGACAGTGATGCAGCGCTCGAGTGCGTCAGGCAGTTCGACGCACCGGCCTGCGTGATCGTGAAGCACGCAAACCCCTGCGGCGTTGCCGTGGCGGACACTATCCTCGATGCGTACGACAAAGCGTTCAAAACCGATCCGACGTCAGCGTTTGGCGGCATCATTGCTTTCAACCGGCCGCTTGATGCGGCCACCGCCCGGACCATTATCGAGCGTCAGTTCGTCGAGGTCATCGTCGCGCCGGCAATCGACAAAAACGCGGCGATCGAAACGGCGGAGAAGAAGAACGTTCGAGTACTGGAAACCGGTGAGTGGGATGCACGCGGCAGTTCTTTCGAGCTCAAGAAGGTCGGCGGCGGACTGCTCGTGCAGAACAGCGATATCGGACGGGTCACCGAGTCCGACCTCAGCGTCGTCACGAAAACCGCGCCCACACCCGGGCAGCTTCGGGATCTGTTGTTTGCGTGGACGGTTGTCAAATACGTCAAGTCCAATGCGATCGTATTCTGCAAAGACAACATGACGATCGGGGTCGGTGCCGGGCAAATGAGCCGCGTTTACAGCACAAGGATTGCCGCGATCAAAGCGGCCGACGAGGGACTCGAGGTCAAGGGCTCGGTCATGGCATCGGACGCGTTCTTCCCGTTTCGCGACGGGATCGATGCGGCGGCCGAACACGGTATCTCCGCTATCATCCAGCCCGGTGGCTCGATGCGGGACGAAGAGGTGATCGAGGCGGCCAACGAGCATGGCCTGGCGATGGTGTTCACGGGGATGCGACACTTCCGGCATTGATTGGACACTGTAGGAGCGGTGGTAACACCGCGACCCGATCGCGGTCTCGCTTTGCTCGACCGCTCCTACAACACAAAGGTAGAAAAGATGAAGGTTCTGGTGATTGGCAGCGGCGGCCGCGAACACGCGCTCGCCTGGAAGTGCGCGCAGTCGGCGGACGTGGACGAAGTGCTGGTCGCGCCCGGCAATGCCGGCACCGCCCGCGAACCTGGTCTGAAGAACGTGGACGTTTCCTCGGACGACATCGAGGCGCTGGCGAACCTCGCACAGGAACAGGCCATCGATCTGACGATCGTCGGCCCGGAAGCGCCGCTGGTTGAAGGCATCGTCGACCGTTTCAGCGACCTGGGCCTGCCCTGCTTCGGACCGACGGCTGCCGCCGCGCAGCTGGAAGGATCCAAGGCGTTTACCAAAGACTTCCTGGCGCGATACAACATCCCGACGGCGGATTATCGAAACTTCAGCGACCTCGAGCCGGCGCTCGCTTACATTCGTGAAAAAGGCGCACCGATCGTCATCAAGGCTGACGGCCTCGCTGCCGGTAAAGGCGTCATCGTTGCGATGACTCTGGAAGAAGCAGAGGCCGCCGCCACGGACATGTTGTCCGGAGGACGATTCGGCGACGCCGGCGCGCGCATCGTCGTTGAGGAGTTCCTCGACGGCGAAGAGGCGAGCTTCATCGTGATCACCGACGGCGCAACGGTGCTGCCCATGGCCACGTCGCAAGACCACAAGGCGCGCGACGAAGGCGACACGGGACCGAACACCGGAGGAATGGGCGCGTATTCACCTGCTCCCGTCGTCACGCCCGACATCGAGGCGCGGATCATGAACGAGGTCATCCGGCCAACGCTCGACGGCATGCGCGAAGACGGTTCACGTTACCTCGGTTTTCTTTACGCGGGACTGATGATCATGGCGGACGGCACGCCCAAGGTCATCGAGTTCAACTGCCGAATGGGCGATCCCGAAACGCAGCCCATAATGGCGAGACTGCGGTCCGATCTCGTCGCTATATGCAGGGCAACGATCGACGGCAATCTCGCCGACCTGTCTGCGGACTGGGATCCACGCGCCGCGCTCGGTGTCGTGATGGCCGCAGGCGGCTACCCGGAGGGCTACGCCAAGGGCAAGGTCATCGCGGGCCTCGATGCGGCGGACAGCGAGAGCTGCAAGGTGTTTCACGCGGGCACCAAAATGGACGGAGACGACGTGGTCACGAGCGGCGGCCGTGTGCTGTGCGTCGTCGGGCTGGGCGAATCGGTCGCGCGGGCGGCAGAGACAGCTTACTCGGCGGTCGACAGGATCAGTTGGGATGACGCTTACTACCGGCGCGACATCGGGCACCGTGCCATCGCGCGCGAGCAGTCCTGACGCGTCGTGCTGACGACGGCTGAAGCGACCACAGCGATCATGGCGGCTATGCCGCCCGTCGCAGCCGTCGACGTAACGCTGGAATCATCGCTTGGCAAGGTATTGCGCCAGGACGTGCTCGCGGAACGGGACCAGCCGCCGTTCGATCGCGTCATGATGGACGGCATCGCCTTGCGCTTCAGCGACTTCAAATCGGGGCAGCACCAATTCGAGGTTCAGGCAACGCAGGCCGCTGGCGATCCGGTGCAGACCCTCGAAAGCGGCAAGTGCATCGAGATCATGACCGGCGCATCGCTCCCCAATGATGCCGACTGCGTCGTGCCCGTGGAGCGTATCTCGGTCGACGACGGCGCGGCCACGATCGAAGACGATTACGAAGCGACCCAGCACCAGTTCATTCATCCGCGCGGATCGGATCACGCGGCAGGGACCTGCCTGCTGTCGCCGGGCATCGTCGTATCGCCGATGGACGTTGCGGTAATTGCATCCAGCGGGCTGACCTCGGTTAGCGTCACACGTACGCCCGTGATCACCGTGATTTCGACCGGCAACGAACTGGTGCCACCCGGCGAGCCCATCGAGCCGCACCAGATTCGCATGTCAAACGGCCCGGCGCTCGTATCCATGCTCGAGGCACACGGCTACGACCGGAGCCAGCATGATCACATTGCCGATGACCCGGGATTGCTCGAGACGCGCATCGGCGAGCACCTCGATACGTCTGACGCGCTCGTTCTCAGCGGCGGCGTATCGATGGGCAAAGCCGACTACGTTCCCGCGGTGCTGAAAAAACTCGGCATTTCAATGGTATTTCACAAGATCAGCCAGCGCCCCGGGAAGCCGATGTGGTTCGGAGTGCGCAACGACGGCAAGGCTGTGTTCGCCCTGCCCGGCAATCCCGTGTCCGCGCTCGTCTGTTGCCGGCAGTACGTGATCCCGGCGCTGCATCATGCGAGCGGCCGTCGGCCCGTGAGTCCGGAGTTCGCTGCATTGTCCCAGAAGGTGCAATTCAAACCGGAGTTGACGTGCTTCATGCCGGTCAACCTGGTCTCGAACGCGGCGGGCCAGACGCTGGCAATGCCGGTACCGACGAACACGTCCGGCGATTTCACCGCGTTATCGGGTACAAGCGGCTACGTCGAATTGCCGCTCGAGGAATCGCTGTTCAAGACGGGTCGCGTGGTACGGCTGCGGCGCTGGCTGCCGTGACGCAGCGCTACGCCGCCTACGGCTCGAACCTGCACCCACTGCGGCTTGAGCTTCGCACCCCGTCTGCGAAACTTCTCGGTACGGACTTTCACCCGGGTTACTCCCTGCGTTTCCACAAGCTCAGCCGTGATGCCTCCGGGAAATGCGGCATTTTCGAAGGCAGCACCGGCGTCTGGTTCGCAGTGTATGAACTGAAACGCGACGATCGCAGAAAGCTCGACGCAATCGAAGGTGTTGGCGCAGGCTACGAGATTGGAGTCATCTCGCTACCGGAGTTCGGCGACTGCTTCACGTACATACCGTCAGAGGACCACGTTAGCGCGGAGCTGCGGCCCTACGACTGGTATCGCGAGATCGTTTTGCAAGGTTGCCGATATCACGGCTTCCCCGCCGACTACTGCAAGCGAATCGCAGCAACGAACATCGTCGACGACCCCGATGCCGAACGGCGCCACAACAACGCCGAGATCCTCAATCGGCTTCGAAAATGACCACTCCGGGCTTTAGTTCGTCATAGTCCGGGAAGCCCGTCTCCGAGCGGAAAGCGCGAAGCTCTTCTTCCACGAACGGCTCCTCCAGGAGGCGGTCGAGTGAACGGACGAGTTCCCCGAGGCTGTCCTCCGGCCTCCAGCAACAGCGCATGTGCTCGGACACCAGGGATATCAGGTCGGTCTGTGCGTCGCGTTGCAGCCTCTCGTTCAGGCGCATGAAAAACACGGAACCACCCCAGTACATTACCGGGTATTTGCGTTCCTGCCGGAGCCGCGGCGACGCCTCGACGACGGAACGGTCATCGTAGCGGTAATCGTTGGCGGCCTTGTCGAGCTTTTGCCAGTAGCGGCGCGTCACCTCGTCGGCGCTGAGCACGCCCATCGCATGCATGACCTGGTACTGCATGTAGCTGGCAAACCCTTCCGCGAACCACGAGTTCTCGCGCCCGAGAAACGGCAGGACCAGGTGACTGAGTTCGTGCGCCGCCGTCCAGTCGTCGAGCAGTTCCTGTTTGCTGAAGTCGGGGTTCACGTGGAAACGGACGCCCTGCGTGCGGCCCCGCAGCGTATTCGCCCACGGCACGGGTTCCGCTGCATCCGCGCGAACAAAACGGATCTGGATATCGAACGGATACGGGCCGACGAGATCCTCGAGTCCGGTGGCGACATCACCGATCCATGCCGTTAGCTTGCGCTTTTCCGCCTCGGTAAAGGCGTCCCCGAATCGATAGTCGATACCTGCGCTTGCGGGCGCAGCAATCACAAGCAGCAGTGTTGTCAGGAACAACGTTGCCCTCAACGTAGCCTCCATTGCAGCAGGTTCAGGGAACTACGGATGGCGCTCAACGCCCTCCGGGAAGATCGCCCAACTCGGGGCCCTGGAAGTAAAGACCGCGAATTCCGGGGTGAATTCACTCGAATCGTCCAACGTGCCAGCAGCAACTCCAACAACGTCATCGGCCGCGGAATAATACACGTTGTCGATCGTCGGATAGATAAGCAGGCTGCAACCACAATTCCCGCAGAATGCACGGTTTATTCTCGCACCGTTGTCGGCAATCACCTCGTAGCTTTTGGGCTCGCCCTGGCAGAGCCTGAAACTGCTTCGCGGACTACTGACAACGAACATCTTGTCAGTACCGGTGAAGTACTGACAGTCGCGGCAATAGCACAGGTATTGCCACTGCGGCGGAGACGTGAACTCGTAGACTATTTCTCCGCAGCGGCACCGTCCCGAAATCGTCGTGTCCATTCGCACCAGCCTCCGAGTTTCTTGGGTCAGGAATCAGGCCTGCAATTCTACTGCGAAATCTGAGCGCACGGCGCGCACAACAGCGCTGCCCGCCTGACTGCTATTATCTAGTGCGAGAGGAGCGAAGCATTGAAAGCAGCCGAACTGTACAAGCGATGGACGGGGCAGGTTACAGACGATTGGGATGCTATGGGCGTCTCGAGACTCACCGGCCGGGGATGCAAGTGGCGCGCCGACGTCGGCGACAAACTCCTGCTTATTTTCGTCGAGATCAATCCCAAATACCCCTGGACGTTATACGGAGGCGGCGATTTCAGCCTGAACGCGTATCTACCACGCCAGTCTCCGGACGACCCGGCGAAGTACAGCGAAGACGTTTTCGACGGCGTGTCCTTTTTCGAATACTGGAGCGAAGAGCACATGCGGTTGCGTCATGAAGCCAATCGCGAGGTCTACGACAAGATCCGGAACCTGGACAAAGACAAACTCTACGCCGATCTGGCATCAGCGTATGACTGCACGCCGGAGGATGCACGGGACCTGCAGTTTCACGAAACGGCGCTCGAAATCATGCAAGCGGAAATCGACGAGCCGAGCGACGCGTTGGTCAATCCTCCGCTTTATTTTTACGACGCAAGCGATATTTCGATGTGGGCGAACGTCGTCACTCAGGCGCTACCGAGTGTGTTACAGGGAATCCGCGATAATCCCCGCTACACGTTCACGGGCGACAGCCAGCCTTGAAGGCAAAGCACACGATAAGGAAGTACCGGCGTGGAGAGGAAGCCGAGCTTTGGCAGCTGTTTTTCGAAACGATCCGAACGGTCAATCGACGGGACTACAGCGAAGAGCAGGTCAAAGCCTGGGCTCCCGACGACTTCGATGCAGAGCGCTGGTCAGCGCGGATTGCGGGCATCGATCCTTATGTGTGTGTCGCCGGCCACCAGATCGTCGGCTACGCCGACCTGCAGCCATCAGGCCTTGTCGACCATTTCTATGTGCATCATGAATGGCAGAACCAGGGAATCGGCAGCCGCCTTTTTCGGAGGCTGGAGCACGATGCGAAGGCACTGGGCCTCGATCGGATGTATGCGTTTGTCAGCATCACGGCGAGGCCATTCTTTGAAGCGCGAGGCTTCGAGGTCGTCAAACAGCAAACGGTGGAGGCCGACGGCGTGTCGATGACCAACTTTCACATGATCAGGACAATCAACAACGATGAGCAGCACACGTAAGGTAGCTGGCACGTGCTTTTGCGGGGATGTCCGCTTCAGCATCGATGCACCCGAGTCGTACGCGTGCTTTTGCTATTGCGAGAGCTGCCAGCGAGCCGCGGGCGCGCCTGTCGTCCCCTGGGCAACGTTCAACAAAGCATCATTCAGGGTGACGCACGGCCGGATTACATGGCATCAGTCGTCGCCCGGCGTCACCAGGGGCCACTGCGCACAATGCGGCACTTGTCTGACGTACGAACACTCCGAACGTGAAGGTGAGATCGACGTAACGCTGAACTCACTCGACGATCCCTCGACGATCGAGCCGCGCTCGCATATCTGGGTCGAAGACAAGCCGCCCTGGTTCATCATCGGCGACGACCTGCCACAATACGCAAGGAAAGTCACGAGCGACTAGAGACCGTTTTTCGCACGGCTCTCCGTCAAAGGACATGTAAGCGCTCAAATAAGCGCGAGTCCTTACGACACAAAGGAGAGACCACGATGAAAACGATGAGACTATTAGCGTCTGCCGGCGCCGTCGGATTGCTAGCCATGCCGTTGAGCGTCAACGCCGACGATCATGACGATGACGAAGAGATCCCCTTCGACGTTGCGCAGGTGTTCTTCGAGCTCAACAATACGGATGGAGACCTTGGCATCCACGCGCTTGTCGACGGTGATCCATGGAAACGTCTTAAGATCGAAGACCAGAACGAACGTCGAGTTCTTAACGTCGGATTGCGCGGCAGGCTTCGCCGGCAAGGACTGACGGAGCTCTTTTTCGAGAGCGCGGAGCCGCCCTTCGACGAGTTGCCACCCGAGGTATTCTTCAAGCGCTTCCCGGAAGGCACGTATGAAGTCGAGGGCCGGACGCTGGATGGTGAGGAACTCGAAAGCGAGACCGAAGTCACCCATGCGATGCCGGCTCCTGCGGAGCCAACGATAAACGGCATTCCGATGGCTCTGCAGTGCGACGACGAGGAGCCCGGGTATGACGCCCCGGAGGTCACGGCGCCAATCGTGATCGCATGGCCGGCGGTGTCCATGACTCACCCCGAACTCGGCCATCCGCGCTCATCCGGCGACATAACGATCTACAACTACGAGGTCGTTGTCGAAGCCGATATCGAAGGGCCCGATGGTGAGGAGTTCACCACGGTCTTCAGCGTTGTCCTGCCCCCGGACGTAAACCAGATGACCGTCCCGGCAGAATTCCTGTCACTGACCGATGAGTTCAAATACGAAGTACTTGCGAGGGAAGAAAGCTGGAATCAGACCGCGGTCGAGAGCTGCTTCCTCCTTGCTGATGAGTGAGCGCCCGAAACAGCGTCTGCGGCGCGGGGCCCTTTCGGGCCTCGCGTTGCTCTTTTGCGCAGCGCCCGTATTTGGCGATGCCAGCTACCTGGGGCTCAAGCGGCAGTTGAGAGACTACAGCTTCATAGTGATCCGTGACGGCAAGGAGCAGCGGATACTCTTCCTTGACGATGATGTTCCGGCAAGTGCTGCTACGATTCCTGACGTGGTCCGCGACGAGGACACCCTTGTGGAGTTGGCGGAAGCCGGCGGTCCATTCGTGGTGAGTGAGCTCGCGGCGGCCCTCGACGATCCATCACGGAGCGTACGGGTCACTGCGATTCAGCTACTCGGCGCAGTCGATTCCATCGAGGCACGCATGGCGCTCGAACCCGTACTGTCCAGTTCCGACGTCGAACTACGGCTAGAAGTGGTCGAGGCCATCGCGGATACGCCTGGCGCGGAGCCTCTGTTGGAGTTGGCAGGCGATAACGATTCGGAATCGGTCTCCGCGACTGCGCATGAGTACCTCGCCGATCGCAGCCACGACTAGAATTCCCAGAGTACGCCGATAGCCGGCAATAGAGGCATCCAGTAATCACGGCTCAGCTCGAGCACGTCATTGCCGTCCGCGTCTTCATCGACGTCCCAATCCAGGCAACACTCGTTGCGGCGATTCGTCGCGTTTGAAACCTCGAGAAACACGAGCAGCGTTCCTTTGCGTAGCTGCCACCTCCGGCTCAGCCGGAAATCGAGCGTCGCAAACGTGTTGTGTCGCAACGCGTTGCGCAGACCGGGCACCGCGGCGTCGTCAATGAGCACGAGGCCGGTCGTCGGCCACCCCGTGTGCGCGCTCGCGGCAAGCGCGAATGTCCACGACTGGTCGGTCCACCCAAAGCCACCCTGTACCGCGTGCCGCTGATCCCAGCTGCGGTGCTCGTCTCTGCCGTCGATTCTATCCGTCGCCTCGGACAGCGTGTACTGCGCCCACCAGTTCCATTTTCCCGGTGCTGCAGCAAGAGAAACTTCTAACCCCTGCGACCTGCCGCTGTCGGGCGACAGGCGGACGCGGTCCGGCTGCAATTCCGGAATCAGGCCCAACGGATCATGCAGGTTCTCGAATCTCGGTCGGACGTGGTCCAGGTCTTTGTGGAACACCTCGACGCGAAGCGACATGTCGTTGCCGAAGGCGTGTTGGATTCCTGCGATGAGGTGATCTGCGCGCTGCGCCGGCCAGAAGTTGTCAACGCCGTCCTCGATCTGCAGTTCCTGTATGCCCTGCGACTGGTAGTAACGTCCCCAGCTGAATCGCAGATCGGTTTTCTTGCCCAGCTTTTGAAGGACGCTGAAACGCGGACTCAGCTGCGCGTCCGACTCGAGGTCGGTGTAGGTCTGGTCGTCCCACCGCAATCCCCACTCCACGAGCGTCTTGTCCGTTACTTCCCAGCGATCGGACACATAGGCCGCATAGCTGCCACCGCGCGGCTTCGCCGAGAGCGTACGCACGACGCTTGCCGGCTGACCTTCGAACATAGCCGGCAATCCGAAATAGTCGGCTGCTGCTCCGTAGTCGTAGATCGCTTCGCCGTAGGATGCCTGCAATCCCCACTGCACCAGGTGGTGCTCCGCGGGATTCCAGGCCCAGTCTTGCCGAAAGCCCACCCGCTCGACACCGCGGTTGTCGGTAATGGTAGCCACGATCTTCTCGGAATCGTTGAGTTCACCGATGCGACGATTGCTGTAGTCCGTCAGCGACAACACTGTACTGCTCGTGAGCTGCAGCGACCAACGGCTGTCCAGCTGCAACCAGACCTGTGCGTTGCGCGTGGAACTGACAATCTGTTCGAGTTCTTCCGGGTCCGTCTCGAGAACTACCCGTACCTGGTCATCGGCATACAGGGCGTTGAAGGACAGCTGCGCGTGGTCGTTGAACTCGTACCCTATCTCGACAAAAAAATCGGCGTACGTCGGGCTGCCGAATTTCGGATCGATGACGAGATCGAGGTTGCCACGCCGTGCGGAAACGAGCCAGTTCCAGTTCGAGGCCGACCCCGCGGTGAGCGCCGAGGTGTTGAACACGCTGATTCCGATTTCCGTTTTTCGCGGCCGCTCCAGCTCGAGTGACTCCATGAGTACGAGCCCGCTCATCCGGTCGCCGTAGCGCACGGGGAATCCGCCGGTATAGATCTCGACACCGCGGATCGCCCGCGCGTCGATGGCGCTGAATATGTTCTGGTAGTCACGGATGTGAAACGGATCGAACAGCGGCTGCCCGTTGAGCATGATACCGATCTCACCTTTCTCACCGCCGCGGAAATGCGTCTGTGCCGAGGCACCACTGGCGGCGGCACCCGGCAATCGATGTGCGACACGCAACGGGTCCTCACCGATGTCCGGCATGTTCTGGATCGTGCGCTGGTCGATTACGACACGCGACGTGCTGATGTCACGGCCGATCTCGTAGCGGCTACCGGATACGACGATCGTCTCGAACTCCGGCGTCGTTTTGCTGACCGGGACTGTTTCCTGTCGCTCGTCGGCTTCCGGCGATCGTCGTTCTGCCCTGACGACGAGCAGCACACCGGACTCCTCGACGAGCGTCAGTCCGTGCGGCTCCAGCAGCTCGCGAACGATGCTTTCAGGGTCGCCTGCGGCGGGCTCGACCGTTGCCAGAAGCTCGTCTGTGACCAGGCTCGAGCTGTACGCGAACGGAACACCCTTCTCGCGAAACTCATCGATGATATCGGCGACGGCACGCCCTTTGTATGGCGCGGTGCTTTGTGCGACGGCCGCGGTGGCCACCGTAGCAAGGAATGCTGCGACGAGGATCGCCCGCAACATCGCCGGCTAATGTTCCTTCTCGCTGATGATGATCGCGCCGCCGTCTACGCGCCATTCTAGGTCCACGCCCATCATCCATACCCGCAATGCGTTCATGGGGGCCGTGTCAATCCGGCCGTTCAGGGTCCGCTCGTTCGCCAGCTCTTCGGCATCTGTCGACGAGAATCTGAGCGCCAGGCCGGTTTCCCGGCTCACCCATTCCAGGAATTCCTTGACGCTCTTGCCGTCGAAATCGGCGCTTGGTGCCGTTGCTTCCGCCCATGCCCAGAGCTCTCCGTGCCGCGCAACGTTTGCGATGCTCGGTCGCTGGCTGCCTCGCAGGGATACCTGCTGACCTGTAGACGCGATCGCATCATGAAACCTGCCCGTGATCGTCACTTTGCCTTCGCGCACAGCTACTGATAATTGCCTGTCGTCCACGCGCGTTATGTACTGGGTCCCGAGGGGCGTGACATCGCCGTGCTCGGTCCTGATGAGCA
>JAAUXY010092883.1_pt1 | contig 11063 bp, 5 predicted proteins | sample 7278121 | NCBI WGS metagenome assembly JAAUXY01 (sample SAMN14350117, study PRJNA611818) | marine sediment metagenome | isolation source: surface marine sediment (1.8m) | place: French Polynesia: Moorea | collected 2018-08
ACCTTTACGGCCACGCTACTCGGCAAGGCCACCGGCCGCGAGGTCTACAAAGTCGATCTGTCCATGGTCGTCTCCAAGTACATCGGTGAGACGGAAAAAAACCTCGCGGCCCTGTTCGACAAGGCCGAGCACAAGGACTGGATCCTTTTCTTCGACGAAGCCGACGCGCTGTTCGGCAAGCGCACGAACGTTAGGGACGCCCACGATCGATACGCCAATCAGGAGATCGCTTATCTCCTGCAGCGCGTTGAAGATTACGCCGGGCTCGTCATCCTCGCCTCGAACTTCAAGAACAACATCGACGACGCCTTCCTGCGGCGCTTCCAGGCCGCGGTCTACTTCCCGATTCCCACCGTCACGGAGCGCTTGAAGCTCTGGCGTCTCGCTCTCCCCAAGGCGGTGAAGCTCGCCGACGACGTCAAATTGGAAGCGCTTTCCCGCCAGTTCGAGCTGACCGGCGCCCACATCATGAACGTGGTTCAGTACACCTGCCTCCGCGCCCTCGAGCGCGGCGACCACGAGATCCGCGCTGCCGATCTGGAGGTCGGGATCCGCCGCGAAATGAGCAAGGACGGCAAGGTTCTGTAGAGCATGAAGTGGACGAAAGCTCGTGAAAGCTACCTGGAAAGCCAGCGCGACGCAGCCACCCAAGACGACGCGCCCGTTCTTTTCCTCTGACCGGGATCAGGGGGCAAGAGAACCGTCGCCGGCGTCGGAGACGGTGATTGAAATCTTCTTCCCTGCGACAGTAGCTCCGGAAGCCAGCAGCCCGCTAGCGGCCTACTCGATACTCCCGGCAAGCGATGCCGAGGAGAAAGATGAGTCGGGCGAAACGGAAGCGGATCTCGTGCAACGCGTGCCGGCCTTCGGAGGTGGTGACGAAGGCGAAAGCGGCGAGACCATCCAAAGGACCCCTGAATCCAGCACTTCAGCTTTGATCTGGGCATCGAGCCGGGATGCCCAGTCGTTCTTTCCTCCGATACAGCCAAAGCTGACGGTTGGTCGACCGAACGATCCACCGGAACGGGAAGCGGATGCAGTGGCAGATCAGGTCGTACGGGCACTGGATTCGCCGGCGCCTGATGCCGATAGCCCGTCGCAATCCGAGGCTATGCACATCGGCCGATCGCCAGCCTCCGATCATGTGCGACTCCAGACGACGGATTCGGCTTCACCCCGCGGAGCCGAGCTCGAGGGCAAGCTGAATTCGACCAAGGGCGGCGGCCAGCCGCTCGAGTCGGAAACACGCGGGCCGATGGAAGACGCGTTCGGCGCCGACTTCAGCGATGTCCGCATTCATACCGGCAGCGATGCAGCGGAGTTGAATGACGGGTTGGGTGCCCGGGCATTCGCTCATGGGCAAGACGTCTACTTCAACGACGGCCAATTCGAACCCGACACCAAGGAGGGACAAAAACTCCTCGCCCACGAGCTCACGCACACGATTCAGCAAGACGGTGGCACTCCATCCGCACGCCGACAACCCGACGAGAATGACAACACCCCGGCAACCAACGAACAGAACGCCGATTCCGACCGCGCTGAAACATCGGATGAAGCTGGCCAAGGAGCTGGAGCAGACGGCGATACGGGAACGAGCGGGCCGGGGTCGACGGACGCGGCAGCGAGCGACGACCAAGGGGCGGGCGGGAATACATCGTCATCCACCGATCCCGGCGCCACAGGCGCGAACCCCTCCGACGCCGGCAACGATGCCACTCCTTCAGCGCCCGGGCCCGCGGGTACCGCGCCGGCCCAAGGCGCCTCCCCCACCGGCTCTTCCGTCGAAGATCCCGCCTCGAGCGGGGCACCTTCCTCTGGGGGCACCAGTGCAACGGCCACTGCTTCCGCACCGGCCGGCGCGGTACCCGACTCGTCGATCACGGCAACCCCACAGAGCTTCCCGGACTTCGAGGCGTTTTCTACCTATGTCGCCACACAAAGAACATCCACGGAGACTTTCTACGACCAGAAGAAGCAAGAGCTGCAGAAGATCTTCGCGGACGAAAAGGGAAGGATCCGCAAGGTCATCCAGGACCAGATCCAGAGCCTCTCAGATGCGCTCAGCCAGACCGTCAGGGATATCGAAAGCACACACCAACAAACCCAATCTGGCATAGAGAGGAAACGCGACGAAGAAGTCGAACAGGCCGAGCAGGTGGCTCGCGACGAGCTGGCCAAGATCGAAGAGGTCATTGGGCGCAAGAAGGAGAACATCCGGGCTGCCGGTGAGGAGCAGGCGACTCAGGTCCAAACCTCCGGAGAGGACGAAGCGGCGGCGGCTCTTCGAGCCACTGAGACCAATGCTCAGAACGTGTACACCGCGATCGACGCCAAGGAAAAGGAGCATAGCCATCGCGAAAATGCGGCTGATGTCGCCGCGGAGGCTCGCGAGAACGTGCCACGTACCGTGCGCGAGATCAGGGACTCAGGCAATGCACTGGCCACAGCAGTCAAAGATCAGGCCAACGGGCTCGCCCAGAAGTATCGCGACGAGGCGAATGAAATCGCCGCCGAATTCGACAAGCCTCGAGACGACTCGAGAAAGGCCGTTCTTGACAAGAAACAAGAGACCGTCGATGGGCTAAAAGAAGCAGCCAAATCGGCGGTCGATGGGCTGAATGAAGAGACGCCGAAACTCATCGCCGAGCTCAAGTCGTCGATCGAGCCACAGATCACCGACCTTCGAGGCCTTCCAGGAGTCATCGATCGGGAGTTGGACGACGTCCTGCAGCAAACGTCCGCGCGCCTGGAAGAGGACAAGACGACGGCTCTCGCCGAGATCGAAAAATTTCGGAACGACGTCTCCGAAATCAGTTGGCATCCGGACGAAGTGCAATCGGCTCACGCCGATCTCGTGACGGCATTGCAAGAGCATCTCGATGACGTCTCGGCGTATGTGATCCAGGTCGGAGAGAAGCTCAATCCGACGGGGAAAGAGCTCACAGACTCTCTGACGAGAGATCTCGCACCCCTGTCGGATCAGATTCGGGAAACGCACGAAACCTACCGGGAAGCGGCCACCGATCTCTCCGGTGAGACGAGCACGAAACTCGACGAGATCTCTGGCGAATCCAAGACCTCCACCGAGTCCATCGCGACGGCTCTGGACTCCGGGTTGCAAGAGACGATCGAGGAGAGCAAGACCGAGTGGAGCGAGCAAGTCAGCGAGGACATCGAAGACTTGCGGGAGAAGGTGGCCGACGGGCTCGAAGACCAGGACAAGATTCTCGAGAAGTTCATCGACAACCTGGATGATGAATTTCAAGACTCCGATTCCTTCTGGGACCTGTTCGGAGGCATCCTCGAAGGGCTCTGGGACGGTTTCACCTCGCTGGTTTCGGGACTGCTCAAGGCCATCAAGACCGTGGTGTTCTGGGTGGTCGTTGCGGTGGTCGTGATCGTTGTCCTGGTGGTGGCGGCCATCGTCGCTGTCGTCGCGAAAATAGCCTTCGGAGCTGCCCTTGTGATCGTTCTCAAGGTGCTGCTCGTGGTCGGCATCATCGTCGGCGTCATCGTCGGAATTGTCTTCATAGCCAGGGCTCTTTTCACCCCGGGCCTGACGTGGCGAGAGCGAGGCAGACTCATCGGGCGCGGCTTCTTCGAGCTCCTCCTCTCTCTGATCGGTACCGGAATTTACGCGCGCCTGGTGGGCTGGCTGCCGCGAATCAGCCGCCTCGTACAGATCGCAAAGAGGATCGGCGATATGAGCCGCTTCCTCCGGCTCGTCGCCAAAATCAAGGATGTCAAGCTGTTCATCCGCTTGCTGGATGTCGTCGGTGACGTCGGGACATTCTTCCGAATTCTCGAAAAGGCATCCGACGCCAATGCGCTCCTCAAGATCCTGGACAAAGCTGACGATCTCGACCGCGCGGTGAGATTGCTGGGCCGCGTCGACAAGATCGACGACGTCATCAAGATCCTCGCCAAGGGAGAGCACTTCGCTCGAGTCTTCGACCTGCTGGAATCCGCGGCCACTTTGGGCAAGGTCGACGACGTCGTGCGCCTCATGGCCGACGCGAAGGATCTCGGCAAACTGCTCGACGTGATCGACAACGCGAGGGATCTGGAGCGAATTCTCGAGGTTCTGGATTCTGCCGGCGATCTCGAGAAGCTGATCAACGCCCTGCACTCACTGACCGACATCGGTCAGTTCATGTCTGTGTTCGGTCGTGTCTCCGGCGCGCAGAGAGCCAAGCTGATCTCGCTTGTCGAAGAAGTCACCGACGTCAATGCGCTGGTCAAAGCGCTCGACCAAGCGACCGATGCCGAGAAGGTTCTCCGCCTGGCGGACAAGGTAGCCGACGCGAACCTTCTTGTCGAAGTGCTCAAGAACGGACACGGCGAGTTGGACCGCCTGGTGACCCTGCTCGATACGGTTGCGGACGCCGACAAGGCCTTGACTGTCCTCAAAGGCCTCGGCGCGGACGTCGTGGACTTCATCAAGCTCCTCGATGAGCCGGGAATGACTCTCGGTCGCTTGGAATCGCTTCTCGCGGTCAAGAACCTGAACGTTGCCAAGTTCAGGGCTCTGCTCGCACAGGCAGGCGGTAAGGTCGACGACTTGATGGAGGTGGTCGACGTCGTCAAGGATCTGGTGCTAGTGGAACAGTACGTCATACATTTTGGCAACTTCGCGAATCTGCTCAAAATCGTACAGACGGCTAAAGCTTCTAACATGCCAGTCAAGGTTATTACGGTTTTCTTGAAAACGTGTGCGAGAAACGGCTTCAAGAAAGTTAATGAAATCGAGAGATTCTTAGGCAGGGTCGTGGCCCACGGAGACACTTCGATCGGTACCTGGCGAAAGACGATCGGTTGGGGAATTGATTTCAAGAAGTGGAGTGTTGGCAACACGACCGGTTATCCGGGTCGTACTGTGGCTGATCCCGCGGCCCCACATCAGCGAGTATTGCAGCTCGCCAATGGATCGAACGTCACTGTCACTCTGAATGCAGACGATGTCAAGCACTTCGCCAGTCGTCATACTTGGAAGTTCTTCAAGATGACTGCGGGCAATGCCAAACAAAGGAATACCATGTGGCCGCCTCAGATGGACCATGCGACTATAGAGAACCTCGCCAAGCTGGCTCTGAACTCGGACGACGTGAAGAATCTCGTCAAGACGATGAGCATCGGACAGAAGAAGATCATAGAGGTGGCTCTACCTGGTGTCAGTTACAAGCATAGCGTGATGATCGACCTACAGAGTGGAGCCAACGGACTGGTATCTTTCCATGCCGTATCCAGCCCGCTGACGCCCGAGATACCCCAGCAACTCATGAAGGCCGCTGTCTGGCTGTGGAAAAGCCTTTAATAAGAACTTATCATAATGACGACGCGAGCAACGCCACCGTTTCTGCTGCCCTCGTCTTGCGAGAGGCCGATTTCGTTTAAAAAGGCGACCAGATCATGCTGAGATTCTTTGTCCACGACCCTGAAGACGACTTCGACGAAGAGCTTCCGGAGAGCGCCATGAACCTGTCCGAGTTTCTCGCGGCTCGCCCGCCCTGGAAGCCAGCTCTAGAGGACACGTTGATGGTGTTTGATGAACCGTGGCGAGAGTCACTCCTCGAGCTGAATCCGTTCGGGTTCCTGGACCTCTTATTTCCCCAGTGCACCGAGGCCGCGAATCGTCTGGAGGCCGAAGAGAGCGCCCTCCTCAGGTCCGCGGGTGATTGGACGGCTATCTTCCTACTCCTCGAGCCTGTTGGTCAGCACATCACGCTTTCGATCATCGGCTCATTGCCAAGGCCGCTGGGGTCCTATTATCCGCTGCAGGATTCGCCCTTTCACACGTTTGATCAGGTGGATCAGCGCGAGGCGCTCTACGCCTACGTCAGTCGAAACAGGCGCGCTTGTCGTCCCGACTCTTCCTACAGTCGGGCCATCCGCGAATTTGGGACCATCGAGCTTCCGCGCACCGAGTTCATCGAGGCGCTACGTCGAGAAGCTCGGCTGGGAGAGGAAGTTTGCAGTGTTGTGTACGGCAAACCCATTGATGCTTGACTTAGCTCACCCTTGATGGAGCTACAGAGACTCAGGGTGTCAAACCAACGGCAATGCCGACGGTAAAGAGCACACCATAGAGCACCATTAATTGCGCCGTGCCCACCAGGGTGGCATTGAGCGCCCGCCCCTCGCGCTCGACCAGCTGCGACAGCAACAGCGCCGCCCGCGGCAAGGTGACGAGCGGCAGCAGAATCCATGGCTCCGCCTGGCCGCGGAACAACCACAGCGGCACAATGTAGGACGCCGCCAGCAGCAAAGCGTACTCCCCTACCCCGGCGCCGCGGCCGAAACGCGCCACCAGCGTCCCCTTGCCGGCCTCGCGATCCCCCTCGCGATCCCGGACATTGTTGACTACCAGGATGGCGGTCGCCAGACAGCCGACCGGCACTGCCGCCCAGACAGCCAAAGGCGGCACGCTACCGAGGTTGACGAAGACGGTGCCGCAGACCGCCACGAAGCCGAAAAAGATCAGCACAAAGGCGTCGCCCAACCCGTGATAGCCCAGGGGATAGGGACCACCGGTGTAAGCGATACCCGAGGCCACCGACGCGACACCGATGGCGACGATCGGCCAACCGGCAACCCAGGTCAAGTAGACGCCGGCCGCCGTCGCCAGAGCGAAAGCGAGCCACATGCCGCGACGCATCTGAGCCGTGGTGACGAGCCCGCTCTGAACGGCACGGGTCGGGCCCAGGCGATCGCTGGTGTCGGCTCCCTTCTCGAAGTCGAAGACGTCGTTGGCGAAGTTGGTGCCGATCTGAATCCAGGTCGCGCCCCACAAGGCGGCCAGCGTCGGCCACCATCGCAAGCCGCCGAGGGCGTAGGCACAGGCCGCCCCCACCGCCACCGGCACGATGGCGGCTGCCAGCGTCGCTGGCCGGCTGGCCAGGATCCAGGCGCCGACTGAGCCCGGAGCTACTTGAGTCGTCGGATTCATCCGACTACTCTGACAGATCTCTTATCGTGTTGGGTAGAGATCTGCCGATCTCGCTAGATCCAGTCCAGAAACACCTATTTCTCCACCTCAGAGGTCGCGTGGGTGGAGCGAGCACGGGCGAGGATGTCTGAGCGCTCCGGCGAAGCGCTATGACATAAACCGCTGACTAACTGAAGCTTACAGTTCCTCGCTGAGGATCAGGCGAGTTACGCAGCGCCGCGCGCAGCCCACCCGCGCGACCGGCCAGCATTTCTGGACGGGATCTCGCTAGTCTCAAGTGATGTAGACCAGCAAGCTCTGACCGGGACGGATCAGCGACCTCGACCCCAGGCCATTGGCGGTCAGCACATCGCGCACCGGCACACCGAAACGGCGCGCGATCCGGGCCACCGTATCGCCACGACGCACCCGGTAGCGCTCGACGCGCATGGCGCGCGACGGGTGGATGACCAGTTGCTGCCCGACCTGCAGAGAAATGCTCTTCAGGTCGTTCCAGGCCATGACGTCGCGATAGCGAACCGAAAAGATGTCGGCGATGGCCCGAAGCGTGTTGCCGCGCTTCACCCGATAGACGAGATGCGGCGCGCTGGCGCCGTTAGCCCCGGGCGAACCCGAGGTGTAAAGACGGAGCTTCTGACCCACGGCCAGGCGATAGGGCCTGGAGAGCCCGTTCCACTGCGCGACCTGGGTATAACGCAGCCCGTACGACTCGGCGATTTCGCTCAGAGTATCGCCCGAGCGCACGACGACTTCGATCGCTTCGCGATCGCGCGCGCCTGAGGCCGGGGCCCTGACCACCACCGTTTCATCTGCCCGGGCAGGCGCCGGCGCCGTGGCCGACGCGACACGCTCACCGCTGCCACGGGGAACGTAGAGCGGAAAAAATCGCGCCGGCGTCGCCGAGGCGGTCGACGACAGGTCGCTGTTGGCGGTCCTGAGCACCGCGACCGTGGTCCCGGCCCGACGAGCCAGAGTCGACAGACGAGTCACCGCCGGCACCGTCACCAGGTCATAGGTCTCGGCCAACTCATCCGCGGTCGGCAGATCGAATCCAAATCGCCTCGGATCGGTGGCGATCACCGCCGCCGCCATGATCCGCGGCACATACTCCCGAGTCTCCCGCGCCAGGCAGCCGCGAATCTCCCAGAAATTGCGTTTCTCAAAAGGATCGTCGAGCTCCATGAGACATCGTTGGATCCGCCCTTCACCGGCGTTGTAAGCGGCGGTGGCCATCAGGAACGACGGTGAGCCAAAGATGCCGATCAGATCGAGCAGATACTCCGAGGCTGCCTCCGTCGCCATCCTGACGTCATAGAAATCATCCACCCGCCTGAGCCCATAGCGCTTGCCCGTCGATGGAATGAACTGCCAGAGCCCGCGGGCTCCCGCACGACTGCGCGCCCGGGGATTGAAACCACTCTCGACCAGTGCCATATATCCGAGCTCGATCGGAATGTTGCGCGGGCCGAAGACTGCCTCGATCGCGGGCCAGTATTTGTGCTTGCGCAAATAGGCCCGCTCAAAGAACTCGCGATGGTGGCCGCGGTAGAAGTCAATGTAGCGCTGGACCTCGTCGACGAATACGTCGAGATAGGCCGCTCGCGGCGTGACCGCTCCGAAGCGGCGCAAGATCCTGAGCACCTCGCGCTCGATCAACTCGCGGTCCTCCAGCTCGCCCGCCGGCCGCGCCCCGACCTCCAGGATCTCGGCCACGGCTTCGAGATCATGGTGGCGGAGCTCCTCGGACAAGGCACAGGAAAGGACCGACAGGCCCTGCTCCTGGATCGCCTCGGGTAGATCTGCCTCGAGCAGGATGATGCGCGCGTCGCTCAGGCTACGGCGCGCGGCCTCGTGATCTCCGTCCTGATAAAGCCGTAGGCCCTCGGAAGCCCACTCCAGCGCGCGTTCGAGGGCCAGACGGGTGGTCAGGGTCTGGTCGGTATCCTCGAGCGGTTCGGCGATGGGACCCGCGTCGTACCCCTGACCGGATATCGCCTCAAAAGCGCTCTGATCGTTGCCCCGAGCGGTCGATTGAGCCTGCGAGCTGGTCGCCTCTGGCGATGGGCTCGGCAACGTCACCATCTGTGGTCCGCCGGTCGTCTGGGCACAGCCCCAGAGGCTCAACAAAACGAGGGAGAGCAGAGACGTGAACAGGTTTCGATGGCGCATAGATCCTCCTCCGGCCTCAGGATGTCTCGAGGCGAAGGGGCCTTGCATTCGAGAAGGCTTCAATCCAGCGCCCGAACCAGCGGCCACTCTTCGTCGTCCGGCTGAAAGACCACGCAACCGACACAGCCGGGCCCGGCATGGGTGCCGACCACCGGGCCGATGTCGGTCGAAATCATCTCCTCGACCTTCAGATCCTTTTGAATCAACGCCTGGAGGCGATCGGCCCACACCGGCGCTCTCGCATGGGCGATACAAGCGATGATCGGCCTCCCCGGGTCGATGCGACGTTCGAGCAGACGCACGATTCGCGGATGCACCTGGCGACCGCCCCGAACCTGATCGACCTTGACCACCTCGCCGCCTTCGACTCCGAGGATCGGCCGAATGCCCAAGAGTTTGCCGATCGCCGCCCGAGCCTTGCCGATCCGACCGCCCTTGACCAGGTAGTCGAGGGTGTCGACGCCGAAGAAGAGCTGGATGCGCGGCGCGATGGCCCGCAGTCGCTGGGCGATGTTGAAGACCGTCAGCCCACGGTACGCCATGCGCGCGGCAAACAAAGCCTGCAGGCCCAGCCCCATGCTGACGGTCTTCGAGTCGACCACCTCGAGGGCGAAATCATGGCGTTCGGCCGGCAGGTGATCGAAGCTGCGGCTGCCGCGCAGCGCCGCCTCCCGGGCATGGGCGGCGGTCTCGGACATCTTGGCGGAGATATGCACCGAGACGATGTCCTGCTCGGCGATCAAATCATGGTAATGCTCGAAGAACTCGGCCTCCGCCGGTGGCTCGGTGCTCGGATGATCGGCGTTGTTCTCGAGCAGCTCGTAGAAGTCTCGGGCGTGAATATCGACGCCGTCGCGCAGGCGATCCTTGCCGAAAATGATCGACAGCGGCACCACCAGGATGTCGTGCTGTTGCGCCAGCTCCTGCGGTAGATCAGCAGTCGAGTCGGTGACCACGGTGACCGCGACCCGCGGTTTCTCAATCTTCACCCAGCCCCGTTCCTGGAGACTGCGCAGCATCTGCACGATGCGACCGTCGGTCGCCGGCAAGGCGTCGAGCAGATCGCTCACCTTGCCGCAGCCCTCGATCACCTCGAGCAGGGTCTGCTGGACGTTCGAGCCGGTGCCTTCGCCGACCGGCGCCAGGATGCGGAGCCGCGCATGAGGGTCGGGCTGCTCGACCTGCAGCTCCTCGATCGAGCGCAGCACCAGGTCGGGCACCGCGAGGTCGATCTCTCGCTTCTCGGCCGCCGGTCCCAGGTAGAGGTGGAACGGACCGTCGACGCTGCTGGCGAGGCGGCAGAAGGCCTTGACCCCGCGGGCGGCGCCGGCGCGGGCGGCGATGACGTCACCACGGTCGAAGGTCATGGTGCCGCCGGCCAGCTCCAGACGGCCGCTCACCAGGCAACGATGAAGCGAGCGCACCAACTCGAGCAGCGGCGTCAGCGAAAGCTCGCCGACCAGCGACTCGAGCTCGACGTCGGCTTCGATACCGACTTCACGGCCGACCAGCACCAGGCGGATGCGGCGCACGATCTCGTGGTCGGAAAGGGCGCGCACCGGCAGGAAGAGCACGTCCTCGGGCACCGCGCTCTCGTCGGCGGTCTCGCCGAGCAGCAGCAGGGTGCGCTTCATCGCCCGGTCGCGGACCTGGAAGCGATCCAGCACCGAGGCGTCTCCGAAACCCATCAGCTCGGCCGGCGCCACGATCACGCTCGGCCCCAGCCCCTGGGCGAACTTCAGGCCCTCTTCGGCGGTCATCGCCGGCACCGTCTCGTAGCCGCGCTCGGCGAGTCCCTGGGAGAGGGTTCGCCGCCGTGAATCATCGGGTTCTACGATCAGGACCGAAGGTCGCATGCGTCTCCTGGGCGCGCCGTCGGCGTGCCGTCTCGGGCGTTATGGGGTCGGGCTTTCGGCGTTTGGAGTATACCTCTACAGCAATCCAG
>JAAUXY010045566.1_pt1 | contig 11054 bp, 10 predicted proteins | sample 7278121 | NCBI WGS metagenome assembly JAAUXY01 (sample SAMN14350117, study PRJNA611818) | marine sediment metagenome | isolation source: surface marine sediment (1.8m) | place: French Polynesia: Moorea | collected 2018-08
TCGACTCGCTGGGCTTCACGAACACGCAGCTCGGCGACGTGTTCGCCGTCTACGGCGTGCTGGCAATGATCGCTTACTTCCCGGGCGGGTTTCTTGCCGACCGGTTCCCGGTGCGTACGCTGCTCACCGTGTCGCTCGTGGCAACCGGACTCGGCGGCTTCTACATGGCGACCTATCCGGGCCAGGCCGGCATGGCGGCGCTCTATGCGTACTGGGGTGTCACGACGATACTGCTGTTTTGGGCCGCACTGATTCGCGCGACGCGGGAGTGGGGCGGTGCGACGGCACAGGGCCGGGCTTTCGGCATACTCGATGGCGGACGCGGGCTCGTCGCTGCGGCGTTTGCATCGTTTGCCCTTGCCGTGTTTTCACTTGCCATCGCGGGCGATGCGGAATCGTTGAGCGACGTTGAACGGCGTCGCGCGTTTCGCGCCGTCATCCTGCTCTACTCCTGCGGCGCTATTGGTGCCGGCGCCCTGACTTGGTTCGTGCTTCCAGGGACGCAGCAGGTCGTCGAGCAGCGCAGCAGGCTGTTCGGGTCGCTGCGCGAGGTTGCGTCGCGGCCGCTGATCTGGGCGCAGGCGGGCATCATCATCTGCGCGTACTCGGCGTTCAAGGGGCTCGACAATTACTCGCTGTACGCGGCCCAGGTGCTCGACTTCGACGAGGTGGAGGCCAACGGCCTGGCAACTGTTGGCGCCTACGTCAGGCCCGTAGCCGCAGTCGCAGCGGGCCTGCTCGCGGACCGCTACCGGGCGAGCCACGCGATCCTGGCTTCGTTCGTCGTGTTGCTTGTGTCCTATGCTGCGCTCGCCTGGGCGGCGCCGGCCGGTAGCGGGCTCATGTTCATCTACGCCAACCTGCTCGTCAGCCTGGTTGCCGTCTTCGGTTTGCGCGCTGTGTACTTTGCGCTGCTCGAGGAGAACCGCACGCCGGATCACATGACGGGTGCGGCCGCTGGGCTGGTGTCGTTCGTAGGTTTTACGCCGGAGATCTTTTTCTCGCCGATTACGGGTCGCATTCTCGATGCCAATCCGGGACTCGTCGGTCACCAGAACTACTTCCTGTTTCTGGCCGGCGTTGCTATGGTCGGCATCGCGGTCGTCGGCTGGATGCTCTGGCTCCGGCGTCGCGTTGACGAATCACGAGAGAGGGTAACTCCATGAAGAAGTTCATACTTGCGGCGGCGACGCTGGCGCTTGTTGCATGCCAGCAAAGCGATCCCGCACCCGAAGAAACTGTCGCCGCGACAGAATCCGTGGCCGAAGAACCAGCTGCCGTCATTTCGCTGGACGCCGTGCTCGATGCGCAGCCCGACGACATCCAGGCACGTTACGAATTTCGGCACCCGAAAGAAACGCTCGAGTTCTTCGGAATCGAACCCGGCATGACCGTCATGGAAGGCTTGCCCGGTCGAGGCTGGTACTCGAAGATCCTGGTTCCCTTCCTGGGCGAAAACGGAACGCTTGTCGGCGCAAGCTACTCGCTCGAGATGTACGGACTATTCCCGTTTGCCGACGAGGAAATCATGGCGCAGCAGGAAACATGGGCCACCGACTTCCCTGCGGGCGCCGCCGAGTGGGGCGATGCAAAGGTCTCGGCATTTCACTTCGGTTCGATGCCTGAGGACGTTGCCGGTACCGTGGACGTCGTGTTCTTCCCGCGGGTGCTGCACAACCTCGCTCGCTTCCAGAACGAGGGCAAAGGTGACTACCTCGATACCGCATTAGCCAATGCCTTCGCGGCACTGAAGCCGGGTGGAATCTTCGGCGTCGTGCAGCACCATGCACGTGACGACATGTCCGACGAGTTCGCGACGGGCGGCCGCGGCTATCTCAAGAAGGGCTTCGTGATCGCTGCCGCCGAAAGTGCAGGCTTCGAACTCGTCGACGAGTCCGACATCAACGCCAACCCGGCGGATCAGCCCGGCGAGGACGATTTCGTCTGGCGTTTGCAGCCCAGCGCGCGCGGCGCCGAGGACGACCCGGAAGCCCGGGCCGCGCTCGACGCGGTTGGCGAATCCAACCGCATGACATTGAAGTTCCGCAAGCCGAACTAGAAGTCCAGTCGCACCCCGAGTTGCACGGAACGACCGGGCAACGGCGCGATGTCCTTCAACGGCGACGAGTGGCGCCTGGCCTCTTCGTCGCCGAGGTTGGTGCCGCGCAGGAACACCATTACGTTCGGGTCTTCGAAGTAGTAGCTGGCCTCGACATCGATCATCGTAAAGCTGTCAGTCGCTAACTCGAAGTCCGCGGTTCGTGACTGCGAGTCGTTATACGCAACCTCGATGCCCGCCTCCAACTGGTCTCTCAAGTAGTGCAGGCCGGCCCCGTAACGCAGTGGCGGCAGCCTCGGCAGGTAGCGGCCGCTGTCCGCTTCCTCGCCGTAGACGAAGTCGCTGAAAAACCGTGCATGCAGGTGTCCGTTGCCGTTCTTGAAGATGTCGTAGAGCAGTTCGGCCTCGAAGCCGTACATCTCGACGTCCGTCTGACCGTACTCGAATACCTGTACTTCATCGACAAAGGTGGCGGTCGGCGATAACAGGATGTAGTCGTCGACGTTGTTGATGAAACCCGTGATGACAAATTCGACGCGGTCGGTCCGGCCGCGCAGGGTGACGTCGATATTGGCCGACATTTCCTTGTCGAGAATGCCGTTGCCCAGCGTGACCGAACCCAGTTCAATACGCTGCACGGCAACGTGCTCACCGTCGGCGAAAAGCTCAGTTGCGTTCGGATGCCGCTGTGTCAACGCGAGATTGGCGGACAGCGAGTACTCCGGCGTCATCGACCAGATGGCGCCGATGGAACCACCTCCGGTCGTGCCGCTGTAGGAAGGAAGCGAGGGCGCGCTCGCGTCCTGCCTCCTTGCGTCGATCTCCTGCCGTTCCAGCCGAGCGCTCGCCTGCAGCACCAGCGATTCGCTGAGTCGTGCCTCCTCGAAGATGAACACGCTTGTCTGCGTGGTATCGGATAACGGTACGAACGCCTCGTCGCCATCAGCCTTGAAGTCGACGTTCTTGTATTGCAGTCCGATGGCGCCTTCCCAGATGCCGATGTCCCGGTGCTGCAATTCCAGCCGCGAGTCGTAACCGAGGGTCTCGTATACTGTGCCTGGCTCGCTGCCTTCGAATTCCGTGTGCTCGTAATCATTGCGGCTGAGCTTGATTTCCGCGCGCTTTAGGAACCCGTCGAATTCGTAGCCGCCGTTCAGGTCGACGCGGGTCTGCTCCATGTCGATCCGTACGATTTCTTCCTCTTCCTCGTGTTCTTCCTCTTCTTCCTCAGCCCCTTCTTCCTCTTCATGATGATGGTGATGGCCAGGGACCCCGTAGTTGCTGTTGTACTGGCTGACGACGAGTCCGGTGTAGTTACCATTTTGCGTGAAGGTTATCGACGCAGCACCGCCGTCGATTTCACCGTCGGTGTTTTCGACAGTGCCGAACGCTTCTTCCTCTTCCTCGTGTTCGTGCTCCTCTTCTTCCTCGTCGTGCTCTTCTTCTTCCTCGAGCGCCCTGAGTCGCGCCGATTCTGCGAAGCCGGGGATATCAACGTTGTCGGTGTCGCGCCGGAAGTAATCGATGTGGCCGGCGATCGTCGGCGTCCCGAAATCCAGCGCGATGGCGCCTTCACGCTTGTCGATGGCGGAATCGCTACCCAGGGCGACCGACCCCGAGATCGGGTCGGTTAGCGGGCGAGTGGCGATTCGCGAGTCGACCACATTGACGAGGCCACCGGACGCACCGCTTCCGTAGAGCAGCGTCGCCGGTCCGCGGATCACCTCGACCCGCCTCGCGAGTATGCTGTCGAGGCTGACCGCGTGATCCTCGCTGAGCGCCGATGCGTCGAGCGAATCCAGGCCGTTGCTCAGCACGAGCACGCGTTCGCCGTACTGCCCGCGAATGACGGGCCGCGACGCTATCGGTCCGAAATAAGTGGCATTAACGCCTGGCAGGTTTGCAATCGTCTCGCCAATGCTTGCAGCGTGTTGCCGTGCAAGGGCATCACCGCTCAGGATTGACGCCGGCTGCACCAGCTCCTCGACGGTCCGGTCAAGAGGCTTCGCCGACACGACGATCTCGTCGATCTGGTGGTGTTCATCCTTACGTTGTTCCCCAACGCCCGTGTCTATTTCGCTCGTTTGCTGGGCCCAGCTGCTCAAGGCAATGCTGCTGACGGCCAGCGCACCGATGATGCGGTAACGGATTTTCATTGTAGTGTCTCTCTGATCTGATTCTAAATGCGGCCAAGCCGCTTATGGTTTTCCTGCGATCAGACAGACGGAGGCGCGCGCGCGCGGCATAACGCGGCGTACTGATAGCCGATCCGGGAGAGATTGGCGCTCGGCCGTGGGTCTTTTGTTTGAGCCGAGACAAGAGCCGCGGGTACGGCGGCGACGGCGTGTTCGTTGTTGTCCAGCTGTGTGCAAAGCTCGCAGCTGTCGCTCGTGTCGCCAATCGCGTGCTCGTCGAGATGGCTCACGTAGCCAACCTGGAGAAGCAGCAGCGCAACGAGCACGACGCGCCCGAATCGGCGCGCTAGTCGTTGCCTGCGAATCAACCGGTCGGCATCCATGTGTGCAATATACGACATCGCCAATATCGACAACAGTCTGTGCGGCGGGTTCCTTGTACAACTGGTTCAGTCTCCGCCGGGCTCGATGCCCACGATCAGCGGGTCATGATCCGAGGCGCGGTACGGCGACCGCGCGTCAAAATGCCCCGGATCCCGCGCCCCATCTAGATTGTAGTCGAATAAACGCGGTTCGTCGGCATTGATGTGCCACTCGACGATGTCCGCAACCTGCGATGCAAGAGCAGGTGACGCCAGCGCATGATCGAGAGCACCGTACTGCCCGTCATAAGCGAATGAATACGTACGCTCGTTGCTTTTTCGCAACAGTTTGACGAGGCCGGCGCGTTCGAGCGTTGCGATCGGGTCCTCCATCGTATAGCTGTTGAAATCGCCGACGACCAGGACATCGTCGTCGCCGCTCGCCGTGGGATCGCCATCGAGCCAACGGGCAAGCGCGTTGGCCGCATCGGTTCGCACAACCGCACAATTACCCTGGCCGTCGCGGCGATTGGGGTCGCCGAGATCGTCGCAATCCGAACCCTTCGACTTCAGGTGCGCGACTGCAACGGTAAACACCTCGCGCGAGTCAATATGCTTGAACGTCTGTGCGAGCACTGGACGATTCTGGTCATCGCGGAATGATGCGTCCACAGAGTTGTCGAGCACCTGGAAGCGCCCGATGGTTGTCACATCGGCCGGGCGGTAGATGAGTCCGACCTTGATGACGTCGCCGCCGATCGTGCCCGCGTCCACGAACGCATAGGTCTTCTCGCCCAGCCGCTCGTTCAGGGCGTCGACGAGCGCCTGCAGCGACGCTCGCGTGTTGTTCTCGAGTTCCATGAGGCCGATGATGTCGGCATCCATCATGGAAATCGCGGTTACCGTTTTGCTTACCTGCCGCTCGAATTCGCGGCGACTGTCGGCACCGCGACAGGATTCGTCGCGCCGCGGCCCGCACACGGGTTTACCCTCGTCGAGCGTCGAGAAAAAGTTGAGCAGGTTGAAGCTTGCAACCTTCAGCGAGGCGTCGACCGACGGCGCGTCCGGACGCGGCGTGTCCTCGATGAACACAGGGTCTTTCCCCGCCATCAGCCGCCAGCCTTCGAATCCCCGCGGGCCGCTGCCGCGCGAGTAGCGCAGGTTGCCGACGGCTGCGTGCGTAAAGTCGCCTCCACGAATCGTGTAGTCTCGAGTGGAGCCCGCATTCAGAAAGCGAATCGGTCTGGCGTCGGCCGCACGATTGCCGTCATCGAGCAGGATGCTGCGCGATGCGTTCTCCTGCCGATGCGCGATGTAGCCGGCCGGATCGGGGCGGTTGAAGTCCGTGAACTGGAAGAGACGGCCGCCTTCGGCGAGCGTTACGCTGCCATAGCGTTCGAGTTCATGCAGCGCGGTAACCGTGAGCTTCTGGGTGAACGCTACGCGCATACCCTCGTAGCGCTCGAGATCGGGAATCGGGTCGCCGTCGGAGTTCGTCGTCGTCGGCTGCGGGAACTCTACGTAGGTCGTCGCCCACGCGCCGCGTCCGAGGATCGTCACCGTTGCTGCATCGACCTGGGTTTCGCCGAAGTGCTCTTTGACAATCCCCGTAACGGTAACCTCGTCTCCGACACCGACGTCGACCGCAGGTCTTGCACCGTCGTACACAAAGATCCCGTCCGAGGTGGTGGGATCGTCGTCGCCGGGAAACTGCTGCAGGAAAAATCCGCCAAGCTCGCTTTGCTCGTTATCGTCCCCGGACTGAAAATCGCCGGTGACGACGCCGGTCACGGTCACGGACTCGCCTTCCAGCGGGCTACGATCACCGCTGCCCTGAATGGCGCCGATGGTCGTGTCGGCGGACGTCGCACCCTCGCAGGCAACGAGTCCACCGATCAGGGCAAGTGCGAGCTTCCGCATGCAGCGGATTCTATCCGTTTCTTACGCAGCTGTGCCGACCGGTACCGTGTGCACGAGCTCGGCAATCTGCACGCGCGCCGAGTCGAGCGACTCGTCACGCTGGCTGCCGAGCTTGTCGGCCGCAATGAATTCGATGTCATCCATACCGATGAATCCCAGCGCGTGCCTGAGGTAGGGCGTCGAGAAGTCTACCGGGCTGCCGACCGGGACGCCGCCCGTAGCAACGACCACGTAAGCCTTCTTGCCCTCGAGCAAGCCGCGCGGCCCGTCGTCGGTATAGCGGAACGTCAGCCGCACCCTGGAAATCATGTCGATCCAGGCCTTGAGAGTTGCCGGGATGCTGAAGTTGTACATCGGTGCGCCGATGACGACGACATCCGCGGCTTTGAGTTCTGCAACGAATTCGTCCGACAGTGCCAGCTTGTCGCGCTGGCTGCTCGTGCGTTCCTCTGCCGGAGTGAAGTTCGCGGCCACCCAGTCTTCGTCCACGAACGGAACACCGTTCGCAAGGTCGCGGCGCACGATCTCGACGTCGCCATGGCGCTGCCGCAACGCATCGACGAGGTCCTGACTCAGGGCGCGACTGGTCGAATCGAGCGTACGCGCGCTGGCGCTGACTTCGAGAATATTGAGGGGCTTGCTCATGGTTGTCTCCATCCAATTCGTATCGATAGAGCAAGTGTCACTATTGTGAGAAAGAAGATAAATAGTACGTAGAGAATAAGATTGTTCTAAAATAGACAACAATATGGACCGATTCGAAGACTTGCAGGCGTTCGTGGCCGTCGTGGAGACGGGGTCTTTCACGGCCGCGGCCGAACGACTCGATACCGCAAAATCCGCCGTCAGCCGCAGGGTCGCCGGGCTGGAGCAGCGCCTCGGCGTGCAGCTGATACGCCGCACGACCCGTCAGCTGGACATCACCGACTCGGGCCGCAGCTTCTACGAGCACAGCGCGCGCATCCTGGCAGACCTCGACGAAGCGGAGTCGGCGGTCCGCCAGCAGCACGGCCGGCTGCACGGCGTGCTGCGTATCGCGCTGCCGCTGTCGTTCGGCATACGACACATGTGGCAGCCGATCGCGGAATTCGCGAAGCAGCACCCGGACGTCACGTTCGAGTTCGATCTCAATGATCGTCGCATCGATCTTCTCGAAGAGGGCCTCGACGTCGCGCTGCGTATCGGCCGCCTGCAAGACTCGTCGTTGATCGCGCGCCGCTTGTTCGACGTCCGGGCGGTCGTGTGTGCATCGCCGGGATACGTTGCTCGCTATGGTCGGCCCGAAACGCCGGGCGACCTCGTCAATCATGCCTGCATGGTCTACAGCAACGTCGCGGATCCCGACCGCTGGGTCTGCACGGATCGAGACGGCAACGAGATCAGCGTCCGTGTTCGCACGTTCATGCGCTGAAACAGCGGCGATTTCCTGACCCAGGCGGCAAGCGAGGATCTCGGCATCATCGTCATGCCCACGTTTATCGCCGCGGACGCCATCAAGAGCGGCGCGGTCATACCGTTACTCACCCGGTATCGCTGGCCCGAAACGCCGGCGTACGCTGTCTATCCGCCGACGCGGCACCTGTCGTACCGGGTTCGCGCATTCATCGACTATCTCGCCGCCTATTTCTCGGGCGAGCCGAGCTGGGATTCGGATTGCGATCGTGTGCTCAATGCCAGTAGTACCTGACCGGCGTAGTAGGACGGCAGGCCGAGCACGTAAGTGGGCCATTCGGTATTGACGAGCCGCAGCGCGGCGACGCTCAGGTCGGACAGGTAAAACAGGACGGCGCCCACCACCATGATCCAGGGCCCGCCCGCGCCGCGCGCGCCGAGGGACATAACGACCATCACGCTGATGACGACGGTGTAGGTGCGCACGGGTACGAGAAGGTGCGGTGCCGTATGCGGCGTCAGCCAGATCGTAACCAGCGTCGCGGCAGCGGCGACGGGCAGGGCGGCAGCGAACAGCCAGCGGCCGTCGACACCATGGGCGGCAAATGCGGCGATGTAAGCGACATGACCAAGCAGGAACGCAACGAGCCCGGCATAGAAGAATGCCGCTGACTGGCCGACCAGGAACATATCCCCGAACCACGAGAATCCGAGCCCGGCCAGTATCGCCCCGCCGTAAACGCTGCGAGCCGCGCCCGATGCGAGCGCAACACCAATGAACGAGCACGAGGCAACCAGCTTGGCAATCGCGGCGGGTATCTCGAGACCGGTCAGCCGAAATACGACAAGAGCGACACACGCGGCGGCGACCAGCAGGACGAGAACAGCATGTGGGCGCATGGCGACTCCGCGGGCAACTGCGTTATAGTTTCCGTTTATTTGCGCGGGGTTACCAGTGACCAAGAACGAGAACGCCATGCTGAGGCGTGCAGCCGATCGCCGACCGGATCGCCTCGATCCCGGCAATCTGTTGAGGGGCAGGGTGATGCAGCCAATCCGTTACCTGCTCGTTTCGACATTGCTGTTGGTCATGGCAACGGCGGCAGCGAGCCAGCCCGTGAGGGAGTTCAGCGGCCGGCAAAGCAGCGTCACCGCGGAGTTCACGGTCGAAGCGCCCTGGATACTCGACTGGCGGCTAAACGGTGACTACGAGCAGATGATTGCGCTCGACGTGCAGCTGCTGAACGCGCGCACGGGGATCATGGTCGGCCGCGTCCTGCACACCAAGCGCAGGGGCAACGGCGTGAAGCTTTTCAACGAAGGCGGCACGTACAAGTTTCGCGTCAGTTCTACGCTTGCCAACTGGACGTTGCGCGTCGAGCAGCTGACCGAGGAAGAGGCGGAACTCTACACGCCCAAACAACGCTCCCTGGTCAACTAGAAGTAGTCGGGTTCGTTACCCGGTTTCCACTTGATGTTGCAGCCGATGCTCGGTTTTTGCTGCGCATCAACGGGCGAGCCTTCGAGCACGGCGTCGAGGGCGCCCCGCAGGTCGCGCCCGTCGACGGGCAGCCCGTTCGATGGACGGCTGTCATCGAGCTGGCCGCGATAGACGAGCAATTGCTCGCGGTCGAACACGTAGAAATCCGGGGTACAGGCGGCTCGATAGGCTTTCGCCGTTTCCTGGGTCTCGTCGTACAGGTAGGGAAAGCCTAGGCCCCACTCCGCCGCCGTGATTTTCATTTTGTCGGGGCTGTCGGCAGGATGCGTCACGACGCTGTTGCTGCTAATCGCGACGATCTGCACGCCCTTGTCGAGATAATCGCGGCCCAGTCGGGCGAGCTCCTCGCGAACGTGGATGACGAACGGGCAGTGGTTACAGATGAACATAACGAGATACGCGTCAGCGCCCGGCGTAAGTTCGTGCGGTGTGCCATCGGGGTCGGGGAGCGAGATATGCGGGGCTCTCGTGCCGAGCTCCAGCATTTGCGATTCGGTTGCGGCCATCGTTCTTGATCCTCTTTGTAGGACATAAAGGCTAGCAGATTTTGCCGGCTGGTCGCGCTATGAGATCATCGCCGCACTGTGAATGACGCGGTACGAAAAAGAAGCGCCGTCGTGAGTTTTGCCGCTGTGGTCGTCGTCGTGTACGGCCTGCAGATGGCAAAGAATCTGCTGGTGCCGTTCCTGCTGGCGGCGTTCATCGCGCTGATTACGGTACGGCCGATGCTGTGGATGCAGTCGAAGCGTGTCCCGGCGGTACTGGCCGCCCTGGTTATCGTGACGGTTATCATGTTGATTCTCACCGTTGTCGGCACGATTGTCGGGCGCTCGATCGCGGATTTCACGGCGGCGCTCCCGGGTTACCAGCAGCGATTCGACGCATTGGTCGAGGGCGCGCTCACGTTCGCCGTCAACAACCTCAATCTCGATCCGGAGATCCGCAGCCTCGGGGACATGATCGAACCCGGCTGGGCCGTCGGCCTGGTTGCCAACGTGCTCAACGCGGTGCGCGGCGTGATTACGCAGACGTTCCTGATTTTCCTCACGGTGATCTTCATCCTGCTCGAGGCATCCAGCGTCGGCACCAAGGTCCGCGCCGCATTCGGACGTGACAGCACGATGGACCGGGCCAAAGAGTTCCTGTCCAACCTCGGCCGCTACCTCGGCATAAAGACGGTCGTCAGTATGTGCACGGGATTGCTGGCCGGGCTTCTGACCTGGGCCATCGGTCTCGATTTCCCGTTGCTGTGGGGCCTCGTCGCATTCCTGCTCAACTACGTGCCGACGATCGGTTCGATCATTGCCGCAATTCCGCCCGTGATGCTGGCGTTGGTCCAGCTCGGCGTACCGGAGGCTGTCGGGACGATGACGGGATTCGTCTTGATCAATATCGCGTTCGGCAACTTCATCGAGCCGCGCCTGCTGGGTTATGGTGTCGGCATCTCACCACTGATCGTTTTCGTCGGACTGTTCTTCTGGAATTGGGTGTTCGGCCCCGTCGGCATGTTGCTGTCGGTGCCGCTGACGATGACGCTCAAGCTCGCGCTCGAAAGCGACCGAAGCACGCACTGGATTGCGATGCTGCTGGGGTCAGAGAGAGACGCGCACCACGCGCTCGAATCGCGACTACCCGAGACGGAGTAACCGCCGTTCAGGCGACGTCGACGTCTTCGTAGTCTTCCA
>JAAUXY010082503.1_pt1 | contig 11054 bp, 9 predicted proteins | sample 7278121 | NCBI WGS metagenome assembly JAAUXY01 (sample SAMN14350117, study PRJNA611818) | marine sediment metagenome | isolation source: surface marine sediment (1.8m) | place: French Polynesia: Moorea | collected 2018-08
CTGGGCGAAGCGCATGCGGAAAGCCGGAGAGTATTTCGTCAGCAGCTTTGAGGAGCCGTTCGGCCACCGGCTCTTGGCTCTGGCCGAGAGTATTGTGCACGAAGACCTGGCTCAGCGAACCAAAGCAGCGTGACGGGTAGACGAAGGCGCGGGGCTACCGATAGCCGACGACCCTGTTAGATCCTGAACAGAACTTACCGGCGATCGGACATCGACACTCAATCAGTCGGACGGCATTCATTCTTCCTCGATTTATGGATTCCACAGCTCACATGGAGCCCCCAGGCTTTCGGCTAGGCGCGCCGCCCGTAGTGACAGGCGCGCATCTTCTTCTCCTGCTAATCGTTGTCGTGATGGCCTATGGGGGTCTGCTAGCCGGCCCTCCTGTGGAGGCTCATGCGGCTTTCAGCTTATCGATCGTCTCCGACTATCGTCCCTGGGAGATGTTCGGGCATGTCGTTGGGCCGCCCGGCTATCGCCCGCTCGCCTACTTTACCATCGCACTCCAGCGAGAGATCTGGGGCTATTCGCTCATCCCGTTCTATCTCGCGAATGCCGGCTTCCTATTCTGCTTCTCTGCCGCGGTCTATGCCGTTGTCACGGCATGCTGCAACAACCGGAACGTCGCTCTGCTGTGTGCGGCCCTGTGCGCTCTGGATCCGCGCTGGATCTCTGACGTTCTCTGGCTCACAGGACGTCAAGCGACCTTGGCGGGGCTGTTCGCCGCAGTGTCCTGCTGGCTTTGCCTGCGACTGCATCAAGGCTCGGAGAGTCTTCGAACGTCTGTTCTGGCTGCGCTGTTCTCGTTGGCTGCTGCCCTGTGTAAGGAGTATGGGCTGGCGACGCTGGCCCTTCCCTTCTGGCTCATGTGCGCAACCACACGCCACCGGGAGAGACGCCTGCATCTCGCGCACATAACGATTGTCATAATCGCCTACGGTTTGTTGCGTTTCGGTCTGGCCGGTGCGGATCAGATTGGCGGCGGCGATTACTGCTCCACGATGGGCTATGGCACTTCGGTACGCCAATTCTGCGTCGAACAGCAAACCACCATCACGCTCGGGCTGCAGATGGCTTGGAACGTATTGGCGACCTTAATCGGCATCTGGTTGCCGAGCCTGATTGGGGGAGCCGGCGAGCTGCTCAATCCGCTCGACGATCTCGGCCTCCTCACCCTGATGACCGTTGGCGAAGTCGCAATCTTGATCGCCGCCGTCGCGGCATATCGCCAGGATCGCGCATTGAGCGTCGGTTTCCTCGGTATCGTCGTTGCGACCGCGTTGGTCAGCTTTGTCCTATACCGCCCCCGCAACCACACGGTCGCGGCGGTTGCAATCTATGCCTTGATAGGCATGGGGCTGACCGCCCTCATGGACAGGTTTCGGCACTTCCGATACCGCGTGGCCGTCTTCTGGTTGATGGGCGCCGCCCTGTTTGCGCTGGTTTTCGCACGCGTATTGCAGATCGAGATGACCATGGCGCGCGTGCAGATTCCTCCACCGGCTGAGCAGCTGTGCGCACTAGCCGAGCGCCCTCACGTGGACTTGGATGTCTTCCGGTCCGTGATCGCGCAATATGGGGTGGAAGACCTCGACTGTCCGCCAACCTCTCAGAAATGACGTCGTAGAGTTGGGCCCGGCTGGGCCTGCGGAACGGAAGCCAGGTCGGCTTCGAGATGTTGGACCTCGCCCTATGTCGTCGTTTTGGCGCTTGGATCTCGACCCTCTCTCCGCTAGGTTCGCTCCCCAATCCAGGGCGGGATGGGTGGCCGAGTGGCTGAAGGCGCTCCCCTGCTAAGGGAGTATGTGGTGATGAGCCGCATCGAGGGTTCGAATCCCTCCCCATCCGCCATCCATTTCGGTTCTTTACCGGACATGTGGGCAACGCCCATCCCGACCTTGCTCCTGATCACCCGTGGAGACGGGGATGGCCCGCGGCCCCCAAGTCGCTCAGTCCGATTGATCAGTTCGATCCAGCAAATAGGTGGGCTTGGACTGGGCCTCGTAATAGGTCCGAACCAACAGTTCCGCGATCAGTCCCAGCAAGATCGACAACACGCCAATGCTGACGGTTGTCACGACCAACAAGGGCAGTGGCGTGCGAATGAAAGAAATGCCCTCGCCCAATTTGAGGTAGACAGCGTAGCCGAAGGTCAGAGCAGCGAATGCGAAGTTCAGCAGCGCGAACACACCGAACACGTAGATTGGCTTGGTGGCATAGCGGTCCAGGAACCGAATCAGGCACAGATCCAGGACGACTTTGACCACACGCTCGAAGCCGTAGTTCGACGTGCCGTGCCGGCGCGCATGGTGGGTGACGGCAATCTCCGTGACGCGTCCGCCTTGCCAGGACGCGTAGATCGGAATGAACCGGTGCATCTCGCCGTACAGACGTACGCCGTCCAGGACATGACGCCGATACGCCTTCAGCGAGCAGCCATAGTCTTTGAGCTTGACGCCAGAAATCCTTGAAATGAGCCAGTTGCCGGCCCGGCTTGGCAAGGTGCGAGTGAGCAGACGATCCTGTCGGTTGGCACGCCAGCCGGAAACCACGTCGTACCCCTCTTCCAGCTTCTCCAGCAGCCGGGGGATGTCTGCGGGATCATTCTGCCCATCCCCGTCCATCGGAATGAGGATTTTGCCGCGCGCATGATCGATGCCGGCCATCATGGCCGCCGTCTGGCCATAGTTGCGCCTGAGGGCGATCACCCGTACATGAAGGTCATCGGTTGCAAACTGCCGCAGGACGGCTCGACTCCGGTCAGCCGAACCATCATCGACGAACAGGATTTCATAGCTCCGATTTAGCGATCGGAGAGCTGCGTCCAACTTCTCATAAAGCCCCGGCAGATTCGGTTCTTCGTTGTAGACAGGAATGATGATCGAAATGTCGACCCCGGCGTCGGCGCTTTCACTGACGTCGCGATCCTCTTGCGTATATGAGACCACTTGGGCCACGCGTCCCTCCGTGTCCTGAACGGACGTGACTACAACAAAACCGCCGTTTCGATCCGCCTGAAGCACTCGGACAGCAGACCAGGCGAGCTTGGTGCCCAACCTTATCTGGTTGAGCCCGAAACTTGAGCTTGCACCTCCTACAATATGCGAGACCTGCCTCCCCGAACACTCCTTAGGACTTGCCAGAACCCGCCACGAGGGGAGCGCTCTGCTCGTTATGCGCGCAGTCGAGCCAACGTGGCGGCATCAAGCTTGCGACGACAGTGCAAGACGATGACGCGAGTGGCGCAGCTCCTTCCCCCGCCTCGCGGGATTTATTGCTGCCTTTCTCAGGCATGGAGCCGAGATGAACGTTCAGCTTCCGGCGCACATCTTCGCAACCTTACCCACAGCCAGGTGATTGGCTCACGGCGACAGGACCCGGACGCCTGTTGATTCCACCTGAGCGGCGAACAAAAACCTATATATTTCAGCGATTTAAACGCCGCTCGTATTTCGTTCAACAAGTGAATTTCAACAGTTGAATATAGCCGGATGGGTTGCTAGTCTCCGGCGTCCCGCCAAGCGTGCGTAGCACGCTGGGGGCTGGTCTCTGACGCGCCGATCCGAGCCGCGCCCAAGGCTCGCGCTGGGAAGCGCCTTTGAGAGAGCATATGCCGGTTAATCCACCGCCGAAAACACAGCTCGACCTCTTGGTCTCGCTAGAGAGCGGGAAGGTCGTCACGCAGGGGTCGATCTCCAGGCGTCTCGGCGTTTCGATCGGCATGATCAATGCGCTCCTCAAGCGCGCGGTGCACAAGGGGTACGTGAAAGTCACCTCGGCACCCTACAAGCGCTATGCCTACTATCTGACGCCACAGGGATTTTCGGAGAAAAGCCGCTTGGTCGCGGAGTATCTGGAGGTCTCGCTTTCCTTCTTCCGCCAGGCGCGCGAGGAATACGCCGAACTGCTCGAACGCGCACAGCGTTCCGGGTTCAGGCGACTGGTGCTCGTCGGCAGTGGGGAACTCGCCGAGATCGCCTGTCTGGCGGCGCGCGAGGCCGAGATTGAGTTTGTCGCGGTCATCGACCGGACAACCAACCGGGAACGAATTTTCGGTGTTCACGTGGTTCGCGATATCGCCGAGCTCGACGGTGTCGACGCCGTTGTGATCACTGATGCCACGGCACCGCAGGACGCCTTTGATCGCCTGGCCGACCTGTTCGAGGAACAGCGGATTTTGGCGCCCGACCTGCTACGCATCTCCCGCGCCAAGCCGCAAGGGGCCAAAGACAGCGGCGATTCGGATGATCGGCGCGCGGTCGAACAAGAGGCGGTGGCGCCATGAGGGCTTGGTACGTGGTCAACACGCTGGCCCATCAGGAGGGCCGCGCCGAGGCGAATTTGGTGCGTCAGGGCTTCCATGCCTGGCTGCCGGCGATCCTGCGCGCGCGTCGCCATGCCCGGCGTATCGACACGGTGCGCGCGCCCTTGTTTCCCGGCTACGTCTTCGTCGAGATGGACCCGGCGTCCATGGCTTGGTCGCCGATCAACGGCACGTTCGGCGTGCGCCGCCTGATTTGCGAGAACGGCAAGCCTGCCAAGCTACCCGAGGGCTTCGTCGAGCAGCTGCGCCGTTCGCTTGAGGACAATGGTATTGCATCGCCCGGCCAACCGTGGTTCAAGCCGGGCCGCCGGGTCAGACTTCTGTCTGGCCCCTTTGCCGACTATGTCGGCACGCTTCTGAAACTCACCGCCAAGGACCGGGTGACGTTGCTGCTGAGTGTTCTCGGCCGCGACGTCGAGACCCTGGTGTCGACCCGGCAGATCGCCCCCGCCGCATAGGCGCCGCGCGACGGCGGAGAGATTTGAAGGCTGTCTGACGGGTGAAATGCCGTTCACCCAAAGTGCGGTAGCGTGCCTATTTCACAGACCCTCAATGCCGAGCTCCATCGACTTTCGAGATGACTGGCGTCGCGATCATCGACATCGGCGCGGGCAATCTGCGATCGGTTTCCGCAGCCTTTTGGCGCGCCGGCGCCGAGGTTGCGCTGATTTCGCAGGCCGAGGACGTGGCCCGAGCGGAGCGGATCGTCCTGCCGGGTGTCGGCAACGCCGCAAACGCGCTGGAAACCCTGCGCACGACCGGTATCGCAGAGGCCCTTGGCCACAGCGTGCTGGAACGCGGCCATCCTTTCCTCGGCATTTGCGTCGGCATGCAGGTGCTAGCCGACAGCTGCACCGAAAGCCGGGCCCTGGAGGGGCTCGGCTGGTATCCGGGCGAGGTGCGGCACCTGGCCGAAATTCACCCGGGCGAACTCACCGTTCCACATGTTGGCTTCGCAGACGTGACGTTGGTGCCCGATTTCCCCTTCGCAAGCGCCTTTCGCAAAACGCCGGCGATGTACTTCAATCACATGTATGGCGTGTCGGCGGACCCGGAATTGGCGGCGCTTGGAGGCACGGTGACGCACGGCAGCCGGTTCGGCGCCTGTTATGCAGGCGACAGCTGGGTCGCGGTGCAATTCCATCCGGAAAAGAGCCAACAGGACGGCGCCAAGCTGATCCAGGCCTTTCTGGACTGGACGCCCTGAACCGGACGCCGTCTCAGCCGAGCCGCGAGCGCATGCCTTACATCCGGATCATTCCGAGCCTGCTGTTCGCCGGTGGCCGCCTGGTCAAGGGTGTGCGCTTCGCCGACTGGCGTGACGCCGGCTCGCCCGCCTCAACCATCCGCGCCCACAACGCCCAGAAGGCCGACGAACTGATGCTGCTCGACATCACTGCCACCCGGGAGGGCCGCGGTCCGGATGCGGCGGTGCTCGAGCCGATCGCCGTCGAGGCCGAACTCCCGCTCGCTGTCGGTGGCGGCATACGTTCGCTCGAAGATGCCGCGGGCTGCTTTGCCGCCGGGGCCGACAAGGTCGTCGTCGGCGCCGCCCTTCGGCACAGCCCGGCGCTGGCCGGAGAGATCGCCGAGCGCTACGGGTCCCAGGCGGTCGTCGCCTGCCTCGACGTCGTGGGCAACGGCGGCAGTTACCGCCTCTTCGACTATCTGAACGGCACCACCCTGGACCAGGATTGGCTTGAGTACGCCCAGCAACTGGTCGAGGCCGGCGTGGGCGAGATCCGCCTGGTACGCGTCGACCGCGAGGGCACACGAGGGAGCCTGGATGCCGAGGCCTGGCACGCGCTGCGCAAGGCGGTCAAAGTGCCGATTATCCTCGAGGGCGGGGCGGCCGACCTCAACAGTGTCCTGGCCGCGGTCTCGGCCGGGGTCGACAGCATCGGTCTCGGGACCATGCTGGTCTTCTCAGACAACAACATCATCCAGATCAAACGCTACCTGAAGAATGCCGGTGCCGCAGTCAGGCTTTAGCCCAACCGAGACCGTGACGGATTGTGCCCGGGGTTTGACCGTGGCCGTCTTGGGACTGGGGTCGATCGGGCTGCGTCACGCCCGCAATTGCCTGTCGCTCGGTGCCACCGTTGTCGGCGTCGACCCGCGCTCCGACCGCCGACGACTGGCCAGCGAAATCGGGGTGCGGATTGCCGAGGACCGCGGGGCGGCCCTGGACGTCGCGACAGTAGCGGTCATCGCGACCCCGTCGGTCGATCATTTGGACGGTCTGTCCGCCTGCCTCGGCCGGGTCGAACGGGTGCTGGTGGAAAAGCCGCTGACCCACGACCCGCAGACGGCAGGCCCTCTGCTGGAGCGGGCCAAGGCGGCGGGAACAACGGTCTATTGCGGCTTCAACCTGCGCTTCCACGAAACCGTCGCGGAGGCGCGCCGTCTGCTCGACTCGGGCGAACTCGGGCAGATCCTCTGGGCCTCCTTCGTCGGCTCCAGCGACCTGCGCGACTGGCGCCCCGGCCAGGATATCCGGGCTGGCTACACGAACCATCCGCAGGCCGGCGGGGTGCTGTTCGACTACTGTCATGAGATCGATCTCGCCCAGCACCTTCTCGGACCGGGAACGCTCTCCTCCGCCCGCATCGTCCAGAGCGGCACCCTCGGTCTGCAGGTCGAGGACATCGCGACGATTGAGATGGTGCATCCGGACAACGTGCTGTCCACGATCCAGCTGGACTACTGCTCCAAGCCGGCGATCCGCGAGGCTCGGATCCGCGGCGCCCGGGCGACGCTGGAGTTGGATCTGCTTGGCCGCCGTCTTCGCCTTGTCGCCGCAGATGGCCGCTTGCTGCATGCCGCTGAGGGCACAGGCAGCTTCGATCTCGACTACCAGGCCGAAATGCGCGCCCTCCTCTGCCCCGAAAGCGTCGCGGCGGGCTCTGGTGCCGCTGTTGAGTCCGAAGCCCTGGCCGGCGCCGAGGCCGGGCTCAGCGTCTCGCACCTGGTGACGGCGGCGCGTCAATCTCCCCTGCTTCAGCAGCAGCCCCTACTGGCGGCTTCGTCCTGAGTGGCTCGGCGATGCTGAACGGACACGTCGTCGCCGTCGTTCAGGCGCGGATGAGCTCGAGCCGCCTGCCCGGGAAGGTCCTGGAGGACCTGGACGGCCGCCCGGTGATCGGCTGGGTCGCCACCGCGGCGGCCGCGATTCCGGGCGTCGAACAGGTAGCAATTGCGACCTCTGACCAGGAGTCCGACGATCCCCTCGCCGCCTGGTGCCGGGAAAGCGGGATTGCCTGCGTTCGCGGTCCCCTGGACGATGTCCTGGCGCGCTACCATGGTGCAGCGCGGGAGACCGGTGCCGATATCGTGCTGCGGCTGACCGCGGATTGCCCCTTTCTGGATCCGACCATCGCCGGTCAGGTCCTTGCGCTGCTTCAGCTTCAAGGTGCCGACTACGCGACCAACACTCAGCCGCCGACGTGGCCGGACGGTCTTGACTGCGAAGCCTTCACCGCCGCAGCGCTGGACCGTGCCGCTGCCGAGGCGACGCGGCCCAGCGAACGCGAGCACGTGACGCCCTATTTCTACAACAACCGCCAGGCGTTCCGGATGGCCAACCTGCGCTGTCCGATACCCGACCTGGAGGGGCATCGCTGGACCGTCGACGACCCGGAAGATCTGGCGCGCGCCCGGCGCATGGCGCCCGCGCTTGAGCCGGGTCCCGCCTTTACCCGAACCTTGCGGGCGGCGCAGGCGGTCCAGGCCCTGCCGCAGGCGGCGCGCAACGAAGGCTTCACCTTGAGCGTCGCACGCGAGCCGCTCGTCCCCTCGACGCGTTTCGAGCGCTCGAACCGCATGCTCGAGACCGCCCTGCGCCGCATCCCGATCGGATCGCAGACGTTCTCCAAGTCCCACATGCAGGTGCCCGCGCCGGAGGCACCGCAGTTCGTCACCCATGGGCGCGGCGGACGCATCTGGGATGTCGACGGCAACGAATACGTCGACATGATGATGTCCCTGCTGCCCGTTCTGCTCGGCTACGCCGATGCGGAGGTGGATGCCGCGATCGTCGAGCAGTTGGACAAGGGCATCATCTTCAGCATGCCCTCCCCGCTCGAGGCCGAAGTCGCGGAGCTGATCGCCGAGACGATTCCCTCGGCCGAGCAGGTGCGCTTCGGCAAGAACGGGTCCGACGCCACCGCCGGCGCGGTGCGCCTGGCGCGCGCCATTACCGGCCGGGATCACGTGATCGCTTGCGGCTACCACGGCTGGCAGGACTGGTACATTGGCGGCACCACCCGGAACGCGGGCGTGCCGCAAGCGGTGCGCGATCTGATCCGGATGGTTCCCTACAACGATTTGGCAGCCCTGGAGCAAGCGCTGGAGACGAACCGCGACCAGGTGGCGGCGGTGATCATGGAACCGATGAATGTCGCCTGGCCGCGAGATGGCTACCTTGCCGGGGTGCGCGATCTGGCCCACCGTCACGGCGCGCTGTTGATCTTTGATGAGATCATCACCGGTTTTCGCTTCGCCGCCGGCGGCGCGCAGGAACTGTTCGGCGTGACCCCCGACCTGACCGCTCTCGGCAAGGGCATGGCCAATGGCATGCCGCTCTCGGCCGTGGTCGGCCCGGCCGACCTGATGAAGACCGCCGAGGAGATCTTCTTCTCCTTCACAGCCGGCGGCGAGGCGCTGTCACTGGCCGCGGCGAAGGCCACCATCGCCAAGGTACGCGCGGCGGACGTGCCGACGGATCTCGACCGCAAGGGCCAGATCCTGACCGAGGCCGTCGAAGCGGAGATCGCCGCCAACGATCTCACCGGCACCATTGGCCTTGCCGGGCACCCCTGCTGGAAGATCCTTACCGTTCAGGATCACGAAAAGGCGCGCAAGGAAGCGATCAAGACCCTTCTGATCAAGGAGATGATGGTCCGGGGCATCCTGGTGAACGCCAGCCACAATCTCTGCTTTGCCCATGACCGCGCCGATCTGGAGCGGGTCACGGCCGCCTATCGGGACGTTCTGCCGATCGTCGCCGATGAGCTGTCGACCGGGCGCCTGGAGGAGAGGTTGAGCTGTCCCGTCATCGAGCCGGTCTTCAAGGTGCGCTGAGTCCCGTGCAGCACGTCGTCATCCATCGCGAACCCGGGCACTATGCCAGCTTCCCCTCGGTTATTGGCTTGCCGGATGGCCGCCTCGCCTGCGTCTTCCGTGAGGCGGGCGAAGCGACGGCCCAGGCTGCGCTCGACGACAGCCACACCCACCAGGATCGGGACAGCCGGATCCTGCTGTCGATCGGCGAACCGAACGGGCAAGGCTGGAGCACGCCGACCGAGGTGGCCCGCTCCGGCGAGGTCGCCCTCAGCGATCCTTCCATCCTGGTGCTCCGGGACGGTACCTGGCTGGTGCGCGCGGCCCGCTGGACCCTGGTGCCCTCGGCCGAGCGCCACCGTTTGCCCGGGCCGATCCATCGCCACTATGTGCGCACCGGCCAGGTGGGCATGCTCTCGGGCAACGGTTATTTCGTCTCAAACGATAAGGGCAAGAGCTGGACGCCGTTGGACAGCGAGGTAACCGATCCGGACTGGAAGCATGCGGTCAGCCGCGAGGCACCCCTGGAGCTCGAGGACGGCTCGCTGCTGCAGGCGGTCTACGGGGGCTGGCCCGAGACCACGGAATGCGCCGCCGTGCTGCGCTCCTTTGACGGCGGCCGAACCTGGGGCGACGCGACACGCCTGGCCGGCGACCGGGCGCTGCGCCATGCCTACCGCGAGCATCCGAACTTCAATGAGGCCTCGCTGGTCGCCCTCGATGCCGAAACCCTGGTGGCGCTGATCCGCTGCGACACCGCATTCACGACGGACGAAGGCGCGCATGTCACCGAAGGCGGCATGGGTCAGCTTTATTGGACCAAGTCGGACGATGCCGGGATGACCTGGGACCGACCGCGTCCGACCCCGATCTGGGGGCAACCGGCACACGGTCTGCATCTGGGCCAGGGACGGCTGATCTGCACCTTCGGCCATCGCCGTTCGCCCTATGGGGTTCAGGCCGCGCTTTGCCGGGCGGACCGCGACGGCCTTGAGCTCGAAGGCCACATCATGCTGCGCGACGATGCGGCCGGTTGGGACTGCGGCTATCCCAGTTCGACCGTCCTGGCGGACGGTTCGATCCTGTCGGTCTATTACATCCATGGTGCCGACGGTCTCAGGCACATCGCCGGGACCGTCTGGCGTCTGGACGAAATGGAACGAAAGCAGGCGGCATGAGCGACCAGCTCCACCACGTCGCCTATTCCATGACCATCGATGACGTCAGCCTGGCGCCGTTCGATCCGGAACACGTAAGCCCGGCCTATATGCGCTGGATCAACGATCCCGATGTCATGCGCCACACCGAAGCGCGCTGGGTCCTGCACACCCGCGAGGGCGCGGCGGCCTATGTCAGGCGCTCCAACGACAGCGCGGAAAGCCAGCTATTCCGCATTCTGTTGGCGGAGCAGCACGTGGGAAACCTGCGCCTCTCAGCCATCACCTATCAGCACTGCCGCGCCGAGGTGGCGCTGATTATCGGCGAGGCCTCGGCCCGCGGCCGCGGCGTCGGTCGCCGCGCCATCGAGATCGCCTGTGCGCACGGCTTCGTCACGCTATCGCTGACCAAGCTCGCGGCGGGCTTCTATGCCAACAACGAAGCCTCGATCAAAGCCTTCGAGGCGGCGGGCTTTGCCAAAGTCGCGCAGCTGACCCGCCACTACCGCTCC
>JAAUXY010081901.1_pt1 | contig 11049 bp, 11 predicted proteins | sample 7278121 | NCBI WGS metagenome assembly JAAUXY01 (sample SAMN14350117, study PRJNA611818) | marine sediment metagenome | isolation source: surface marine sediment (1.8m) | place: French Polynesia: Moorea | collected 2018-08
CTATCACTGAACATCGCCATTGTAAACGAGAATCGCATCAAAGGCTTCGGCTATGCCATTTTGATGTGGTTGTTTTTTGCTGTGCTCTATGACGGATTGTTCTTGCTGATGCTAATTGTATTTGAAGAATATCCCCTTGATAATTTTTCACTGATCGTCACCTTGCTGAACCCTATTGATCTGGCGCGCATTCTGATCTTGCTCAAACTGGATATTTCTGCCCTGCTGGGTTATACAGGTGCAGTTTTTAAATCCTTTTTTGGCACTAATACAGGTCTGGCCATTTCTTTAGGGATGATGATCCTATGGACGGTTATACCTGTTTTGACTTATCTGAGAAAAGCCAGGCGAAAAGACTTCTAATCAGAATTGTAAAGTGATATTTCCAAAGGCTCAATAAAATCTTTATAGCGGCCCCTGGAAGGGTGTTTCTTTGTCTTAAACAATAGCTTATTTCCCTCAGATTGTATCATTTTCAAGATGAACTCCTGTCTGTCTAAAAAAGAGTTGTTCTTACCCCAGGCAATCAATACGATATCTGCTCTGTGAATAGAGTTTCTGATGTATGAATCGTTTTCCGCTCCAATAGCTTCCTTTGATCCCGTAAAACCTTTCTTCTGGATGTAGGCAAATTGGTTGACAATGACCAGCTCAGTTACTCCTTTGAATTCCGGATAATTATGTATAAAAACCAGATTTTCGAGAAATTGCACAGATTTATCAGCTCTTATTTCATCAGCCTCACTGGGATTTTGCATGATGACACATAACAGCTTTCCCTGATTGCTTTCTGGATCGGAAATTCTTAACCGGTACCGAAATTTTCCACAGTCCGAAAAAGTAGCAGAAATCTTGAGCTGTTCCAGATGACGGTAATTCAATTTGAGTAGAATTAAAGACCTTATACAATGGCCAGGGCCATTTCTACCATTTGTTCAAAGTCGCGTTCCCTTTCCTCATTGGTACAGTGCTCGCCACTTACTTTTGAATCGGAAATTGTTAGAATGCTCAGTGCTCTTACATCGTTTTGTGCAGCCACAGAGTAAAGGCCAGCCGATTCCATTTCTGCGCATAACACCCCATAGGAGGCCCATAATTTATAGCTTTCAGGATCGGCATTGTAAAAACTGTCTTCGGATAGAACATTGCCTGCTTTGAACGGAATTCCATGTGTCTCGGCATATTGAATGGCATTCCTGAAAAGCTCGTAATTCGCAGTTGGAGCAAAATTTTGACCCTTAAAGCGCAGTTGATTCATAGATGAATTGGTGGAAGCTGCCATGGCAAGTACGATATCCCTGATTTTGACATCTGCCTGGTACGATCCCGCAGTTCCGACTCTGATGATGGTTTTTACCCCGTAGTCTGATATAAGCTCATGGATGTATATCAAAGCCGACGGTATGCCCATTCCACTGCCTTGTACCGAGATTCTTTTCCCCTTGTAGGTGCCGGTATATCCAAGCATACCCCGGACCTCTGTATAACAGTTGGCATCTTCCAGAAAAGTATCTGCTATCCATTTAGCTCTTAACGGATCCCCGGGCAGTAATACCACGTCTGCGATGTCTCCTTTTGTTGCTCCAATGTGTAAACTCATAGCACTAAGATCCGTCAATTATTTTAATTCCGGAAGATGTACCCAGTCTGGAAGCACCCAGTTCGATGTACTTAAGTGCTGTTTCACGATCCCGGATACCTCCGGATGCCTTGATCCGGATCTGATCACCCACAATACGCTTCATCGTTATCACATCTTCAAATGATGCTCCCCGACTTCCAAATCCAGTAGAGGTTTTTACAAAATCGGCCCCTGAATCCAATACTAACCTACTTGCGATCTCAATCTCCTTTTCCGAAAGATAGCAGGTTTCAATAATCACTTTTAACAGAGCTTCACCGATACTTTTCTTAACCAGACTCAGTTCCTCTCTAACCTGCTTGTGCCAACCCGATTTGAAGTATCCCAAATTCATGACAACATCAATTTCATCGGCTCCGTTATCCACTGAGTATTTCGCCTCTGCCACCTTGGATGCTGCGGACATGGCTCCTAATGGAAAGCCGGCAACAGCGGCAAGCTTAATAGTGGTTCCACTTAATTCTTTGCTCGCCAGTGGAACATAGGAGGAATTCACGCAGACGGCGTAAAAATTGTAATCTTTTGCCTCCTGACACAATGCTTTGATTTCCTTGTCCGAAGCGGTCGCTTTAAGTAAGGTATGGTCTATGTACTGTTTGAGATCCATGTTTTCCTATTCGCGTCCAAAGCGTTCAAAAGCAGCTCTGTCCAGAGCTTCCTGATGATCCGGATGTGCTATTGATACCAGGGCTTTAGCTCTTTCGTATAAATTTTTCCCAAAGAGGTTAACCACTCCGTATTCCGTCACAACATAATGGACGTGTGCTCTGGTAGTGGTGACCCCGGCACCTTGTTTGAGTACCGGTGTAATTTTTGAAACACCTTTGCCCGTGGCCGATGTTATGGCAATAATTGGTTTACCGCCATTTGAAACAGTGGCCCCACGGATGAAATCCATTTGTCCACCTACACCTGAGAACTGCCGTGTCCCGATGGTATCTGCACAGACCTGACCTGTAAGGTCTATTTCGATAGCACTGTTGATCGCAGTTACCTTAGGATTTTGGGCAATAATGGCTGTGTTATTGGTGTAAGCTGCTTCCTTAAAGTGCACCAATGGATTATCGTGCACGAAATCGTAGAGTTTTTGCGAACCGGCAGCAAAAGCCGTTACGATCTTGTTTGTTTTTATTTCCTTATCCTCGCCGGTAATATTTCCATTCTCTATAAGTGGTAATATACCATCGGAAAACATCTCCGTATGCACTCCAAGTCTCTTGTGGTTTGTCAGATTGGTGAGTACGGCATTAGGGATATTGCCGATACCGAGCTGGAGTGTGGCACCGTCTTCTATCAGCTCTGCCACATTTTTACCGATATGGTGTTCCAATTCCGATATCTCTCCCATTGGATGGCGGTGGATAGGTTCATCTACTTCTATGGCAAGGTCTATGTTGTTCTTGTGGATAATCCCATCTCCATGTGTTCTGGGAACCTGTGGATTTACCTGGGCAATAACCTTCTTTGCCTTTTGGATGGCCGGGATGACAATGTCTACCGACACACCTAATGAGCAATAGCCGTGTGTATCCGGTGGAGAAACCTGTACTACGGCAACATCAAGCGGAAGGATATTACGCCTGAATAAAAGGTGTATTTCACTCAGGAAGATCGGAATATAGTCGCCCTGATTAGTATTTACAGCCTTCCGGACATTCCCGCCAACAAAGCAGCTGTTGATCTTAAAGGAGTTTTTATAGGGCGCCATTGCATATTTCACTTCACCCTCAGTATGAATAGAGATGACTTCTACATCGCTTAATTCCTCATAGCGGTCACAGACGGCATTTATCAGTGTGTTGGGTGTCATTGCGGCACCTTGGAGGAATATCCGATCTCCGGATTTAACAACGGAGGCAGCTTCCTGGGTACTTACAATTTTCATATAATATAATTTAGGTCAGAAACAATATTTTCAGTTTAATTCACGGTTGGTGACATTCCATTGGAGATGAGGCTATATGATTCATTGGTTTTGGAGAGACATAGGGGATTCCCAGTCCCATACCTCTCAGAATAAAGAGGGTTCCGATAATGACTACAAAAACAGGCACAAGACGTCTAACACGACTGCGGAAAGATGACTTGACAACCCTGGCCAGATATACAGCTATAGACATAAGTGGTATAGTACCCAATCCGAAAAAGGCCATATATGCTGATCCCATCCATGGGTCGGCCATGGCCACCGCTCCCAGTAATGCCATATACACTAGTCCGCAAGGGAGGAAGCCATTCAGAAAACCGATAGCAAAAAAGGCATCAGGAGTCTTTCTCTGTAAGGTCTGTCCCAGTATGTGTTTGAGTCGCCCCACATATTTATATATCAGGGGTGATACACGGTTGCCTGCAAATTTTTTGAAGGGTATGAGCACAATCAGGATCATAATAACACCCATTATGATCGAGAGTTTTTGCTGGGCTCCGAACAAGTTCAGTCCGCTACCCAGCAAACCGAAGAACATACCCATACTTGCGTAAGCCAGCAGTCGTCCTATATGGTATACCATAACCTGGAGACCGCTTTTAACATGATTGCTGCGATCTACCGGTAGGATAAAGGCAATGGGTCCGCACATTCCAATACAGTGCAGGCTTCCAAGCAATCCCAGTACTAAGGCAGAATACAACATAATTAATACGTAATGCTTTTTTTGACCAGGTAATTCTTCCCCTGGTGTTCCCAGGTAATTCTTATGTCCCAGCGACCACCCAACAAACGATCGTCAGGTATGAGCAAATGTGCATTGGATAAACTTATGGCTAAGTTAAAATCCAAGTGTTTATTGGATGGTCTGTATAGGGACACTTTTCCTTTGGCATTCTGTTCTTTAACCGGTTCCGGGATTTCAATCATGAGCCCTTCCTCAGTTTTCTGCACCTTGAATCCCCGGGCAAATTCGCTGGCGTTTTTCGTTGCGTCAATTTCATTCTGGTAGACCAGTTCCTCCTGGTAATACTCATCGGTAACCAGATGGTGATTGGCTCGTTTATCCGTACTTGCAATAATTACGAAATACAGGATAAATGCAATAAAGCCTGCGAAAGCTAAAACTATTCCCCAACCCCAGTTGAACTTCATATGTAGCAGATTTTCTTTTTATTCATTTTAGTTGTAATTCCTCGGTGCCAGAAAACGGGCGGTTGTCGTCTCGATCAGATTCTCACCGCTGTAAACACCTATTTTTAATTGGTCTTTATCTCCATCCAGGCCAGCATTGTTGATCTCGATAAACAAAGTACCTTCGGCCAGATTCTGTGCAGGCACCAGAAAATTTTCGTGGGTCACCACTTCTATGGTCCCGTTATGCGATAACAGCTTAAAACTTACATCATCGATATCTTCATTGGTCTTGTTGATAAGCTTATAGGTATATACATTACTGATGATATTGCCTTCCTTGCGCTCATATAACTGTCCTGGTAATCTCAGGATATTAGCTTCCAGATCGTTCCTGAGAAACAGCATGCCAACGAGTACTCCTGTAAGGATAGTGAGAACAGCTGTATAACCTTTTAACCTGGGTGAGAAGGTGAATTTTGCTTTCTTTAGTATATTCTCTTCACTGGCGTACCGGATAAGTCCTTTGGGCTTGTCGATCTTTTCCATGATGGTATCGCACTCATCAATACAGGCTGTGCAATTCACACATTCCAGCTGGGTGCCATTTCTGATGTCTATCCCGGTAGGGCATACGTGAACGCACTGAAAACAATCGATACAATCCCCGTGGCCCAGTGCATCGCGGTCCTCATTTTTTCTGAATTTTTTCCGACCCGCACTGCCTTCGCCTCTTTTATGGTCATAGGCCACCACAATAGATTTGTTATCGAGCAGTACGCCCTGTAGTCTTCCATAGGGACATGCTATGATACAGACCTGTTCCCTGAACCAGGCAAAAACAAAGTAAAAGACTGCCGTAAATATCAATAAGGGTATGAGGGTTCCCAAGTGTTGTGCAGGGCCATCAGTAATATACATCAGCAACTTATCTGTACTGATAATATAGGCAAGGAATATGTTGGAGATCAGAAATGAAATCAGAAAGAAGATACTCCATTTAAAGACCCTTTTCCTGATCTTAACAGCATTCCAAGGCATTTTGGCCAAACGCATCTGGGCACCTCTGTCGCCTTCTATCCAATACTCTATCCTTCTGAAGACCATCTCCATAAAAATGGTCTGAGGGCACATCCAACCGCAGAATATCCTGCCGTAGGCAACCGTGAAGAGGGCGATAAAAATAACCCCGATGATCATGGATATTACAAATAGATGAAAATCCTGGGGCCAGAAAGGAAAACCGAAAATATTGAATCGGCGTTCCAGCACATTGAACATCAGGAACTGGTTGCCATTGACCTTAATGATCGGGGCAGCGAAAAGGAAGATCAACAGGCCATAACTAACCCATTTGCGGGCATTGTAATAAGGGCCACTGGGCTTCTTAGGAAAGATCCAGGCTCTTTTGCCTTCTTCGCTGATCGTTGCTATGGAATCCCTGAATCTTTCGTCCATGCGCTTTTTGCTTCTAGTGTATAACCACTTAATTCACAACTACCGCTGTTGAGTCAACCTCCTGCTCCGGCAGCTCCTCAGTTGGGGCTTCCTCCTCAGGGGCTGCATTCTCGTCAACCCAAATTTCGCCTTCCGCGGCTTTAGGGTTGGCAGGAGTAGTACCCACAAATGTGAGCAGGTAGCTCGATACCTGTGCCATTTCTGATGGTTTAAGAGTTTGCTTCCAGGCAACCATTCCCTTGCCTGCCCGGCCACCTTCAGAAACGGTATTGAACACATTTTTGATTCCTCCACCGAGGATCCAGTAATCATCGGTTAGATTAGGCCCGATTCCACCTCCGCCATCTGCCATATGGCAAACCACGCAATTGGCCTCAAAAATGGCTTTTCCGGCGTTAAGGTCAGATGCATCGGTCAGGAGTTGAACGGTATTGACATCAACAAGATCTTTGGCAGTCTTTTTGTATTCCTCTATAGCTGCCTGTGCTGCGGCCACTTCACGCTCGTATTCTGTATCCTGATCATAGTCGCCAAAAACATGGAAACGCGCTAAGTAAACCACGCCGAAAATGATAGTCACATAAAAGAGATACACCCACCAGGGAGGTAATTTATTATCCAGTTCCTTGATCCCGTCATAGTTGTGATCCAGGATAATTTCACCTTCCTCTTCAACGGGTTTTGTACCCGCGAGCCTTGTGTACATTTTCTTGCCCCAGGCCCATCCTGCAGACTCCGTTTTGGCGTTCAGGTATCTCACCTTCGCCTCTTCATCGAGCGTCTGATACAGTACGTTCTCAATAGACTTTAATATCACCTCTATGGCTATCTGGATTAGAAGAACCAGTAACAGGAAGAATTGTGTGATAGGGTATTTAATAAATGCCGGTTGATCCCCTGAATCTATAAAGTACTCCATCAGACCAAAAATGATAAAGAATACTACTGGGATCCGTATCCACCATGGAAACATATTTTTCATTGGGCTTGGTTTTTAGGTTGATTATTATCTAATGGCAGTTCGCTCATTTCCTTAATGTGCTTTCGCGAAGCGGTAAATACCCACCAGAAAAGCACGGCAAAAAAGCAAAAGAATATTAGCAGGGAGATGATCGGATAGGTTGCGATGCCATCGATACTCTCCATATGATTTTTGATGAACTTCAGCATGACCTATTTGTTTTCAGTTAATAATTTATCTCCGTCTTTTACCTTGATATCGGTGCCAAGCCTTTGCAGGTATGCAATCATGGCAACGATTTCCCTGTCTCGCATTTCAATGAAATCCAATCCGTTTTCCTGGGCGTACTTTTTATCCGCCTCGTAAGATTTTACGAACTCAGGATCGGAGTAGAGGTTCTTTTCAATCTGCAGTGCCTGGGCATCCATAGAAGCCTTTGCATTGGCTATGTCTTCTTCTGTGTAGGGAACACCGAGACTTACCATGACCTGCATCTTGGACTGTATCTCACTTCGGTCGTGCCGGTCTCGCACCAACCATTGATAGGCCGGCATGATGGATCCTGAAGAGGTGCTCTGCGGATCGTACATATGGTTTAGATGCCAGTTATCAGAATACTTACCTCCAACTCTTAACAGGTCTGGTCCTGTTCTCTTACTACCCCAGAGGAATGGGTGATCATATACAAATTCCCCCGCCTTGGCGTACTCTCCGTATCGTTCGACCTCCGAGCGGAATGGTCGTATCATTTGCGAGTGGCAACCTACGCAGCCTTCTCTGATATAAAGGTCACGGCCTTCCAGTTCAAGAGGCGTATAAGGCTTCACGCTGGTAATTGTCGGAATATTGGATTCAACCATTATAGTTGGTACGATCTGAATAATACCTCCAATAAGAATGGCAATTGTTGCATAGATCGTCAATTTAATAGGCCTGCGCTCCAGCCAGGTGTGATAGGTCTCACCAGCTGTTCTCCTTCGTGGCACTCTTGTCAATGCAGGAGCTTCAGCTAATTCATCCTCAACCTTGCTTCCATTTCTAACTGTAACAACTATGTTATAGAGCATGACCACTAAACCAACTAAATAGAGTGTTCCCCCTATAGCCCTCATCCAATACATCGGGATGATCTCATTAACTGTTTCAAGGAAGTTTCCATATACCAGGGTTCCATCCGGATTGAAATCCTTCCACATCAAGGCCTGGGTAAATCCTGCTACGTACATAGGCAGTGCGTACAATACAATACCCAGTGTGCCTATCCAGAAATGGAAGTTGGCCATGGGCACCGAATGCAATCTTGTCTTGAACATTTTCGGGATCAGCCAGTACACCATTCCGAATGTCAGGAATCCATTCCAGGCAAGTGCTCCTACGTGAACATGGGCGATGACCCAGTCACTGAAGTGAGCAATCGCATTGACATTTTTCAACGACAACATCGGGCCTTCAAAGGTGGCCATACCATAGCCTGTGATAGCCACTACCATAAATTTGAGTGTGGGATCGGTACGAACCTTGTCCCAGGCCCCTCTTAATGTAAGCAGACCGTTGATCATACCACCCCAGGAAGGAGCGATCAACATCACTGAAAAGGCAACCCCAAGGTTTTGTGCCCAGTCAGGTAGAGATGAATACAACAAGTGGTGAGGGCCGGCCCAGATATAGATAAATATCAGTGACCAGAAGTGCACAATAGACAGTCTGTATGAATAAACAGGCCTGTTGGCCGCTTTGGGAACAAAGTAATACATCAGTCCCAGGAACGGGGTGGTGAGGAAGAAAGCAACAGCATTGTGTCCGTACCACCACTGCACCAGTGCGTCTTGCACACCGGCATAGACTGAATAGCTTTTTAAGGCATTCACCGGTAGTTCAAAACTGTTAAATATATGAAGTACAGCAACCGTAACTATTGTCGCCAGATAGAACCAAATTGCAACGTAGAGATGTCTTTGTCTTCTCTTGAGCATCGTGCCTATGAAATTCCAACCGAAGGCAACCCAAACCAATGCAATTGCAATATCGATAGGCCATTCCAACTCCGCGTATTCCTTGGAAGTTGTATATCCCAGGGGCAGTGTAATGGCGGCTGCTACAATGATGGCCTGCCAACCCCAAAAGTTGAAATTACTGAGGGCATCACTGAACATCCTGGCTTTTAATAGCCGTTGGGTGGAGTAATATACCCCGGCAAACATCGCATTGCCCACAAAGGCGAAGATGACGGCGTTAGTATGAAGCGGCCGGAGTCTACCAAAACTCAGCCATGAGATACCGTCTGTAAGGTTGGGAAACAGAAACATGAATGCCAGCAGCAATCCTACCAGCATTCCGACAAGTCCCCAGAGCAAGGTCGCGTAGAGGAATTTCTGTACAATTTTGTTGTCGTAATGAAATTGTTGTACTTCCATAATTAGGCTTTTTGACTTTTTTTCAGTTGGATTGATTTATTCTCGTCAGTGTCTTTACTTTTTTGTTCCCGGACCAGTTCGTCTTCGAATAAAATGCGCACAGAAGGGGTGTACGCATCATCATACTGACCGCGCTTCACCGAATAGATAAAAGCAACGAAGAAGATGACCGCAACTACAATGCTGATGGTCAATAACATATAGATTACACTCATACCTGATCCTGAAAACTGGCGTAAATCTACTTCTGTTAAGATAGTCAAAAAATGACTTATATCAGGTTTTTACTAGCTTAATTTTCTACAGGAAAAATTCGTGGCAAGCGTGGTAAAGGCCACAATGGATATAGAGCTCAAAGGCATCAGAATGGCTGCTATCACCGGAGAAAGTTGACCGGTAACTGCAAAATACAGTCCAATCACATTATATAATAACGAAAGTACAAAGCTCAGCCTGATAATAGCTACTGCTTTTTTAGAAGCCTTTATATAATTAAGGAGTTGACCAAATTTGCCCGCTTCCAAAATTGCGTCACAGGCCGGTGAAAATATATTGATATCCTCCGAAACAGCAACGCCTACATTACTTTGGGCCAGGGCTCCAGCGTCGTTGAGTCCGTCACCCACCATCATAACACTTCTGCCCTGATCCTGAAGCTCTTTTACAAACGACAGCTTTTCTGTAGGGCTCTGGTTAAAATGCATACTTGTCAATTTAGGGAGTGCGTTTTCAAGGCGATTTCTTTCACTTTCGTTATCGCCGGAAAGTAAGGCAATATCTAATTCCCTGTCCATTTCATTCAGAAGATCGAACACTCCATCCCTGTACACATTGTGAACTGCAAAACATCCCTTGTAATTGTCGTTATAACTAATATGCACTGAGGTAAATTCCTGATTTTTCTCCTTTACATCCCCGACAAATTCAGCCGATCCGATGCGCATTCGCTGATCGTCTTTTTTACCTTCAATTCCCGCTCCCAGATCCTCGTTAAAGTCATCCAGTGTATAAATATCCTGTTCCTTCAACATTGAGTATAGCGTGCGACTAAGAGGATGATTAGATGCCCTGAGGGTGCTCTTTAGCAATGCTGTTTCTTCGGGTTTCAATTCCACACCCCTGTAACTTACATTGCTTTTGCGTGTGGAGGTGATGGTTCCGGTCTTGTCAAAGATGGCAGTATCTATTTCAGCCAATTGCTCTATCACTTCTGCATTTTTCAGGTAGAATTTCCTTCTCCCGAAAATGCGGAGCATATTTCCAAGTGTAAAAGGAGCCGAAAGCGCTATGGCGCAAGGGCAGGCAATGATCAATACGGCTGTGAATACATTTAGAGCCAGACTCGGGTCTGCAAATAGCCAGTAAGTGGTGGAAATAGTTGCAATAAGAAGCACTGCCAGAGTAAAGCGTTTACCTATGCGGTCTGTAAGAGAGTGAAAACTGCTCGGCTTATTCTTTTCAAAGGCCGCATTGCCCCATAGTTGGGTTAGATAACTTTGGGAAACCGATTTTA
>JAAUXY010174329.1_pt1 | contig 11044 bp, 21 predicted proteins | sample 7278121 | NCBI WGS metagenome assembly JAAUXY01 (sample SAMN14350117, study PRJNA611818) | marine sediment metagenome | isolation source: surface marine sediment (1.8m) | place: French Polynesia: Moorea | collected 2018-08
CCACGCTGTTACATTAACGTCGATGTTGTCAACTTTAAAGTGTAGAGATGTACCAGCTACCGTACTGCTAATTGTAGCCGTAATATAAATAGAATAGCTTTTGCTATCCTCGAATCCATTAGCGGCGCTAAGTGTTAGCTGCTCGCTATAGAAGCCTAGCGTATTCGCATCATCAAGCTTAGCCATAGATCCCGTAAGGATTGCTGTGGCTGTTTCATCCTCGTAAACTCGATACGAAGGAACGGCATCTGCGTCCGACTGTGAGCCATCGGAGGGGTCGTGTGTCACAACACTAAATGTAAGTGTGTCGTCTATACTAAAGGTTCCTAAACCACTCATTATCTCAAAAAGCCTCCAAAGGCTGAAGTTCCTATTGACGTACCACCCATACCCGGTAAAGCGATACCACTAGCTCCCGGAGGAGCAATTGCTAACATACAAGTAACCCAACCCTCCGACGTGCCCATCGTAAAATTATCTGGGTCTAACGAACTGGCGTTTAGGTTTCTATGGGCATATCCAAGACTAGCACCACCAGTCTGCGAGTGGCGATAGTACACGCCCGTATTAAAATCAGTGGGCTCATACGGCGTGCCTGTAACACGTCTGTGGTCTGCTGCATGTATAGCTAGCCACAAGTAATCTTGTGCTGTTCCCGGATTACAATTACCCACTGTTGGTGTAGTCGAGGTACCCGTCTCTACTGCACCTAGTGTTGGTGACGAGCCAGTCTCGGCCCCGGAGATGCGGCAAACTAAAATAGTGCCGGACTGAGACTGGTCCGTCGTAATACTTAAGTCGTCTCCAGTACCTACCGCATTAGCATAGGCTATTCCCATAGTACAGCCACCGCCAGAATAACTGGCTCCGTCTGCGATCTTAGTCCACGAGGTTGTACTTCCCGAGAAAGTAATGCCAACACTACCACCGTCTGAGGAAACTATAGCTATCAATAAATCTCCTGCGGAGATACTGGCAGGCATGTTTGCTGCGCCCCAATCAGTACCACCTCCGGTGTAGTTCGTGTTATTGTCGCCTTCAAATACTGGAAATGCCATTAGAGTTTATACAACCATTCTTGTAAACGTCCAGCGCCCGCCGAACTTTTAACCACACAATAAATAACCCCGTATTCTGGTATGGGGCAAAATGCGCTCCAGTTATTATTAGCGCCTAGCTGAGTAAACGGGGGCTGTGTTAGTCCTGCTTGAGACCACGAATCGCTTCCTTCGTTGTACTCCCATATATTAAATGTTACTGCTTGCACAAGAAAGATTCGACCATTCTCAAAAGCTACTAACTTACCTTCAGATGAAGCCCCAATATCAGTTGGGACATCATTAAGTCTGTCTATTGTCCCGTCTGCTTGTACTCGTCCAAGCCATCTACCTTGGCCGCCGCCTGATCCTGACCCACCACCAAACAGCATCCACTTCTGATAAGGGCAATAGATCATGATCGTTTCAAAGCCACTGTTAGGAAACGGCGTTCCTAGATTACTTCCGAAATTCACTAGGGAGGCGTCGCTTGCATAAATGCCTGTTCCTGCGGAATAGGAATTGTAATAGATTAGGGCTCCCTCGTTATTGTTCCAATCAGGAAAGAAGCCTAAGCAACGAGTAGCTGGTCCGGGAGATGAAACGCCTACCTCTGTTAGATAGGGCCACGATGTTGCACCTGTCCCATCCGTTGATGGAGTCTCGGTGTACGTCCACTTATGAATATCATCACCTACGCCACCCGAGGCGTTACGAGCCATATACAGATCGCCTGTACGACGATCTCCACAGAAGGCTCCCCATTGGTGGGTATGTGGTTGACCCGAGGCATTTATCCACGGAGTCATCGCTTCCCAAGCACCCGTCGTGTCCCGAAAGCGAACATGCCGTTGTTTTCGGTCACTGTCGTTTGAAGCCCCACCGCCTCGAAAGTGCATCTCTTTTTTAGCACTGTTCCAAAAGAATTGGTGGGAATACTCAAACGCCGAGCGTGCTTGGCCTGCTGTATTAACTGTCAGAGTACGTAGTGTGTCCGCGCTACTACCACTATCGTTACTATCGGCTACTAGCTGCCACGTATTAGAGGACATCCCATTGGCTATTGTCTCTAATACTCCACTTGTGGGTACAGTTGACGGAACGCCCCCGTTCTCAAATAGTTGGTCACAGTATTGTGTGACACTCTTGTTCCACCGGAACCGTTCATCGGAACTATCTGCCGTAGTATCTGCGTACTTCAAGACTTCATTATCCGGGATCGGATTACCCGGTGTACGCTCTATCAATGCTCCGTTTGCTTTCCAGCGATTTGTCCTTTCGAACAAGTACCGCCCAAAGTCTAGCATTGCTTGCTCGCCTGTTAGTTTATAGCCAATGACCATTGCGTTAGCAAGTGAGGCATCGTACGCTGTCTCTGTATCTGCTTGTGCGAACGTGCCATCTCCCCGTCCGTGGATAATGTTACGAGTCCACCAACGGCCTCCCGTATTAGTGTGGCCCCAATAGGAGCCGACGTTGGGATAGTTCCAACTTGGATCGTGAGCGTAGTATAAGATGTACCTTGCCATCTTTATCAAACGGTCACGAAGAGTCTCGTTCCCTGTCTGTACGTACAACCGCCAGACAGCGTTAACGAGAAGCCCTACTTGGAAGGTAGAATTAAACCGATAACCATCGTCATAGGCTTCTCCGGGATTGGCGTACCCAGAGCCAGAGACGCTAATGTTCGCGGTAAAATTGCCACGACTGCCAAAGTACATTCCCGTGCCCGGAGCCATTGTTGGGGTATCGAGATAGTCTTGCCAGTTCGTTGCGGTGGCGTACGCGGTTACGAAGTTATCACGTACGGTGATCCAGTTAGGATCGTTTGTTGCTTGTACTGCGTAGGTTGAGATCAAAGCTTGTCTAGCTACTGCTCGTGCTCCAAACGTAGATACGCCAATGGGCGGGCTCGTTATCAAGCTTTGATAATGTGAGGTCTGTTCGATACGAGTTCTCAATCCATCTAGGATTGGAAGGATCGTGGCATCCTGTGTATCGTTGTACACAGTGCACAGACCTTGGCCGTACATATGCGGATAGACTGAGGTATTCTCGTGTTGATCTAGCCGTATAAGTAAGTTCGTCTTATACTCATCTAGGACTTCTGTACGCCAGTCTCCCACTGTGTCGCTATTGCGAACTATGAAAGAACTGCCGTACCGCTTAGCTTGCTGGTCCCAGATCTGTAAGTCGTCGGCTTCTGTCCCGTTGGTAATGTCGCCTAAACTAAACGAAGGCGGAGACTTCCAATTGTTTGCCTCTTCGAAAGAGGCTCCGAACCCCGGCTCACTTCCCGGTATTGACCACCCTAAAACGTTAGTGTAGAAGTCTGTCTCGTCTTGGAGAGACGGGAAGTTCCACTCCCAGAGACCTAAGTCGCTGATGCTAATATTAAAGGAGGCGCTCGTATCTGAGCCTACTGCGTCCGTAGCTCTCAGTTGGTGAGAGGTTGTAGACGCTGTTCCTACGCCGTCATACGTCAAGATGCCCGTGCCCGTGTTGAACGTCAAGCCACTTGCTAACGGATTAATGATCTGGTACGTTACGGTACTTAACCCATCGTCTGATACGTGCTGAGTCATATCGTACGTATTAGCTACGCCCTCGGTAAAGACAACACTTGGGGTGCTGATGATAACCGGAGGATCGTCAAAAGCGCTCTGATCTAGAGAGGCTGTAACTGTAAACGATAGGGGAGAGGCTCCCGCAATCCCGTACTTGGCTGACTGCGCAAAACTTGCGCTCGTTGTCAAACCTAGCGTTGTATCGCTTACGATGTCAAAATTGTTTGCTTTGCGTAGATCGGAGGCATTGACATTAAGTGCTACGGACGTACCAGCGTCCGGGAACACATACTGTGAAAATGCCGGGGGCGATCCCCCGTCGATCTTAAAGCCCACGTTAAGCTACTGTATTGCTTAGATCTATATCGTAAGTGTCGTTTTCGGTAAAGGTGTACGGACCGTTGGCGTCTACCTCGATGTGGAGTAGCCGCTGAGTGCCACCGCTAGATTGGGTGACAATAAAGTAGCCTTGGACACTACCTGTCCATCCGCCTGAGCCTGCGGTGAACGTGACCTGCGGATATGTGGCGTTGTCGCCCGTTACTGTCCACGAGGCGTCCGTTAAAGTCTGTCGAGAATAACCGGTACCCGTAGGCTCTGTGAGCGTGGCTTCGGTAATCGTCTCGTCGGGACTGACGTTCGTGAACAGGCCAATCTGTAGATTAGCGTCGCGGTCCGTTTGATCCCGCTTGTAGATAATCGTTGCAACTAGGGTTTCCCCTTCGTTAGGTGTGAAGCCTGCCATAGTTTAGTATACCTCTTTCTTGGGCACTGGATTAAGGGCGTGGTCTACGTACACGCCCCAATTCTTACGTTCCCCGCCCCGCTCCTCGAAGTCTAGGCGGACCTTTGATTTGATAATATTATGTCCTTTAACTCGCATGAGACGCTCAAACCCGTCCGGTTGGACGTGGTTCGTTTTCCCGCGATAGTTGTGAAAGAACTTTTCGGGCTCGAAGTCCTTACGGACCTTCGGGTCTAGGACCGGATTGATGCTCATATAAACGTGGTAGGTTGGGGTCTTTTTACCGAATAAACTCATGATCTTATATCTCTAGTCCTATGCGTTGTGCGTCCTCTTCGATCTCGGAGATCTTGGACGTGTCTCGTTTGAGTCTGGCCTCTATCTCGGCCTTGGTAGGCCGCCCTCGTTTGGAGGGCTTCTTACCGTACATATCTGAAAGCCATTTAGAGGCTTGAATCCCTGTAGGGGAATTAGGGTCCTTTAGGACCCTATCTTGCATTTCTTGGTAACGTTCGCTGGCCATCCGTACGGCTAGCTCGTCTCGCCACTCGTTTAGGTGTTCCCTAAACCATTGGGCTCGCGTAAGCTGGAGCCAGTGTTCCCAACTCCCAAATAGCCGTTGGGCTACCTGATATTCGGTGGGATCTGCTATCTCCATATACTTTCTGTAAAGAGAGATGCGTCCTTTGTGGTCGTACTTCTTTAGCGTGAAGAAGGCGGGATAGTTCGGGTGTTTGTATTCCCCGAAAAGGCTTTGGGTGCGGAACCGCCCCGTAGAATCCTTAAAGGCGCTAAACCCGCCGTCGATATGTAATAGTTCGTTATCCATACATTGATAAGTTGTCAACACCGTGAATCGAACACGATTTGTAAGAGATTCACCGTAGCTCGCACAGTTGGTGCGAGGGGTTAGTACCTTATCAACCCCACCAGAGGGTTGACCCTATGTATATACGTTCACTATACGTTAGCTGTACTAACTAATTAGTGGACACACCTCCATAATGGAAGAATAAGGGAAGGTTCTTAGGGGAACCTTTAGGAAGCTTTTTCGAAGCTTTTTTCTAAGCTTCCCTTATTTAGACAATATTAAATTAGGAAAGTTCCATCTTTTTTATGAGAAAATTAGAGACTATGTTTCACCGAAGGTGTGTGACCCCTGTCCCCCTACCTGACCCCCTTTCTAGCAATGTGCCCTAAGTTATTGTAATCGTTACTTTAAAGCCTTTTAATAACCTGTGGATAACTTAACCGATTGAAAACCCTGTGGATATCCTGTGCATCGAATCCCTAAAGGGATTCTTATACATCCTGCGTCAGCGGCGCGACACGCGGCTGGCGTGTGAGGCGACAGCCCCTTTGGGGCTGGACTCGGAACCGTTGGGGTGTTACTCTCTGTTACGTCACCACCACATCACGAAGTGATGGTGGTGACGTTACAGAGAGTTAGCAAAGGAGAATCGACATGACTCGGATCAATCCCCACAATGCAGGTCGGCTCATCCGACAGGATGAGGTAGTAACTTACGACGACTTGCTCGCAGAGCAAGATGCCGCTATTGAGCGGATGCTCCTCGAAGAGGAGCTAGACGAGGACGAGGCTCAATGAGCCTCGGGTACACAACAAGCCAGCCTCTCTTTGAGAGGCTGGAGCTTTACGGGATCGTCCTTGACGATCATCGGGCACAGGACTTGGGTTCCTTTTGGAACCCAACAGGTGCAACCAACTGTGTTGGTTGGTATGTGCCGTCAGACGACATCGTAGATGTCGAAACCCTAACTCACAATATGGAGTAGTTAGTTATGTCAAATACACGCACATCAAACAAGCAGATCCTCGAAGCCATCGAACGGCTTACTGGAGCAGTCGAGAAGCTGGTTATTAACCAGACTCCGAACATTCCGACACTGAACCCGGATTCCGAAGGAACCGGAGCCAATGTTCAACCCACGAATCCCCAAAGGGGAGCCGACATCAGAATTGATCCCAAGTATCTTGAGCACATGCAGCACAAGGCTCAGGATCACGCTACCCTCAAGAAAGAGGACGTTGTCCTCTACAGTCGGCGCAATAAGACTGGCGAAATCAAGCTAGCTTACGCTCTGGCGTCTCGATTCCCCACGATCAAAGATCGTGGCATGATCGGTACACTCGGGACCTTTGCCCCGAGCAACTAACGTCACCTTTGGTGACGTGGCGGGACACCGTAATGGTGTCCCGTTTTTTTTTTTTAGTCAGGTAGGTGCATGATGCAAACATTCTTACCATTGCCCTCATTTCAAGACAGTATGAGGGTCCTAGATGACAAACGATTAGGCAACCAAGTGTACCGTGAAGGCGTGACATTGCTACGTGGTGGGTGGCCTAATCATCCAGCCTCTAAAATGTGGAGAGGATACAAGGATGCACTCGCTCTCTATCTTTGGGAAGGGTGCGAAGAACTAGCTAGACGAGGCAAGGATTATACTGATCGTCCGTGGCATCAAGATATCCTCGATGAGATGAACCCCGACATCAATAGCTTAGTCCTTCCCCCGTGGTTAGGTGATGACAAATTACATTCCAGTCACCGAGCTAATCTGTTACGTAAGGATCCCATATGGTACGGTCAATACGGATGGGATGAAGAACCAAGCGAAGGTTATTATTGGCCTGTCACTGTCGACGCGGTCGAGATAGCTTGCGAGGAGGAGCGACAGAAGCTTTATAATCTTGGGATTGTCAGACTAATGGCCTACCGTGATGTTTGAAAATCAATGACCATTAACCCACCGAGGGAAGAAGATGCCAGCCAAAGACCACGAAGAACGGACGAAAGACGATGAGTGACGAGTATCACAAAGGTTGGCTGAAAAGCGAACTGCGTAAGTCTGGACGAATAATCGACGAGCAACAAACCGAAATCGAGCGGCTCACTGATGAGATACGGCAAAAGGACGAAGCATTGTCCGCTATCGCCAACCTGGTCAAGAACGAAGAATACCTGACACCACATGATTGCAAACTGTTGTGGGGGCTCGCCTGTCGTGGATTGGAGCCTGCTTCAGACAGACCAACGAACACTGAGAGAGAGCGGGCGTTACAGCAGACCAATTAACAGAATACCGGGAGGTATTGGAGTAGAACGATGGATCTTAATACAAAGTATCTTAAACATCTTATTAGCACGTTTGGCTTTGCGATTATTGCGTTGCTAGTTATTCCTATAATTGGTAAGTTTGCCATCATTGCGTTAATTGCTTCTATTTGGGAAGGGTACGAGACGGTTCGTGTCTTACTTTATATTAAGCGATACGAAAAAGAGATGGCCAAAGCATTGATCGAACATGCCGAAGCCCAGAGGCGCAAGGCAGTACAGCGACCAGATTCCCCTTACATCACGGAGTTGAAAGACAATGGCGAAGAACCACCGACGCAACACTAACATCCTCGTTGGCATTGCTGAGTTCTCTAATGGCAAGAGGCTACGCATTGACCAGATCAAGACAAGCGGTGCTTGCTCTATTACTGACATGAACACAGGCGTAGTACAATATGCTCGGAACATTCCTAACGCTTGGAAAGCCCTGCGTTTCATGGCTCACGTCCGTAAGGACACACAGAACACAACCAAATGGAGACCTGATTATGCTTGAAATCTTTTCTTTTGGAGCCCTTGTAACTGGCATCATTCTCGGGCTTGCGTGGCTTACAGCCGTAATTATGGCTCTGTTTATACATGCCAAGGCTTTCGTCAATGATACCAAGGTTGGGTATCTGGGTTGGTGGACAGGTCCGCCCGAAAGAAGACATGATGGCGGGGACACAGCAGCCAATTTAGCTATCATGCATTTCGCCTTTGTAATATTTACTCTTTTTTGGCCTATTTTTTGGCCTTGTGCTGTTGTTTACGGGGCCTTGCATATGATGAGGGCCTTTGTCCGATTCAAGAAGAAGGTTGATGGGCACACCCATGAGAAGGGCGGCAAGGTTAAATACGGGAGACCCTACTAATGTTTAATGAAGCGTTCTGGTTTTTCTATCTTGTCTCTGTTGTAGAGGGGCTTGTCATGTCGGCAGTGATTGTGGCATCCTTTTCTACCTTTGGTGTTGTGGCCTGCATTTTTTACTTAACTGACCCTTGGGACAATGATGCAAAGAACAAGGCCATTCAACTTATGAAAAGATTCATAATGGTTGTGTGTATTAGCACTTCAATAGCCATCTTTACTCCTAAGCCCCTTGCTTTTTATGCTGGTGCTGGTCAATATGTCGGAGAAAGCGTGGAGCTAGACGACACACTCCTCAATTTGAAGAAGGTTGTCGATGAAAAAGTCGAAGAACTACTCAAAGAAGAAACAACCAAGAAGCCCTGATATACTCAGAAAGGGCGGTCCTATGAGGGACCGCTCTAAATATTCAAGAAAGGAGAAACACAAAGGAGATGAAGGTGTGGATTCTGAGAAAGAATAATAAGTTTAAAACCTTTGAAGGGTGGACTACCATCAACAAAGGTGGGGCTATCGAAGGGCTTGATGATGTGATTCGATTCACTCAAAGAGAGAAGCTAATGAATGAGAACGACCTCCCTAAAGGATGGGAGTTCGTTCACTTTGGTTGTTACAAGGAGCTAGAAGAAAATGATGTGTCCTCTTGATGATCTACATGAATACAAGGGTCCTACTCCTGTAAAGGAGGGGCAAATAATCCTTGTCAAATATGGAACTAAGGATTGGACTGAAGCCGTAGTCCAACAACCATTAGCTTCACAATTCACAGCAAGGGTAGAAGAGGGGTACACCCTATTCTTCCTTTACAAAGACAGAGGTGTGACATGGGCGATCAAGGAATAATAGCTTTATTAGCTTTCTGTGTACTTGGTGTGCTAGCTGTGCAATCAATACTAGTTGCTGGTGTAAATAATATGAGAGAGAGTGTAGCTACTATTCAACAAGACACAAATACTATTAGGCAACGACAAGTATTAGCGGAACGGTGTTCTCATCTCTACAATGTTGGGAGGCACCGAGATTGGGCAGAGTGTATGGGGGTAGGATATGTCCGATAATATCGAGTCTCATTGTGTGATACACACATGCCCAGATGGGGAGGAATATGTTGTCCTAATAATGTCCCCAATAGTTGCTTCAGTTATCTTTGAATTGGTTGGTTCTATCATAGGTGGTGGTGAAGTCAGAAAGATAACCGATACTGTTTGGGGAACTTTTGACTCTGTTCCATCACTATCTAGAGAAGAAGGTTGCTTTTCAGGAGAAGCAAGGTGTGATTCAAACTGGGTTTGTGGGGAGAAAAACAAATGAGCTATTGTAGATGGAGTAGCGATGCTTTTCAATGTGATCTATATGTGTATGACCATTATCTTGGTGGACTATCTATTAATGTCGCGACCAGAAGGCGTAAACCTATTGATCCCATTAACAACCCACCTCCTGATTACGATTGTACTGACGCCTTTACTTTGAGAGATAGTCTCAAAAAGCAAAAAGAGTGGTTAAATAACGAGGACAATTGGGAATGGTACACACTTCCAAATAAATGGAGAGGGTTCTCGGCTCTCGTACCCTATGACGAGGGCATTAGAATCCTAAAACAAATCAAAGAACATGGCGGCTATAATATGCCAGACACCCTAATACAAGAGGTTGAACATGAGCTTCAAAGACAAATGGCGGAGACACAGTGTATCGATACCGGATCTAACTCGAACGATACACAAGATAACGAGGAACGCTGAGGGTAAGAGGGTGTTCGTAACCTATGAAGAGATGGTTCAAGTCCACGATATATACAGAGAGGTACTACCAAATGGTAAGGTTACTAAAACTTTATGGCACCGTGGATGTAACATTGGTACCGAGGTCTAATGGGCGTGTTGTTGTGCTTGGCCCTAATAAGTTTTATATTTGGCCATCCCATCCTAGGTTTGGCACTATTAGTTATAGCTTTGGCTAAAGAACTATGAAACTTATTTTTAATTTTAGTGGTTCTCATATAAGAGAGGCTTGTTATTTTCAATTACCTATTTGGTTTTTCTTAGAAAAAAAAAAAAAAATAAAATGTGGAGCGATGACATTTACGAGGCTTGGAGGCCGGGCCGATGCCGACTAATAAACTCGTGACTCATAGAACTTCTGTGGGTAAATGGGGACCACAGCCCGGACAAAGAGGGCAAAGAACCTCCGCCTCCATAGATACACACACTAGCCGTTATCGAAATCAATACAAATGGAAAGACCACATATGGCAAATGAAATTAATAATAAAATCAAAGACTTAGAGGAGGAGACCTTTGATTTAATAGCAAAAATAACTTGGATACTCAAGGAGCACAAACTTTGGGGACCTGATAACACGTTCACATTTGGAGACGGTGATCGGTGGTCGAGGTTTGACCCAGAATACGAATTAAAGTTAACTCAACGAACAAAGAAAGAGGAAGATCGTGAAGTATATTGAATCAAATATCCCAGAACATTTGAGAGTACAGGTTTGCCACCTTCATCCCGGCAACACATCACACGCTCAACTTAAGAAGTTGGGCCACACTAAAGCAAAGTATGTCACTCTTGCTAAACTTAGAGACAAACAAACAGATCAAATTGTAGCCGAAGGTGTAGCTGCTTGTTCACCTAAAGACCAACCATCACGTAGAGTCGGAAGGGCTGTAGCTATTGGACGTGCCCTTGCTGATTAC
>JAAUXY010064186.1_pt1 | contig 11039 bp, 10 predicted proteins | sample 7278121 | NCBI WGS metagenome assembly JAAUXY01 (sample SAMN14350117, study PRJNA611818) | marine sediment metagenome | isolation source: surface marine sediment (1.8m) | place: French Polynesia: Moorea | collected 2018-08
AGGACCAACCTCAGGTCCTCGTCGACCACGAAGATGGCTCCGGGCATGTAGTCCATGGCCAGGCGAAGCTGGGTTTCCTTTTCCGCCAGGATCTCTTCGGCCTGCTTGCGCTCGGTGATGTCGGTCACGACCGCGACGGTTCCGCCGTCTTCAGTGGGTTGGCGCTGGAACTCGACGATCCGGCCGTTGGGAAGCCGTTCCTCCACCCGTACGTCCTGAGGGTTGCCGTAGCTCTCGATCCGCTGCTCGACGAGCTCGTCGATATCGCCCGGTCCGTAGTCGCCGCGCTCGGCCCTGGCTCGCACCGGATCGCGGAGCGATCCGCCACTGCGTATCGTCCCTTGCGCCAGTCCGTAGATCTCTGAATAGCGGTCGTTGTAGACTCGGAAATTGAGATTCTTGTCGGTCATGAACATGCCGCCCGGCATGTTGTCGAGCGCGAGCCTGAGTTCCGCCGTGCGCGCTTGCACCACTCGAGCGATCTGTTGGTTCTGGCGCAGAAGGAAGGTGATGAAGAGGGTCAGCAGGACCGTCGCCAGCGCGCCGCCGAACAGCACCATGTCGGCGCGTGTCGAGCCCTTGCCGCCCTGGAACCCGGCGGTGATGTCCCAGAGGAAGTTGAACCTGGCGCCACCGACGACCCCGCGGATGGTGTCGGTCACCAAGGTGCCTTCCGCCGCTTCGCCGGAACCGAAGAGTAGGGCTGCCGCCTCCGGCGCCTCGGCGGCGGTGCTGGCGAACAACCGGAGCTCTATACCCTCAAGCACCTGGGTCTTGAACAGGCCGTCGACCATCTGGGTCAGGTCGACGATTCCCAGGACGACATAGCGGTCCTCTGGCCGTACCACAGCGATGGCCGGCACCAGCCAAGCGGTCCCGATCTCGTCGCGGTAGAGGCTGCCGATCACCGCCTGGCCGGGGCTTTCTAGGGCGGCCGACACTGCCCGGGCGAGCGCCGGGTCCTCCGCCAAGTCGCTGCCGACCGAAAGTCGGCCTTCCTCCGCGATGGAGTGGATGACCTGCCAAGTCTCGCCGCCGATGATGTCCGCAGGCAGGACGGCGACCAGCGCGGAGGGGAAGAAGTCCTGCTGGTTGTCCTCCAGCAGGCTGACCGCGTCCCAGAACTCGTCGTCGGAGACCTCGGTCGAACTCTGGTAAAGGGTCGCCATCGCGTGAACGGGCGTGACCGCGGTCTCAATCCACTGCAGCAAGGTCGCGGTCAGCCGGCCGGCCTCTGTATCAGCCCTGTCGTCCCAGACTTCGACCGCCGCCGTTCGGATGTCGCGGCTGATGAAATAGGTCCCACCGAGGCCGGCCACGAAGACCAAGGCCAAGAGCGCGCCCGTAAGCGGGGACAGCCCGGCCCGGGCAATCTTGCCGTTTCTCGGCTTTGCAGTGGCGCCTTTGGAAGAGGTCCCGGACACGCGAAGCGGCTTCGGATCAATTGACGTCGAAGGTCGCTTTGAAGCCCTTGGGCGCCAGCGACGTGGAGAGGTCGAAGTCGTTCAGGCTTTCCCGGTCGGTGACCACGACTACGGGCCCGACGTGCTTCAGGTAGGGCTCGCCCTCCAGGATGCGCACGGCCTGATCCAGGCCGATGCGCGCCTGAATCGCAGGCAAGTCGCTCGGCGCGGCGACGATGGTGCCGCGCTTGAGGCCGCGATAAACCCCTGGCCCGAAATAGTACGACAGGATTTCGGTTTTACCTTTCAGGCGCTTGCGCCGGACGATGCCAACGGCAGCTTCAGCCGTCACTGCGGTGCCGACGATGTAGTCCACGTTGGGATGTGCCTCCAAGGCGGTTTCCACCAGTGCGCCTTGGGTCTTCTTGCCAGTATCGCCGTAAGTTGTTGCCAGGATCTCGATGTTTCCTCCTCTGAGCGCAGCCTTGAAGCCTTGGTCGCCGCGGCTCACCCATCCCGCGCCCTTGGGACCTGGGAACCAAAGAACCCTCACCGGATCGGCTGAATCCTTGTGCCGCTCGAACAGGTAGCGGCCCACGGCAAAGCCGTTGTCGTAGAAATCACCTAGGGATTTCGCAGCCACTTTCGGGAAAGAGACGCCGTTGATCAGGTCGATGACGGGAATGCCCGTGGCGTGGGCCTGCTCGAGCGTCGGATTCAGCTTGTCGAAGTCGATCGCGCTGACGATGAGGGCGTCGGGCCGGTCCGCCAGGCAGGCCTCGATCTGCTTGATCTGTCCTTCAAGGTTGTCGTAGCCGCCAGCCTCGAAGAGGTTCAGGGTGACGTCCAGGCGCTTGGCCTCGTCCACAAGGCCGTAGTTGACCCCCAGCCAGTAGGCGTCCTTGAGGTGGGGGATCGAGACGCAGATCTTCCATTCGCGGCTCGCGGCCGAGAGCGGCTCGTAGCTTTGCTTGCTCCGGGGGCTCGCCGTGTCGAAGGGCGGATCCCAGACCCAGACCGGGATCGGCGACCAATCGGCCGCGGCCGCCGGCAGCGGCAATGCAAGCAAAAGGGCGATCAGCCCGGTCGTGGCGACCCGCCGCGCGAAGCCTCGGGGCCGGGGATCGCGGTCCCGATCCGGCGTCCTCATGGCAGCCTCCCGGAATGCCGTTTCATGCCATGGCTCGAGACCACGACGATGCGTTCTACGGATCGCCGGCGCCCGCCGATGACCGTCCACGGCGGCGCCCGGCCGGCCGCCAAGCGCTCAGCCTGCTTCTGTGGGGCCAAGCCTCTCTCCTCCCGAGCGGGAGTCTATCGAAGCCGCGGGCCCGAATCCATGCCACAACGCGACAGCTGAAATCACCAATTCGTGCCGCTTGACCCCCGTCGTCGCGCACCGCTATAAGCAGCGCATCATGAGCACGCGCTTTCACCTGATGTGCCGATCGGAGTCGATCGGCAGCCCGGTCCTCCCGGCCGGGCTCTGACGCGCGCGCTCCTCCTCCCTTTTCGGACTGACAGCCTTTAGATCGGAGCGCGCCTTTCGGGGGCGCCGCTCGATGTTCCTTCGCCGGCGCCTCGGATTTCTCCGGGGATTTTCAAGCGATGGACTCGCTTCAAGACACAGCAAAGCTGAGAGACGCCCCGCCGGTGCCGGCCGGACCCTGGCGCCGCGAAAGCGCCGCGTTGCTTCGCCTGGCGCTGCCGATCATCCTGACCGGCCTGGCCGACATGGCGATCAACGCCACCGACATCGTGATGATGGGCTGGCTCGGCCCGCAGGCGCTGGCGGCCGGGATCCTGGGCGGCCACTTCTATGCCTTCCTGCACTTCTTCGCGCTCGGGACCCTGGCCGCGGTCGCGCCGATGATCGCCCAGGCCCTGGGCGCCCGGCAGTTCCGGATGGTCCGGCGCTCGGTCCGCCAGGGACTCTGGGTCGCCCTGACCCTGGCCCTGCCCGGGGTCGTCGTGATCCTCAACGCCCGGCCGATCCTCGAGGTCCTGGGCCAGTCGACGGCGCTGACCCCGCTGACCGAATCCTACCTGGACGCCCGGGTCTGGGGCTATCTGCCCGGGCTCTGGTTCCTTGTGCTCGCGCATTTCTGCGCCGCGCACTCCCGGCCCCGGGCGATCCTCTGCGTCACCCTGGTCGCGATCGCGGTCAACGCCCTGGGCAACTACGGCCTGATGTTCGGCAACTTCGGCCTGCCGCGCCTGGAGCTGGTCGGGGCCGGGATCTCCAGCGCCCTGGTCGACGGCTTCGCGGCCATGGCCCTGCTGGCCTTCGTTCTGACCGACCGGCGCTTCCGCCGCTACCGTGTCCTGGGGCGGATCTGGCGGGCCGACTGGGCCCGCTACCGCGAGATCTTCCGGATCGGCCTGCCGATCGCCGGGACCGTGCTCGCCGAGATCGGCCTCTTCCTCGGCTCCAGCCTGCTGCTCGGCTGGCTCGGCGAGGCCCAGCTCGCCGGCCATGCGGTGGCGATCCAGTGCGCCGCCATCGCCTACATGGTGCCCTACGGCCTGGGCCAGGCGGCGACCGTGCGGGTCGGCCTGACCGCCGGCGCGGGCGACGCCGCCGGCGCGGCCCGGGCCGGCTGGACCGCGCTCGCCTGGGGCTGCGGTTTCATGGTGCTGCCGGCCCTGGTGTTCTGGCTCTGGGCCCGGCCCCTGGTCGGCCTCTTCCTCGACCTCGCGGACCCGGCGAGTCGGGCGGCGCTCGACTTCGCGGTCGCCTTCCTGGGGATCGCGGCCGTGTTCCAGCTGGTCGACGGCGCCCAGTGCATCGCCAACGGCGCCCTGCGCGGCCTCAAGGACACCCGGATCCCCATGCTGCTGGCCTGCGTCAGCTACTGGCTGGTGGGCTACGGCGCGGCCCTGGTCTTCGGCTTCCAGCTCGGCTGGGGCGGGGTCGGGGTCTGGGTCGGCCTGGCCTTCGGGCTGGCGACCGCGGCCTTGGCCCTGACCTGGCGCTTCCTCGACCGGCTGCGGGCGCTGCGGCCGGCGCGACTCGCGCTGTCGAATCCGCAAACGGGGGTGTAGACTGGTGCCCTCACTCGGGAGGAAGGACACATGCCGCGACGGGCCCGCATCACCATCGGCGAGGTCGCGCTGGAGGTGGAGCTGCTGGAGACGCCGACCGCGGCGGCGATCTGGTCTGCCCTGCCTTTCGAGTCCGAGGCCCTGACCTGGGGCGACGAGGTCTATTTCTCGACCCCGGTCTCGGTGCCGCGGGAGCCGCAGGCGCGCAGCGTGGTCGAGGCGGGCGAGATCGCCTTCTGGACCGACGGCGACGCCATCGCGATCGGCTATGGCCCGACCCCGGTCTCGCGCGGCGACGAGATCCGGCTGGCCTCGCCGGCCAACGTCTGGGCGGCCGCCCTGGGCGACGTCCGGGCCTTCGACGCGGTCGAGGCCGGGGACGAGGTGCTGGTCGAAGCCCTGTCGGGGGCCTGAGCGGCCATGTCGGAGGAGATCCTGACCCTCGCGCGCTTTCCGGCGCCCCCGGACCGCGACGCGGTGGCGGCGGCCTGGCGGACGCGGGGCTTCTCCTGCCACAGCTTCGTCGATCCGCCCGGGCGGCAGTGGCTGGACTTCGTGCACGACTGCAACGAACTGGTGACCGTGGTCGAGGGCCGCCTGAAGCTGGAGGTCGCCGGGCACAGCGTCGAGGCGGGGCCGGGGGACGAAGTCTTCATTCCCCGCGGCGCCCGGCACTCGGTCTTCAACGTCGACGCCGGCACCACGACCTGGCTCTTCGGCTACGACTGATCCGCGCCGACGACTCCACCGGGTCCGGTCTGTGAGATTTGTCACAACCCTCGGCTGCGATACTTGACATCCTGTTAACCCAAGGATGCTAGCTTGGTGGACTGAGGCAGCGCCGCCTCGGATCCGGGAGAGCCAGCCGGGGCGCCGTGGTTAGCGATTCGTGACAACCGGGTTTCCGGCCAGAGACCGGGGCTTTTCGCCGCGGTCCCTTGGTCTGGGTCGAGGGAGGCGAAATGACGGCAGATTCGGCGTCCTCACGGCGACGCTCGGGGCGCGGCAGCTGCTCGCCTTCGACCCTCGACTCGGTGGTGTCCGACAGAGATCGTCTGTCTCGCAAGCTGGAGTCCCTCTTTCTCGCCCGGCAGCCGCTGACCTACGCCGCCTGGCGGGCGGACTATGCCGAGGACGCCTCGATGGCGCCGGTCACCGCCAGCCTGATCTGGAGCTTCGAGTGCCGCGGTGCGCCCTGCAGCGGCATGCTGGCCGGCGAAAGCCTCGAGGGTCTTCAGGATCGCAAGATAGAGACGCCTTCGCCGAAGGCCGGAGTCGCCCTCTGGCATCCAGTCATGGTCTCCGCCGAGGAGGTGCTGGCCTGGCGGCACCGCCTGCAGGCCCTGGAGATCAGCCAGCCCTTCCGCCAGGCCCACCGGGAGAGCTATGCCCTGACCGAGGCCGACCGGCGCACGGGCAGCTATTCCAAGCGCTTCGCCGCCCACATCCTCGACCAGGAGAAGTTCGCCGCGCTCTGCCGGCAACGCGGCTGGGCCTACGACCTTCAGGGCGTGACCGGCGGCTTCAACGTGCCGACCCTGGTCCTCGAGGCCTGGGGCCTGACCGCCGAGTTCTGGATCGAGCCCCTGGCAACGGCGGGGCCGGCCCTTCCCGCCCGCCTTCCCAATCTGACCACCGATCAGGTCTGCTTCCGCGACCTAGACGGCGAACGCCTGCCGCTCGCTTCGGTTCCCGAGGTCGTTTTCTCGGAGGTCCTGCGCGACGTCGACTTCTTCGTCACCGGGGCGAGCGTCGGCAACGACGGGACTCTCTGAGCCGGCGGTCGCCGGGATTTCGGCGCCGGGGCGCCTTGCCTGTAACCGCTTGAACTTCCATTGCATCAAAGTTCCGCTATGCTGCCCGAGCGGCATGCCGGCGTGCAGGAAGGGAAGCCTTGGCAAGCTTGAGCGAGGAGGCGGGGAGAGACGCGGCCCTTCGGCCGGCCGGACCGGTCGAGGTGCGGGAGCAGGCGGGCGGCCGGGTGCTGATTCTGCAGGGCGACTGGACCGCGCCGACCCTCGTCGCCTGCGAGCAGGCACTCTCGGCGCAGCCGAAGGGCGGGGCTGAGCGGCTTCGCTTCGATCTCGCGAACCTGGCCCGCATCGACACGGCCGGCGCCTGGCTGATCCAGCGCGAGGTCAAGGCATGGGAAGACGCCGGGACCGCGGTCGAGGTGACCGGCGCGACCGAGGCCGTGGCCACCCTGCTGGCCACGGTCACCAGCCATGACGTCGAGCACCCGCCGATCGAGCCGCCCTACGTCAACCCGGTCGTCGCGATGATCGAGCGCCTGGGCGCCGGGACCTTCTCGGTGCTGCGGGCCGCGACCGAGCTGGTCAACTTCCTAGGGCTGCTGGTGGTGACCCTGGCCCGCTGCCTGGTCCAGCCGCGACGGCTCCGGGTGGTGTCCATCGTCAGCCACGTGGAATCGACCGGGCTCGACGCCCTGCCGATCGTCGGGCTGCTCAGCTTCCTGATCGGGATCGTCCTCGCCTACCAGAGCGCGGACCAGCTCGCCAAGTTCGGGGCCCAGATCTTTACCGTGAACATCGTCGGCATCGCCATGCTGCGCGAGATGGGTGTCATCCTGACGGCGATCATCGTCGCCGGCCGTTCCGGCAGCGCCTTCACCGCGCAGATCGGCACCATGAAGGTGAACCAGGAAGTCGACGCCATGACCACCATCGGCCTCGATCCGATCGAGGTGCTGGTCGTGCCCCGGGTGATCGCGCTGTCGATCATCCTGCCGCTGCTGACCTTCTACGCCATCCTCATGGGCCTGCTCGGCGGCGCGGTCATGGCCAACGCCGCCCTGGACATCAGCTTCGTTCAGTATCTCCGGCAGCTGAACGCCGCGGTCACCCTCGGCTCCTTCTGGTTCGGCGTCCTCAAGGCCCTGCCCTTCGCCTTCGTCATCGCCATGGTCGGCTGCTTCGAGGGCCTCAAGGTCAAGGGAGACGCGGCCTCGGTGGGCGAGCAGACGACCCGCTCGGTGGTCGAGGCCATCTTCCTCGTGATCGTGATCGACGCCGTGCTGTCGGTCTTCGCCTCGGTGGTCGGGATATGAGCGTGCGGCAGGACGGCCTCGTCATCCGGGTGAGCGGCCTGCGCACCCAGTTCGGCCGGCAGGTGATCCACGACGGCCTCGACTTCGAGGTCCGGCGCGGCGAGATCATGGGCATCGTCGGCGGCTCGGGCACCGGCAAGTCGGTGCTGCTGCGGACCATCATCGGGCTGATCACGCCGGCCGCCGGCCGGATCGAGGTCCTCGGCCGCGACCTGGGCGCGCTGACCGACCGGGAGCGCCTGGAGATCCAGCGCCGTTGGGGCGTGCTGTTCCAGGACGGCGCGCTCTTCTCCTCGCTTACGGTCGGCCAGAACATCGCGGTCCCGATGAAGGAGCACCTCGCGCTGCCGCCGGCGCTCAGCGCCGATCTGGCGGCGCTCAAGATCCACATGGTCGGCCTGCCGCCCGAGGCCTGCGGCAAGTATCCCTCGGAGCTGTCCGGCGGCATGCGCAAGCGGGCTGGCCTGGCGCGGGCGCTGTCGCTGGATCCCGATATCCTGTTCCTCGACGAGCCGACCGCGGGCCTGGACCCGATCGGCGCGGCCAACTTCGACCAGCTGATCCTCGACCTGCGGGGCGCCTTGGGCCTGACCGTGGTCATGGTGACCCACGACCTGGACAGCCTGCAGACCATCTGCGACCGGATCGCGGTGCTGGTTGACAAGAAAATCAAGGTCGGCACCATGGCCGAGCTGATGGAGGACCCCCACCCCTGGATCCAGGCCTATTTCCGCGGGCCGCGCGGACGGGCGGCCCTGGGAGAGTCTGCGGCCGAGCACATGGGGGTGTGACGTATGGAGACCCGCGCCAATTACCTTCTAGTCGGCAGCTTCGTCCTGGCGCTGGCCCTCGGCCTGATCGGCTTCGTGATCTGGCTGGCCAAGGTGCAGTTCGACACCCAGTTCTCCCGCTACGACATCTACTTCGAGAGCTCGATCACGGGTCTGCAGGTCGGCGGCCAGGTCAAGTACCGCGGCATCACCGTCGGCGAGGTGACCTCGATCACGATCGACCCGAGCGACGTCACGCGGGTGCTGGTCACCATCGAGGTCGAGGCCGACACCCCGGTCCGCGAGGACACGGTCGCGACCCTGAACCTGCTGAGCCTGACCAGCGGCGCGCTGTTCATCCAGCTGACGGGCGGATCCCACGTCTCCCCGCCGCTGATCGCCAAGCCGGGCCAGCGGCTGCCGGTGATCAGGTCCGAGCCCCTGGCCTTCGACAAGCTGATCGGCAGCATCGACGACATCCTGATTCAGGTGGCCGACATCCTGAACGCGGAGAACCGCCAAGCCATCTCGCAGACCCTGCAGAACGTTGCGACGATCACCGCCGCCCTCGCGGAGCGGCGCGAGGAGATCGACCAGCTGATCGCCGACGCTTCGGCGATGACCGCGAGCCTGCGCGGCGCGGCGGAAAGCGTCGAGACCCTGACGAAACGGCTGGACCGCACCGTCGGCGGGGTTCTCGAGCAGGCGGAGGCGGTGCTCGGCGCCTTCGAGGAGGTCGCGCGCAACATGGACGGGGTCATCGAGGAGAACGCGGCCAACATCGAAGACACGATCGACGACCTTCGGGACATGGCCGACGGCCTGCGCAAGCTGTCCGAGGAAGCCAAGGCCCTGGTCGCCGAGAACCGCGGGCCGATCCGCGACTTCACCGAGACCGGCCTCTACGAGCTCTCGACGCTTCTGACCGAGGCGCGCGAGCTCGTCGTCTCCTTCAAGCGCGTGGCGACCGAGGTCGAGCGCGATCCGGCGCGCTTCCTCTTTGGCGATCAGCAGCAGGGCTATGAAGCAGGCTTGGACACCGCCCAGTAGCCGGCGGGGGGCCGGTCCCGCCGGGGGACGCCGCCGAGGATCGAAGACGGGGGTCCCGCGGCGGCGGATCCTGAGTCTGGCGGCGGCCGGGCCCCTGGCCGCGCTGGCGGCGGCCTGCGAGCTTTCGGTGCCGGGCCAGGGCCCGCCGCCCAACCTCTATCGCCTGACGCCGAAGAGCCGCTTCCGCGACGACCTGCCCGTGGTCGACTGGCAGCTGATCCTCGAGCCGCCGATCGCCGACGCCAGCCTGAACACGACCCGCGTCGCCCTGCAGCGGGATCCGACGCAGCTGGAGTACTACGCCCGCTCCAGCTGGACCGACCTGGCGCCGCAGATGGTCCAGACCCTGATGGTCGAATCCTTCGAGAACTCGGGCCGGATCGTCTCGATCGGCCGCGAGGCCATCGGCCTGCGCGCGGACTTCGTCCTCAAGTCGGAGCTGCGGGAGTTCCAGGCCGAGTACTTCCAGGGCGGCAATCCCCAGGTCCGGGTCGCCATCAACGTCAAGCTGGTGAAGATGCCGAAGCGGGCCATCGTCGGCTCGACCAACTTCGAGCACCTCAGCCCGGCCGAGGCCGACAACATGCCCGATATCATCGCCGCCTTCGATGAAGCCCTCGGCAAGGTCCTGCGCCGCCTGGTCGAATGGACCATCCTGACCGGCGAGGACAATTCACAGCAGACGGCCTGAGCCTGATGACCGGCCTTGGGGACTCCTCCTAGGGCACTATCCGAGGCGATTCCATCTGATCGCACAATGCCTTAGAGGAAGGCTTTGGGGTCTTCGATGGGTTCTTCCCTGGCGAGCAGCAGCCAGCCTCTGATGGCGCGGTAGACCACCCACAGCCACGCGGCGAGCAGGAACAGCCAGCCGATGAAGAAGATGGCCGTGAAGCTGCCGACCAGCGCCACCGGCAGGGCGATCCAGAAGGTCCGGATCTGCCAGACGTAGTGCGATTCCAGCCAGGTGCCGCGGGCGCCCGCGCGGTTCACGTGGGCCAGTATGGCGCCGATCACCACCAGCGGCGCCGAGACCCCGAGGAGCAGCGAGGCGTAGAGGCCGTAAGCAACGTGTGCCCAGAGGGAGTCGGGCGCCCCGGACGCCACCATGGCGGCGTCCCGCTCGGCCGGGGCGGTCTGTGGCGGCGGCGCCGCGCTGCCGGGCTGGCGATCGAAGAGCGGCGCCAGCTCGGGGTCGTCGCGGGCGATCCGCCAGTCGTCGCTGCCCGCCCGGGACAGCAGGGAATGCGGGCTGATCCGGCCTTCTCCGAGGTAGCGGGCGATCTCGTCACGGCCGTAGGGGCCGTGGCTCCCGTCGCCGACCTTGAGGAACCACCGGGTTTCGCCTTCTTCGAAAGCCTGTTCCGCTGTGCTCATGATCCCCTCTTTCCCGGCGCGCCCTACCGCGTCACCGTCGGCCGTCTTCGCGCCGTTCCCCGAAGATTTGGGGTCGGGTCGCCCGGGAATCCAGGTCCGAGACAGTGGTTTCCTTATGATTCAGTGACTTGCGCTTGCCTTCGGCAGCGTCACGCCGATCATGGCGTCCCGGGTCACCAGCGCGGCGAGCCTGTCCTCGTCCCAGCCCTCGGTGCCCGCCGGGCGCTGCGGCAGCACCATGTAGCGCATGTCGGCGGTGGAGTCGTGGACCCGGACCTCGACCTCCGACGGGATTTCGGTGCCGAACTCCCGCAGCACGGCGCGCGG
>JAAUXY010008662.1_pt1 | contig 11038 bp, 12 predicted proteins | sample 7278121 | NCBI WGS metagenome assembly JAAUXY01 (sample SAMN14350117, study PRJNA611818) | marine sediment metagenome | isolation source: surface marine sediment (1.8m) | place: French Polynesia: Moorea | collected 2018-08
CTGATGCGCCGATTCGATGCCCTGCAGCCCCATCGCAAGGCGCTGGCCTCGATCCTGCTGGCCCAGACCCGGGACCCGGCCGGGGCCCTGGCCGGCCTGGCGGCGCTGCAGCGCTCCATGACCTGGATGCTGGAGGCGGCGGGCCTGGAAGCCGACGGGCTCAGGGGCCTGGCCCGGACCAAAGGACTGACCCTGCTCTATCTCGCGACGCTACGCACCTGGCTGCGCGACGACTCCCTCGATCTCGCCAGGACTATGGCCGCCCTGGACGGCTACCTCAGGCGCCTGGAAGGCCTGCTGCGGCGGCTGCCGCGCCGCAACATCGGCGATCCAAAAACCGCAGAATAGCTGTGCTTCAGCTTTTTTGTGCGCTGCACAAAAAAAGTTCTTGACCCGAGCGGCGGCTCGCACATATATCTTGTCCAGGTTCATTTTTGTGCGCTGCAGCATTGCAGGCCTTGTAGGGGACAACCCATGGCTCAGAACACCTTCAATCTTTTCGACACCGACTTCACCAAGTACGCCGACATGTCCAAGTTCATGGATGCCGGCAAGATGGCTGACATGTTCAAGCTTCCCGGCTTCGACGCCAAGGCGATGGCCGACAGCCAGCGCAAGACCGTCGAAGCGGTGACCGCCTTCAACCGGGTCGCCTACGAGGGCGGCCAGGCCATTGCCCAGCGCCAGACCGAGATCGTCCGCGAGGCGGTCGACGAGACTCTCAAGGCGATCAAGGAGCTGGCCGAGGCCGCGCCGGAGCAGCGCATGGCCAAGCAGGCCGAGCTCGCCAAGGAAGGCTACGAGCACCTGCTCGCCAACGTCCGCGAGCTCAGCGAGATCGCGACCAAGGCGAACCAGGAGGCCCTGGATCTGGTCAACAGCCGGATCACCGCCGCCCTGGACGAGTACAAGGCCGCGATGAACGGCGCGACCGCGAAGAAGAAGTAACGCTTCGAACGCAAACGCGTTTCTCGGGATCGGGCCGCCTCCTCGGAGGCGGCCTTTTCCGTTTGCGGCGTGGTGCCTTGCCCCGACTTCAGGCGCGGTGCTAGCGTCCCCCCGCCTGTGAGGGGAGGGCGGGATGGACGACAGGGACGACGACCGGATCGGCTTCGAGGACTTCGCACGGGTCGACATCCGGGTCGGCACGATCGTTCGGGCCGAGCCCTTTCCCGAGGCACGGCGTCCGGCGATCAAGCTCTGGGTCGACTTCGGCCCCGAGCTCGGCACCAAGAAGACCTCGGCCCAGATCACCGATCACTACCGGATCGAAGAGCTGCCGGGACGGCAGGTGGCCGCCGTCGTCAACTTCCCACCCAAGCAGATCGGCAAGTTCATGTCCGAGATCCTGGTCCTGGGCTTTCCCGACGCCCAGGGCGCCGTGGTCATGATCGCGCCCGACCTGAAGGTCCCCGACGGCGGCAAGCTGTTCTGACCGGGCTCCGACCGGTCAGGGCGACTCCGCCTCGCCGGCCAGGCGGCGCTCCAGGAAGACGAAGGCCTCGGTGTGGTCCGCGGACTCGCCCAGGGCCGCGGCGGCCTCGTCCAGCAAGCCTTGGCAGGCTTGCAGCCAGGGCGCGTCCAGCTCCAACCCGGCGGCGAGATCCTGCGCCATGCCGACATCCTTGCGCAGCAGGGCGAGGGAGAAGCCGGAGTCGAAGGACCGGCTCAGCATGAAGGGCTCGACCTTGCGGTCGGTCGTGTTGTTCCGCCCGGTCGAGGAGTTCAGCACGTCGTTGGCGACCTTTGGATCCAGGCCGAAGCGCCGGGCGACGATCAGCGCCTCGCAGACGGCGAGCAGGCCGGCCGCGGAGACGTAGTTGTTGAGCGCCTTCATGGCATGGCCCGAGCCCAAGGCCCCGGTCCGCTGCACCCGGCCCAGGCAGGCGAAGACAGGTGCGAGCTTGTCGATGTGCTCGGCCGTGCCGCCGGCCATGATCGTCAAGCTGCCGTCCGTGGCGCGGGGCACGCCGCCGGAGACGGGGGCGTCGACCAGGTAGAGTCCCAGGGCCTGTAGGGCTTCGCCCAGCGCGACGGTGGCGGCGGGCGCGGAAGAGCTCATGTCGACGACGACGCTGCCGCGGGCCAGGTACCGGGCCAGCCCGGCACGATCGGACCCGCCGAGCACGGCCTGGCGCACCGCCGAGGCGTCGGGGAGCATGGTGATCACGGTCTCGCAGAGCTCGCCGAGCGCGCCCGGGGCGATGGCCGCCTCGATCCCGGGTTCCGCCTGGCAGAGCGACTCCGCGATCCCGTCGCGGATATCGTAGGCCAGGACGCTGAAGCCGCCCTGTGCGAGGCGCCGCGCCATGGGCGCGCCCATGTTGCCGAGGCCGACGAAGCCGATGCGCCGGGCCGCGGTCATCGCGCGGCCGGCGCGACGTCGAGCCGGTGGATCCGGCCGTCGAAGCGGTCGTCCAGGGCCGGATAGCGCTGCGCGACCAGGGGATCGTGGCCGGGGACGACGTGATCACGGCTCTCGGCCAGCTCTTCCAGGCGCTCGAAGCCGCGGATCATGGCCTCGGCGTCGAGCACGATCGGGAAGAGCTTGCGCCGCTCGAAGTTCTCGTAGAAGTGCGAGGCGTCGGAGGCCAGCACCACCCAGCCCCGGCGGGTCAGGACCCGCACGCATTGCAGGCCGGCGGTATGGCCGCCGATCTTGTGGACGCTGAGGTTGGGAGCGATCTCGGCGTCGCCTTCGGCGAAGGCGACACGGCCCGAATAGACGTTGCGGACCATCTCGCAGACGTGGTCGACGGTGAAGGGATGCTTCAGATCGTCGTGGCACATGCAGGGACCGGTTACATAGGCCATCTCGTCCCGCTGCAGGTGGAAGCGGGCGGCGGGGAAGTCCGCGAGCGAGCCGGCATGGTCGTAATGCATGTGCGTGACGATCACGTCACTGACCGTTGCCGCGTCGATGTCCAGCAAGGCCAGCGCCTCGCGCGGCCTCCGGGTGAGCTTGCGGTCGCGCCGCGCCGCCTCCTCGGGATCGAAGCCGGTGTCGATCACCAGCAGGCGATCCTCGCTGCGCGCGACCCAGATGTAGTAGTCGATGGGGTGCGGCGCGTCGTGCGCATCCGCGAAGACGAAAGATTCGTTGCGCGTGCGGTCGCTGCGCTCGGCGTACTTCAACGCGAAGACTTCGTAGACATCCTGATCCGACAAGGCCGATCCTCCCCTGCATCCTTGCTTTCCCTGACCCAGACTAGGGGCTCGGCGCGGCCGGCGGCCAGAGAAGAAATCCTCCGGTCACCAAAGGATCATCACCACCGATCCGGCGAGCAGCGCGCCCATGACCAGGTTGAATGTCCGGAAGGCCCGCTCGGAGCGCAGGAAGCGTTGCATCACGACGCCGAAGGCGAGCCAGGCGAGGCAGCTGGGCAGGGCCGCGAGGACGAAAAGCGTGCCGAAGGACAAGGCCTGGATCAGGGCGCTGCCGGCCTCGGCCTGCAGGTAGGTGCCGGCGGCGCTGGCGCTGACCAGCCAGGACTTCGGATTGACCCATTGAAACCCCGCGGCACCGAGAAATCCGACAGGTCTCTGCTCGGCTCCGGCGGTGCCGCCCTTGGCGGACGCGATCCGCCACGATAGCCAAAGCAGGAAGGCGGCACCGACCCAGTTCAGGGCCTGCAGGACCTGCGGCGAGCCGAGCACCAGGCCCCCCAGTCCGAAGGCCACGATCGACATCATCAGGCCCATGCCCAGCGCGACCCCGAAGAGACAGGGCAGGCCGCGCAGCAGGCCGACGTTGGCGCCGGTCGCGGTCAGGAGCACGTTGCTGGGCCCCGGCGTGACGGCGGCGACGAAGGCGAAGACGATAAAGGCGAAGGCTTGCTCGGGCGTCATGGGCCTCGTCCGGGCTGGGACCTCGACCCGCTATGCCAGCGGATCGGCCGGCCAGGGTCTTGAACGATCCTGCGGCCCTGGCCCCAGTCAAATGAGTCACTATCGACGCTTCTTGGTATCAGACCGGCAGGCGGACGTAGGCGCGCAGGCCGCCGAGCTCGCTGTCGCCCAGGCTCAGCTCGCCGCCATGGCTGCGCACCACGTCGCGGGCGATGGTCAGGCCGAGGCCGACGCCGCCGGTCGTCGGGTTGCGCGAAGCCTCCCGCCTGTAGAAGGGCTTGAAGACATCCTCGCGCTCGGCCTCGGGGATCCCCGGGCCATCGTCGTCGATGGTTATCTCGATCGCCTGGAACCCGGGCGCGGCGGAGACCCTCACCTTTTCGGCGTAGCGCTGTGCGTTGTTGATCAGGTTGCTGAAGCAGCGGCGCATCGCTTCGGGCCGCAAGGGCAGGACCAGACCGTCGGTGATCTCGGTCTCGATCCGGCTGCCGGCGCGCTGGGCCTGGGCGACAATGTCGCGCAGCAGCTCCGAAAGATCGGTCTCCCGGGCCTCCTCGGTGCCTTCGCCGCGGGCGAAGGCGAGGTAACCCTCGACCATGCGCTCCATCTCGACCAGGTCGGAGGTCAGGTTCTCGGCCTCGGGGCTGTCGCCTAGCATCGCCAGCTCCAGTTTCATGCGGGTGATCGGGGTCCGCAGGTCGTGGCTGACCCCGGCCAGCATCTCGGTGCGCTGGCGCATCTGCCGCTTGATCCGGGCGCGCATCTGCAGGAAGGCGGCGGCGGCGAGGCGAACCTCCTTGGCGCCCTCGGGACGGAAGTTGGGGACGTCGCGGCCCTTGCCGAAGCTGTCGGCCGCCAGGGCCAGGCGCCGGATCGGATGGACCTCGCCGCGCATGAAGACGATCGCGACGCCGAACAGCAGCACCGAGGTGCCGATCATCCAGGCGATGAAGAGGTAGGTGGTGGAGCTGAACAGCCGGCCGCGGTCGACCCGGACCCGCAGCAGGTCGTCGGCCAGCTTGACGTGGATCTCGACCAAGTCGGGGCCGGCGTCGCTGTCGACCGCGAAGGGATAGGAGAGGCGGTCCTCCAGTGCCCAGGTCAGCTTGCGGTCCAGCAGCGAAATCACCCAGGGCTCTGGGGGCGTCGGCAGGGGCCGGTCGCCCAGGAGGGCCAGATCGAGCTTCATCGACCAGCGGGCCAGGCGAAACACGTCCTCGATCTGATCCTGGGTCTCGCTGCGTTGCAGCAACTCGACCGCGGTCACGATGTCCCCGGCGATGCCCAGCGCCAGGCGCCGGGTGATGGTGTCCCAGTGGCGGTCGTAGAAGACCCAGACCGTGATCGCCTGCATCAGGATCACCGGCGTGACCATGATCAGCAGGACCCGACCCAAGAGGGAGCGGGGCAGGAACAGGCGCTTGAGCCAGAAGCGGCGCGGGGCTGTGGTGCCGGAGAGGGCCATCTCAGTCGGGAACCAGGACGTAGCCGGTGCCGCGCACCGTCTGCAGGTAGCGCGGGAAGCGTGGGTTGGATTCGATCTTGCGGCGCAGGCGGGTCATCTGCACGTCGACGGCACGGGTGCCGCCGGGCGCGGCCTCGCCCGCCGTCAGGTCGTCCCGGCTGACCGGAACCCCGGGCCGCCGGGCCAGGGCCAGGAGCAGCCCGGTCTCGGCCGCGGTCAGGCGCACGAGAGCCTCGCCCCGACGCAGCTCCTCGCGCTCCAGGTCGAAGGAGTAGCCGCCGAAGTGAATCTCTTTCTGGAGCGCCTCACTGTCCTGGGGCACGCGGCGCAGCACCGCCTTGATCCTCAGCACGAGCTCGCGCGGCTCGAAGGGCTTGGTCAGGTAGTCGTCGGCTCCGGACTCCAGGCCGTCGATCCGGTCGACGCTCTCGCCCATCGCGGTGAGCAACAGGATCGGCACGTTGCTCTCGCGGCGCAGGGACCGGGTCAGGTCCAGGCCGCTCTCGCCCGGCATCATGATGTCCAGGACAAGGAGGTCGAAGGCCAAGGCGCGCAGCTTGTTCCGTGCCGCCGCGACATCGCCGGCAGTGGTGACGCGGAAACCCTGCTCAGTCAGATAGCGTCGCAGGAGGTTGCGCAGGCGGTCGTCGTCGTCGACGACCAGGATGTGGGGAGCCTCGTCCTGCATGGCGCGATTATAGGATTGCCTCCCGGGGTCGCCTAGGGTTTGGCCGCGTGATGCCGCGCGGCCGTGACGCGGGAACCCGGCTCAATCCGAGCCCACCTTCATCTGGCCGCGCGTCGAGCTGGGCGGCTTCTCGCCCTGCCGCTCGAAGCGTTTGCGGTCCGGTGCGTCGATCATGCCCAGCAGGACCTGGCGGAAGCCCTCGACGGCCTCGACCCCGGCTTCGCGATAGGCCCGGGCGATTCTGCTCCGCTGCCGCTCGCTCAGCCGCTGCTCCAGCTCCCAGCCCTTTTCGGTCAGCTCCAGCAGGCGTTGCCGCCGGTCGCGCACGCCCGGGCGCTGGACCACGAAGCCCTCGCGCACCAGCTGGCCGAGGACCCGCGACAGCGACTGCTTGGTGATGCGCAGGATCGCCAGGAGCTCGCTCACGGTGATCGCGGGATGCCGGCCGATGAAATAGATCACCCGGTGATGGGCCCGCCCGAAGCCGTACTCGGCCAGGATCTGATCCGGCTCACCGGTGAAGTCCCGGTAGGCGAAGAACAGCAGCTCCATCGCCTGGCGAAGCTCTTCTTCCCGAAGGAAAAGTGGGTTGAATCCGGTTTTTATGTCAGCCATGTTGACATATATGGGATAAGAATGTTACGTTTTCGATCGTGAGTTTGACAGAAAGTAACCATAACCTCGGTCGAGGGCTCAGATTGTGACGGAACCGGGCGAAGGACGCCGCCGTATCTCTGCGCCAGGCCAGTGGTAGCGAGGCTCAAGAGCAATGTCCATGCAACCTTTCGACGACCGTGACGGGGTGATCTGGCTCGACGGCGAGCTGGTGCCATGGCGTGACTGCAAACAGCACCTCCTGACCCACGCTTTGCACTATGGCAGCAGCGTCTTCGAAGGCGAGCGCGTCTACGGCGGCGAGGTCTTCAAGATGACCGAGCACCACGAGCGCCTGCGTAACTCCGCCGAGCTCATGGACATGAAGCTGCCCTACAGCGTCGCCGAGATCAATGCGGCGACCATGCAGGTCATCGCGGCGAACCGGATCCGCGACGGCTACGTGCGCCCGATCGCCTGGCGCGGCAGCGAGATGATGGGCGTCTCGGCCCAGAAGTCCCGAATCCACGTCGCGGTGGCGGCCTGGGAATGGCCGGCCTACTTCACCCCGGAGGCGCGCCTCGAGGGCATCCGCATGGACTTCGCCCTCTACCGGCGCCCGGCCCCGGAGACCGCGCCGGTGCACGCCAAGGCAGCCGGGCTCTACATGATCTGCACGCTGTCCAAGCACGATGCCGAGGCGCGCGGCTACGACGACGCCCTGATGCTGGACTACCGCGGCCGGCTCGCCGAGGCCACGGGGGCGAACGTCTTCCTGGTCCAGGACGGGGTGCTGCACACGCCGACGCCGGACTGCTTCCTGGACGGGATCACCCGGCGCACGGTGATCGAGCTGGCGCAGGCGCGGGGCTATGAGGTGGTCGAGCGGACGATCCTGCCCGAGGAGCTGGCCCGGACTCAGGAGCTCTTCCTGACCGGCACTGCGGTCGAAGTGACCCCGGTCCGGGAGGTCGGGCCTTATCGTTTCCAGGTCGGAGAGATCACGCGCGAGCTTTTGATGGCTTACGACGACCTGGTCAACCGGCGCGAGCCGGCGCTGGCCGCCGTCTGATCCCTTCGCTTTTTCTATGAGACGTGCTCAGGATCCCTCGCGGGCCCCGGCTGCCTGGCGGCGTCAGTCGCCGCCGGCGACCGAGGCCGCCGGTGCCGGCTCTAGGTCGTAGAGGTTGCGCTCGAAGAGGTCGCTGGTGATCGCTTCGACCGGCAGCGGCTTGCTGAAGTAGTAGCCCTGCATGAAGTCGCAGTTGAGCTGCCGCAGGAAGGCGAGCTGCTCGGAGGTCTCGATGCCCTCGGCCAGGGTGTTCAGCCGCAGGCTGCGGCCCATGCCGACGATGGCGCTGACGATTGCGGCGTCGTCCTGGGACGCGGCGAGGTTGGCGACGAAGGCGCGGTCGATCTTGATGGTCGTCACCGGAAAGCGCCGCAAGTGGTTCAGCGACGAATAGCCTGTGCCGAAGTCGTCGAGCGCGATACCCATGCCCATGTCCGCGAAGCCCTGCAGCAGCCGGCCGACCGACTCCGGATCCTTAAGCATGGCGCTCTCAGTCAGCTCGACGTCTAGCAGTTGAGGATCGGCCCCGGTGTCCTGGATGATTTCCTTGAAGGCCTGGACCAGGTCGCTGTCCTGAAGCTGGCGCGCCGAGACGTTGAACGCGATGTGCACGGGCCGTTGACCGAGCGCCTGCCAGCGTCGCTGCTGCTCGCAGGCGCTGCGCAGCACCCATTTGCCTAAGGGTACGATGAGGCCCGACTCCTCGCAGAAATCGATGAATTCGCCCGGCGGCACCAGCCCGCGTTCGGGGTGCTGCCAACGCAGCAGGGCCTCGAAGCCGATGATCCGGCCTTGGCGCATGTCGACCTGCGGCTGGTAGTGGAGCAGGAACTCGCGCCGCTCCAAAGCGCCCCGCAGGGTCCGCTCGAGCTCGAGCTGCTTGCGCGCGCGCAGGTGCATCTCACGGGTGTAGAACTGACAGGTGTTCTTGCCGCGCTCCTTGGCCTGGGCCATCGCGGTGTGGGCACTCGACATCAGGCTTTCCGGGGTCTCCGCGTCCGACGGATAGATCGCGATGCCGATGCTGGTGGTTGCATGGATCTGCTTGGCGCCCAGGTCGAAGGGCTGGGACACGGCGTCCAGGATCCGCTGGGCTGCGGCGCTGACGGTCTGCGGGCTTTCGAGGGATTCCATAACGATGGCGAACTCGTCGGCGCCGAACCGCGCCGCCAGATCGCTCTTCCGCAAGCACTCGTTCAGGCGCTCGGCGACTGTCTTGAGGACCTGATCGCCGGTCTCTTGGCCGTGGGTGTCGTTCACCATCTTGAAGCGGTCGAGGTCGACGAACATCAGGGCGACCGAGCGGTCTTGGCGCGCCGCCCGCGCCACCGCCTTGTCGAGAAAGGCTCGGAACTGGACCCGGTTGGCCAGGCCGGTGAGCGAGTCCTGCTGGGCCAGCTCGATCATCCGCTGCTCGGCCTGCTTGCGCTCGATCGCGTAGCGCAGGGCGCGCGGCAAGAGCGCGCCCTTGGCGTGGTCCTTGAAGATGTAGTCCTGGGCGCCCGCGCGCAGCGCCGACAGGCCGGTCTCCTCGTCCTTGGATCCGGTGACCACGACGATCGGGACGGTCGGCGCCGCCGCCGTCAGGAGATGGATGCACTCGAGCCCCGAGGCATCGGGCAGCGACAGGTCCGAGAGCACCACGTCGACCGGAGAGGCGAAGAGGTGGTTGAGCGCGCTTTCCAGGTTCCGGGCCTTGTGGGTCTGGAACCGGCTGCCCTCCAGGGCAACCTCAAGCAGACGGGCGTCCGCAGGATTGTCCTCGATCAGCAGGACATCGATGGTCTGCGCGGTCATGTCCGGCACGCCCACCAAGGCCGGCAAGAGGGCACGCGAAGTCCGGGGCGCGCCGGCGCGCCGCGTCGGCTTGGCCCGGCCGGATGGGCTCTGAACCTGGAAGTGCCAGGCATCGCTGTCCTCGTCTCGTGCGGCGAAGGAAGGCCGGCGGTGTCGGGGAGACGCTGCGGCCGTGTAAGGCGCGGGCCCTCCCCCCGAGGTCCGGCGGCGATCATCCGCCTCCAAACAAAGCCCGCCGGTGCCGCCCTCAGAGGCACCACCTTGGGGTTAAAGCTATTGCTATAGTAAGGAGCTTACCAATCCTTGAATCCCGTGAAGACTCAAGGATCTGCGGCAATTCGCCGAGGTCACGATGGTGCGAGGCCCTATTCCGCCGCATCGGTCTTTGGTGCCGCCCAGCGCCGCGCCGCCCGGTCGTCGCTGTCCCGGGCTTCGACCCACCGGCTGCCTTCGGCGGTCTCCTCCAGCTTCCAGAAGGGCGCCTTGGTCTTCAGCCAGTCGATCAGGAATTGGCAGGCCTCGAAGGCGGCTTCCCGGTGGGCGCTTGCGGTCGCGACCAGGACGATCTGGTCTCCCGGCTCCAGACGGCCGTAGCGGTGGACCACCAGGCTGGCCTCCAGGGGCCAGCGATCCCGGGCCTCGGCCTCGATCTCTGCCAGCATCCGCTCCGTCATCCCGGGATAGTGCTCCAGGGTCATCGCTCCGACCTCGCTGCCGCTGGAGAGGTCGCGGACCAGGCCGACGAAGACCGCCAGGCCGCCGACCTTGGGGTTGCCGGCGGTCAGGGCGGCCAGTTCGGCGCCCAGATCGAAGTCTTCGCGCTGGACCCGGATCATGGCCTCAGCCCCCGGTCACCGGCGGGAACAGTGCGACCTCGTCGCCCGGGGACACCGGGTCGTCCGGACGGGCGAACTCCTGGTTGATCGCGACCTTGATGACCGAGAGGTCCGAGAGGGCCTCGGCATAGCCGCCGCCGCGCGACCTGATCCAGTCGAGCAGCTCCCGGACCGTGGTGACCTCGGGCGGGGGCGAGACCTCCTCCTCGCCGACCCCCGTCCTGGTCTTGAGCCAGGCGAAATACAACAGCTTCATCACGACACCTCGTTGAACGGCAGGAACTCGACGCTGTCTCCGGGGGCGAGATCCGTCAAGTCCTCGGGCAGCTCGACCAGACCGTGCGACTCTACCATGGAGGACAGGATCCCCGCACCCTCCCGCGGGAACTTCCGCGCCACCCAGCCGCCCGCGCCGTCGGCCTCGAGGCGCACCCGCAGCCATTCCCGGCGGGCCTTCTTCTTGCGGTGGTGGAAGCCGGCGCGGACCGGGAAGCGGCGCGGCGCGACCTCGCTGGCCCCCATCAGGCGCAGGACCATGGGCCGGACCACGTTCATGAAGGTGACCATCACGGCGACCGGGTTGCCGGGCAGCCCGACGAAGGGCACCTGCCCGACCTGGCCGAAGGCGATCGGGCGGCCCGGCTTGATCGCCAGGCGCCAGAGGTGCAGGTGGCCCAGCGCCTCGACCGCCCGCTTGACGTGGTCTTCCTCGCCGACCGAGACGCCGCCGGAGGTGA
>JAAUXY010058994.1_pt1 | contig 11037 bp, 9 predicted proteins | sample 7278121 | NCBI WGS metagenome assembly JAAUXY01 (sample SAMN14350117, study PRJNA611818) | marine sediment metagenome | isolation source: surface marine sediment (1.8m) | place: French Polynesia: Moorea | collected 2018-08
ATGGGCGCCGAGGGCGCCGTCAAGATCCTGCACCGCAAGGAGCTCAAGGAGGCCGAGGACCCGGCGGCGCGGGCCGCGGAACTGGCCGCCGACTACCGGCGCGAGGTCGCCTCGCCCTACCTCTCCGCCTCCCACGGCTACATCACCGACGTGATCGAGCCGGCGGCAACCCGGTGGATGCTGGCGCTGTCGCTGCGCAAGGCGCTGACCAAGCGCGAGCTGCGGCCACCCAAGAAGCACGGAAACAACCCGATGTAGGAGAAGCGCCCCCAGGGGCGCGCGGCAGGCATGAACGAGCCGATCTACCTCTCGATCACGATCTACGGCCTGGCTATCGTGATCTCATTCCTGGTCGCGGCCCTGATCAAGGGCATCGTGGTCGCCCTGCCGCTGCTGCGCCGGGAAGACGCGGTGCCGGTGCCGCGCCCTGCGGCGCCCGACGCCACCGCCGTGCCGCCCGAGCACCTGGCCGCGATCGCCGCGGCGGTGGCGGCGGTCGTCGGCCCGCGCCACATCATCCACATCGAGGACCGCGGCCGCGCCACCGCCTGGAGCGCAGAAGGCCGCATGATCCACCAGACATCGCACGCGGTGACGCGCACGCCGAAACGCTGAGCCGGAACGAGGACGAGAGGTCGCAGGGGAAAGGCCGATGCAGAGAAGATTCAAGATCAGCGTCGAGGGCCGCGATTACGACGTCGTCGTCGAAGAGATCACCGAGGACGCCGGCGGTCTCTATCCCGACCGTGACACCATGCGCGGCGCACCGGCTGGACCGAGTCGGCCCGCGGCCGGGGTCTCTGCGCCCGCGGCGGCGATTGCAGAACCGCGACCGACGGCCGGCCCCGGCGACGTGGTCAGCCCGCTGGCCGGCGTCGTGGTCTCGATCGACGTCGAGACCGGCGCCGCGGTCGAGGCCGACACCCGGGTCGCCACTCTGGAGGCGATGAAGACCAAGACCATGGTCAAGGCCGGCCGGAGCGGCAAGGTCGCCGCCATCGCGGTCACTGCGGGCGAGGCCGTCGAGGCCGGCCAGACGCTGCTGACGATCGCCTGAGCGCCGATACGCCGGGCGTCCCGGACATGGAGAACCTCGACCTCCTCGACATCTTCCAGGGCCTGGCCACCCTCGCGGCCGCGGAGCCCGAGGTGATCGCCATGCGCCTCTTCCTGATCGCCCTGGGCATGCTGCTGATCTACCTCGGGCGCAAAGGGGTGCTCGAGGGGCTGCTGATGATCCCCATGGGACTCGGCATGGCCACGGTCAACGCCGGCGTGCTGTTCCTCGAGGACGGTCGGCAGGGCAACCTCTTCGTCGATCCCCTGGTCGAGGAGCCGTCGGCGCTGATGACCGTCCTGCAGATCGACTGGCTGCAGCCGATCTACACTCTGACCTGCTCGAACGGCCTGATCGCCTGCCTGGTCTTCATGGGGATCGGCGCGCTGCTCGATGTCGGCTACGTCATGGCACGGCCCTTCCAGAGCATGTTCATCGCGCTCTGCGCCGAGCTCGGCACCGTGGTCGCCTTCCCCCTGGCCCGGGCCTTCGGGCTCTCGCTCGAGGACTCGGCCGCCGTCGCCACCATCGGCGGCGCCGACGGGCCGATGATCCTCTTCACCTCGCTGATCCTTTCGGATGAGCTCTTCGTGCCGATCACGGTGGTGGCCTACCTCTATCTGGGCCTCACCTACGGCGGCTATCCCTACATGATCAAGCTGCTGGTGCCGCGGCACATCCGCGGCCTGAAGATGCCGCCGGAGCCGGTCCGCAAGGTCAGCCCGGGCGAGAAGATCGTCTTCTGCGTCGCAGCCTGCACCTTGCTCTGCCTGCTGTTTCCGGTGGCAGCACCTCTGTTCTTGTCGCTTTTCATCGGCGTGGTGGTGCGCGAGAGCAACCTCAGGAACTACGCCGAGCTCTTCAGCGGACCCCTGCTCTACGGCGCCACCTTCTTCCTCGGCCTGCTCCTGGGCGTGCTCTGCGAGGCAAACACGATCCTCAATCCCGACGTCCTGGTGCTCCTGCTGCTCGGCATCCTGGCGTTGGCCATCTCCGGCCTCGGCGGATTGGCCGGCGGCTACATCCTCTACTTCGCCACCGGCAAGAAGTACAATCCGGTGATCGGCATTGCCGGGGTGAGCTGCCTGCCGACGACCGCCAAGGTGGCGCAGAAGTGCGTGGCCGAGGTCACGCCCGATGCGGTGGTCCTGCCGCACGCCTTAGGTGCGAGCATCAGCGGGGTCATCACCTCGGCGATCTTCGCCGGCATCTTCATCGCTGCGATCCATTGAGCGGGGCAGGTCATGATCAACTATCCGGATTGGGTCTACCGGCAATCCGCGGTCTTGCCTTACCGTCTGCGTAACGGCGATCCCGAGGTCCTGCTGATCACCTCGCGCAGCGGGAAGCGCTGGGTGCTGCCCAAGGGAATCGTCGAGCCGGGGATGACCCCGCCCGTCTCGGCCGCCAAGGAAGCGCGCGAGGAGGCCGGAATCGAGGGTGCGGTCTCGACGCGCAGCCTTGGCCGCTACCGCCAGGACAAGTGGGGCGGCACCTGCCGGATCGAGGTCTTCCCCATGCGGGTCACGGCCGAGTTGGAGACCTGGCCGGAGGCCGGCATCCGACGCCGGGAATGGCTGCCGCTGAGCGCGGCGATCGAGCGGCTCGAGGGCAAGAAGCTGCGCCGGCTCCTCGGGCGCCTGCCCGAGTGGCTCGCCAAGGCGAAGACCAATGCCGCCGAGGTCACCCGGATCGAGACCCTGCGGCTGCTCTATCTCCTGCGCCACGCCAGGTCGAGCCGGGCGGACCGGACCCTGGCCGACTTCGACCGGCCCCTGACCAAACGCGGTCTGGCCGACTGCGAAGTCCTGCGGGATTACCTGCGCCTGGCCGACGTCGAGCCGGACCTGGTTCTTTGCTCCCCGGCAACGCGGACCCGGCAGACCCTGACCGCCATCGCAACGGCCTTCTACGAACCGGCAAAGCCGGATTTCGACGAGCAGATCTACGACGGCGGCCCGAAGAAACTGCTGGCCCGACTCTCCCGCCTGCCGGAGTCCGTCTCCTCAGCGATGCTGATCGGCCACAACCCGGGTCTGCAGTCCCTGGCGCTCCGGCTCGCCGGAAAGGGCGACGCCGAGGCCTTGGCCAGAATGGCGGCGGCGTTCCCGGCCGGCGCGCTGGCTATCCTGGTGGTCCAGCCGCCGCGTTGGCGGAACCTCGGCTCGGGGACTTGCCGCTTGCACAGCTTCGTGACTCCGCGAGACCTGGCGTAGCCCGGCATCGCTTCCCAAAGACATCGCAGGCGCGACCGGCGGGTGTCGGCGCCTTTCGGCCGCCGGCTAGCGCACTTCCCGATCAGACGCGTTCGCGTCTGGCCGGGAGTAGTGCGCTAAGATTTTGAAGCAAGGGCGTTACATCCGGCCAGATTGATCGCGAAGCGATTCAATCTGATCGGATAACGCCCTAGACGCCGCTTTTGGCCGCTCGAGGCCTGCTGGCCGGGGCCTTCTTCGCCGCGGGACGCTTCGCCGGGGGACGCTTCGCCGGGGCCTTCTTCGCAGCCGGACGTTTGGCCGGAGCCTTTTTCGCCGCGGGACGCTTCGCCGGGGCCTTCTTCGCGGCCGGGCGCTTCGCCACCGATTTCCGGGCGGCCGGACGCTTGGCGGCTGCTTTCTTCGCCGCGGGCCTCTTGGCCGCCGACTTCTTGGCCGCCGCCTTTTTCGACGAAGTCTTTTTCTTAGGCTTCTTCGCGGACGAAGAGGAGAGCAGCGTGCTGGCGATCTTGCTGGACGACTTCACCAGAGCCTTGTACTCCCGCTCCGTCGCCTTGACGATGTTCGCGTATTCCTTCTGTGAGGCCTTTTGCAGCGCGCGCAGTTCCTTCTCGACGGCCCGCATGCGCGCCTTCACCTCTTTCGCAGCCGACCCGTCGGACAAAGCCTTCTCGAGGACCTCTAGCTTTGCGCGCGCCTGCATCGAAGCCTTACGGACGTGAGACAGGGCATCGTTCGAGGCCGCCTCGAGACGCTTCATCTCCGCATCGAGGCGCTTTTGTACTTCTGCAACCGTTACCATGAGATGTGTCTTCCCTTGTCTTGGCATTGCCTTGCGCAATTCAAGCGAGGCATCTGACGCGACGGTCATCAAGCGCGCTCGACTGCGATTCGTCGTGCGCTCAGCCTGAGTTGCGAGAAACGGTCTGTCAACCGGCAGGCGACGCTTAAGGCTTCGGCCGCCCGATCAGGAAGCGGATCATCCGGTCGGACCACTTCGTGTAGGGCGGTTTGATGAAGCGGCCGAGCATCGAAGCGGTCAGCCCGCTTTGCAACAACACGCCCTTCTTCTTCGAGAAGGTGCGGAAGCCGTCGATGCCGTGGTAGGCGCCCATGCCGCTCGGCCCGACGCCGCCGAAGGGCAGGTTGTTCTGGACCACATGGAACATGCAGTCGTTCACCGTGACCCCTCCGGAGGTCGTGCTCTCAAGAACCCGACGCACGCGGGCCGCATCGGTGTCGAAGTAGTAGAGCGCCAGCGGACGGGGCCGGTCGTTAACGTAGTCGATCGCCTTATCGAGTCCCTCGTAGGTGACGATGGGCAGGACGGGGCCGAAGATCTCCTCCTGCATGACGCGCATATCGTCGTTCACATTGGTCAGCAGGGTCGGCGGGAAGATGCGGTTCTCCGCGCTCCAGGCCTCGGACGCGGGATTGACCTGAATGATCTCCGCGCCTCGGTCGCGGGCGTCGTCGACCAGCGCCGTCATGCGCTCCCAGGCCGGGCCGTTGATGATGCGGGTGTAGTCCGACCCGGCGCCGAGATGCGGCAGGCGGCGAGCGATCGCCGCCGTCGCCTCCCGCACGAAGGCTTCCTTCAACCGGCCCGGCACGAGCGCGTAGTCCGGCGCCACGCAGGTCTGCCCGGCGTTCCAGATCTTGGCGGCGCAGATTCGTTCGGCCGCCTGCGCGACGGGATAGTCCTCGTGGACCACGGCCGGCGACTTGCCGCCCAGTTCGAGCGTGACGGGGGTCAGGTTCTCCGCGGCCGCGGCCATGACTAGCTTTCCGACCCGTGCCGAGCCGGTGAAGAGAATGTGATCGAAGGGCAGAGCCGAGAAGGCAGCGCCGATCTCCGCACCGCCGGTGACCACGGTCACGTAGTCCGGCGGAAAAGCCTCCGCGATCATCCGGCCGATCACCTCGGCGGTCGCCGGGGCCAGTTCGGAAGGCTTGACCATCGCGTGGTTGCCGGCCGCCAGCGCGTTGGCCAGAGGCGACAGGGTGAGCAGGACCGGATAGTTCCAGGCGCCGAGGATGCCGACGACGCCCAGCGGCTGAGAGACGACCCGGGCGCGGCTGGGCCAGACCTGCCAGTTGGCCAGGACGGAACGCGGCCGCATCCAACCCTTGAGGTGGCGCTTGATGTGCCGGATCTCATCCAGGGTCGGGAAGATCTCCAGGATCTGTGTTTCCTGCCGCGCCCGCGCGCCGAAATCCCGGTTCAGCGACTCGACGAGCGCAGCCTCGTTCCGAAGCAGGACGGACTCGAGGGTGCCCAGGGCCTCTATGCGCGCGGCATGATCCCGGGGCGCGGTCCGGCGAAAGGCCTCGCGCTGTTCGGCAAGGCGCCGGTGCAAGGCCTCCGCGTTGGTCTCGACGCCGGACAGAGGCGCGGCTGAGAGCGTGCTCACGGCTGCCCCGCCTCTGCGGTCCAGGTCTGGCGCGCGGCCTGGGGGATGTGGCTCATGGCATGCTCGGTCAAGGCGGCGATCGTCAGGCTCGGATTGACGCCGAGGTTGGCGCTCAGCACCGACCCGTCACAGATGTACATGTTGCGGTAGCCGAAGACCCGATTGCGCCCGTCGCAGACCCCGGCCTCCGGCGAGGCCGCCATGGCCGCGCCGCCCATGCAGTGCGCTGTGGTCGGGATGTTGAACAGGGATTCCACGATGGAGTTGGCGGCGACGCCGCCGGTGGCTTCGGCCATCCTGCGGGCGAAGTCGTTGGCCGCCGGAATGAAGGTCGGAATGGCGTCACCTTCGGTCACCAGGGTCCTGCGGAAGGGCCAGTACCAGGGCCGCTTGAGGCGCATGGTCAGCTCGCCTTCCAGGTTCTGCATGCAGAGGAAGATCATGGTCTCGCGGGCAAAGCGGAAGGGCAGCAGCGTCCGCAGGGTCGAGACCGGCCGGGTCGCGAGCAGCCTTAGCAAAGTCCAGAGCCAGGAGAAGACCCGGAACCAGCCGCCGGTCCCCGGCGCCATGACCGTGAGCAGGACGCCAAGGGCGTCCGAGCCGCGCGGATAGCGGACCACCTGGATCTGGGTATGCCGATCGAGCTGAATGCCCGAACCGATGGCGATCCCTTCGGAGTAGTCGTCGCTGGCCCCGGGATAGCGCACGCCGATCAGCGACTCCGCATTGGTCCGCAGATGCCGGCCCAAAGCGGTCGAAATCCGCGGCAGCGAACCGCCCTGCTTGAGGCGGAACAGCAGGTCCTGGGTCCCCAGCGACGAGGCGGCGAAGACCACGCCGCGGCAGGTCAGCCGTCCCGTCCCGCTGCCGAGGAGCCGGGTCGAGGGCCGCGTGAAGACCTCGTAGCCGGTGCCGCCGTCGGGCGAGGCTCCGATCGGCCGGACGTCCACGACCTTGGTCTCGGCCCGAAGCTCGGCGCCCTTGGCCTCGGCCAGAAAGAGGTAGTTCTGGTCGAGCGTGTTCTTGGCGCCCCGCCGGCAGCCCATCATGCAGCCGCCGCAGCCGGTGCAGGAGCGGCGCGCCGGGCCCTGGCCGCCGAAGAAGGGATCGGGATAGCGGGTGCCCGGCGGATCGCCGGCCTCGCCGAAGAAGACGCCGACCTCGGTCGGAAAGAAGGTGTCCGCGACCCCCTCAGCCTCGGCCATGGCCTTCAACCGCTCGTCGGACCGTCCGAAGATCCGGTTGGTGGTGACGCCGAGCATGCGTTTCGCGGTATCGAAGTGCGCCGGCAAGACTGTCTTCCAATCGGCAAGACCGGCCCAAGTGCCTTCGTCCCACACCGAGTCCGGCGGCACCATCAGGGTGCCGGCGTAGGTGATCGAACCGCCCCCGACCGCGTTGCCGTGCAGGACCATGACGTGGCGGAACAACCGCAGACTGAAGAAGCCGCGCAGGCCCAGACCCGGCCGCCAGATCCAGCGGGCAAGGGACCAGTTGCTCTCGGGCAGCGTCTCGGGGGTCCAGCGCCGGCCCATCTCGACGACCGCGACCCGATAGCCCTTCTCGACCAGACGCAAGGCGGAGACGCTGCCGCCGAAGCCCGAGCCGATGACGATGAAATCGTAGTCGTGGGGAACGGCGCCGTCTCTCATGTCACCTTCGCTATCGGAGCTTCGCCGGCGCGACCACCGCCGCCGGTCGCACGCCCCTCGGTTGTAGGGCCCGGGCCGGACAAATCAAGGCCCAACGGGAAGCCGGCCCGGGCCGCAGACCCCGGCCAGCTCGCGCGGGCGGACGCTAATGCGCCTCCTCGCGCAGCGCGCGGCGCAGCACCTTGCCGATGTTGGTCTTCGGCAGTTCGTCTCGGAACTCGATGCGCCGCGGTACCTTGTAGCCGGTCAGGCTGCGACGACAGAAGGCAATGACCTCCTCGGCCGTCAGGTTCGGGTCCTTCCGCACCACCGCGACCTTGATCGCCTCGCCGGTCTTGGCGTCCGGCGTACCGACCGCCCCGACCTCGAGCACGCCCGGATGCTTGCTCACGATCTCCTCGATCTCGTTGGGATAGACGTTGAAGCCGGAGACCAGGATCATGTCCTTCTTGCGGTCGACGACGCGGATGAAGCCCGCCTCGTCGATCTCGGCGACGTCCCCGGTCAGCAGGAAGCCGTCCGCCGTCATCACCCGGGCGGTCTCCTCCGGCCGGTTCCAGTAGCCCTTCATCACCTGCGGCCCCCGGACGCAGAGCTCGCCGGGGGCACCGACCGCGACCTCCTTCCCGTCGTCGTCGCGGATCGAGACCTCGGTCGAAGGCACCGGCAGGCCGATCGAGCCCCGCCGTTCGGTGTGGTCCATGGGGTTGATCGTGACCGCCGGCGAGGCCTCCGTCAGCCCGTAAGCTTCGATCAGAGGGTGGCCGGTGACCTCCTTCCACTTCTCGGCAACCGTCTCGTGCAGGGCCATGCCACCGCTCAGTGCCAGGCGCAGCTGCGAGAAATCGAGCCTGGCGAAGTCCGGATGGTTGAGCAGCGCATTGAACAGCGTGTTCACGCCGGTGATGGCGCTGAAGCGGTGCTTGGCAAGTTCCTTCACGAAGGTCGGAATGTCGCGCGGGTTGGTGATCAGGACGTTCTTCGCACCGAGGGCAAGGAAGGTCAGGCAGTTCGCGGTGAGCGCGAAGATATGGTAGAGCGGCAGCGCGGTGATGATGATCTCCTCGCCCGGCTTCGCGAAGGGCTTCACCCAGGCGAGGGACTGCTGCACGTTGGCCAGCATGTTGCGGTGGGTCAGCATCGCCCCCTTGGGCACGCCGGTCGTTCCGCCGGTGTATTGCAGGAAGGCCACGTCGTCGTGCCCCGTCTCCACGGGCTTCAACTCGAGAGTCAGGCCCTTGGCCAGGACCTCGGGAAAGCGGAGCGCCCCCGCGATGTGCCAGGGCGGAACCATCTTCTTCACGAACTTGACGACGAAGTTCACCAGGCTGCTCTTCGGGAAGCCGAGCATGTCACCGAGCCGGGTGACGATGACGTGCTTCACCCGGGTCGAGGCGACGGCCTCCTGAAGCACCGAGGCGAAGTTCTCCATGATCACGATCGCCTCGGCCCCGGAGTCCTTCAGCTGATGCTCCAGTTCCCGCGCAGTGTAGAGGGGGTTGCAGCTGACAACGGTGTAGCCGGCCCGCAAGGCCGCAAAGAGGGCGACCGGATACTGCAGGGAGTTGGGCATCATCAGGGCCACGCGCGCGCCGGGCGCCAGATTCAGCTCGCCCTGGAGATAGGCGGCAAAGGCCCGGGACAGCCGCTCCAGTTCCCCGTAGGTCATCGCCTTGTCCATGTTGACGTAGGCGATCTTGTCGGCGTAGGCCGCCGTGCTGCGCTCGAAGAGGTCGCCGAGAGACCGGTAGTCGTTCAGGTCTATCGTCTTGGGAACGCCGGACGGATAGCTCGCCAGCCAGATCTTTTCCATTACTTGGCTCTCCCCAAAGGACGCGTCGAAGCTGAACCTCGCGCGTTCCCTCGCTTATTCTTGGAGCCCGACCGAAGCCGAGCCCGTGATCCCACCAAGATCGGGATTCCAGACGCCGCCAAAAATCCGGCTGCTTGCCACAGGTTCCGATGCCTTTCGCGCCGACTTCGAGCCCCTCCTGGTTAACGGCCGCCGGTCACCTCTCCACCTGCCCGATCGGAGGCGAGAGGCCTCGTCGCCAGGCAGTATTGGGATTTTTCTATCAGAGACCGTACAACTCAACCTTGAGCTAGCGCAAACTTCCGGCGCTCGACCGGCCGGCCGAGGAGGTCCGATGCTTGCGAGATGGCTGCGTTTGGCGCTGGCCTTGGTCGCGATCCTGGCGTTGGGCGGCGCCCTGCCGGGGACGCCCTCCGGCCTGGGCCTCGGCGCCGCGGCGGCGATGGGCGCAGGCGTGCTGCTCCTGGTCGTGTCCGCGGTCGTGGCGGTCAGCTATGGCTTCGCCTTGCGGCATGCATACAGTGCGGCCCCCGACCAGCGGGCGACCTTGCGGCGGGCCTGTCAGGCCGTGGCCCTGGAGTGGCTGGCGACCCTCGTCCTCTTCGTCGTCATCCAGCCCTTCGAGCGATGGTGGATGGGGCCGGAGAGCCGGGGGTCCCGGGGACAGGCCCAGCCGCCGCTCCTGCTGATCCCCGGCTATTTCTGCAATCGCGGGGTCTGGTGGTGGCTCAGGCGCGGCCTGCGGGCACAGGGCCGGAGCGTCGCCACGATCGACCTCGAACCGCCCTTAGGCGACATCGAGGTGCTGGCCGAGGGCCTGGCGGCGCGCGTCCGCTCGCTCCTCGCCGAGACCGGCGCGGATCAGGTCGCACTCGTCGGACACAGCATGGGCGGCCTCGTCGCCCGCGCCTATCTGCGGCGTCACGGCGACGGCCGGGTGGCCAAGCTGATCACCCTGGGCACGCCGCACCACGGCACCGAACTCGCAAGAATCGGCCTCGGCCGCAACGCCCGCCAGATGGAGCCCGAGAGCGCCTGGCTCCGCAAGCTGGCCGAAACGGAACCCCTGCCGGTCCCGGCCTTGAGCGTCTGGAGTGTCCGCGACAACTACGTCATGCCCCAGGACAGCAGCCGTCTCGCGGGCGCACGCGAGATCGCCTTGCCGTCGCTGGGTCACCTGTCGATGCTCTTCTCGCCGAAGGTCCTGGAGATCCTCCTCGAGGAGACGGCCGCCCCGACGTCGGCCTTCTAGAAGTGGACCCCGCGCAGCAGCTGGGTCAAGGCGACCTGGTCGGCGGTCGGTGCCTCCTTTTCGCCCTTGCTGCCCCTGGCCGCCGCAGAATCGGGGAACATACGAAAGGCGGTGTTGTTGACGATCTGCGCGATATGCGGCGCCAAGGCATGCAGGACCTGACCGAAGATTCCGAGCCGCGTCGCGATCCTGACCGGCTTCCGGGTGATGGCCTCGACCACGAAGCCCGCGGCCTCCTCGGGCGTCAGGGTGGGAAAGTGCTTGTAGATCTCGGTCGGTGCGGTCATCGGCGTCCGGACCAGGGGCAGGTTGATCGTGGTGAACTCGATGCCGCGGTCGACGAATTCGGAGGCGGCGCAGCGCGTCCAGGCCTCCAGCGCCGACTTGGACGCGACATAGGCCGAGAAACGAGGCGCATTGGTCAGGACCCCGATGGAGGAGATGTTGATCACTTGGCCGCGCCTCTTCTTGGCCATGGCCGGCAGCAGCGCCATGGTGAGCCGCACCGCGCCGAAGTAGTTGATCGCCATCATGCGCTCGAAGTCGTGCATGCGATCATAGGAGTTTTCGATGCTGCGCCGGATCGAGCGGCCGGCGTTGTTGACCAGGATGTCCACGCCGCCGTGCGCCTCG
>JAAUXY010189832.1_pt1 | contig 11032 bp, 11 predicted proteins | sample 7278121 | NCBI WGS metagenome assembly JAAUXY01 (sample SAMN14350117, study PRJNA611818) | marine sediment metagenome | isolation source: surface marine sediment (1.8m) | place: French Polynesia: Moorea | collected 2018-08
ATCCAATAATTTTTGTTTTCTCAATTTGGCCCGTAAATGTAAAATGGCCTGTGAGTGGATTTGCGATACGCGCGATTCGGTAATTCCAAGGACTTTGCCGGTTTCTTTCATTGTTAATTCTTCCAGATAGTACAGCGAAATAACAAGGCGTTCTTTTTCAGGCAATTGCTCGATGGCCCGCGCCATCGCCTCTTTTAATTCCTTTAGTTTTGTGAGGCTTAAAGCATCATCATCGTTGTTGACGAGATAGCTCAGTAATTTTTCTTTCTCGTCTCTGGAAGAAACACCCAATTCCTCAAGACTGATAAAAGAAATGCTAGACATCTGCTTGGTGCGATAGACCTGCTCAAGATCGACTCCCAACTCCTGGGCCACTTCTATGTCATCAGCCACGCGACCTAATTTTTGCTCCAAGCGTGTAAACGCATTTTCCAATTCTCTTATTTTACGCCGATTGGATCTTGAAAGAAAATCACGTGCGCGCAACTCGCTTAAAACCGCGCCTTTTATGCGAAAAATGGCATAGGTCATAAACTTATTATCCCGTTTGGGATCATACCGATCCACCGCCTGGATCAAACCGATAACACCAACATTCATCAGATCATCAATATCAACCGTGGAGGGCAAGTGCACTGCCAGTCGGTGAACAATGCGTTTTACATAGGGCAGATACTCGGTTATCAATTGGTCGCGATATACCGGGTCCTTCTGAGTGATTCTTTTTGAGCGGGTCTGTGCCAGTGCCATAAGCCTTAATATCTCCAGTTATGCAAAGTTATTTTCAGTCAAATGGTGCCAGAAAAAATTGGAATCGCCTCTGGGCACGTGGGTCGGCGATGATGCATATATTTTTTGAGCCAAATCTGTAAAACATTTGCTGGCCTGAGTATCCGGATATAGCTCGCTGACAAGTTTCTGATGTTTAACGCCCTGCGTAATGTTGGCGTCAAATAGAACACTTCCCAGATAATCAATGTTCATATCTAAAAATCGTTCGGTCACCATATTGAGTTGCCGAAATACTTCTCTGCCCTGCTGACTCGTAGCGGCCAGGTTGACGATGACCTTGCAGGATTTTTCAGCGTACTTTAATGAGAGCACCTTCATCAATGCATACGCATCGGTAATTGCGGTTGGCTCGGGCGAAACCACGACAATGATTTCATGAGCGGTGACATTAAAATCCATCACGTTGGAGGAAATACCCGCGGCAGTATCGATAAACAGTATATCAACGGCATCAATTAACTGATCCAATTCACTTAAAATTTGGACTTTCTGACGCTGGGTCAGCTGGGTTAATTCCTGGATACCGGATGACGCTGGAAGGATGTGCATATTTCCCGGACCTTCAACGATAATATCACGAATTGATTTCTGTCCTGTAATGACATGCGACAGATTAAATTTCGGTGCCAGCCCCAGCAATACATCCAGATTACCCAAACCCAGGTCGGCATCCAGAATGAGAACTTTTTTGCCAAGTCGTGCAAAGGCATAACCCAGATTGGCCACAATGTTGGTTTTACCAACACCTCCCTTGCCGCTGGTCACAGAAATCACGCGCGTATTCGACGTGCGCCCTTTATTTGGCCGATCGATACTATCGGTTTTGTTTTTGACACCTCTGTCAGCTAAGCGGATCACTTTATTAGAAGAATTTTCTGACTTCATTCGATTTTCAGCTCCTCAAGCAACCAATTCATTACAAGTAGCTAGAAATGCGCATGCGTTCGTTATCGGGGTAGCCGGTCTGAATGGATTCAGTTGAGCCCGGCTGGCAATCTCTACAGGGCGCAAAACGCTGGGCTTTTGCATCCTGAAGGCTTGAGAACATGATCATGTTATTTGGTTTTATCTTTTGCGTCCATTTGCAATCCGGATAATGAAACACGTCTGAATTTTTATTGGCCACAAACTTATCCCCGGAGTTATCATCTGAATAATGGCGGTATTTCGGATGCCTGCTCTCAGAAGTTTTCGATCGCAACTCCTTCGGGTAAGTGGCAACCAGTTGTCTTGCGATTATTTCTGTTGACCCGGTCGTGATGGCATCCGGAACTTGTCGACCGGTGGTCAAAAACGACAGCGGCAGCTGGGTTTGAGAGAGAAGATTGATTAAATTGCCAACCGTGATGCTCTCATCGAGTTTCGTAAATATCAGAAAATGAAGATTGACTGCGCTAAGTTGTTCAACAATGTTAAAAAGGTCAGCCTCTTTGCCCCCTGCGCTTAAAAGTAAATGAATATCAACCGGTCGAATGACTTCTAAATAGGAATTAAGATCATTGATCTCGCTGGAATTTTTCGCATTGATACCGGGTGTATCGACCAGGATGAAATCACAGTTTCTGAACTCATTAATGGCCGCCTTCAGGGCGGAAGGTGTGCCCGCTACTTTCACGGGAATACCGATCGCTTTCGCATAAACCTTGAGCTCCTCAGCAGCCGCAATACGATAGGAGTCGATGGTGATGAGGGCAACCTTTTTGTGATGTTGAATCGCCTGTAGCGCCGCCAGTTTAGCGATTGTGGTTGTCTTGCCGACACCGGTGGGCCCGACAAAGGCCATCACTTTGGGTTCTGATTGATTTTGCGATGGCCGTACGGGCGTGTTTCTTTTTTCTTTGAGCACTTCTGTGACTTTGGAAACAATTATTTCTTTAAAATCGGATTGCTTGGACAGCAATTTTATATCCAGCGCTTCGACCATTTCCCTGGCAACACGGCGCTTGACACCCTGTGATAAAAGATGTTGAAAGAAGTCAGCCGGTATATCGGTATTACCTATTCGGCGGCCCTCAACAGAATTGTCAGATTCCCGCAGTTGGGTGAATGATTTTATCTTTTTTTGATCGGCGTGCGTGAAAATCCTTTTCTTGGGAGGTGTGCCATGGGCGCGGCGATCTCCGGTGGAGGGCCCGGCTGCGGAAGGAACTGAATGGGTTGCACCGGCTCGATGGTAAGTGTCGGTGGCAGCGGTAACCTCTACCCCAGCCGTTTTTATTGATCCCAATATTCGGTTCTCAACCTTTAGACTTCTGGCGGATAAAATGACGGCTTCCGGACCAAGCTCTTTTTTGATCATTTTCAAGGCCGTTGTCATGTCTTTGGCTTCAAAGCGTTTAATCTGCATGGTCAAGCTCCAGCGTATCTATGGATTGTATTTCAATGTTGCTGAGAATTTCATCGTATGACAAAACAATAATCTGTGGCATAAAGCGATCTGCTAACATTTTAAAGTGGGGCCGAACCTGTGCAGAGCAGACCACAATTGGTTGGTTGGTTGTCTGCGACATTTGTTCAAGACTGTGAGCCAAACTTTTCATTATCTGCTGCACCATCGATGGATCTAAGGACAAAAAAGTCCCCTGATCGGTTTGCTGCAATCCTTCTGCAATAGCAGTTTCGACGCTGTGCCCGAGTGTAACGGCAGCGATTCTGTTTTCATCATTTAGATACATCTTGGTGATGGTGCGGGCCAAGGCCTGACGCACCCGCTCGGTCAACACGTCCAGATCTTTGGTTACGGGCGCCCAATCGGCCAGTGTTTCTAAAATGGCGAGCAGGTCTCGAATGGGTACCTGTTCTCGCAGCAGATTCTGCAGCACTTTAACCACCCCACCCAACGGTAATAGACCGGGCACCAATTCTTCAACCACCTTCGGATGCGTATCTTTTAACGTGTCCAGTAACTGCTGGACATCCTGGCGTCCGAGCAGTTCGTAACAATGCTTTTTGACGATCTCAGACAGGTGGGTCGTCATTACCGTTGCCAGATCGACCACCGTAAACCCCTTTGCCAGCGCATTCTCTTTAGCCGCTTCCTTTATCCAGAGGGCCGGCAATCCATAGGTAGGCTCCTGGGTGGGAATGCCTTCTATTTCATCTTCAGCATTGCCGGGGTTCATTGCCAAATAATAATTGGTCATCAATTCCCCCCGGGAGATTTAGTTACCTTTTAGCATGATGCTGTATTCACCGGGTTTTAGCTGCATATTATCCTGAATGTGAACCGGTGCGACAATAATTCCGAGCTCGCGTGCGATTTGCCTGCGCAGTAATTTGATACGATCCAGCAATTGCCCGTCCTGCTCAATGTCCACCAGGGGAATTAACCCATATCCCACCTCAATCGCCAGCGTATCCAGCGGCGGCAGGGCATCAAACTGATCCGCCGGAATGGCTTTTTCTTCCTGGATTTTTTGTTCTTCTTCAACCCGAGCGGTTTCTTTGATGGATTGAAAAACAGCGTAGGCCAGCCCGCCCGCCAGCAGTGCCAGTATCAAAAAAGGCATCGTTGGAAGCCCGGGAACCAGACCAAATCCAAAAAGAACTCCAGCGGCAACAGCAATGGCCTTGGGCTGTACCAAAATCTGAGAGGTAATTTCTTCTCCAAGGCTTGACTCTGCTCCTGCCCGGGTAACAATCACGCCGGCCGCGGTCGACACAATCAAGGCCGGCACCTGGGTTACCAGGCCATCGCCGATGGTCAGCAAGGTATAATTTTGAGCGGCATGTCCAAATGTCATGCCGTTTTGGAAGACACCAATGGCCAGTCCTCCAATAATGTTGATTAAGGTGATGACGATGCCGGCGACCGCATCGCCGCGCACAAATTTATTGGCACCATCCATGGCGCCATAATACTCAGCCTCCAGCGAGATTACTTCACGACGATCGCGCGCTTCCTGCTCTGTGATTATTCCGGCATTTAGATCGGCATCGATGCTCATTTGTTTACCGGGCATGGCATCCAACGTAAAGCGGGCCGCCACTTCAGCGATGCGGCCGGCACCCTTGGTAATCACCATGAAATTAATCGCCACCAGAATTAAAAATACGATGATACCCACCAGATAATTACCGCCCACCACAAAACCGCCGAACGCCATAATCACCTTCCCGGCGGCCATGGTGCCTTCATTGCCGTGCAAAAGGATGATGCGGGTGGAAGCGACGTTCAGTGACAGCCGAAATAGTGTCCCCAACAACAGAATGGAAGGAAACGCAGATAATTCCAATGGGCGCTGAACATACATGCTGGACAACAGGATGATCAAGGAAAAGGTAATGTTGAAAGACAGCAGCAAATCCAGCAGCCACGTCGGCAGGGGCATCACCATAAAACCCAGGATACCCACTACGCCAACGGCCATTATAACATCGCTGTTCTTTGCGAGCACCGGAAGTCGATCCGTATATTGCGTCTGATGCGCCAATTCGTTTTCCTGGTTCAGCCCTCGCGTCAAATGAAGTATGGCGCAAGGAATAGGGTTAACAATATAATATATTTTTAACTTCTCGGGTTTATATCATTGCATGGACCGCCCCTTGTCAGGCGGTCTGATACATACCTTTGATTCGATATACATATGCCAGAATTTCGGCCACTGCCCGATAGAGCTCCTCCGGTATGTATTCGCCGATTTCCACCATTTTAAACAATGTCTGGGCCAGGGGCTTGTCTTCCACAATCGGCACCTGGTGATCTCTGGCAATCTCTTTTATGCGTTCTGAGATCGGTCCGGAGCCTTTGGCGATTACCGTTGGCGCATGCATTTGACTCGCTTCAAATTTCAGGGCCACCGCCAGATGGGTCGGATTCGTGATGACAACATCGGCTTCGGGAACCGCATCCATCATCCGGCGCGCTGCCATTTCCATTTGTACTTTTCGGATTCTGCTCTTGATCTTCGGATCGCCTTCGGCTTGCTTGCGTTCATCCTTTACTTCCTGTTTGGTCATCTTAAGATTTTTCTCATATTGCCAGCGCTGATAGACAAAATCAAAAAATGCAAGAACGATCAGTGCCAGGCAAACCAAAAAAAGAATTTTAAATGCAGCCTTTGCGATGAAAAGTAGTATTTGTCCAACACCCAACTGCATCAATGAAGGGAATCCCTCCATTTCAGCTTTAATCAGTCCATAAGCAATACCGCCGATAATAAGGAGTTTGACGATGGATTTGGCAAGCTCGACCAGTGATTTTAAGGAAAAAAGCTTTTTAACGCCGGATATCGGATTGAGCTTCGACAGTTTGGGCCTTAGGGGCTCCGAATGCATTTCAAACCCAATCTGTGCGATGTTCCCAATCGCAGCCGCGATCAAAACCGGTAAAAAAAAGGGTACTAAAATTGAAAATAGCTTCTTAAAAATGTCCACGGAAAAGGCACTGACATCTGCAGCTGTATTGAATCTTAATGTGTCAATGTTTTGATAAATGCCTCCGATAAACTCAGAGAGATTCCAGAACATCCAGGCGCCGGCAAAATAAAAAAATCCGAGCGCGGCAATTAAAATCAGAACAGAAGTGACCTCTCGGCTCTGGGCAACCTGCCCTTTTCTTCGCGCCTGCCGCCTTCGCTTCGGTGTTGCTTTTTCAGTCCGTTCCTGACCAGCGCTTTCCGGCATATGTTACCTCAATCTCCCGCTAAGAAACTGCTTTTAAAAGCAGCATAATCGTATGGCCCAGCTGGCTGAATACTGTTTTCAGAAAAGATGAAAGATAAGGAAGACTCACACCGATAAAAAAAAGCCCGATGCCAATTTTTAAAGGCATGGCCACAATAAATACGTTCATTTGGGGCACGGTGCGCGCGACCAAACCAAACGCCATGCTGGTTAAGAGCATGGCTGCGATAACTGGGGCGCCCACTTGAATGGCAATTACAAACATATTGCCCGCAATACCCATCAGCTGATTCAACAACGAACCGCTAAAATGAAACCCAAATGGCGGAACCATTTGATAGCTCTCTGCCAGGGCCCGCAAAAACCAATGGTGGGCATTTACCGTTAGAAAAATTAATAAAGCAAACATTTGATAAAATTGAGCCAAAAGTGGAATCTGCTGGTTGGCAGACGGATCCATCACCCGTGCAAGTGCCAGACCCATCTGATAGCCCGCTAAATTTCCGGCCAGTTGAAGTCCGACAAAGATCATGTTTACCGCCAGACCGATACTAATCCCCAGCAAGATTTCCCCCAGCAATCCGATTGCCAGTGGTACAATGCCATCAAAAACAGGAAAAATTTCGATTTTTAAGATCGGGAACAAAACCGCGCTGGCAGCCAGCGCCAACCCAGCCTTGAATAAAACCGGAATGCTTTTGCTCTTAAAAATCGGCATGGTCATTAAAATGGCACCGACACGCATAAAAATGAGAAAAAACATTTGCAGTTGCGGCAATGGAATCGAAAGCGAAATCAATTTTAAACACCCAACCTCTATGTTCGGCTTTCAGCCGAAATTAGCGAATATAAGTATAAACGTTTGCAAATAAATTCTGGGTAAAGTTGAGCATAGTCTGCACCATCCACGGCAAAAAAAACAGCAGCGCACAGGCGACCGCCAGCATCTTGGGGATAAAGGTCATGGTCATCTCATTAATGGAGGTGACCGATTGAAATATGCTCACCGCCAAGCCAACAACCAACCCGGCCAGCAGCATGGGGGCGGCCAGCAAAATGGCTGTTTTAATGGCCTCAAAGAAAAATCCGGTTAAGAATTCAGGAGTCATATCGCTCAACACAGTTTAAATTTAAAGTGATTTATCGCCCAAGTGAATACGCTTTTCAGTTTCACCATTCATCTCCGCACCAGTTACCCGTTTCCATTAAAGACTACCCAACACCCTACTTTACCCAAAACTCTTTACCAATGAGCCCACGAGTAAGTTCCAGCCATCGGACAGGACGAATAACATCAACTTAAAAGGCAGAGATATCATGATTGGCGGAAGCATCATCATGCCCATTGAAAGCAGAACGCTGGCCACCACCATGTCAATAATCAAAAAGGGTACATACAGCAGCAAGCCGATCTGAAAGGCCGTCTTAACCTCGCTGGTAATAAATGACGGAATCAAAACAGACAGGGGAATGTCATCGGTATTTTTAGGCCGCTCCATTTTGGCAATATCGACAAACAGCGCCAGATCCTTTTCACGCGTCTGTTTAAACATAAATTTCCGTAACGGCGCTGCTGCCTTTTGCAGTGCCTCCTCTTGTCCGATTTTATCGTCTAAATAAGGCTGCAATGCATTTTGGTTTATTGCGTGCCAAACCGGGGTCATGATGAAAAAAGTAAGAAACAGTGCGAGCCCGATGATTACCTGATTCGGTGGCATCTGCATGGTTCCCAATGCCCGGCGCAACAGAGATAGCACAATCACAATCCGGGTGAAGGAGGTCAGCATGATTAATATGGCCGGCGCAAGCGAAAGGATGGTCATTAACAGAAAAATCTGTAATACCACCGCCATTTTCCCGGGGTCTTTGGTTTCGTCCATGCCGATGCTGATAAAGGGAGCGCCGGTTAACGGTTCTGCTGCACTGCTGCATTGGGGCGTCAGCAGCACGGCGCACAGGGCGATGGTGCAAACCGCTATCGCAATACCCAGACCTGATCCTATCATCGGAACGCGTTTATCTTTAAGCTCGGTCCTGCGATTGCTAAAAGCGGCTATAGAGTTAGTCTGGAATCGATCGCTCATATGGAATTAATCACCGTCTCTGGGCGCCATAAATCGGCTCGTAATCTTATTTAAATGGTCTGAAAATGATGGACTCATATTCCCGCTCGCCTGTTTTTTAAATTGATCAAGAATTTCTTTGTCTTTAATTTCGGTTAGCAGGCGAATTGAATCGCCCGATATTCCGATGATCAAAATCGCCCCCGGGACCTGCACTGCGGATATATTTTTCTTCATCCCCAAATACTGGTTGGCCAGTACATGTATTAGCTTGTCTTGGTTTCCGCTGATATTCTTGTGCATGACCTTTTTGGCGAAAAAGAAAAAGACACCCAAACCTCCCAGGACAAGACCCAGGGCGGCCAGCATTTTCAATGCAGTTGACAGCATGTCGGGCGTTGCATTCATTTCAACCTCTCAATCCGTTCGATCGGGCTGATAATCTCGGTCAAGCGCACGCCATATTTTTCGTTAACCACGACGACCTCTCCCCTGGCCACCAGCTTTTGATTGGCCAGAATTTCTAACGTTTCCCCGGCCAGCTTTGATAGTTCGACCACAGACCCCTGCCCCAATTTGAGCAATTCATTGATCAGCATTTTTGTTCGGCCCAATTCAACCGAAATTTCCAGGGGTATGTCCAGCAGGAAATCCATATTTCCTGAGAACGTTGGCCCGGTATTTTCACCCACTGTGGAGGTGGCTGGCGCCTTTTGCGCTTGATCTGTGGCTTGTTTACCTTCTTCGGGCTGAACGTCAGATACCTTGGCATCTTTTTCCTGTTTTTCATTATCAGAAGCAACCATCGTTAATTTTTGCCTCCATTCGTATTAAGTCTTTTTACGATTTCGACCGCACGGTTTCCTTTAATAATCCCCGGATAGCCCTTGTATTTTGGAACTTGATCCACACTGACAGAAATGAGGTCCTCCGGGCCGGCTTTCAGTTTGATAACGTCTTCGACTTGAAGATTTAACAAATCCCGCACTGTTTGGGAGGTTCTTCCCAATTCGGCAATAACGGTAACAAACGTATCCTTCAATAATTCTTTCAATTGTGGCCCCCAGGTGTTTTCCATGTCCTTTTCGCGCAAATATTTAGGCGATAGTTTTTCTTTGATGGGTTCAAGCATCAGGTAAGGAATGGCAATATGAAAATTTCCGGAGAATTCCTGACCCTTTATCGCAAAAACGATGATCAACATGGTATCGCTTGGCGGGACCAATTGGACAAATTCAGGCTTGGTCTCTGACTTTTCTAAATTCACCTTAAGCGGGTAAACACCTGACCAGGCATTTTGAAATTTGACCAAAATATCGTCAACGAGCTTGGTAATCATTCGCAGTTCGATTTGTGTGAATTCACGTACGTGGGTGGTGGGCTTTCCATCGCCGCCGAACATTGAATCGATCAAAGAAAAGACAAGATTGGGCTCAATGCAAAGCAGGGCTTTACCGACCAAGGGGGCCATGCTGAACAGATTGAAACTGGTCGGATTCGAGAAGGCGCTTATAAATTCTTGGTATTTAACCATTTCTGTTGATACGAATTCAATAAAAATGGACCGCTGCAAGGCGGATGACAGGCCCTCCTGTACCAAACGGGTGAATTTGTCATACACCTCTTCGAGCGCCGAAAATTGATCCCGCAGCATGATATTTTGCGAGGTCAAATTATAAGGCGCCGCCTCGACGTCTTTCTTGGGTTCCTGCTCGATATCGACATCGCCTCTTTCCATGGCGGAAAGCAGGGCGTCAATTTCTTCTTGTGTAAGTATTTGATTCGACATTTGTATTTACTATTGAACGACGAATTCAGTAAAAAATATATTACTCACCACCTCTTTGGTATAAAGGCTGTTGAGCTTGGCGATGATTTCATCTCTGAGCGCTGTTTTGCCTTCCATGCTGGCGATTTCAACAAAGCGCTTAGAGGGAAGTATCATCAAAATGCTATCGCGTACCTGGGGCAGCCGTTCCGTGAGCTTATCCGAGTCCATGGCGTCCACCAGCTCAAGATCCATGGTCACTCTCAAATAGCGGTTGCGTTTCTCATCCGCCAGATTGACGATAAAGGTATCCAGCGAAAAGAGCGGCCCCAATGTCGCCGCCTCAACTTGCCCGGTTTCCGAACCCGTGCCTGCATTTGCCGGGGTATTTAGAGATGACAATTTGCTCCACACCATAAAAAACCCGGCGGCCAAACCGATGGTGATAACCAATACGACCGACATCAGTAGATAAATTAATTTATTTGACGTTTTTTCTGCCATTTTGCTCTTTGCCCTCCGTTATCAATAGGATTTCAACCCGCCTGTTTTTGGCCCTGTTGGACGGCGAGTCGTTGGAGACAACCGGCCTTGATTCACCGTATCCAACGGCGGAAAGCCTTCGGGGATTTATGTTGCTGATTTCCGCAAAGTACTTGACCACATTTACTGCACGTGCAACTGACAGTTCCCAGTTTGAGGGAAACCGCTGGGTCTGTATCGGAATGTTGTCGGTGTGACCTTCTACCCGCACAGGATACGGTACTTTTTTAATCGCTTTGGC
>JAAUXY010005576.1_pt1 | contig 11026 bp, 12 predicted proteins | sample 7278121 | NCBI WGS metagenome assembly JAAUXY01 (sample SAMN14350117, study PRJNA611818) | marine sediment metagenome | isolation source: surface marine sediment (1.8m) | place: French Polynesia: Moorea | collected 2018-08
CCGTCTACCGCTCACTGAACCTCGCGGCCGCGGTGCAGGTGTTTGCCTACGAGCTCCTCGTTTCAGGCGCCACGCACGGCGCGGGTCGGGACGACGCCGGCCGCGCCAGGACGCCCGCCGCCCGCCGGCCGGCAACGGTGAAGGAGCTCGAGGGCTTCTACGATCACCTGGAGCGTTCGCTCGTCGACATTGGTTACCACGATCCCGAGGCCCCCAAGTTACTCATGCGCCGATTGCGCCGGCTGTTCAATCGGGTGCAGCCGGACCGCGCCGAGCTCAATATCTTGCGCGGCATTCTCACCGCCGCCCAACGCTCGGCCCGAGGACGCTCCTGAGTGATCGCGGCGTCGAATTGACCCCTCACCCCGGCCCTCCCCGTGAGCGGGGAGAGGGAGAAGCGACGCGGAAGCTCGCGCTCGTGTCGAGAGAGCAGCGGAAAGGCGTAGCGCCGATTGGGGGATTGCGGCAAAGAAGCGCCCCGGTAGCAATCGAGAACGCAAAGTGGACGGGTGCAGCACCGGTTTCCCCTCTCCCCGCTCGCGGGGAGAGGGTAGGGTGAGGGGTCTTGGTGGGCCCGCGAGACGCCGTGTGTCTCAAACGTTCGCGCCGGTCGCCGGCACCGGCTCGCCGTCGAGGAGCACGTGCTTGCCCTGGAGGCGCAGTCGTCCCTCGGCGAACCAGCGAATCGCCTGCGGCAACACCCGATGCTCTTGCTCCAGAACCCGCGCCGCGAGCGTCTCGGCATCGTCGCCGGGCTTCACCGGCACGCGGGCTTGAACGATCACCGGTCCGCCGTCGAGCTCGCCGGTGACGAAGTGCACGCTCACGCCATGCTCGCGCACGCCGGCATTCAGCGCCCGCTGGTGGGTATCGAGCCCCGGAAACGCCGGCAGCAGCGACGGGTGGATATTGATCAATCGCCCGTGCCAGCGGTCCACGAACGCGGGCGTGAGGATGCGCATGAAACCCGCCAGCACGACGAGTGCGGGCTCGAAGTCATCGATGGCCGCAGCCAGTGCCCGGTCGAACGCCGAGCGGTCGTGGTAGCGCCGGTGCTCCACCACCCTCGTCGGGACGCCGGCGCGCCGCGCCCGCTCGAGACCGGCCGCGCCCGGCTCGTTGCTGACGACGGCGCGGATGGTGACCGGGAGCTGTTCGCTGGCGGCGGCGTCGATGACGGCCTGCAGGTTCGTGCCCCGTCCGGAGATGAGTACGACAATGGGAAGCTTCGCCGTCACGTTTGGCGCAGCGCGACCGAGGGTCGCGACTCCTCGCTGCGCTCGACGCGGCCAATGTCCCACGCGCGCTCGCCGGAGGCGGTCAACGTCGCCAAGGCGGGCTCGACCTCGTCCTCGCCCACGAACAGCACCATCCCCAGCCCGCAATTGAAGGTACGATACATCTCGCCCGCCTCGATGCCCCCCACGTTCTCCAGCCAGTCGAACACGGCCGGGCGTGGCCAGGCACCAGGGTCGATCACCGCGCGCGTGCCCGCCGGCATGACGCGCGGAATGTTTTCGACGAGTCCGCCACCGGTGATGTGCGCGATCCCGCCGACGGCGGACTTCGCCAGCAACGAGCGCACGCTCGAGGCGTAGATGCGGGTGGGCTCGAGCAGCGCGTCGAGCAACGTCGAGCCGTCCAGCTGCGCGTACACATCGGCCCTGGTCATGGATAGGACCTTGCGAATGAGGGAGTACCCGTTGGCATGGGGACCGCTGGAAGCGAGACCGATGAGCCGGTGTCCGACGCGAATCGCGCGGCCGTCGACAATCTCGTCGTGCTCCACGACGCCCACGCAGAAGCCGGCCAGGTCGTAGTCGGCGCCGGCATACATGCCGGGCATCTCCGCCGTCTCCCCGCCGACGAGCCCCGCCCCCGCCTGCTCGCAACCGTCGACGATGCCGGTGATGACTTCCGCCGCGACGTCCTCGTCGAGGCGCCCGGTGGCGAGATAGTCGAGGAAGAACAACGGCTCGGCACCCAGGGTCACGACGTCGTTCACGCACATGGCGACCAAGTCGATGCCCACGCCGCGATGTCGCCCATGATCGATGGCCAGCCGCAGCTTCGTCCCCACGCCGTCGGTGCCGGAGACGAGCACGGGGCGGCGGTAGCGCTCGGGCGCCAGCTCGAACAGGGCCCCGAATCCCCCCAGGGCGCCGAGCATCCCGGGTCGCTCGCAGCGGCGCGCGATCGACTTGATGCGAGCAACCAGGCGTTGGCCACGGTCGATGTCGACGCCGGCCTCGCGGTAGCTCGGCCCGTTACGCTCGCAGCCCATCGCTGAAAACGACCGAGGAGGCCGAGGGCGCTCGACGCGCGCCAGGCCGCGCGTGCCGGACAGCGGATACGTTGACGCGAGACACGGTGCCGGCATGGTACGAAGTGCCGACCGGCGCTGCAAACCTTGACTTGCCCTGGTGGCTTTACTAGCGTCGCCGACATGATGCGCCGACTGCTCGTGTGCGGGTGGCTCCTCGTCGCGGGAACCGCGTGGAACGCGGACAGCAACGCCGTCGAGGTGTCGGGGCTGTACGAGGCCGAGGTCAGAGTCGCCAGCAAGCGGGCCTCGCAGCGCGACGCCGCGCTCGGCCAGGCTTTGCTGAAAGTGGTGGTAAAGGTGAGCGGCGAGCGCAACCCGGGCGGCAACCCCGTCATCGAGGACGCTGCGCGCGCACCCGGTCGATTCGTGCAACAGTTCCGGTATCGCACCACGCCGGCGCCGGGCGGCGCGGGTGGGCAGCAAGGCGAGCCGGTGCTCTCGCTGTGGACGCGATTCGATCCCCAGCTCGTCGACGGCACGATACGCGACGCCGGACTGGCGGTCTGGGGCCGCGTGCGACCGGCTGTCCTGGTGTGGCTGGCGGTGGAGCAAGGCGGTCGGCGCGAGTTCGTGGGGACCGAGGACGTGTCCGTCGTCACCGGCGCTTTGCGGGCCGCCGCGGCCGAGCGCGGTGTACCAGTCGTGTTGCCACTGCTCGATCTCGAGGACCGCTCTCGCGTGCGGGTACAAGACGTTTGGGCCGGATTCCAGGAACCGGTGCGAGCGGCTTCCGCGCGCTACCAGACCGAGGTGGTCGTGATGGCCAGACTCTATCGCCGCCTGCCGACGGTGTGGGAAGGTCGATGGGATCTGATGCTCGGCGACGGCGTCTATCAGTGGACCAACCAGGGCGAGCGAATCGAGAGACTCGTCCTGGATGGCATGCACGAGGTCGCGGATCGACTGGCCACCCGATTTGCCAGACTGACCGGTATCGGCGATTCGGCCGGCGTCGGGGTCATCGTCTCCGGGGTACGAAATCTGGACGACTACGCGCGAACCCTGCGCTATCTGGACTCGCTCGACGAGGTGACCCGCGTCGACGTCATCGAGGTGGAGCCCGAGCGCATAGCCTTCGTGGTCAGCGCCCGCGGGGGTTCGGACGGACTGCGTCAGGTCATCGCCCTTGGCTCGACCTTGACCGTCGAGCCGTTCTCCACCCCCGGCGGTTCGCTGCAGGTCAGGCTGTTGCCCTAGATGGGCGTGGCGAGGAAAGGCGCGCGCGAACGCGCCGACCCCGTCCAGCTCCCGCTCGGAATCGGGCTGCGATCCGGCTCCTCTTTCGCCAATCTCGTGGCCGGCGACAACGACGAGCTGGTACAGGCGCTGCGCGGGGCGATAGATTCTCGCCCGCGGCGCGTGGTCTACTTCTGGGGTGGCGTCGCCACCGGCAAGACGCATCTGCTCGAGGCTTGCTGCGCCGAGGTCGCGGGCCGGCAACGCCGGGTGGTGTACGTCCCGCTCGGTGCCGCTCGCGAGTGCGAGCCGCGGCTCCTGGAGGGACTCGCTCAGTACGCCTACGTCTGTGTCGACGACACTGACACGATCGCGGGCGAGCGCGCATGGGAAGAGGCGCTGTTTCACCTCTTCAACCGTTGCGAGGGTGCGGGTTCGTCGTTGTTCATGGCGGCCCGGCGCTCGCCTTCGGCCGCCGGCTTTCGCCTACCCGAGCTGGCCTCGCGGCTCGCCTCGGGGCTGGTGTTTCGCGTGCGTCCACTCAGCGACGGGCAGCGCATGGCGGCCTTGCGGCTGCACGCAGGGGACCGAGGAATCGACCTGCCGGTGGAGGTGGCGAGCTACATCTTGCACCACTACAGCCGGGACATGAGTGAGCTCGTACGCTTGCTGGAGCGCCTGGACCGCACCGCGCTGGCCGCCCAACGGCGACTCACGGTGCCCTTCGTCCGGTCGTCGGTCGAATCCTCGAGCCTATCTTGAGCCCTCGCCCGCGCCCGCGAGCCGCGATGCCGCCTGCGCGACGCGGCGGCCGAGCGCGCGACACAGTCGCCGCTCCTCGTCGGTCAGCGGGGTTTGATTGTCGATGCCCGCCACGTGGCTCGCCCCGTACGGGGTTCCGCCGCTGCGGGTGCGCGCGAGGTCGCGCTCGCTGTAGGGCAGGCCCACGAGCAGCATGCCGTGGTGAAGCAGGGGCACGGCCATGGAGAGCAGCGTCGCTTCCTGCCCCCCGTGCAGGGTCGCGGTCGAGGTGAACACGCCGGCCGGCTTGCCGGCGAGCGCACCCGACAGCCACTCGCCCCCGGTGCCGTCGAGAAAATACTTCAACGGCGCCGCCATGAGCCCGAATCGCGTCGGGCTCCCGAGCACCAGCCCGGCGCACTCGAGCAGGTCCTCGTGATCGGCGTATGGTGGCCCGGATGCCGGTATCGTGTCCTCGCGCGCCTCACACACGCTCGAGACGGCAGGCACGGTCCGCACTCGTGCCTGCATCCCACGCACCTCCTCCACGCCCCTGGCCACGAATCGACCCATGTCCGCGACGTTGCCGTGACGGCTGTAGTAGAGGACCAGAATCTCGCCCACGCCGAGGCAGCCGGTTACAGGCTCTCGAGCACGGCCTCGGGAGGACGGCCCAGGGCAGATTTGTCCCCGGTGGGCACCAGCACTTCCAGGGCGCGCCGACACTTGCTGCATCGGGGGTTGTAGAACCGGAGGTTATATAAGATGGTGACGCTCATCGGTCGGATCGCAGGGTGGCCTGGCTCGAATTCTAAAGCACCCGCACGGGCCGGCCACAATGGCGCTGCCTCGGTGCGTGCAGCCGAACGCGTTCGTTGACAGGGGCATTGCCCGATGCTAGCGTCCGCGCGCCGTCGCATTCTGGCGACGATATCTTGCCAGTGGCCCGGCCGTGGCCGTTGCCGTGAGACGGCATACGCAACTGCGAGACCGGTAAGGGGCGCGAGCCCCAGTGCCGGCGCCGGCGTCGAGTCGGCACGGGAGGACGAGGGACATGACTTCGACCGCGCCGCTCCCATTGCTCGCCTCGCTCCTGGTGGCGGCGCTCGTCCTCGGCGCCTGCGTGGGCGCCCCCATCCAGGAGATAAGCGACGCTCGACAAGCGTTGCGCGTCGCGGACCAGGCCGAGGCGCCGCGGCACGTCCCCGCGAACTACGAGCAAGCGCAGGCGCTGCTGGACGAGGCGACGAGAGACTTGTACGCGGGCCGATACGACGAGGCGCGCACTGCCGCGCTCGCCGCCCGCGAGAAGGCGATGCAGGCCCGGCGCGTGGCCGAGGCGATTGGCCGAGCGCAGGCCGCCGTCGACGCCGCAAAGGCGAACGACGAGCCCTGGGAGGAGGCGGATCGACTCGTCCAGCAGGCTCGGGCGTCGGCCGCGAGCGGGGAAATCGAACCGGCGCTCGAGCTGGCCCAGGCCGCGCAGAGGTTGGTCGGTGGCACGCCGCCGGACCCGCCGTGAAGTCGGCGGTGCACGCCGGAGCCGGGCGCAGCGCTCGATGAAGGAGTGCCGAGTTTACGTGGTCTCGGGGCGGGTCCAGGGGGTGTTCTTCCGGGCCTCGACGCGGGAGCTGGCGCTGTCGCTCGGTCTGACCGGCAGCGCCGTCAACCGGCCCGACGGTCAAGTGGAGGTCGTCGCGTGTGGCACGCGCCAAGATCTCGACCGCTTGTGCCAGTGGCTGCACCGGGGCCCGGAGCATGCCCGCGTCACCGCCGTCGACTGCGAACAGATCCCCGTCCGTGAGCTGGAGGGGTTCGTCATTCGCTGAGCGGGGTCCCCTGCGGTTGCCCCCCCCGGTCTTCGGCGACGCGTTCGGCTATGCGCGCCGGCGCAGCGGCCAGCGTCAGCTCGGTGGTGGCGGGGTCCCGGCGATGCTTGAACTCCGCCACGCCCGCGTCGAGCCCGCGCTCACCCACGACCAGTCGGTACGGGATCCCCATCAGCTCCGCGTCGGCGAACATCACGCCCGGGCGCACCGCGCGGTCGTCCAGCAACACCTCGATGCCGGTCGCCTGGAGCCGCTGGTAGAGGTCGCCGACCGCGTCACGCAGGCGCCGCGAGCGGTGCATGTTCATCGGGAGCAAGGCCAGGTGATAGGGCGCGATGGCGGTGGGCCAGATGATCCCCCGCTCGTCGTGGTTCTGCTCCACCGCGGCGGCCGCGATGCGGGTGACGCCGATGCCGTAGCAACCCATGAACAGAGGCACCGCTCGGCCGTCCTCGTCGAGCACCACCGCGTTCATCGCCTCGCTGTACTTCACCCCGAGCTGAAAGATGTGTCCGACCTCTATGCCTCGGGCGATGGACAGCCGGCCCGACCCATCGGGCGCCGGGTCGCCCTGCACCGCGTTTCGCAGGTCGAGCGACCGGGGCTCGGGGAGATCCCGGCCCCAATTGACGCCCGTCAAATGCTTCGACTCGACATTGGCGCCGCAGACGAAGTCGGCGGCGGCGGCAGCCGCGTGGTCGACCCAAATGGGAAGGTTCAGCCCGAGCGGGCCGATCGAGCCCGGCTCGCAGCCCACGAGCTCGCGTACTCGTTCCGCGCTCGCCATGACGACCGGTGGCGACAGCCCGGCGGCACCCGTGGCTTTGACCAGGTTGAGATCGTGGTCACCTCGGACCACGCACGCGACCACGGTCCCGTCCCCACCCTGCAGCAGCAGGGTCTTGAGGCACCGCGCGGCGTCGACGTCGAGGAACCGGCCGAGGTCGGCAATGGTGTGCACGCCCGGGGTGTCCACGGTGGCCAGCGCCTCGGTTGGCTCGGCGCGCGGGCGCTCGGGCGCCGGGCACGGTACGAGCTCCACGTTCGCCGCGTACGCCCCTTCGGTGCTGAACGCGATGGCGTCCTCGCCGGACTCGGCGAGGACGTGGAACTCGTGCGAACGGCTGCCGCCGATCGCCCCCGAGTCGGCCTCCACCACCCGGAAGTCGAGGCCGAAGCGTTCGAAGATCCGCACGTACGTGTCGTACATGAGCTGATAGCTCGCCTCGTGGGCCGCGCGGTCCAGATCGAACGAGTACGCGTCCTTCATGATGAACTCGCGGGCCCGCATCACGCCGAAGCGCGGGCGAATCTCGTCGCGAAACTTGGTCTGTATCTGGTAGAGGTTCAGCGGTAGCTGCTTGTAGCTTCGGATCTCGCGACGAGCGATGTCGGTGATGACCTCCTCGTGGGTCGGCCCCACGCAGAACTCGCGATGATGACGATCCTCCAGGCGCAGCAGCTCCGGCCCGTAGGCCGACCACCGGCCCGATTCCTGCCACAGCTCCGCCGGCTGCACGGCTGGCATCAGCACCTCCTGCGCGCCGGCGGCGTCCATCTCCGCGCGCACGATGCTCTCGATCTTGCGCAGCACCCGAACCCCCAGCGGCAGCCAGGTGTACAGCCCCGAGGCCAGTGACCGAACCATCCCCGCCCGCACCATGAGCTGATGGCTGACCACCTCCGCGTCGGCCGGTGTCTCCTTCAGCGTCGGCAACAGGGTCTGGGACACCCGCATCTGGTTCTCCTCAGCTTCGTCGGCCGCGCGCGGGCTGCTCGAGGCCGGCGCCAACCGGCGGTGGGATGGCGGCGAGCTCTCGAGGCTCGCCCTTCGCAGAGGGGTGGCGCCCGCGAGCGCCGCGCGTCAGCCGCAGAGCTCTTGAATCTGCCGCTCGGTCTCTTGCAGCTTGGCCTCGATGCCGGCCTGGTCGAGGTATTGCTCCTCGCCGTTCTCGTCCTTGGTCCTCACCCGGGCGTTCGTCTTCAAGATTCGCAGGTTCTGGCGCGCGATCTCGCAGTTCTCCTCGTTGCGCCGGTCGTACTCTCGAGCACTCTCGGCGTCGGTGGCGGCGAACTCCCGATCCTTGCGCGTCGTATCGAGGCGGTCTTGCAGCGCGTCGAGCTTCTCCCTCGCGTTGGGGTCGGCTGGTCGCACACCGCGCAACACCACGCTCTTGGATTCGCGGTCGGGGGGCTTGCGCTGCGAGTACGTTACGTTGCCTTGCTCGTCCACCCATTTGTAGAGATTGGCGGCGTGGGAGGCCGGTGCGAGCAGGTGGATGAAACCGAGCAGCGCGCCGGTCAACGCGGCCCGCCCGGCTGCCTGGATGAGCTGGCGCGCATGAGCATTCATACAATATAACCCGTTAATGTGGGTGATGACAGCGAGGACGCCGTGCTACTCGGTGCGCCGGAGGCGGCGGCAACTCCGGCCGCGGCCCGCGCCGCTACCCCGGGCTCGCCGACGGCGAGGGTGGCGCCGGGTAACAACCGCGATTCCCCGAGTTGCGTTTTCGTGCACTCGTCCTATCGGCCGCCGCGTCGATTTCTTGACGCCGCTCCAGGCTTTACGATAGCTTGCTCGATTCGAATTCATAATCGGCCGGCCGCGTGAGCGGGCGCATGATCGGGAGGAAAACATTGGAACTGTCGGGCGCCGAAATCGTCATTCAGTTTCTCAAGGACGAGGGCGTCGAGTACGTGTTCGGCTATCCTGGCGGTGCCGTGCTCCACATCTACGACGAGATCTACAAGCAGGACGACATCAAGCACATCCTGGTCCGACACGAGCAGGGCGCCACCCACATGGCGGACGGCTATGCGCGGGCGAGCGGGAAGACGGGCGTGGTGCTGGTGACCTCCGGCCCGGGAGCGACCAACGCCGTGACCGGCATCGCGACCGCGTACATGGACTCCGTACCCATGGTGGTGCTCACCGGTCAGGTTCCGACCCACGCCATTGGCAGCGACGCGTTCCAAGAGGTCGACTGCGTCGGCATCACCCGCCCGTGCGTGAAGCACAACTTCCTCGTCAAGGACGTGCGCGATCTGGCCCTCACCTTGAAGAAGGCATTCTACGTCGCCGGTTCGGGGCGACCGGGCCCGGTCGTGGTGGACATCCCAAAGGACGTCACGCGTCCCGATCTCAAAATACCTTACGTCTATCCGCAAAGCGTGAGGCTGCGCTCCTACAATCCGGTGACCCGCGGCCACACCGGGCAGATGAAGCGTGCTCTCGCCCTCATCCTCGGCGCCGAGCGCCCCATGATCTACACCGGCGGGGGGGTGGTGCTGGACGACGCGGCGGAGCCGCTGCGCGAGTTTGCCCGAACTCTGGGGTTCCCGGTCACCAATACCTTGATGGGACTCGGCGCTTACCCCGGTACCGACGACCAGTTCGTGGGCATGCTCGGCATGCACGGCACCTACGAGGCAAACATGGCGATGCATCACTGCGACGTGCTCATCGCCATCGGCGCGCGCTTCGACGACCGGGTCGTGGGTGACGTCAAGAAGTTCTGCCCGCAGGCGAGGATCATCCACATCGATATCGATCCCGCCTCCATCGCGAAGACGGTCAAGGTCCACATCCCCATAGTAGGCCCGGTCGGCGCCGTGCTGCGCGAGATCACCGCCATGCTCGCCGAGTCGAACCGCCGGCCCGACGCCGCGGCCCTGGCCGCGTGGTGGGAGCGAATCCGCGAATGGAAGGCGGTCGACTGCCTGCGCTACGAGCAGTCGCAGGAACGAATCAAGCCGCAATACGTGGTGCAAAAGCTCTACGAGGTGACCGGCGGCGACGCCTTCGTGACCTCGGACGTGGGGCAGCACCAGATGTGGGCGGCCCAGTTCTACCCGTTCGACAAGCCGCGTCGATGGATCAACTCGGGCGGTCTCGGGACGATGGGTTTCGGGCTGCCGGCCGCCATGGGCGTGCAGTTCGCCTATCCGGACGCCACGGTGGCCTGCGTAACGGGTGAGGGCAGCATCGTGATGTGCATCCAGGAGCTGTCCACGGCCAAGCAGTACAACCTCCCCATCAAGGTGGTCAACCTCAACAACCGTTATCTCGGCATGGTCCGCCAGTGGCAGGAGTTCATGTACGAGAACCGGGAGTCGGAGTCGTACCTCGACTCGCTGCCCGACTTCGCCCGGCTCACCGAGAGCTTCGGGCACGTCGGCATGTGCATCGACAAGCCGGGGGACGTGGAGGGGGCGTTGCGCGAGGCGTTCGCCATGAAGGATCGGCTCGTGTTCATGGACTTCATCACCGATCCGGCGGAGAACGTCTATCCCATGATGATGTCAGGCCGGGGCCACAACGAGATGCTGCTGTCCGACCTTTGCAAGAATCGGGAACTGGCCTGACGTGCGTCACATCATCTCGCTGCTGCTGGAGAACGAGCCAGGCGCTCTGAGCCGCGTGGCGGGACTGTTCTCGGCGCGCGGGTACAATATCGAGTCGCTGAGCGTGGCTCCCACCGAGGATGCGACCGTGTCCAGGATGACGATGGTCACGTCCGGCTCCGACGAGATCATCGAGCAAATAATGAAACAGCTGAACAAGCTCGTCGACGTCGTCAAGCTCCTCGACATCACCGAGTCCAGCCACGTCGAACGCGAAGTCATGCTCATCAAGGTGCGCACTTCCGGCCCGTGGCGGGAAGATATCAAGCGCCTGTCCGACATCTTCCGCGGCCGGGTCCTCGACGTGACGACCTCCTCCTACATCATCGAACTGACCGGGACGGGTGCGAAGCTGGACGCCTTCATCGACGCGCTCGACCGCAAAGCAATCCTGGAGGTGGTGCGATCCGGCTCGCTCGGCATCGGACGCGGTGACAAAGCGCTGAGGATCTGAACCTCGCGGCGCCGCCGGGTCGGGCGCGCGCCGTGCATCTTCATTGATTCGCTCTACGGGTAGACCCATGAATATCTATTACGACAAAGACGC
>JAAUXY010031416.1_pt1 | contig 11020 bp, 9 predicted proteins | sample 7278121 | NCBI WGS metagenome assembly JAAUXY01 (sample SAMN14350117, study PRJNA611818) | marine sediment metagenome | isolation source: surface marine sediment (1.8m) | place: French Polynesia: Moorea | collected 2018-08
CGCGGCAGCTTGTCGTCGATGACGATCTTCATGTTGTACTTCTTGGCGTCGTCCATCACGCCGGCGCGTACGTCCAGCGAGAACGGATCATTCTCGAACGCCATGGCGATCTTCACTTCCGAGGGATCCTTGCCTTCCTTCTTGGCAACCTCGGCAGCCAGGTCGATCGCGCTCGCGAGATACTGCTCGGAGGTCGAGAGCACGGCGAAAAGATACTTGTATCCCTGGGTAAACAGCGAGCGCGACGCGCCCTCCGCTTCCACCATCGGGATCTGGTACTTCTCGGTCACCGGCGCGATCGCCTTGGTCAAACCAGAAGAGTACGGGCCGAGCATGTACTGCACGCCGTCCTGACTGATCAGCCGCTCGGCAAGCTGCGCGCCACGCGCTGGGGTTGATTCGTCATCGTAGTAGATGACCTTAAGCTTGTACGACTTATCGCCGATCTTCACCCCGCCGGTGCTGTTGATCCGCTCGACGGCGAATTCATACCCGTTCTTGGCGTGAAGGCCGTTGGTCGAATACTTGCCGGTGAGTGAGATGGCGGAGCCGAGGATGATGGTGTCGTCGGCGGCTATTGCCGCACCGGCACCCCCCATGACCGACGCCGCCGCGATGCCCGCAAGAGCGGTCGAGAGTTTACGTACTAAAGACATTGATGAATGCCCTCCCTGTCCATCAATTGGGACCTTTGGCTTCTGAGAAGCTCTTGATCTGCCTCGGATTGCCGAAGCTGCATAGTTCGATGGCACCCTACTTGTCGGGGTGGCGCGAGGCAAGGCCCGGTCCGCCGCTCAAGCGGAGTTGAATGCCCTATCGGCGGCAGTTTAGGGTGCAGGATAGTTAGGCCGACAGCACCGGGTTCGGCCGGAGTTCGCTCCCGCGAGGGTTCGCGCTCGTGCAGGGGGCCGGGGTGGGAAGCTGAGCGGCAGTCAGCGGGAGGAGGATCCGAACAATGGACATGAGCGGCGAGGCAAAGATCCCAGCCCCGCGCGAAGCGGTGTGGAAGGCTCTCAACGATCCGGAGGTGCTGAAGGCGGCGCTGCCGGGGTGCGAATCCATGGAGGCCAAAGAGGATGGCGGATTCGAGGCCACCATCAAGGCCAAGGTCGGCCCGGTCTCGGCCAAGTTCTCGGGCGAGGTGGAGCTGTCCGACGTCGATCCGCCGAACGGGTACACCATCTCGGGCCAGGGCAAGGGTGGTGCTGCCGGCTTTGCCAAAGGCAGCGCCAAGGTCCGGCTCGCCGATGATCCGGTGGGAACCTTGCTGACCTACGAGGTCAACGCGCAGGTCGGCGGCAAGCTGGCTCAAATCGGCTCCCGCCTGATCGATGGCACGGCCAAGCGAATGGCGGCGGATTTCTTCGAGCGGTTCAGTACCGAGGTGGCGGGCGCGCCTGCTCCGGCCGAGGCGGCTCCGGCAGCCGCCCCGTCTGCCGCGCCAACTCCGGCGCCGGCGGCCGAACCCGAACCCGCCGGGATGGACTGGCGGATCAGGCCCTTCTACTGGGTCATCCTGGTCGTCATCCTGGTTTTCTTCGTGCTGCTGGTGATCAACTGAACGGTCAGGTACGGCCTGCCGGAGGCGGGCGCGACGGGTCGGCCGAAGGTACGCCAACCCGCACCTTGACCTCTTGATATCCAGGCCGGAAGATGCGCCGTTCGCGTCAGTTCCGAGCCAAAGGCGGCGTTCAGAACCGCCACAAAAATGAGCCACGGCGGAGGGGGCAAATCCATCCGAAACGGGGCCGTGTCCCGATCAATCCACCGTCAATCCGGGAGGAACAACTCATGCCGACCGTTTCCATGACCGTGAACGGAAAATCCGTTTCCGGCGAGGTCGAAGGGCGCACGCTGCTGGTCGACTTCCTGCGCCAAAACCTCAACCTGACCGGCACCCATGTTGGATGCGATACCAGCCAATGCGGAGCTTGCGTCATTCACATCGACGGCAACTCCGTCAAGTCGTGCACCGTGCTGGCCGTTCAGGCCGATGGCGCCAACGTAACCACGATCGAGGGACTGGCGCAGAACGGCCAGCTGCACCCGATGCAGGAAGCGTTCCGGGAAAACCACGGTCTGCAATGCGGATTCTGCACACCCGGCATGATCATGAGCGCGGTCGACCTGGCCAGTAAGAACCCGAATGCCAATGAGCAGGAAATCCGCGATTGGCTGGAGGGCAACATCTGCCGCTGCACCGGCTACCACAACATCGTCAAGGCCATTCAGGCCGGCGCCGCCGCCATGCGCGGCTGAGCGCAGCAGGGAGGAGATACATCATGCCCGAAGGAAGCCTGGTCGGCACGCCGGTCAAGCGCGTCGAGGACGCCCGTTTCATCACTGGCAAAGGCAACTACACCGACGACATCAACCGGCCTAATCAAACCTACGCCTATATTCTGCGTTCGCCCCACGCGCACGCGCGTCTCACGTCGATCAACACCAGTGCGGCCCAGACCGCCGCCGGTGTGGTCGCTGTGTTTACCGGCGACGACATGGAGGTCGGCTCCCTGCCCTGCGGTTGGCAGGTCAACGACAAGGACGGCAACCCGATGAAGGAACCGCCGCATCCGCCGCTGGCCAAGGGCAAGGTGCGGTATGTCGGCGATCAGGTCGCTGTGGTGATTGCCGAAAGCTATGCCCAGGCCAAGGATGCGGCCGAGCTGATCGAAGTCGACTACGCCGAACTGCCGGCCGTGGTCGACGTGAACCAGGCGCTGAGCGCGAGCCCGCCATCGCTGGTGCACGACGATCTGGGCGACAACCTCTGCTACGACTGGGTGCTGGGCGATCTCAGCGCCGTCGACGCAGCCTTTTCCAGCGCGCACAAAGTGTCCAAGATCGACCTGGTCAACAACCGGCTGATCCCCAATGCGATGGAGCCGCGGGCCGCGATCGGCGAATTCGAGGGCTCGACCGGCGAGTACACGCTGTACACGACCAGCCAGAACCCGCACGTCATCCGCCTGCTGATGGGCGCGTTCGTGCTGCAGATCCCCGAGCACAAGCTCAGGGTGGTGGCGCCTGACGTGGGTGGCGGATTCGGATCCAAGATCTACCACTACGCCGAAGAGGCGATCGTCACCTGGGCGGCGCCGAAAGTCGGCCGGCCGATCAAGTGGACCGCCGAACGCTCGGAGAGCTTCATGACCGATGCGCACGGCCGCGACCACATCACCCATGCCGAGATGGCGATGGACGCGGACGGGAAATTCCTGGCGTTGAAGGTCGAAACGGTCGCCAATATGGGGGCTTATCTGTCGACCTTCGCACCGTGCGTTCCGACTTACCTGTATGCCACTCTTCTGGCAGGCGTTTACAAGACGCCGGTTATTTACTGCAACGTGAAGGCAGCGTTCACCAACACCGTCCCGGTGGATGCCTATCGCGGCGCGGGACGGCCGGAGTGTACATATCTCCTGGAGCGGTTGACCGACGTCTGCGCCCGCGACATGGGGATGGATCCGGCCGAGATCCGACGCCGGAATTTCATCCAGAAGGCGGACTACCCGTATCAGACGCCGGTCGCGCTCTGCTACGACTCCGGCGACGTGCCGACCCTGTTCGAGAAGGCGCTGGCCGACGCCAACTACACCTCGATCGATCAGCGCAAGGCTGAGTCCAAAGCGCGCGGCAAGCTGCGCGGCATCGGGCTGTCGACCTACACCGAGGCGTGCGGCATCGCGCCGTCGGCCGTGGTCGGCTCGCTCGGCGCACGTGCGGGCCTGTATGAGTGCGGTCAGGTCCGTGTCCATCCGACCGGCAGCGTGACCGTGTTTACCGGCACCCACAGCCACGGCCAGGGCCACGAGACGACCTTCGCGCAATTGGTTGCCGACCAACTCGGCCTGCCGATCGAGAACATCGAGGTGGTGCACGGCGACACCGCCAAGATCCCGTTCGGCATGGGCACCTACGGCTCGCGCTCGGCGGCGGTCGGCGGGGTGGCGATCACGAAGGCGGTCGACAAGGTGATCGACAAGGCGAAGAAGATCGCCGCTCACCTGATGGAGGCGTCGGCCGAGGACGTCGAGTTCTCCGGCGGCAACTTCACGGTGGCGGGCACCGACAAGTCGATCGACTTCGGCACCGTGGCGCTGACCGCCTATGTGCCGCACAACTATCCGATCGAGGAGTTGGAGCCCGGGTTGGAGGAGACCGCTTTCTTCGACCCGCTGAACTTCAGCTTCCCGACCGGCTGCCACATCTGCGAGGTCGAGGTCGATCCGGACACCGGCGTGGTCGAAGTGGTCGGCTTCGTTGCGGTCGACGATTTCGGCAAGGTGATCAACCCGATGATCGTCGATGGCCAGGTGCACGGCGGTGTGGCCCAGGGCATTGGCCAGGCTCTGCTGGAAGGCTGCGTGTACGATGAGAACGGACAGCTGATGACCGGCTCTTACATGGACTACTGCATGCCGCGGGCCGACAACGTGCCGTTCATCGTCACCGACTATTCGAACGTTCCGGCGGCCGACAACCCGCTCGGGGTGAAGGGGTGCGGCGAGGTCGGCGCGATCGGCTCGCCGCCTGCCGTGATCAACGCGATCCTGGATGCGCTGCGGCCGCTCGGGGTCACCGACATCACGATGCCGGCCACCTCGCAGGCCGTTTGGCAGGCGATCCAATCCGCACGGCCCGCACAAGCGGCCGAGTAAGGGAGGCAACAGTCATGTACCAATTCGACTATCACAAGCCCGGCTCGGTCGCGGATGCCGCCTCTGCGTTGCAGTCGGCGCAGGACGGGACCCTGATGGCCGGAGGCCAGACCCTGCTGCCGTCGCTCAAGTTGCGCCTGGCCAGTCCGTCCGACCTGATCGATCTCGGCGGGATCGCCGAGCTGAAAGGGATCAGCGTCGGTGGCGGAACGGTGTCGGTGGGCGCGATGAGCACCCATGCCGAAGTCGCTCACTCGGCCGACGTGAAAGGTGCAATCCCGGCGCTGGCTGCGCTGGCCGAGGGGATCGGCGATCCGCAGGTGCGCAACCGCGGCACCATCGGCGGCTCGATCGCCAACAACGATCCAGCGGCCGACTACCCGGGGGCGATCGTCGGGCTTGGCGCCACGGTGCACACCAGTCAGCGTGAGATCGCCGGGGACGACTTCTTCACCGGCATGTTCGAGACCGCTCTGAGTGACGGGGAGATCATCACCAAGGTGACCTTCCCGGTGCCGGAAGCCGCCTGCTATGCGAAGTTCGCCAACCCGGCCTCGCGCTACGCCATCGTCGGCGTGATGGTCGCGCGGACCGGTGGCGGCGTGCGGGTGGCGGTGACCGGGGCTGGACCGTGCGTGTTCCGCGCGAGCGCCATGGAGCAAGCGCTGAGCGGGAATTTCTCGCCCGATGCGTTGAATGGGGTCTCGGTGCCGGCAGGCGACCTGAACTCGGATATCCACGCGTCGGCGGAATACCGCGCACACCTGATCGGCGTGATGGCCAAGCGGGCGGTAGCCGGCTGCGGCTGAACAATTCGCCGATTGATCGGGACGTTGGGGCGGCTTCGGCCGCCCCTTCTCTTGTCAGGCTTCGGACGGGACCAGATTGATCACCGCGTCGGCCAGGTCGTCGCTGAACGTGTCACCCAGGCTGACCACCGGAATGCTGTCGGGCAGGCCGGCCAGATCGGGATGGCCCTTGGGAAAGCTGGAAACCACCGCCATGGGTATGCCCTGGCTGTCAGAAATGGTCTGCAAGGCGTTGACCAGATCGATACCGCTCATGCCGTCCAGCGTGGCGGAGGCGATCATCATGTCGGGGCGAGTCCGCACCGCAAGCCGGAACGCCTCGAACGGATCATGGGCGGTCACGACGCGGTAGCCGCTGCCGCGCAGTTCATTGCCCACCCGGCGCCCGATCGTGCGCGACGCGGTCACCAGCAGGATCTCCACGTCCATCGCCGTCACCTCGCTCGGATCGAGCGGGCTGTACACCGGCAGGCTGCGGATTAGCGAGCGGGTGTCTTCCTCGCTATGGCCCGAGCCGTTGGACAGGGTCCTGCCGAGCACGTCGATGAAAACCTGGACGTCTTCAAGCTCCTTCTGGGCAAGCTCGGGCACCTGCTGCAGATAGTCTTCCAGCCGGTGCGCGGTCATGCCGAGCGCGGGATAGCCGAACGCCTCGCCATGGCCCTTGATGTTGTGCGCATCACGGCGCAGGCGCAGCGCAACCTCGGCCCCGGGCATCTCGCCTTCGAACCAGGCGTCCACCGCGACCTGCATGTCGCCGATCCGGTCACGCGCGTCCTCCAGGAATTCCTGGCGCAGCTGATCGAGGACCTGCTCCGTCTTTCCGTCTTCCAGGGTCGTCATGCTCGTATCCCCCTCCGTGCGGACAGTCGGCGGCACACTGCGCCGACTGCACTCTTTAAACGTGGGTTCAATGAAGAAACGGTTGATTGATGAGCAGAACTGCAATTTACAGCCGATTTTCGTGTCCGATCGGCCACAAGTCAGCGATTTCGCACCTCCCGGCCGGCGGGCTGCCCAAATTTTGCCAATTGCCTGCTACAGGTTAGGATCAAAGCGGCTTGGCTTGGGGGCCCAGCCGCCGTTTCGATCCGAGGGGTGGAATTATGAGGATCCTGTTTCGCCGCCGACGCGGACTTGCCGCCACGGCCGCTATTGGCCTGGTAGCCGCTGCCGCCGGACTGGCGCTGGCTCAAGGCCAGACGCCGGAATCGCACGATTCCGTCGCGTCGAGCGCTCCGGCAGCCGCAGCCGCGGCGCAGCCGGCCTCCGAGAGCGCGAAGACGCCGGATTGGGTACAGGTTCCGCCGGGCGAAGCCCAAACGACCGCTTCGAGCTCGGATCCGGTTCGCGTGCCGATCCCGCCCGCGTCCCCAGCGGCCCCGCTCAGCCACCAGACCATCGCCGAAGGCCAACCGCAGTCTCCGGACACGGCTCAGCGGCCGGCACCCGAAGCGTCGGCCTCCCAGGCACCAGCCGTTCAGGCTCCTACGGCTCAGACTCAGGCCCCGGCTCCCGGGGCCCCGGCCCCCGGTGCTGCGGCTCCCGATGCCCAGACCCAGGCGCAAGCCGCACCTCCGGCGCAGGATAAGGACAAGGACTGGACCGATACCCTGAGCGACGGCTTCCATACCTTCGCCGCAAAGGTGACCTGGGCTGCGGGCCAAGCCGAGAAGAAAGCCTATTGGGGGGCAAGCCAGGCCGCCTCGTTGACGCACAAGCATGCGTCCTGGGGCGCACGTCAGGCCGGAGTAAAGGGCAAATGGGGCGCCGACCAGTTCGTGAAGGGCATGAAAACCGCCGGCCGGACGATCGCAGGCGCCTTCACCGGCTCCTCCGGAGACGGTTCCAAGGACGAGACGCCTGACCAAGTGCAGGCGCAGCCGCCCGCGCAACCGTCCGATCAGCCTGCGCCGGGGGCGGCCCCAGGCGAGCCGATCAACCTGCTGCCGCCCGAATCAGCGCCTGCGCAGAACCAGGCCAACTAGAGAGGCCGCCTCGAATTCGTGAGAAAGCGAGTCAAGAACGCCTCTTAATATTCTAATTTTTCTAGTTTCTTTTGCCTTGATGACAGCTTGCCACCCGCACCGGGACGCGGCTCACGCACCGGTGTGAAGCTGATCACTCGCCGTTCATCGCTTTTGTGGCAAAATGGTGGCCATGTATCGGAGAATCGCGGCTGTTGGGGCGGCCGCACTGGCCGCCATCGCATGGCTCGGCGCGCCTGAGGGCGCGGCCGACAATGCGGAGGTGCGCGCAGAAGACAAGGAAGCGGCGGCCCCCCTGGTCGCGCCCAATCCGGCGATTGGCATCTTCGACGGCGCCTGGGTCCTGCGGATCCGCAAGACCAACTCCCTGAACGCCGAAACCCATCGCGTCCAGGTCAAGGACGGCAAGTTTACGGTGCGCACGAAGAACAACCGCTGGCGCATCGTGCTGGTCGGCGAGATCATCGGCCGGACCCTGTTCATTCATGCCGACGCGATCCGCGGCTCTCATCCGGTCATCATCAAGTCGGACACGGGATTTGATGGCAGCCGGTTCGCGATCACTGGAGCACGGGTCGGGCAGAATCGCGGGCGCTTGAGCCTGGTCTTCGACTTGAAACCCGATCCGGACGCGAAACCGGCGCAGCCGGCGCTCGCGCAGTCCCCGCGCACCGACTTCGGAGCGCAAAAGCAGCCAGTTGCGCGCCCGCTCGCGCGGCCGGTGCCGGTGCCGCAGCAGGCTCTGCAAAGGCCGCCGCAGGCGACGGGCGGGCCGGACGACCGTCCGCCCCGGCTGGTTGCCCCCAACGCGCTTGAGACCGATCGCCCCACCGCCTCGATCACCGGCCAGGTCTCCGATCCGAGCGGTGTCGAGACGGTGACGGTGGACGGACGGTCGATCAGCGTGGGCGCCGACGGCTGGTTTTCGGCCGCCCCCAGCGTGCCGGAGGGCGACAGCCTGATCACCATCGTGGCGACCGACAAGGCAGGCAACGAAGCCCGGCACTTCGTAATGGTGACCCGAACGCCAGGACAGTCGCCTCCAACTCAGCAGGCGCAACAGCCCCGCGAGGTCATTTCGCCCAGCCAGGTCGACCGGGATGACAAACCGCCGGAGCTCAAGCTCGCCGAGCAAATCACCACCTCGGAGGGCGTCGTCGAGATCGCCGGGCAGGCCGTGGACGCCTCGACCCTGGTCGAGATCCAGGTCGCCGGCAGCCCTGTGTTCTTCGAGGAGAACGGCTCGTTCGTGGTCCGCCGCGGCGTGCCGCCCGGCGAGAGCGAGATCACCGTGGCGGCGCTCGACGAATGGGGCAATCGGTCCGAAGCACGGATCCGGGTGATCCGAGAGGCAAAGCGGCGGGCCGCAGAGCTCGATATCGACTTCGGCCGCTACTACGCCCTGGTGATCGGCAACAACGCCTATCAGAACCTGCCCCGGCTGGAGACGGCGGTGAAGGACGCCGAAGAGGTCGCGCGGGTGCTGGAGCAGACCTATGGCCACGAGGTCACCCTGCTCCGCGATGCCGACCGGTACGCCATCATGCGCGCGATCTCGGATCTGCGCCGCAAGCTGACCGATCAGGACAACCTGTTGATCTACTATGCCGGCCACGGTGTGGTGGATGAGGAGGCGGAAGCCGGGTTCTGGCTGCCGGTGGACGCCGAGCCGGACAGCGAAGCCAATTGGGTGGCCAACGCGTTCCTGTCCCGCAACCTGAAGGCCATGCGCGCGAAGCACGTGCTGGTCGTGGCCGACAGCTGCTATTCGGGCACGCTGGTGCGCGAGGCCAGCACGACCCTGCATTCGGGGCTGGAACGGGCCGCGCTGCTAGAGCGCATGGCGGTCAAGCGGGCCCGGGTGGCGATGACGTCCGGCGGCCTGGAACCGGTGCTGGACGGTGGTGGCGGCGGCCATTCGGTTTTCGCCAAGGCGTTTCTGGATGTGCTGCGCGGGAACCAGGACGTGCTTGAGGCGCGCACGGTGTTCGACAGGCTGCGCCGGCCGGTGATCGTGAACAGCGCGCAGACCCCCGACTACGCCGATATCCGCAACGCCGGCCATGATGGCGGCGAATTTCTGTTCGTTCGGCGTTGATGGTTCCGGGGGGTCACGCCGTGTTCACTGTGTTGAGGGTCGAAAGGTGATATCGTGCGGTGCGTCGTGAACTTTCTGGTGGCAATCCGCATCATGTGGCGACTGGCGATCCTGGCTCTGGCTGTGGCCGGCCCTTTGGCTTGGACAATCGATGAAGCGGCCGCGCAGCAGACCGGTCCAACAGTGTTGGACGGCCGTCCCCTACCCCGGATCAACCGGGCCGGCGGCGGCTTGCAAACCTCCAACGCGGCGCAGGTTCAGTCGCCCTTTGGCCTCGGCGTCCTCGGCGCGCCGGCCGCCGTGCAACCCCCGCCCGACTGCTCGGCGGAGCAGACCGACCTGTTCGCACGGTTCCGCTGCGACAAGCTGGACGTCCAATCCGGCCGGCTTTCAGGCGACGACTACGAACTGCGCAAAGTCTCCGCGCTGGCTGCCGTCGATCCACTGCAGATCGGCTTCGAGCGTGCTCTGACGGTCCTGAAACAGCTGCGCGAGCAAGAGCTGATCTCGCAAGCGGACTACGAGCGCCGGCGCAGCGAGATCCTGGAACTGCTGTGAGATACGCGGCCGCCATCCTGCTCTTAGGGGCCGGCCTTGCAATCGGCGCCTCACCCGCCCGCGCGCAGGATGGGACCGTCTACAAGGGCACAATCGATCTGGAAGGCAGCTGTGTGCTGCGGCGCACGACCCGCGCGATCGAGATCTCGGTCATCGGCAGCAAGGTGCGCGGCACGATCGAAAGCCGCCGCGGCGGATCGGACGGCAGGATCGACGCCAAGCTCATCTCCGAGGGCAAGTTCCGGGGCCGGGTGCGCGGGATCGACCGCCGCAACGGCCGCATCGAGGGCACGTTCGACGACGGCGCGCTGTCCGGCCGGCTGTCCGTCGACGACGACTGCAAGCGCCCCGAATTCGAGCTGGCCGCACTGAACGCGCCGGAGCCTGAGCCGGAGACGGCGGACACGACGGCCGAAGCCCCTGCCTTTGTGCTGCGCGAAGGACCGGGGGCGCCAAAGAGTCCGGAAGAGCGCCGGGCCATCCTGGAGGCGCTGTTGGACAAGGGCTTGATCAGCGAAGCAGAGTTCCGCGCCAAGCTTCCGGCCGAAGAAGCGCGGGTCGCGATCCTGAACCGCCTGTTCCGCGGCGGGCTGATCACCCAGTCCGAGTACACGGCCAAGCTCAACCAGCAACCCTAGCCCGCATTTCTCACCAGGGACCGGGCCGTCACGGCCGAGAGCAGCCGACAGGCTAGGAAAAGCGCAATGCCCGATGCAGCGCATCGGGCAAACGCTTTGACGCGGACTGTCGGCTGCTCTCGGTCGCCCATTGGGTCGCGCCGGGCGGGCCGCCCGCGGCGTCGAAGGCCTTGACCATAGCGCTGCTATGCTCCGCGGCCTTCTCCTAACGGTTCGAGCACCGCCCAACGCGATGACGGCCCGGTCCCTGGTGAGAAATGCGGGCTAG
>JAAUXY010179580.1_pt1 | contig 11020 bp, 11 predicted proteins | sample 7278121 | NCBI WGS metagenome assembly JAAUXY01 (sample SAMN14350117, study PRJNA611818) | marine sediment metagenome | isolation source: surface marine sediment (1.8m) | place: French Polynesia: Moorea | collected 2018-08
CAGGTTCTGGAGTTAGACACGCACCCGGTCCTGTGACGCGTTGTACTCGTCGGTGAGGCCAATCAGGGCGGTCTCCAGCTCGTAGGTCATGCTGTGCCAGAACACGACGTCGACCGGCCCGTCGGCGCCGTCCAGCGCATCGACCGGACACGGCGGGAACTCGGCGAGCGGGGCGACGGTCGTCGTCGGTGCGTCGGTCGGAGCCGGGGGGTCGGTGGGCGCCGGCTCGTCGGTGGAGTCGGGGTCGTCGGCCGGCTCGTCGGCGTCGGTTCCGGCCGGGGCGTCGGTCGCGGCCGGCGCCTCGGTGGGCTCCGGCTCGTCCTCCCCCGAGGTCAGGGCCGACTCTCCAGAGGAGCACGCGGCGACGAACACGCCGGCGGCGGCGAGCGCAGCGAGCGCCCGCCGGGGGGTGATGCGGGTCGTCATGGGGTCATCCTTTCACCGCCCCGGCCGTGAGTCCCCGCACCAGTTGGCGCTGGAACACGATGAGGGCGAAGAAGATCGGGATGGCGGCGATCACCGTGCCGGCCATCACCAGGTTGGGCTGGTCGAGGTTCGACCGGCTGAGCAGCCGCAGGCCGCTCTGGACGGTGTTCATGTCGTCGTCGTTGACGACGAGGTTTGGCCACAGGTACTGGTTCCACGACCCGAGGAAGCTGAACAGCGCCAGCGCGCCGAGCGTCGGCTTGACCAGCGGGACGGCGACATGGCGAAGGAAGCCGAGGTGGCCGACGCCGTCGATCGCCGCCGCGTCCTTCAGGTCGCGAGGGAGGGTGAGGAAGACCTGGCGGAGGAGGAACACGCCGAACGCGGTCGCCAGGAACGGCACCGACAGGCCCTGATAGGTGTTGACCCATCCGAGCGCGTCGACGGTGTCGAAGTTGACGACGAGCGTCGCCTCCAGCGGGACGAGCAGGGTGGCGATGAACGCGGCGAACAGGATCCGCTTTCCGGGGAACTCCAGCAGCGCGAACGCGTACGCGGCGAGCACGGACGTCACGACCTGGGCGACGGTCACCACTGCGGCGACGACGAAGGAGTTGACCAGGTAGCGGCCGAGGCGGCCCTCGGTCCACGCGTCGGCGAGCACCTCGAGGGTGAAGGCATCGGGCAGGAGTGGGTTCTCCAGCACCTTGTTGCCCGGCTTGAGCGACGCGATCACCGTTGTGTAGATCGGGAACAGCACGATGAACGCGACCACGCACAGCAGGAGGTAGCGCCCGAACCGCCGGATGCCGGTCGGCTCGTCGTAGGAGCGGGCCTTGCGCCGCGGCCCCTCGTACTCCTCCGCCGCGGCTTCGCGCGTCTCGAGGAGGACGGCATCAGTCGCCATGATGATGGCTCACTCCGCCCCGTCCTGGGGCTCCGTTCACGTCCGGCTCGTCGCTGGCGCTTCCCTCGCCGGCAGGCTCAGGGATCAGTGGACGCACGAGGCGGCCATCCTGGCCGCGCCGCAGGCGATCGACCTCCGGTGGTTGCCCGAGCGACCTACTCCCCATAGTGAACTCTTCTTCCGATGCCGGCGAGCTGTACTGCGGACAACACCAGGAGGATGACGAACAGCAGCACGGCGCCGGTCGCCTGCAGACCCGCATCGCTGCCGATCGGGCTGTTCTGGCCGTAGACGAAGTAGGTGATCGTCGTCGTCGAGTTCTCCGGCTGCGGGCCGCCGTCGGTCAGCAGGTCGACCTCGCCGTAGGCCTGGAAGGCGCGGGTCGTCAGCACGATCACGACGAACAGCAGCGTCGGCCCGAGCATCGGCACCGTGATCGACCAGAACCGTCGGATCCCGCCCGCCCCGTCGACGGCGGCCGCCTCGTAGAGGTCGCGTGGGATCGACTGCAGGCCGGCGGTGACGAGGATGAAGGTGAACCCGAGATTGGCCCAGACGCTCGACATGGCGACCGCCGTAAGGGCCGTACCCGGGTCGTTGAGCCATCCGGGGTCCTTCACCGACGGGAACAGGTTGTTGAACCACTCGACGTTGGCCAGCGCGCCGACGGAAGGCTGCAACAGGAACAGCCACATCAGGCTGGCGACCGCGACCGACGTCGCGACCGTCGAGGAGAAGATCGTGCGGAACGTCCCGATGCCACGGAGGTACTTGTCGGCGAGCACGGCGAGGCCGACGCCGGCGATCAGCCCGAGCGGCACCGTCAGCACGGCGAACTTGAACGTCACCAGCAAGGCGTTCTGGAACTCGGTGCTGCGGAACAGGTCGACGTACTGGTCGAAACCGTTCGACCGGCAGTTGCCGCCGAAGTTGTCGCAGCGCTGCTGGCCGAGCCACGCCGCTCGGCCCAGCGGGTACAGCACGAAGAGCCCGAGGATGATCGCCGACGGCGCGAGCATCGCCATCGCCAGCGGGAACTCGGCCCACTTCCGCGACCGTCGCCGGCGATCCACATCCACCGCCGCGACAGTACGCGGACCGATCGCGCCGCGCCCCGGGCCGGACGTCACACGTCACGGCACGGATCCGTTCGGATCCCGACGGCATCCGCACCGAGACCGGACGCGCAGCGCCGGCCGATCGGCGAAGATGTCGGGCCATGCGACACGGAGGACCGGCGATGACGGGTGCGGATGACAGCGAGCTCCAGGCCTTGCGCAACGAGGTGGCGGCCTTGCGACGGGAGGTGGCCGCGCTGCGCAGCCTCCGCGGCGACGAACCCTCGGCCGTCCGCTCGGAGGACCCGGCCGCAGCGTTGGACGATGCGGTCGATGCGTCGCCGCACTCGACCTCGCGACGAAACCTCATCAAATTGGCGACCGGCGCGGTCGCCGCCGGCTCGGCGGCGTCGCTCGCAACGTCGAAGCCGGCTGCCGCGGGCACGAGCGACATCCAGTTCGGCCTGATCAAGGAGTACACGGGCGCCCAAACCACCGCCCGTCGGAACCCGGGCGGTGGTTCGGGCGTCCACGGCTTCATGTTCCAGGCCGGTGGCTCCGACGGCGGATTCAGCTCGAACTTCCCGTGCGCACTGGCCGGCTGGTCGCGAGACGGCGCCCGCCCCCACGGCGTCTACGGCGCCAGCAACTCGTTGTCGGGCATCGGAGTGGTCGGCACCTCCTTCGCAACCGGGGGAGTCGGCGTGGCGGGCGATGGCGATCTGAACGGCGTGCGCGGGACGTCTCGGTTCACCGGCGTGGCCGGCACCGCGACCACCACGTTCGGATCCGGATTGGCGGGAACCGGGGGCGCGTACGGCGCACGGTTGGTCGGGGAGGCGGCGGCCCTGCGCTTCACCACCGGGGCCGTCGTGCCCCCACCGCAGCGGTCCGACCTTCATGCCGCCGGTGAGATCGAGGGGTCCGACGGGGCGAGCGACATCATGCGGTTCTGGGCGTGTGTCGAGTCCGGGACGCCCGGGACCTGGCGGGAGCTGGCCGGGCCGGGCACCGCCGGATCGCTCCACGTGATCGAGCCGACCCGCGTCTACGACTCCCGCAAGGCGCAGCCGAACCCGGGGCCGCTCGCCTCCGGGCAGAACCGGACGGTCTCGGTCGCCGACGGCCGCGACGTGGACACCGGAGCGGTCACCGACACCGACGTTGTTCCGGCCGGCGCCACCGCGGTGACCTACAACCTCACGATCGCCGACACGACCGGCGCAGGATTCCTGTCCGTCACGCCGGGAGACGCAGCGACGCTCAAGGCGTCCACGATCAACTGGTCGTCGGGCGGGCTCACACTCGCCAATGCGGGCGTCGTGAAACTCGACGCCGCACGACAGGTCAAGGTGTTCTGCGGGACCGGGTCGACCGACTTCATCGTCGACATCACCGGCTACTACCTCTGACGGGGGCCAGGACACTCGGCCCGGTCCGTGCGGATCCGGTTCGAATCGGTGCCGAGACCCTCGGGGCGTCAGCCGACGCCCGCGACGAGGTGGTCGACGGGGGCGAAGTCGTCGGTGAGAACGGTGGCGCCGTCGAGGTAGGCCTCGAGCGCCGGACCAGCGATGATCTCCCCCGGCACCTCGTCGGGCGGACCGTCGGACGGATCGACGTCGGCCGCCAGCCGCACCGCCAGCGCGTCGGCGTCGATCGGGCTCCGGCCCGCGACGATCACCGAGTTGCCGCCCCGACCCCGGACGGCAAACGGACCTCGAACGACGACGACGTGCGGGAAGACGTCGGCGAGCGTCGCCGCCTCGGCCCGAGCGAAGAGCTCCTCAGACCCGTCGAGCAGGTTGAGGGCGTAGACGCCGTCGTCGCGGAGCACGCGGTCGACCTGCTCCAAGAACTCGACCGTGGTCAGGTGGAACGGGACCGCCCGACCGCCGAAGGCGTCCCCGAGGACGACGTCGGCGGAGCGGTCGGCCCGATCCTCGATCGCGAGCCGTGCGTCGCCGACGACGATCTCGACGTCATCGCCCGGTTCGTACCCGAGCCGGTCCTCGACGATGTCGACGAGGTCTCCGTCGATCTCGTACACGGTCTGCGCGCTGCCCGGCCGCGTCGCCCGGACGTACCGCGGAACCGTCAGCGCGCCGCCGCCGACGTGGACGATGTCGATCGCCGACCCGGGGGCGACGGTCACGTCGATCGCATCGACGAGCCGCCGGACGTACCAGAACTCCAGGCGACGCGGGTCGTCGAGGTCGACGTAGCTGTGGCGGAGGTCGTCGAGCACCAGGGTCCGCCCGGGGGGATGGTCGGCGTCGGCGACGATCGACACGCAGTAGTAGGCGGTCTGGTCGTCACACGGGGGGTCGGTCGCGGCGACGCCGGCCAGCGACACGGCCCCGAGGCCGACGACGGCGGCGAGCTCGCCCGTGCGCCCCACTCGATTGGCGAGCCACATCGTCACTCCGGCGGCGATCAGCAACGTGCCGACGGTGACGATCAGCGTGGTGACCGCGGCGACCGCGACGAGCACGAACCCGGTGAAGAAGGTCCCGAACAGTGCGCCGGCGGTCCCCCATGCCGAGAGTCGGCCGACCGTCGTGCCCGTCTCACCGAGGTCGCGCAGCTGCAGCTTGACGACCGCCGGTGGGATCGCGCTGAGCACCGTCGCCGACGGGAAGAAGGCGAGCGCGGTGAGCGCCACGCTGCGCGCCCCACCTCCGCCGCCGTCGGTGCCGACCTCGCCGAGCATGCGCACGATCGGGATCGTGGCGATCGTCAGGGCACCACCGAGGGTCAGCAGGACAGGGATCAACCGGCGGGGATCGACCCGGTCGGCGGCCGCGCCTCCCGCCCACGCACCGATGGCGATGCCGGCCAGGATCGTCCCGATGATGCTCGTGAACGTCTGCAGGCTGACCCCGACGTACGGGGCCAGCAGCCGCCCGGCCAGGATCTCCACGACGAGGACGGCGGCCGACGTCCCGCCGACGAGCGCCACCGCCAGCCACGCCGGGAGCGGACCGGCATGCGATGCGGCAGGTCGGTCGTCGGCGGCGGTGTCGCGACCGGCGGTCATGCGGCGAGCGTACGGACTGTCTCGGGGCCGATCCGTGCGGGACCCGCTCGAATCGGTACCGAGGCCGTGAAGGCGGCCAACACGTGCGGCGCACGCAGGGCGGCTAGCGTCGGCGCAGTGAGCGATCCCGTCGGAACGAACGATCCGCCCGCAGAGCCCGAGCCCGCGGCGCTGCCCGGGCTGGGCGCCGACGAACTCGATCTCGATACCGTCGAACGGGACCTCGACGGGGTGGACGCGGCGCTCGGGCGGCTCGACGACGGGACGTACTGGACCGACGAGGTGACCGGCGAGGAGATCCCCGACAGCGTGCTCGCGGACGATCCGACGGCACGGCGGGCCTGATGAAGAAGAAGGTCGCCGTCGCCTCGATGGCTGCGATCGGAGCGTTCGCCGCCGGGCTGGCGGCCGCCGCACAGCGGGCGAAGTCGTCACCGCTCACGAGCCGGTTCCACCGGTCCGCCAAGGTGTGGAAGCTGTCGGCGCGCAACTCGGTGCGGTTCGGCGTCTCCCGCGTCCGCGGCTTCGGGAGCGCCGAGGAACGGCGGGCGCAGCTCGACGAGCAGTTCGCGATCAAGACCGCCGAGGACGTCGCCAAGGAACTGGGTGAGATGAAGGGCGTCCTGATGAAGGCCGGCCAGCTCGTCAGCTTCATCTTCGAGGCGCTGCCGGACGAGGCGCAGGACGCGCTGGCCACGCTGCAGGCCGACGCCGCCCCCATGGCGCCGTCGCTCGCCGCCGACGTGGTCAGACACGACCTCGGCAAGCCGCCCGAACGGATCTTCCTCGACTGGACCGACATGCCCGTCGCGGCGGCGTCCATCGGCCAGGTCCATCGCGCCGTCACCTACGACGGGCGCGACGTCGCCGTGAAGGTGCAGTACCCGGGTGTGCACGAGGCGATCGAGAGCGACCTCGACGCCGCCGAGGTCATGTACGCGATGTTCTCGGCGATGATGCTCAAGGGCCTCGACGCCAAGGGCCTCGTCGACGAGCTGCGGGCCCGCATGCGCGAGGAGCTCGACTACAGCCTCGAAGCCGGCAACATCGCCGAGTTCGAGGCCCGCTTCCAGGGGCACCCGTGGGTGCGCATCCCGAAGCTGGTTCCGGAGTACTCGAGCGAGCGGCTGCTGACGACCGAGTGGATCGACGGCATGACCTTCGAGCAGTTCCGCCGCACCGCGACCCACGAGACCAAGCAGCGCGGCGCCGAGGTCGTGTGGCGCTACGCGCAGAACGCGATCCACCGGTACGGGATCTTCAACGGCGACCCCCACCCCGGCAACTACAAGTTCCACCACGACGGCAGCGTCACGTTCCTCGACTACGGGCTCGTCAAGCGCTGGTCGCCGGGCGAGTGGGAGACCCTGAAGCCGTCGATGGACGCGATCATCATCTCCCGCGACCCGGAGCTGCTCGTCCGGGAGATGGAGACGTCCGGCTTCCTGCGGCCCGGTCACGGGCTCGACCCGGTGCTGGTCTACGAGTACGTGTCGAGCCCGTACACGCCGTACCTGTCCGACGAGTTCACGTTCACCCGCGAGTGGATGCGCGACACGCTGGCGGTGATCTTCGACGTGCAGGGCCCGCACGCCCAGGTGATCGAGCAGCTCAACATGCCACCGAGCTTCGTCATCCTCGACCGCGTGATCTGGGGCATCAGCGCGATCCTCGGCAAGCTCGAGGCACACGGCCCGTGGCGGCACATGCTGCTCGAGTACGTCGCCGACGGCGAGCCCGCCACCGACCTCGGCGCCGCCGAAGCCGCGTGGATGAGGGCCCATAGAACGCCGTAACGCCTGAAGCTCCAAGGTCGCCCTTCGGGCGACCGTCGCGATTCCTCAAGGCGCTCTGCTCGCCCTCGGTCCGGAGGCCGCGGCTTGGCGTCCGTACCGCTTGGACTCTCGGGTTCACGCTTGTTGGCACCTACTCTTGCCGCGATGACAGCTGGGGAGTCGACTGTTCGGGCGCCGTTTGCTCCTTGGGATCGCAGGGATCTGCCGGGGGCGTTCGACGTGGAGGAGACGGCTCGGCGGGTCGGGCACTACAAGTGGACCGAGATGAAGCTGTTCGAGGCGCTCGGCGGCTGGGTCGCCACCGTGCCCGAGCTCGACGTCAAGATGCGCCTCGGCACCCACTGCTACCACCACGCCTGGCACGCCGAGCTGTGGCACAAGCGCCTCCCCGAGCTGCGGGAGATGAAACCCGAGCGGCTCACCGTCCCGGCCAACGACACGATGGTCGAGTTCATCGAGGCGATGACCGAACCCGAGGCGCCGGAGCTGACGATCGAGAAGCTGGTCGGCGTCTACCGCGTCCTCATCCCGCGCTTTGTCGCCGCCTACACGTTCCACCGCAACAACACCAGCGAGATCACCGACGCCCCGACGATCCGCTCGATCAACTTCATCCTCCAGGACGAGATCGACGACTGGCGCGACGGCGAGATGATGCTGCAGTCGCTGATCGCCACACCCGAACACGCCCGCCGCGCCGCCGATCACCAGGCGAAGCTCGAGGCGATCATGGTGCGAGCGGGCGGGATCACCGGCCCCGGTAGCATCGGCTTCGGGGACGGCCCGAGCAGCCAAGGAGAGCCTTCATGAGACAGTTCTTCCCGGTGCAGGACCTCGCTCGGGACGAGCGGTTCGTGCAGACCAACATGGCCGAGCGGATGGCCGACGCCCGGACCGCGCTCGACCCCGAACGCCGTTCGACGAAGAAGAGCCGGTCGCGGTCGACCCGCCTCACACCAGACCGCCACGATGCATCCGACGCGGCCCGAGGCCTGATGCACGGGATCATGGTCGGCGAGATCCAGGCCCTCGAGGGAGCGGGCCGCACCGCTCACGACTTCGAGGCCGGCGACGGTTCGGGTGACACGATCCCGTTCGAGCTCAAGCTCGACATGGCCCGCCAGGCGTGGGACGAGGCGCGCCACGTCGAGATCAGCGCCAAGCTCTCCGACTGGATGGGCACCGAGCTCGGCCAGTTCGCCGAGAACACCGTGCTGTTCCAGGCCGCCTGCTCCGACGACCCGATCCTCCGTCTGGCCGGTGTCAACCGGGCCCTCGAGGGGCTCGCCATCGACGTCTTCACGCAGATGAAGGAGTTCGGCAACATGGCGGGCGACCCGTACCTCGAGTTCTGCGAGGACTGGATGCTCGCCGACGAGGTGACTCACGTGAAGATGGGCTCGGACTGGCTGCGCAAGGTCACCGAGAAGGACCCCGAGCGACGGGCCAAGGCGCTCGAGTTCCAACAGGTCGTCGACAAGTTGTTCAGCTTCGGCGGCGCCCGCGGCGACACCGAGGACAGCCCGATCCAGCTCGCACGTCGCTTCCGCGAGCTGGCCGGCTTCACCGACGACGAGGTCGACAAGATCGCCGAGATGGACCACGAGGCGCTCGAGGAACGGCTCGCCAACGTGCGCAAGGCACAGGCGATGGCCGGAGCCGAGGCGTCGTCCGCCTGATGGCCGACGCACCGTCGGCGGCGGGCGCAAAGGTCCGCGTCACCCCCGAGGAGTTCCTCCTCATCAAGTACGACGCCGGCGAGATCGCCGAGATCGTCGCCGAGCTCGCCGACCTGATCGGTCTCGGCAACCCGATCCACGTGGTCGTCGACGAGACGACACCGCTCTCGAAGATGTCGGCCGAAGTCGACGGGCGCTCGTCCGATGCGACGGTGACGATCCGCGCCGAGAGCGGGGCGTTGGAGGACACCCAGCGGTTCACCCACTTCAGCGCCGTCGGGGCCCGCGGTTCGCTCGGCCGAATGCTGCTGCGGGCCCGCGATCGGTTGCGAGAGGACTTCGCCGACGCGCCGTCCGACCTCGAACTGACGCTGCGCGAGAACGCAGCGTGGGACACGTACGCGGCCGGCCGCCTCGCCCGTCTCGGCGCGCCGGTCAACGAACAACGATTCCGGTACAACCACCGCAACCGGTTCGGGTTCAGCGACGAGGTCGATGCCGACTTCGACCGCCTGTGGGCCGCCGACGACCTGTCGTGGGCGGAGCTGCAGGACCGGCTCACGAGTTGAATCTCCGGGCGTTGCCCCGGAACGACGCGACGTCCACGAGGTCGAGCGAAGGTCAACTGACCGCAAAGTTCGGTGCAACGGCGGGGTCCTGCGGTATTTTCTGCCACATCTCTCGCCAGGACCTGCTCAACGACGTCGTCGACGACCTCTGCGCCAACGGCTTCGGCGACCGCAGCCTGCGCGAGATCGCCAGCTCGGTCGGCAGCAGTCATCGCATGCTCAACTACCACTTCGGGACCCGCGAGGGCCTGCTCGAGGCGGTCGTCAACGAGCTCGCCAACCGCCGGCTGGACGCCGACGCCGAGCTCTTCCCGCTCGACGGGCGCGACGGTCTGCGGGCGCGCTGGGAGCAGCTGACCGGGTCCGAGCGCTCGCACGATGCGGACCGGTTGTTCTTCGAGCTGGCCGCGATCGCGCTGCGCCACACGCAGGCGACGGAGCGGTTCCGCGCCGACTACGCCGAACCGTGGCTGGAGATGAGCGCCCGGTCGGTCGAGAACACTCCGATCGACACGGCGCGGGCGAGGGTCGTGACCCGCCTCGACGTCGCCGTGCTCCGCGGCCTCCTGCTCGATCTCCTGGTGACCGGTGACGACGCCGACGTCGAGGAGGCCTTCGAGGTCTACGCGCGCTTGCGGCGGACAGCGATAGACACGGCGGTCGAGTCGATGGCCGTCGGCGACTGACTCCGCTCCGGGCTTCGCTCCCGGATCACCTCGCCGGTGATGACGTCACTGGCGGAGCTTCGACAGCAGGCGCAGCATCTCGAGGTACAGCCAGACGATGGTGACCACGATGCCGAGCGCGCCGACCCACTCGTAGTCCTTCGGCAGGCGCATCTCGACGCCGCGCTCGACGAGGTCGAAGTCGAGCGCCAGGTTCATCGCTGCGATGCCGACGACGAAGATCGAGAACCCGATGCCGAGGAGGCTCGGGCTGTCGAGGAACGGGACGCTGCCGCCGAAGAGCCGGATCACGAACGCAACGAGGTAGAAGAGCATGATGCCGAGCGTCGCCCCGACGACGATCCGCCGGAACCGCTCGGTGACCTTGATGATCCGGGTGCGGTAGAGGACGAGCATCACCGCGAAGACGGCGGCGGTGGCGCCGGCGGCCTGGACGACGATGCCGTCGTAGAACGTCTCGTAGCCGCGGGAGATGGCGCCGACGGCGAACCCGAAGCCGACGGCGTAGATCGCGCCGAACCACTTGGCGAGCTTCGGCTTCCACATCGCGACCACGACGGCGACGAACCCGACGATGATGCCGAGCAGCGCGATGCCGGGGAACCGGTACGTCTCGACACCGTTCTCGAGGGTCGGGCCCGCAGCGGCGTTCCACCCGAAGGCGGCCGAGACGAGCAGGATCGTGAAGAACACGAGCGCCGCGGTGATCGTGCCGTTGATGGTCATCGCCGGCTGCCACGTGCTGATCGGACCGTCGGTGACCGGCTGGGGCTCGAGGTGGGTGCCCCTGACCGGTGCCGCCCACGTGCTCGACGCCTGCTTCATGGACTGTTCGTTGAAGACTGGATTCGGCATGGTC
>JAAUXY010057399.1_pt1 | contig 11019 bp, 10 predicted proteins | sample 7278121 | NCBI WGS metagenome assembly JAAUXY01 (sample SAMN14350117, study PRJNA611818) | marine sediment metagenome | isolation source: surface marine sediment (1.8m) | place: French Polynesia: Moorea | collected 2018-08
CCGAATCTCCCATGTCCGGACCTGGACCTATATCTCCCATCGCGCCGACTGGCTGGTCGACGCTGCGCATTGGCAGGCGCGCACCCGCGAGATCGAGGACCTGTTGTCGGACGCCTTGCACGAACGGCTGACCCAGCGGTTTGTCGACCGCCGCACCGCCCTGCTGGTCAAGAAGCTGAAGGAGAAGGCCGAGCTGTACGGCGCGGTCACCCGGTCCGGAGACGTGATTGTGGAGGATCAGCATGTCGGTCGGCTGAGCGGATTCCGCTTCGAGCCCGACGCGCTCGGCGGCGAACCGGAAGAGCGCCGCGCGCTGATGAAGGCGGCGCGGCGCGCCCTGGGCAGCGCGGTGGAAGCCCGGGTTCGGGCCTTCGAAGGGGCGGCCGATAGCGCGTTGAGCCTGGCGCCGGACGGTGCCGGCGAACGCGTCCGGATCTGCTGGGACGATGCGCCGATCCTGGCGCTCGATGCCGGCGACGGCGCCCTTTCACCGCGGCTGACGCCGATTGCCACCGACGTTCTCAGCGGCGCCATGGCGCAACGGCTGCGCAAGCGTGGCCAGCACTGGTTGGCCGCGCGAACCAAGGACAGCTTGGGCGCACTGACCAGGCTGAAGACGGCGATCGAGACGCCTAGTGCGAAGGCTGACGCGTTGAGCGGGCCGGCGCGCGGTCTCGCCTTTCAGCTCTACGAAGGCATGGGTTTGACCGGCCGTCGCGACGCCGCCGCTCAGGCCAATCGCCTGTCCGCCGACGACCGAAAGGCATTGGCCAAGCTGGGCGTCCGCTTCGGCGTTGAGCTGATCTATCTGCCGGATCTGTTGAAGCCGGCCGCGGTGCAGCTCAAGGCGCTGCTCTGGCTCGCCGCGCACGACGACCGTTCGGTCCGGCTGACCAGGGACATTCTGGACGGCATCGGTTCCCGGGTTTCGTTTCCCGCACCGGCCCGACTGCCCGCACCGCTTTGGAACGCGGCCGGCTATGCGGTCCTCGGTCCGCTCGCCTTGCGCGCCGACATCGCCGAGCGGCTGGCCTACAAGGCGCGGCAGCTTGGACGCGCCGGCCCGTTTGCGCCCAGCGCCGAGCTGATGTCGCTGGCCGGCTGCACCGAGGACGAGCTGGCCGCTCTGCTGCGCGCGCTGGGGTATCGCCGGATGAAGGCGAAACCTCCGGCTGAGGATCAGCCCGCCCCTGTGCTGTTTGCCGCCAAACGGCGCGAGCGCAAGCGACCCGCCGACAGCAAAGCCGCTCGGCCCCGCCGATCGAAGGCCAAGGCCACCGAACCGCATGGCGACAGCCCGTTCGCCGCGCTCAAGACGCTGGTCCAGCGCTCGTGACCACCGCCTCGGGCGTCACCTTCGATGGCAGCCTGCGGCTCGACAAATGGCTGGTCGTATCGCGCTTTTGCAAGACGCGCAGCCAGGCGACCGATCTGATCGGCTCCGGCCGGCTGCGGATCAACCGCCAAGTCATCCAGAAGGCGCACCATCAAGTGCGGATCGGCGACGTGCTGACATTTCCTCTTGGGCCCTATGTCCGGGTGATCGAAGTGCTGGCCATGGCCAAGCGACGCGGTCCGGCCCGCGAAGCTCAGTTGCTGTATCGCGACCTGTCGCCTCCCGAAGACCAGCCGCGTCCGGAGCGCCGGCTCGCCCGCGGCGAATTGCGCCCTGCTGGTGCCGGGCGGCCGACCAAGAAAGAGCGCCGCGCAACCGACCGCCTGAAGTCCGGCACGCCGCCGCCGAAGCGCTGATCGCCTCGCCTGGCGCGTACAAGCTCAACGCTTGCGAAACACCACCATCTGGTTGTTGGCCGGCATCGCGGTCACCTGCTCGCACACGAGGCCGCAGGATGCGGCCGCCTCGCTGATGTCGCCCAGGTCTCGCACCCCCCAGCTTGGGTTCTGGGCGCGCAGTGAACTATCAAACGCCGCGTTGGACGGCGCGGTGTGCTGGCCGTCGATCTTGAACGGGCCATAGATCACGAAGCACCCCGCGTCAGCCAGCAGCTCGCCAACGCCGGCCATCATCGGGCCGACCGTCGTCCAGGCGGTCACATGGACCAGGTTGACGCACAAGGCCGCGTCGACCGAAGCGTGCCGGTCGGCAACGTCTTGCGCCCACCCAGACGCGGCCACGTCCAGGTTCAGCGCCGGCAACACGTTGCCTGCGCCCGCCGCGGCCGCATGCGCGGCAATGCTCACGCGGCAATCGGCGTCCCGATCGCTCGGCTGCCACACGAGCCCGGGCAGAGCTCGTGCGAAGAAACTCGCGTGCTCGCCGGTCCCGCTGGCGATCTCCAGGACCACGCCGCGCTCCGGCAGAACACTTTGCAGCACCTGCAGGATGGGCGCGCGATTGCGCGTCGTGGCCGGCGCGTGCAGAGCGCCGGGCGGAAGCGGGGCGGACATGCGGAGAACCCAGGCTGGTATTGATTGGAGATCTGGAAAACCAGGTCGCGCTCCATCATATTGCCGACGGACCGGCGACGCCAAGCCGGTCGTCTCCGGACCCAAGCGCCGCTTCCGAACGGAACGGTGCAGAGGCCCAACAGCGGGAATTGCGAACGAGATGTGGGACTGGCTGAAAGCGGCTCTCAGCGATGGGCAGCCGGACTCCGAGCAGAGCGAAGAGATCAGCGAGCTGCAACTCGCCTCGGCCGGCCTTTTGGTCGAGGCGGCGCTGATGGACGAGGACTACGCCGAGGTCGAACGGCAGCGGATCGCGCAGCTCCTCGGCCGGCATTTTCACCTGAGCCCCGAGGCGGCGGCCGCGCTGCTAACCGCCGGCGAACGCCGGCTGGCGAAATCCGTTGATCTCTTTGGCATGGTCCGGGTGATCAACGACCGTTACGGCCCCGAAGAGCGGCTTCAGATCATCGAGATGCTGTGGGAAGTTGCCTACGCGGACGGCACTCTGGATGACCATGAGTCGAGCCTATTGCGGCGCATCGCGGGCTTGCTGTATGTCACGGACCAGCAAAGCGGCGCGGCGCGCAAGCGGGTCTTGAACCGGCTTGGTCTGTGACCTCATGTCATGGTCTGTGACCTGATGTAATAGTCTAGGTAAGAATTGCGCTCGCTGCTGGGACCGCACCCGGACGCGGCCCGACGGAGGGAGGACTGGCAATGCCGTATGTGGTGACCGAGAATTGCATCAGGTGCAAGTACACCGACTGTGTCGAGGTATGTCCGGTCGATTGTTTCTATGAAGGCGAGAACATGCTGGTCATTCACCCCGACGAGTGCATCGACTGCGGCGTGTGCGAGCCCGAATGTCCGGTCGAAGCGATCATTCCCGACACAGACGATGGAGCAGAGCGCTGGCTCGAGCTGAATCGCGAGTATTCCGAATCGTGGCCAAATATTACTCGGAAGAAAGATTCGCCCGACGATGCCGATGACTTTAAAGACGTGACCGGTAAATTTGACAAATACTTCAGTGCGAAGGGCGCTAGCTGAATAAGGCGCAATCGGCGAGGATTGCGACTTGCCGGTCAGGCGGTGGACACAGCCTGACCTTGATATAGTTATGATTTGCGTCAGATTTGTGATATTCTCTTCAGGCGATGGCTAGTGACCGTCTGAGGCGCTCTCGCTGTTGAGAGCGCAGAATTCTGCCTAGAACCGAGTCCGGCTCATCGCGTCGGGATGGGGGCACGACGCGAGGGTGGAAGGGCGTTGTCACGCAAGCCTGTACCCGTTGAGGGCGCGAGAGCGATCAGCGACCAACGACAACAAAGTGAGAAAAGATGTCAGGAATCGAGTTTGAAGCCGGGGACTTTGTGGTGTACCCGACCCATGGCGTGGGCCGGGTTGAGGGCGTTGAAGTCCAGACAATCGCAGAGACCGAGCTGAAGGTTATCGTTATCAGTTTTGAGAAGGACCGGATGACGTTGCGCGTACCGGTCCGCAAGGCCGAGCAATCCGGCCTCCGCAAGCTCAGCAGCAAGGACCACATGGCCAGCGCGCTCAAGACCCTCAAGGGCCGCAGCCGGGTTCGCCGCGTGATGTGGAGCCGCCGGGCGCAGGAGTACGAGCAAAAGATCAACAGCGGCGATCCGGTTTCGATTGCCGAGGTGCTGCGCGACCTGCACCGCAACGTTGGCCAGCCCGACCAGTCGTACAGCGAGCGCCAGATCTATCAGGCTGCGCTGGATCGGCTTGCGCGCGAGCTCGCTGCGATCGAATCGATCGACGAAGAGGCGGCGAGCCAGAAGTTGGAGGACATGCTGAAAGCGGCGTAAGTCGCCCAACAGTCTCTGAGCGGGCAAGGCGCCCCCGGATTGGATTTGGCGCCACGCTGGCCCGGCACCAGAAAGTCCCAAGCGGGGTTCGGCCAAGGGTCGAGCGTTCGGCAGAAAATCAGCAGATGAGAGGCGGCCCGGATTTCCATCCGGGCCGTACCTTTTGGTGCACGAAATCGTGAAACCAAGGCCGCTAAAGGTGTTTTTCTGATCCGAGCCGGGTCCTGTCACGTAAAGGCAATATGACGACGTAGGTTCATTCATGCTCAGGCGCGACAGGGTGAGAAGGTTATGGCTTATATTGATGATCCGCAGACGCAGCGCGCCAATCTGAATTTCATCAAGGCCTCCATGCGCCAGCCTCTGCTGTCGCGCGAACGCGAGTTCGACCTGGCGCGACGCTGGCGGGATGGCCAGGACGAGGACGCGCTGCACGAGCTGGTCAACGCGTACACCCGCCTGGTCATCAGCACCGCCTCCAAGTTTCGCAACTACGGTCTGCCGATGGGCGATCTCGTCCAGGAAGGCAATGTCGGCCTGATGCAAGCCGCCGCACGCTTCGAGCCCGAGCGCGACGTGCGCTTTTCGACCTATGCCGCATGGTGGATCCGCTCGGCCATGCAGGATTACATCTTGCGCAACTGGTCGATCGTTCGCACCGGCACCACGGCGGCGCAGAAGTCGCTGTTCTTCAACCTGCGCCGGCTGCGCGCCAAGATCGAAGAGCGCTCCGGTGCGCCGCTCGGCGCCGCCGGCCGCGACCAGATTGCCCAGACACTGCGGGTGGAGACCCATGAGGTCGAGTCCATGGAGATCCGCCTGAACGCGTCCGACCAGTCCTTGAATGCGCCGATATCCGATGACGGTGAAGACGATTGGCAGGATTTCCTTGCCGATCAACGGCCCTCGCCGGAGGACTACGTGATCGGCATGCGGGATGCGGGCACGCGCTCGGCGTGGCTGCAGGAAGCTTTGACCGAGCTGACCGACCGCGAACAGAAGATCATTCGCCAGCGCCGGCTGCGTGAGGACGGCGCGACCTTGGAAGAGCTGGGCCGCGAACTCGGCGTCAGCAAGGAGCGTGTGCGCCAACTCGAGCACCGTGCGATGCTGAAGCTGCGGGCGAACATCGCGCGCCGCGTCGATCGTCCGACCGACTTGATGATGGAGGCGTGATCGACGCGCGTTCACGCCGGGTGCGTACGATCAAAATGTGTCGCCGCGCTCCACGACCATCTTGACCAGCTGCCCTTCAACCACGTCCTGGTCCGGGCCGAGCCCGTTCAACACGCGAAACCGATCTTCCTGGAAGCTTTCATAGGGCCATTGCTTGGCCAGTTCGTCGGCCGTTTCGCCCGCTTTCACCGTGTGGATGCGGATTTCGAGCGGCTTTAGCGCCGCGGCCTCCGCCTCGCTCAACCGGCGAAAACTGAACGTGGTCTCGCGGAACGCTTCGGCGAGCCGCAGCGTGTTCTCCGGGACGGTGTGATAGAGGAAGCGAAACACCTGCTTGTCGTCCCATTGGATCGCCACCAGACGCAGGTCGATCCGCTGCCGACCTTGGGTGATCTGGGTAAAGCCCGTCGCCGCATCGAGCCCGTTGAGATCGAACGCCTCCACTCCCTGTAGTGTGGCGCTGGGCGCCCACAGCCGCGTCAGGTAGTCGACCATGTCGCGCGCATCACCGACCGCGGCCGCGTCGAACTTGAACCCGGCGCCGTCCGGCCCGTATCCGGTCACCGCCTCCGCACTGTTCAGCAGGCGAAAGTCTTCCGGCGCGACGAATTCCATCATCAGCTCCGGATGGGCAAAGCGCCGGCCGCGCACGAAGCCCTGGGCCGGGTCGTCCTCGTACAGCAGGCCGTTGAGCCGCAGCAGATACTCGTCGCGAACGACACTGCCGGCGTTGACCCCTTGCAGCCGCGCGTTTTCGATCGCCCGCTGCACCCGGTCGCTGGTCCGCGGATGGGTGGCCAGCAGATTGAACTGATCGGCCGAGTTCTCCGGACGTCCCATGAGCCGCATCTGCAGCCGGGTATTGTCGCCCAGCTTGTCCAGGAAGCTGGCCATGCCCTGCGGGTCGTAATCCGTCCGGCTCAAGGTCGCGATGCCGAGCGTATCCGCCTCGAACTCCTGCTCGCGCGAGAACCCTTGGACGTAGGCCAGCGCGCCGAGCTGCGCGGCTTGGCCCAGCACCTGACCGAACTGGCCAAGATCGGCCGCCTGAGAGAGCACCCCGAGCAACCCGACACCGATCTGTGCTGCGGCCGCGCGTCCATAGCGGCGGGCCGAGTGGCGCGCGGTGACGTGGCCGATCTCATGCGCCAGCACGCCGGCCAGCTCCGCCTCGTTGACCGCCAGCGCGAGCAAGCCGCGGGTGATGTAGAGATAGCCGGCGGGCAACGCGAACGCGTTCACGATCGGACTGTTCAGCAGGGTCACCCGATAGGTGATGTCCGGCCGTTCGGACTGCTTGCCGAGCTCGGTCACCAGCTCCTGCAGATAGGCGTCCAGTTCCGGGTCCTCGTACACCCCGCCGAACTGCTCGACGATCTTGGGGTGCTCCTGTTCGGCGACCTGGCGTTCCTGTTCCGGAGTGAGCTCGAAGAATCCGAACATCCTCTCGGTCCAGCTCTGCTCCGCCTGCTGAGCGTGCGCCGGCTCGGCCGCGACCAGCAGACCGATTGCCAGGCACGGTGCTATCAGCCTCAGCAGCCTCCATCCGGACGCCCAGGCTTGGCGCGCCCGTGCGCCGGACCCGCAAACCGAATTTAGAACCTGCCGAATTTCTGCCATTCGCAACGCCCTCATGCAGCGGCCCGACACGCTATATGGCGCGCGCTGAATGCTCTGTGAACTGACTTTGCACCGGCCACCGAAAGAATTTGCCCGGCGCCTGTTATCGCGTCGTGTCGAGCACCTCGATCTGCTCGGGATGGGTCACGTCGATGCGCGGTCCATCGAATTCATAGAGCCAGCCGCGTACCCGGACAGACCGGCCTTGATACCGTGTCCACTGCACGCCGTCGCGCGCGAACAGACGCACCACGCCCGGTGCCGCGCCGATGGTGAAGTCGGTGGTCCAGTCGGTCCCGAAATTGAGGTAGCCGCGGCCGCGCACCGTGGCGGCGGCGATCACCTTGCCTTCGACCAGCGCGAACCGGTTGAGCGCGTCCCCCGCACGTTCGGCGGCGCGCACGGCAAACCCGGGATCGGACCAAACGCCCGCCCCGCGCCCGCGGGCGATCCGTTCCAGGCGCAGCAGGTCTTCGGCCGCCGCACGATCGCCCGGCAAGCTGCGCACCCGCACCGCGCCCTGCAGCACCAACGCGCCTTGCACCCACACGCCGTCCGCGCGCACCAGCTGCGCCGTCACCCGGCCGTGACGGTCGCGCATCCGGCTGCCATGCATCCAGCGCACGCGTTCTCCTTCGACCAATGCCGCCAGCGCCCGGCGCGCGCGCTGTGCTGCACGCCCGGCACGCGAACCCTCAGCCGATGCGGCGAGCGGAAGCGGCTCCACGCTGGCCAGGCGGACCCGGACCTCGCCCTCCAGCAGCACGGTGGTCCCGTCGACGACGCGGACCACACGCGCCGCCCCGCCTTCGACAAACGTTGCATCGAGCCGGCTCGGCCATGCCGTCGACGTCTGCGCATCGGCCGACAATCGCGGTGCCGCCGCACCGGCCAACAGAACGAGCGCAATCGTCGCACCCGCGATATTTCCGATCTTGGCCATCGCGCCCCTTATACTATGTTGCACCATGGAACAGCCTCACACGATGCGCCGCGCGGGCGGCGCCCCCGCAAGGGACTTCGGCATGAAATCCGTGCCTGCCGACGCCATCGATCTTTTCCCACCGATCGAGCCGTATCAGACCGGACAGCTCGGCGTCGGCGGTCCGCACGTGATCTATTGGGAGGTCTCCGGCAACCCGGACGGCATTCCCGTGGTGTTCTTGCATGGCGGACCGGGTGCGGGCGCCAGCCCCGCGCACCGCCGCTTCTTCGATCCGTCCGCCTACCGGGTGGTGATCTTCGATCAGCGCGGTGCGGGCCGCTCGTCGCCGCTCGGCGAATTGACCGACAACACCACCGGCCAATTGATCGAGGACATGGAGCGGCTGCGCTGCCATCTGGACATCGATCGTTGGGTGCTGTTCGGCGGATCCTGGGGATCGACCTTGGCGCTGGCATATGCACAGCAGCACCCCAAGACCTGCCTTGCCATGGTGTTGCGCGGGATCTTTCTGTGCCAGCAGGCGGAGATCGACTGGTTCCTTTACGGCATGGGCCGGTTCTTCCCCGAAGCGGCCCGCGCGTTCCGCGAGTTCTTGCCGAACGACGAGCAGTCCGATCTGCTGGACGGCTACTATCGCCGCTTGATCGACCAGGACCCGAAGGTGCACGGGCCGGCGGCGCGCGCGTGGAGCCTGTATGAAGGCTCCTGCTCCACCCTGCTGCCCAATCCGGAAATGGTTCGCACCTTTGCCGAGGACCGGGCGGCGCTCGGCCTGGCCAGAATCGAAGCGCATTACTTTCGCCACCGCGCCTTTCTGGACGAGGGACAGCTGCTGCGCGGCCTGGACGCGATCGCCGAGGTGCCGGCGACCATCGTGCAGGGGCGCTACGACGTGATCTGTCCGCCGCACACCGCCGAACAGCTCGCCACCGCGTGGCCGCAGGCTGATCTGATCATGGTACCGGACGCCGGTCATTCCGCTATGGAACCGAACTTGCGTGCCGCACTGTTGGCTGCGACAGAACGACTCAAGGCGCAAATTCACGCCGCGTAGCGGCGAATTTCGTCACGCGTTCATGCACGATTCTTCATGAATCTTGAGCGCGTTAATGGCGTTTCTCCAGATTCTTGTCAAAAGTCGTTCACAACTTCTTGCGCTTCCGGCTGGCCCGACTAAAATCGGCACGCGAAGAAAACCCGGTAAACGGGGCGGAAGACTACGGGACGCATTGATGCTCGGAGCCGCACCAGCGCCACGTCGTTCGCCATGGGCTTTTGTCCTGGCCGTCGCCATCTCAATTTGGTGTGTGACCGCGACGCCGGCCCAAGCACAAATTCTGGTCAACGAGGACGACGGCGAGCCCGACATGCTGACGTTCGGCGCCGGCGTGTTCGACGTGTTGCAGCAGAAATACACCGCCGGGCTGTTCAATTTCGAATACCGCTCCGGCCAGCGCTATCTGTTCCTGCGGCCGCATGTCGGCATGTTCGTCACCTCCGACGGCGGGTTCTACGGGTATGCGGGTGTCCGTTTCGACGCGTTCATCGGCAAGCGGATCGTCATCAGCCCGAACTTCTCGCCCGGCCTGTACCACGAAGGCACCGGCCGCGATCTCGGCTACGTGGTCGAATTCCGCTCCGGCATCGAGATCGGTTACCGGTTCAACGACCGCTCGCGTCTCACGGCTGCCATCCATCACCTGTCAAATGCCAGCATCGGCAACCGCAACCCGGGCACCGAGACGGTGACGCTGTACTACTCGATGTCGCTCGACACCCTGCTCGGCCGCAATCGGGATTGAGCGTCCTCGTCCGCGCCTGCGGCGACCGGCTCCGCCCCTTTTGACTGCCGCCAATCAAGCGCGAAGGCTTCGACCTGATCCCGGCGCCCGGCCAGTGCGTGCCGGCCGAGCGGCCGAAGCACGAAGTCTGAACCGAGTTCGCGCGCCGTATCCTCGCCGACCACGATCTGCACCGGCCCGTCGTCGAGGCCGAGCTCGCGCGCCAGGCCCTCCAGCCGTTCGGCCGTGTTCACCGCGTCGCCGATGATCGTGTAGTTGAGCCGGCGCGGGCTGCCGATCACGCCGACCAGCACTTCGCCGCTTTGCACCCCGATGCGCAACCGGACCGGCGCCTCGCCTATTTCGGCCCGCCGCCGGTTGTCGTCCTCGACCGCCCGCGCGATCGCGATCGCCGCGCGCGCCGCCCGGATCGCGTGGTCCCGATGCCGCTCCGGCGCCCCCCAGAACGCCATCACCGCATCGCCCACATATTTGTCGACGGTGCCGCCCTCGCCGTCCACGCACTGGTCGACCAGCGAGAAATGCTCGTTCAGGAACTCCGCCACTTCGGCCGCCGGCCGATCTTCGGCAAAGGCGGTGAACCCGGCGATATCGGTAAACAGCACGGTGACCGGACGCACCTCGGACGCAATCCGCCCGCCTTCGCTCTCCTGCATCAGCCGGAGCACCAGCCCGCGCGGCACGAACCGGTCGAACGCGTCCAGCCCGTGCACCATGGCGCGAAACGCGCGCGCGGCTTCGTTAAGCTCCCGGAACGGCCCGGAGAGCAATGGCGGCACCGCGCCCAGGTCGAGATGTCGGAGCTTCCAGGCGGCCGCCGCAATCCGCGCCACCGGACGGCTGATCCGCACGCTCATGCGCCAGGTCACGAACAGGCTGAGCGCCAGCACCGAGAGTCCGACATAGCCGATCTGCGTCAACCGGTCGAGCTGCGGGGCCGCGGTGTCGGCGGGGAAGTAGAGCCCGATCCGCCACGGCCGTTCGGCATAGCCGCCGAGCGAACGGTGCAGCACGACATGTCCCCCTTCGGCGCCCTCGACCAGATCAATATCCACCGCGCCCGACCGGTCGGCCGGCGGGAACGCCTTTCCGCCGCCCACCGCGATCTGCTCCAGCACCCGGTCGCCGAGTTGGGCGGCGGTCGGCAGCGGACGCACGTCGCTCAGCCCCGGCGGCGGATCCACAAGCTTCGGATGGGCGACCACGGAGCCGGCCGGGTCGAGCACGAACA